>Ga0180009_10000901_pt1 | contig 37952 bp, 37 predicted proteins | sample OS_PC_MetaG_FD_123537 | JGI IMG/M metagenome (GOLD analysis project Ga0180009, IMG submission 123537) | Groundwater microbial communities from the Aspo Hard Rock Laboratory (HRL) deep subsurface site, Sweden - OS_PC_MetaG | ecosystem: Environmental > Aquatic > Deep subsurface > Groundwater... | reverse complement strand
GCCGCACATCTTGCACTTGTCCAGGTCCACCTTGAACTCCAGCAGGGCCACGCAGGAGCGGGCGGGGCATTTCTTGTCCACCACGTGGGCCAGGTATTCCTCGCGGAAATAGCGCAGGGTGGAGAGCACCGGGTTGGGGCCGGTCTGGCCCAGGCCGCAGAGGCTGGCCTCCTGGATCATTCCGGCCAGCTCCTCCAGGGTTTCTATATCCGCCAACTCGCCCTTGCCCTCGGTGATCTTCTCCAGGATTTGCAGCATCCGGCGGGTGCCCTCCCGGCAGGGAGTGCACTTGCCGCAGGACTCCTCCTGCACGAAGTCCATGAAGAAGCGGGCCATGTCCACCATGCAGGTGGAGTCGTCCATGACGATCATGCCGCCGCTGCCCATGATGGCCCCGGCCTTGACGATGGCCTCGTAGTCGCAGATGGTGTCCAGATGCTCCTCGGGGATGCAGCCGCCCGAGGGGCCGCCCAGCTGCACCGCCTTGAACTTGCGGTGCTTCTTGGGGATGCCCTCGCCGATGTCGTAGATGATGGTCCTGAGCGGGGTGCCCATGGGCACCTCCACCAGGCCGATGTTGTTCACGTGGCCGGTGAGGGCGAAGACTTTGGTGCCCTTGGAGCCCTCGGTGCCGATGGAGGCGTACCAGTCCCCGCCATTGGTGATGATCTGAGGGATGTTGGCCCAGGTCTCCACGTTGTTCAAGATGGTGGGCTTGTTCCACAGGCCAGCCTGGGCCGGGAAGGGAGGCCGGGGCCGGGGCATGCCCCGCTTGCCCTCGATGGAGCGCATGAGCGCGGTTTCCTCGCCGCAGACAAAGGCGCCGGCGCCCTGGTAGATCTGAAGGTCGAAGCTGAAGCCGGTGCCCAGAATGTCCGGACCCAGCAGGCCGTACTCCTTGGCCTGGTCTATGGCCAGTTGCAGGCGGTGCACCGCCAGGGGGTATTCGGCCCGGCAGTACACGTAGCCGTGGTGGCTGCCGATGGCCTTGGCCGCGATGACCATGCCCTCCACCACCGAGTGGGGGTCGGCCTCCAAGATGGAGCGGTCCATGAAGGCTCCGGGGTCTCCCTCGTCGGCGTTGCACAGCACGAACTTGGTCTCGCCGGCGGCCTTTTGGCAAAACTCCCACTTCAGGCCGGTGGGGAAGCCGGCCCCGCCCCTGCCCCGCAGGCCGGATTTTTTCACCTCGGCCACGATATCCTCGGGGGTCATCTCCTTGAGGGCCTTGGCCATGCCCTGGTAGCCACCCTGGCCGATGTATTCGTCGATCTTCTCCGCGTCCAGCAGGCTGCGGTTCTTGAGGGTGATTAGCCTTTGCAGGGCGAAGAAGGGAATGTCGCGCATATGGGGGATGCGTTTTTTGGTGCCGGGGTCCTTGTACAGCAGGCGCTCCACCGGCTCACCATTAACGCAATAGGACGTCACCAGTTCCGGGATGTCCTTTTCCTCCAGGTTCACGTAAAAAATGCCCTCGGGATAGGAGACCATCACCGGCCCCAGGGCGCAGAAGCCGTTGCACCCTGTCTCCACCACGGCCACCTCTTCGGCCAGGCCCTGCTTGGCTATCTCGGCCACCAGGGCCGCGTTAACCGCCACGCTGCCCGCCGCCTGGCAACCGGTGCCCCCGCAGATGAGCAGGTGCATGCGCTGGGGGCCCACGCCGGTTTGTCCGTGGCGCAGGGCCTGGGCTTGCTTGGATTGTTCCTGAATCTGCGCGAGATCGTTTATCGTGAGCTGGGACATGCAACCTTCTCCCCAAAAACCAGCCGGGCCCAGTTAGTCGTATTGCTCCACCAAGTCAACGACCTTGTCGGCCATGACCTTGCGGTGAGTGTCTTGATTGGCCACCACCACCGGAGCCACCCCGCAGGCCCCCAGGCAGCGCACCTGCTCCAGGGTGAAGCGGCGGTCCTCGGTGGTGGAGTCCACCGGGACGTTCAAATGCCGCTCCAGGCGCTCCAAGACCTCCTTGCCACCGCGCACGTAGCAGGCGGTGCCCATGCAGACCCGGATGACGTGGCGTCCCCGCGGCTCCATGGAGAAAAAGGAGTAGAAGGTGGTGACCCCAAACACCTCGTGGCCCGGCACGCCCAGTTTTTCGGCGATGCGCTCCTGCACCGGCACGGGCAGGTAACCCACCACTCCCTGGCATTTTTGCAACACAGGGATTAGGGCTCCGGGCTTGCCCCGGTGGGCCGCGCAGATATCATCGATCTGGGCCACCATCTCCGGGGTGACGTCATCAGGCAAGGTCGCCTGGGTCAATTCATAGGCCAGACTCATGGCCAACTCCTTGGGAATCGGGAAAATCTTCATAAAGGGTAGCTAATTAAAGCTCAGTTCCGGAAAAATGCCGGGACTTGGTTTGCATAGCATAGCTATGGTTGGCGGGCAAGATATTTCACCCCACCACGCACCAAGCCATAAGGGCGGCCACCTCGCCAGCCTCTATGGCCGCGCCCAGGGTGTCGCCGGTAACTCCGCCTATGCGCCGCCAAAACCACAGCCCCAGGACCAGGCCAAGGATCAGGACGCTCAGGGCGGCCACCGCTCCGGCCAAGCCGCCAGCCAGCAGGGCGATGGCCAAGGCGCTGGCCCCGCACAGGGCGTCGGGCCACATGGCGCTTTCCTGGGACACCGCCGCGCCCAGGCCCACCCCGGGCCGGGCCGGGGGCATGAGCCCGGCCAAAATCGCGGCCAGGGCCCGTCCCAGGGCCGGAACGGCCACCAGGGCCCCCCACAGGGACGGGCCGGACAGAGAAGCCAGGGCTCCGAACTTCATGAGCATGACCCCGGCCAGGGCCGCCACTCCGAAGCTGCCCAGACGGGTGTCTTTCATGATTTCCAAGGCCCGCTCACGGCTGGTGGTATGCACCAAGGCGTCGGCGGTGTCGGCCACCCCGTCGTAGTGCAAAAAGCGGGTGAGCGCTCCCCACAAGACCACCATCCCCCCGGCCAGGGCCAGGGGGGGCAGTTTGAAGCCCAGCAGCCAGGCCGTCCCGGCCAACACCAGGCCCAGGAGCCCGCCCACCACGCCGTACCAGGCCCGGGAGCGGACCAAATCCCGGGAGCCGGCCCGCAGCCCGGAGTTCACCGTGACCACGGTGAGGAACTGCAAGGCCAGTAGGAAGCTCTTCACGGCCTAGCCTTGGTGCCCGGTGACCCCGGCCGAGGCAAAGGTGGCCATCTCGTTGTAGATGGCCACCGCCGCCCGGAGCACGTTAAGGGCCAGGGCCGCGCCGGTGCCCTCGCCCAGGCGCAGGTTCAGGTTCAAGATGGGCTTCAGCCCCAGGGCATCCAGCTGCATCTGGTGGCCGATCTCCACCGAGCAGTGGCCGGCAAATAGATAGTCCGCCGCCGCCGGGGCCATGCGGGCGGCCACTAGGGCCCCGGCCCCGGCGATGAAGCCGTCCAAGAGCACCGGCACCCCCTGGGCCGCCGACTCCAGCACATAACCGCAAACCGCCGCGATCTCCAGACCGCCCACTGCAGCCAGGGTCTCCAGCGGCTGGTCCGCCGAGGGCTTATGCAGGGCCAGGGCCTGCTCGATTATCTTGATCTTCTGCACCAGGCCGGTTTGGTCCAACCCGGCTCCCCGGCCGGTGACCGCGGCCACCGGCTGGCCGCAGAACACGGCGGTGAGGGCCGCGCAGGGGGTGGTGTTGCCGATGCCCATGTCGCCGGGGATGAGCAGATCGCAGCCCTCGCCGATGAGTTGGGCGGCCATCTCGGCCCCCACGGCTATGGCCCGACGGGCCTGCTCCAAGCTCATGGCCGGCTCCTGGGCCATGTTGGCCGTGCCCTTGGCCACCTTGGCCCTGACCAGGCCGGGCAGGTCGTCGAAATCGTAGTTGACTCCCACGTCCACCACCCGGACCTGGGCCCCGGACTGCCGGGCCAGCACGTTGATGCCCGCCCCACCGGCCAAGAAGTTGAACACCATCTGAGGGGTCACCTCGGAGGGATAGGGGCTAACCCCGGCCTGGGCCACCCCGTGGTCGGCCGCGAACACGGTCACCGCCGCTTGGGGCTGGGTCAGCGCGGCGCTGCCGCGAATCTCGGCCAGACGCCGGGCCAGATCCTCCAAGCGGCCCAGGGAGCCCAGGGGCTTGGTCAGGTCGTCAAGGTGGGCCTGGGCCGCCACTCCGGCGTTGAGGTCCAGGGGCTTGATGCGTCCGATGATGCCTTCCAGGGTGCTCATGTCATCTCCTTCGGTCCAAGGGCAGCGGCCCGCCCTTGAGGGCCAAGGGCAAGCCGGCTGTTATAAGCAAAACCGTATCGCAGGCCCGGGCCAGGCGCTGATTCAAGGAGCCGGCCAGGTCCCGCCAGCGGCGGGCCAGGGCGTTTTCGGGCACGATGCCCAGGCCCACCTCGTTGGCCACCAGTATCACCCGGGCCCGGAGCCCGGGCAAGAGCCGGGCCAGGGCTTGGCCCCGGGCGCCCACCTCGTCGTCGCCCAGGTTGGCCCCCAACACCAGATTGCTCAACCACAGGGTTAGGCAATCCACCAGGAACACCGTATCCGGGCCGTCGGCCTTGGCCAGGGCATCTTCCAGGGCCAAGGGCTCCTCCAGGGTGGCCCAGGCCGCGCCCCGGTCGGCCTGGTGGCGGGCGATGCGCTTGGCCATCTCCTGATCCCCGGCCTGGGCGGTGGCCAGGTAGACCAGCCGCCCGCCCCAACTCTCGGCCAGGGCCTGGGCGTAGGAACTCTTGCCGCTCTTGGCCCCGCCCAACACCAGCACGCTGTGGACAGGCGCGCTCATCTGCCCTGCGCGTCCCTTATGGACGGCAAGGGCCTATGGTCCACCACCCGGTAGTCCACCGGCGCCTCGTAGGCGAACATCTGCGGGGTGGTGGGCGGATTCACCTTAAGCTTGTTGAAGCGGTACAAGGTGCGGTCGCCCACCAGGTTGTAGATTACGAAGCCGCGCAAGAGCAGGTCCTTGGCCCCGAAGATGAGCACCAGTTCCTTTAGGTCGGCCCGGCGCTGGCGGGGTTGCAGGGAAAGCAAAAGGCTGCCGGCGGGCGCGTCCTTGGCCTCGGCCGCCGAGGCCGAGCCCACCTCGTAATCCTTGTCCAGGCTGGCCAAGCCGCCCAGGGCGTCCAAGAGGGAGGTGAGCCCGCTGGTGAACTGGCTGAGGGGATAAAGGTCGGCCTGCCTGCGCTGGGGGCGCACCCACCAGGCCGCCCCGCCGCCGGTGATGATAAGCTCTTGGCGCGGGGTGTCCTGCTCCAGGCGCAGCTTCAGGGGCCGGGCCCAAATCAGGCGGCCCGAGCCGGCCACCTCGCGGCCTCCCTGGGCCCCCAGGGACACGAAACGGCTGGCCCTGGTGTAATCGGCCGCCAGGCTTTGCACCGAGCGGTAGCGCTCCTGCACCTGCTGGGCCAATTGGGCCGGAGACTCGGGCTTGTCCCGAGAGGCGGCGGCGGCCAGTCCCGGCCCCAAGAGGAGCAGGACCGCCAAGCCGGCCAAAACTTTGCTGGTCAAAAATCGCAAGCTATCTTTCCTGCCCTTCTTAATCCCGCATCAACACCTGGCGGGGCTTGGAACCTTCGCTGGGCCCCACGATGCCGTCGCGCTCCATCTGCTCGATGAGATTGGCCGCCCGGTTATAGCCCACCTTGAGGCGGCGCTGCACGTAGCTGATGGAGGCCTGGCCGCTCTCGCGCACCAGGGCCACCGCCTCGGGGTAGAGCTCGTCGTCCCCCGCTCCGCCGTCGTCGCCGCCCTCATCCTCGGAGGTGGCGGCCACCACGCTTTCATCATACTCGGGCCGGGCCTGGCCCTTCCAAAAGCGGGTGACTCTCTCGATCTCCTCCTCGCTGACGAAAGCCCCGTGCAGGCGGCTGACCCCGGTGGTGTCCGGAGGCACGAAGAGCATGTCCCCGCTGCCCAGCAGATGCTCGGCCCCCTGCTGGTCCAAAATGGTGCGGCTGTCCACCCGGCTGGCCACCTTGAAGGAGATGCGGGCCGGGAAGTTGGCCTTGATAAGACCGGTGATGACGTCCACGCTGGGCCGCTGGGTGGCCAACACCAGATGGATGCCCGCCGCCCGGGCCATCTGGGCCAGGCGGGTTATGAGCCCCTCCACCTCCTTGGAACTGACCATCATCAAGTCGGCCAACTCGTCGATGAACACCAGCACGTAGGGCAAGGGCTCCAGAAACTCGCGGCCGTTGTTGTCCACCCCCTCGGGGGCCGGGATGGGCCCCTTGTCGGCCAGGCGGCGGTTGAAGGACTCGATGTTTTTGACCCCCACCTCGGCCAACAACTCGTAGCGCCGCTCCATCTCCCGCACCGCCCAGCGCAGCCCGGCGGTGGCTTCCTTGGGGCTGGTGATTATGGGATAGAGCAGATGGGGAATGTCGCTGTAGGCCGACAGCTCGATGCGCTTGGGGTCCACCATGAGGATGCGCACCTGCTCCGGGGTGCTGCGGTAGAGGATGGAGAGCACCAGGCAGTTCATGAACACGCTCTTGCCCGAGCCGGTGGCGCCGGCGATGAGCAAGTGGGGCATGCGGGCCAGGTTGGTCACCACCGGGTGCCCCAGGATGTCCTTGCCCACGGCCAGGGTGAGGCGGCCGGTGGCCTTTTGGTACACCGGGGCCGAGAGCAGCTCGCGCAGGGCCACCATCTCCCGCACCGGGTTTGGTATCTCGATGCCGATGACCGCCTTGCCCGGGATGGGGGCCACGATGCGGATGGACTTGGCCCGCATCACCATGGCCAAATCGTCGGCCAGGCCCGCCACCTTGCTTATCTTCACCCCGGGGGCGGGCTTGAACTCGTAGCGGGTGACCACCGGACCGGGGGCCACCTCGCGCACCGCGCCATGCACCCCGAAGTCGGCCAGCTTTTCCTCCAACACCCGGCTGGTGGCCCTGAGGGCCTCGGCCTGCTCGGGCGGAGCCGGGCCGGGGCCTGGGTCCAAGAGATCCAAGGCCGGCAGCTTGAAGCGGCCCTTTTTGGATGCGGCGGTCACCGCCCCGGAGGCGGAGCCGCCCCCGGCCAACCGGGGCTTGATCACCGGCCCGTTGTCCGCCTCGCCCCTGGGCGCCGGGGCCGGCAGGGCCGGCGGCGCGGCCGGCTCGGGACGGGAAATGACGATATCGGGCCGGGGTTGCGGCTCCGCCGGCGCCGGATCGGGTTGGGGCCGCAGGCTAAGGGGCCCCACGGAGGGCGCGGCCAAGGGCTGCCCCGCCGCCGGGGCCCGCAGCAATGGCCCCAACAGGGGCCACAGGGACCAGGCCAGCAGGCCCAGGGCCCCGGCCCAGATCGCCAGGGGCAGACCCCAGGCAAGCCATTGACCCGCCGCGCCCATGCCTTGGGCCATGGCCCGGCCCGCTCCACCGCCCACAGGGAGGGAGGCTCCGCCCAGGTTGATGGTCCCGCCAGCCGCGCCCAGGGTGGCCGCGGTGGCCACCAAAAGGCCCAGCCCGGCGGCCCACAAGGGCAGCATGCGCCCGGCGGCGCGGCCCGACCACAGCAGCCAGGCGGCAAGAAGCGGCAGCACCACCAGCCACCAGGCCCCCAAGCCGAACAAATCATAGGCCACGGCGGACAGGGCGGCCCCGGCATGGCCCAGCAGGTTGCCGGCCGGCCCGTTTACCTCGTGGATCGGTGAGGGGTCCGAGGCGCTGTACCAGGCCAGGGACAGAATCACGGCCAGGGACAGGGCGGCCAGAAAAGCCGCACCCGCCACCCGGCCCGCCTGGGCGGCGGCGGCCATGGTCCGGCTGGGCGCGGCGGCCTTGGAAACACGTGGGGTGGCGGTCTTTTTAGGGCGCTTGGCGGACAAATCGCTTCCTCTCTGAAGCCTTTACCAGGCTACGGGGGTACAATCTAGGCTCCGGTTCCGGGGCTGTCAACCGGAGGCCCTTCCCCGGCCTGTCTCTGCAACTCAAGTATGCGCTCCCGCACCAAATCAGACAGATCCTCGCGCTGGGAGGGCCGCCGGCCGTCGGCCGGGATTGGCTGCCCCAGAATCACCTCGATGGGGCCGGGGTCCAAAAGAAAGCGGTCGTTGGCCATGACCTGGCGGGTGCCTTGCAAATAAAAAGGAACCACCGGCCGGCCCGATTTGATGGCCAAGAGGAACCCCCCGCTTTTAAAGGGCAGAAGCTGGCCGTCATCGGAGCGGGTGCCCTCGGGGAAGATCACCACGCTGGCCCCGTCGCTCACCCGCTGGGCGGCCAGGGCCAGGCTATGCATGGCCTGGCGGCTGGCCGAGCGGTCGATGGAGATGTTGCCCGCAGTCGTGAGGGCTGGGCCGAACAAAGGGATAGAGAAAAGCTCCTTCTTGGCCACCCACCGGAAGTTCTTGGGCATCACCGACTGCAAGGATGGTATGTCCAGGGCCGAGGCGTGGTTGCCCGCGAAGACGTAGGTGGCCCCGGGTTTGAGATTTTCCCCGCCACTCAGGCGCACCCGGCAGCCGATGCCCCGCATGAGCAGGCGGGCCCAGGCCCGGGGAGCCCATTGCAGCTTGTGATCGCTGACTCCCAGGAGGCCCCCGACAACCACCGCCAGGGACAGGGTGATGGTCAGAAGCACCATCCAGGTCATGCCCCATGCGGTCCAAAGATAGCGTATCGGCCGCCACCAGCGGCTCTTGTCTCCTTCACGGGTCGCCTTGGCTTGCGGCCCCTTTTCACCTTGTGTTACAGTCAAGCTCAAAATCCAAAGGAGTTGTCTAATGGCCCGCGGCGTCAATAAAGTCATTCTCATCGGCAACCTGGGTGCAGACCCGGAACTAAAGTATACCCCAAGCGGCACCCCGGTGTGCACCTTCCGCCTGGCCACCAGCGAGTCTTTCAAGGACCGCGAGGGCAACATGCAAGAGCGCACCGAGTGGCACCGCATCGTGGCCTGGGCCAAGCTGGGCGAAATCGCCGCCCAATACCTGTCCAAGGGCCGCCAAGTGTTCATCGAAGGCTCCATCCGCACCCGCTCCTGGGAGGACCAGAGCGGCGAGCGCAAGTACATGACCGAGATCGTGGCCCGGGACATCCAATTCCTGGGCGCCGGCGGCCAAGGCGGCCAGGGTGGCGGAGGAGGATACGGAGGCGGCAGTCAGGGCGGTGGCGGCGGCAACGACTTCGGCGGACCGCCCTCCACGGACGACGACATACCCTTCTAGCGCCTGACAAACGCCGCATTTGAAATCTGGCCCCGCCCCAGCGGCGGGGCCTTGCTTTGCCGGGCGCGCTGGCCTAAGCTTGCCGGAGAAGGAGACACCAACCGTGCTTGTGGAGATCAACCCTCAGAATCCCCAGCCGCGCCTGATCCAGCGGGTGGTGGAGCTATTGGAAAAAGGCGGGGTGGTGGCCTATCCCACCGACACCTTCTACGGCCTGGGCTGCGACATCCACAACAAAAAAGCACTCAAACGCCTCCACCAGATCAAGGGCCAACCCGAGTCCAAGCCCTTCTCCTTCATCTGTCCGGACCTGAGCGACGTAAGCCGTTACGCCTTGGTGACCAATTACGCCTACAAGACCCTCAAACGCCTGCTGCCCGGCCCCTACACCTTCGTGCTCACCGGCAGCCGGGAGGTGCCCAATATGATGCTCACCCGGCGCAAGACCGCGGGCATCAGGGTGCCCGGCCATCCCATACCCGTGGCCATCGTACAAGCCCTGGGGCACCCCTTGGCCAGCGCCACGGCCACCGCTGCCGAGGGCCGGGAGCTGCTGCACGCCTGGGAGGTGGAAGAGCTTTTAGGCAAGCAGTTGGATATGGTGGTGGACGGCGGGCCGGTGCCGGGGCAGCCCTCCAGCGTAATCAGCCTGGTGGACGACCAGCCCGAGATCATCCGCGAAGGGGCCGGGGCGGTGGACGAATTCCGAGTCTGACCAGGGATCACGGCCACGCGCCCGGCGCGATCGAATTCCGCGGAGCGGTTATGAAGAAAATCGGCTTGATCGGCGGGCTGGGCCCAGAATCCACCCTTGATTACTACAGGGGCATCATCAGCGCCTTCGCCGCCGCCGGGGCCAATTACGACTACCCGGAAATTTTCATCCACAGCCTAAACCTGGGCAGCGCCCTGCGCCTGTTCCAGTCCGGCCAGTGGGACCAGGTGGCCGAGTTGTTGCTGGAGAGCGTCATGGCCCTGCACCGGGCCGGAGCCCAGTTCGCGGCCATCGCCTCCAACACCCCCCACCTGGCCTTTGAGCAGGTCCAGGCCCGCTCGCCTCTGCCGCTCATCAGCATCGTGGAGGCCACCCGTGACAGGGCCTCGGCCATGGGCCTAAAACGGCCGGGCCTCTTGGGCACCCGGGTCACCATGGGCTCAACCCTCTACCAGGACTGCTTCGCTCCCCGGGACATGGAGGTGGTGGCGCCGCCGCAAGAAGACCAGGCCCTGATCCAGCAGCGCCTGGACACCGAGATAGAGTTGGGGGTTTTCAAGGACAGCACCCGCCGGGAGCTTCTGGGCATCGCGGCCCGCCTGAAGGACGAGCGGGCCATCGACTCGGTGATCCTGGGGTGCACCGAGCTACCCCTGATCCTGGACCGGGACGAGTTGGGCCTGCCCTTCCTCAACACCGCCGCCATCCACGTGGCTGCCATCGTGGATTACTGCCGCCGCTAACCCGCCTTGCCCGCCGGCCTTGGGGCCGCGCCAGGCAAATTCGTCAGCGAACCGGGGAGGCCTGCTCATTGCGGCGCTCCAGCCACCAGGCGGCCAGAGCCACCGCGATGCTGCTGGTGCCCAGCCAGGCGGCCAACCGGAAGGCGCCGGAAACCCCGGCCACCAGGGCCTGGGGTGGAGCGGCCATGAGGTCTGCCTGGTCCGCCCCCGGGGCCGCCGCCAAAAAGTAGACGCTGAAGACTGCCCCCATCAAGGGAACCCCGGAGGTGTTGCCCAGGGTGCGCGAAAGCGACACCAGGCCCGAGGCCACCCCCAGGCGATTGCGGGGGGCCCGACCCATGATGGAGCTGTTGTTGGGCGCGTGAAAAAGCCCCAAGCCAAGGCCCAGGGGCAGCACCCTCAGGACGTACTCCCAGGCCGAGATGTGCAGGGTTATGCCACTCAGGCGCAGGCACCCGACCACCAACAGCACCAGGCCGGCCAGGCTCACCACCCGGGCGCCAAAGCGGTCGGCGCACCAGCCCGCCAAGGGCGAGACCACCCCCATGCTCACCGGCACCACCAACATAAGAAAACCGGTCTGCTGGGGAGAGTAGCCCTCGGCCACCTGCAGGTAGATGGGCAGGATGAACACCCCGCCCAGGATCAAAAAAGCGATCCATCCCATGAGCAGGCCCAGGCCAAATTGAGGATCTTTGAACAGGCCCAGGGGCATCATTGGGTGGCGGGTTGTGGTTTCCACCCACAGAAAGGCAGCCACTCCCAAGACGCAGGCCCCCAACAGCAGCGGGGCCGCGCCAGAGGAGAAGCCGTAGTGCTGGCCCATGGTCATGCCCAGGGCGTAGCAGACCAGGGCCAGGAACAAAATCAAGGCGCCCGGCGCGTCGAAGCGCTCCCCGTTTTTGCCCTTCCAGTCGCTGGGCACGTTGCGGGCCACCACCCACCAGGCGAGCAGGCACACCGGCAGGTTGACCAGGAAGATGGCCCGCCAGCCCACGGTGCCCACCAGCAGGCCTCCCAGGGGATGGCCCACGGCCAGGCCCAGGGACACGGCGGTGCCGATGATGCCCATCACCCTCCCCCGCTGCTCGGCGGGAAATATCTCGGTGACTATGCCCATGCCCAGGGCCTGCATCATCACCGCGCCCATGGCCTGCACGCCCCGGAAGAGGATTAGGGTCCAGGCGTTGGTGGCCAGGGCGCACAGCGCCGAGCCCACCCCGAACACCGCGATGCCCAAAAGATAGACCCGCTTCTTGCCGAACATGTCGCCCAGGCGGGCCACCCCCAGCATGAGCGAGGTGATGACCAGGGCGTAGCTCACCACCACCCACTCGATGGTGGCCAGGCTGGCCTTGAGGTCTTGCATGAGGGTGGGCAGGGCGATGGTGACGATGCTTATGTCCATGGTGCCCATGAACACGCTGAGGCCGATGCCCAATAGAGCCAGGTTGCGGCTGAACTCCGGTGCCGCCTCCATGCCGTCTATGTTGTTGAGTTGGGGCATGGCGAGGTTCCTAACACCTTGGATCAGATGGCGCGAGAATTTCGAATTGTACCACCAACATCCAAGGCGGTCAGGGCAAGGCGGGATTGCGGGGGGCTGGGATATCGGAAGGCGGCAGGGGGCGCTCCAGGTACAGCAGGGTGCCGCCCACCGCCGCCAGGGGCAACAGGGCGAAGTTCACCACCGGCACCAGGCCCATGGCCAACACCGCGCTGCCGAACCCCAGCCAGCCCAGACCCATGCCCCGCACGTAGCGCGACTTTTCCTTCAGGCTAAGGCCCCGGCGGTCCAGGGGATAGTCCATGAACTCCAGGGCAAGGAAATGGGCGGTGACCAGCCAGGCCAAGACGGCGTAGGCCACCCCTCCCAAGCCGGGTATGAAGTTGAGCAAGAGCAGGGGCAGCATCACCCCCAAATATATGAGCAGGCGCATCAGGCTTTGCCGGAGCGCCCGAAGCACCTCGCGGGCCAGTCCGCCGTCGGCCCAGGGCGCTCCCGGGGGCATCCCCTGGGCCAGGGCTTCGGTGCGGCGGGTGAGCAGATCCAGGAAAGGCTCGGACACCATCCGGCCCACCACGGCGAACAGGTATATCTGCAAGATCAAAAGGGCCAGCACCACCAGGACCAGCAATAGGTAGAGCAGCACGGCCCACCACCAGCCCTCTCCGCCGGGCAGCAGGCCACGCACCCAATCCCCCAGATAGGCGTAGCTCAACCAAAAAGCCAGAACGAAAAGAAGCAGGTTAAGAAAGAAGGGAGCGGCGGCCAGGGGCAAAAGGCGCTTGTGGCCCCACAAAAAGCCCAGGGCCCTCAAGGGGGCCCCGAAGGCGCGCACAAAGGTTAGGGGATTTACCGCCGCCCTCATGGTTTCAGGGGCGAGGCGGGCCAGCGGAAGGCCAGGCCGGGCATGGCTCCCAGCTCGGCGGCCAGGTCCCTGAAGAACAGGCGGGCCTGCTCCCGCAACATATCAGACCAGAAACCGCCCTTTTTCTCGGGCCACACCAGGGTGGGTTCGCCCTTGATGCCCCCCAGGCGGGCGGCCAGGTTCACCGCGTCCTGGAAGTTGCCCAACAAGTCCACCAGGCCCAACTGCTTGGCCTTGGCCCCGGTGAACACCCCGCCGTTGGCCAGGGCCTCCACCTGCTCGTACTTCATGTGCCGGCCCTTGGCCACGTCGGAAACGAATTGGCGGTGGGTCTGGTCGATGAGCTCCTGCAGGTTGGCCCGCTCGGCCTCGGTTAGGGCCTTGGAGGGGATGCCAGCTCCCTTGAGGCTGCCCGACCGGAGAATCTGCATCCGCACCCCCAGCTTTTCCAGCAGTTGGTGCAGGTCGGGAATGGTGGCGATTACCCCGATGGAGCCGGTGACCGTGGCCGGGGCGGCCACGATCTTGCTGCACGGAGCCAGCAGATAGTAGCCGCCGCTGGCGGCCACCCCGCCCATGGAGCCCACCACCGGCTTGACCTTGGCGGTGCGGGCCACCTCCATGAACATCTCCTGGGAAGCGGCGGCGCCGCCGCCCCCGGAGTCCACTCTGATGATGATGGCTTTTATGGAATCATCGCGCCGCAGGCGGATAAGGGCTTCGTTGAAGGTCTGGGACTGCTCGATGAGGCCGTTGACCATCAGAACGGCTATTTTGCCCCCGAAAAAGGCTTGCGGGCGGAGCCCCGGCTTTGTAAGCAACAGGGCTCCGCCAAACAAGACCACGATCAGGGTGCATACCCCAAAGGCCAGGGCCAGGGGGTGCTTTTTCATAAAAGTCTCTTCGGAGGCCTACAGTTTGTCCTCGCCGGGTCCATCCCCGTTCTCATCGTCTTCCTTCTGAGCCAAGCCCTCCTTGAGCAGGGCGCCCAGGTTGCTGGTGGCGGCCTGGGTGGAGTTGACGTACTCGCTGTAGACCTGGCGCTCGGCCTCCTCGTCCAGGCGGCGCATGGACAGGCCGATCTTGCGCTCGCGGCGGTTCACGCTGACCACCTTGGCCTCGATCACGTCGTCCACGTTGTACATGCCAACCGGAGTCTTGATCTTGTCGTCGGCGATCTCGCTGACATGCACCAAGCCCTCGACGCCCTCCTCCAGTTCCACGAACAGGCCGAAGTCGGTGACGTTGGTGATAACCCCGTTGACCCGGGTGTTGACCCGGTACTTGTTGGGGATCTCCTCCCAGGGGTCGCCGTCAAGCTGCTTGATGCCCAGGGAGAAGCGCTCGTTCTCCCGGTCGATGTTCAGCACTATGGCCCGCACCTCGTCGCCCTTCTTGTAGAGCTCGCCGGGGTGCTTTATGCGCTTGGTCCAGGAAATGTCGGAGATGTGCACCAGTCCGTCGATGCCCTCGTCGATGCCTATGAACAGGCCGAAGTCGGTGATGTTCTTAATGCGGCCCTCGATGGTGGTGCCCACGGGGTACTTCTCTGCGATGACGTCCCAGGGGTTGGGCTCAACCTGCTTCATGCCCAGGCTGATGCGCTTCTGCTCGGGGCTGATGGACAGCACCACCGCCTCCACCATGTCGCCCACGTTGACAATCTTGGAAGGATGGCGCACCTTGCGGGTCCAAGACATCTCGCTGACGTGGATCAGGCCCTCGATGCCCTCTTCCACCTCCACGAACGCGCCGTAGTCGGCCAGGCTCACCACCCGCCCGTTGATGCGGGTGCCCACCTGATAGCGGTCGGAGGCGTTGAGCCAGGGGTCTTCCTTGAGTTGCTTCAGGCCCAGGCTCACCCGCTCGCGCTCGCGGTCGAAGCTCAGGACCTTCACCGTGATCTCGTCGCCGATGTTGAACATCTCCGAAGGATGCCCCACCCGGCCCCAGCTCATGTCGGTGATGTGCAGCAAGCCGTCGATGCCGCCGAGGTCCACGAACACGCCGTAGTCGGTGATGTTCTTGACCACGCCGGCCATGACCTGGCCCTCTTCCAGCACCTGCAGGGTCTTGGTCTTTTTTTGCTCACGCTCTTCTTCAAGAAGCACCCGGCGCGAAAGCACGATGTTGGCGCGCTTCTTGTTGAACTTGAGGATCTTGAAATCAAACTCCTGGCCGATAAGCGAGTCCAGGTTGCGCACCGGCCTGAGATCCACCTGGCTGCCGGGCAGGAAGGCGTTGACACCGATGTCCACGCTCATGCCGCCCTTGACCCGTCCCACGATGGTGCCGTGGATCATGCCGTCGTCGTTGTAGACCCGGCTTATCTCGTCCCACACCTTGATCTTGGCGGCCTTTTCCTTGGACAGGATGATGGTGCCGTCCTCGTCCTCGGCCCGCTCCAACAGGACGTCCACTTCCTGGCCCACCTCGGCCTTGATCACGCCGTCAATGTCGCGGAATTCGCTTATGTCGATCTGACCTTCGGACTTGTAGCCAATGTCCACCACCACGTAGTCGTTTTCAACCGCCACGATGGTGCCCCGGGCAACCTCGCCCTCCTGAATCTCCTTCATCGACTGTTCGTAGGCCAGCTCAAGCTCCTCGGGGGAGAGGTCTCCTTCCTGTAGAGCGGGACTTTCAGGGGCAGGGCTCTCGGGTGTGGTAATTTCGTCGGCGGCCTTGGGGGCGTCTTCCGCCACCAAGTCCTTGGTAAGATCGTTATCGGCCATGGTTAAATCGCTTTAGCTCCTAATGGTATAGCCACGCGGCGGCCACGGCCATGCTCCGGCCGGGCTCCGCAACTTGTAAAACTAAGTTCTCCTACCAGAAAGTACGGGGGTTTACAAGGTTTCATTGGCCTTTTGGGCCAGGACCCATTGCCGCCCTCGCACCGCCTGGGCCAGGATTTCCACCACCTCCGGCAGCCCGTGGCCGGTGGTGTCCAACACCACGGCATCCTCCGCCGGGCGCAAGGGGCTCAGGCTGCGCTGGGAATCGCGCCGGTCCCGCAGGCGCAGATCCGCCAATACCTCATCCAACTCAGCCGGTTGCCCGCGCTGGGCAAGCTCCCGCCAACGCCGGCGGGCCCGCTCGTTTTCGCTGGCGGTGAGAAAAAACTTGGCCTCGGCCCGGGGGAAGACCACGGTGCCCATGTCCCGGCCCTCGGCCACCAAATCCCCCGCTTGGCCGGCAGCCCGTTGCAGGCCCATGAGATGCCCCCGCACCGGGGCCAGGGCCGACAGGCGGCTGGCCAATTGGCTGATTACTTCATTGCGAATGAAGGGTTCCACGTCCTGGCCATCCAAAAGCACCAAGAAGCAGCCCTCCCGGGATTTGGCCTCCAGGGGCACCTCCTCCAGCCAGGCGTCAAGCTCTTCCTCGCCGGCATCCTGCATCCCGGCCCGTTGGGCGGCCAGGGCGATGGCCCGGTACAGGGCCCCGGTGTCCAAGAAGGCGAAGCCCAACTCCCGGGCCAAAAGGCGGCTGGCCGAGGACTTGCCCGAGCCGGCCGGCCCATCCACGGTCACCACCATGGAGCCTAGCCCTCGCCCAAAATGGCGCTCAACTCGTCCATGAAACGGCGGTTCTCCTGGGGCAGGCCCACGCTGATGCGCAGATGCTCGGGCAGACCGTAGGAGGCCATCTTGCGCACGATGACTCCCCGCTTCAGCAGCTCGTCGGCCACATGGGAAGCCTTGGGTCCTATTTTCACCAACACGAAGTTGGTCTGGCTGGGCACGTACACCAGGCCCAGGCGCTCAAAGCAGGCGTAGAAATCCTTTAGCCCCTGCCAGGTGACCTGAAGGGTTTTCTGGAGAAACTCCTCGTCGGCCAGGGCGGCGGCGCCGGCGGCCTGGGCCAGGATGGAGGTGTTGAAGGGCTGGCGCACCCGGTGCAGGATATCCATGATCTCCACCGGCCCCAGACCAAAGCCCACCCGGAGCCCGGCCAAGCCATAGGCCTTGGAAAAGGTGCGCATCACCACCACCGGCACGGCGTGGTCCAAAAAGTCGGTGCCCTGGGCCACTTGGGGGTCGGAGGCGAAATCTATGTAGGCCTCGTCCAACACCACCACCACGCCGGGGGGCACCTGCCCCAGAAACTCGCGGAATTCCTCGCCGCTGAAGGCGGTGCCCGCCGGGTTGTCCGGGTTGTTGACAAACACCAGGCGGGTGCGGGGTTCGATGGCACGGGCCAGGGCCTTCAGGTCCAGGCGAAAGTCGTTGAGGGGCACCTCTTTCAGCCGCCCGCCAGCCACTTGCACCAGCTTGGAGTACATCAGGAAGGAAGGGGCCGCGGCCAGGGCCAAATCGCCGGGGCGCAAAAAGGCCCGGCACAACAGCTCGATGATCTCGTTGGAGCCGTTGCCCAGCACGATCTGCTCCTGGGCCAGTTCGTAACGCTTGGCCAGGGCCTGGCGCAGCTCAAATCCCGCCCCGTCGGGGTAGCGGTGCAGGCCATCCAGGGCCCGGGCCATGGCCGCCACCGCCTTGGGCGAGGGGCCCAAGGGGTTCTCGTTGCTGGCCAATTTGATGGCCCCGCTTATGCCCAGCTCCCGCTCCAGCTCTTCTATGGGCTTGCCCGGTTTGTAAGGCACCAGGGCCTCGATCTCCGGGGGGATGGGAGGCAGATTACGCTTGTTCACCAGATGTTTCCTTTTCTAGGGCCGCCAGGCAAGGCCCCTTTCGCCATGCGGTGAAAAGTGACTAACTGCGCGGCCTGGCTGAAAAACGAGGCAAAATTTACCCTGGGGGCCACCGGGCTGTCAAGGCCCGGACGGACCTAGCCCAGTTCCACGTAGCTTGATTCCAGGGGCCCGGCCAGAAGTTGCAGGGTGCGCGCCCGCACCACCAGCACCTTGGCCGCCGGATCGGCGGTGATGCCGGCCAGGTGGGGCAGCCGCTCGGCGAACCGGGCCTTGAGGCGCTCCTGTTCCTCTTCCGGCGCGGGGGTGCATGTGCCGCCCACGGTCAGGGCCCTTGCTTGGCGGCCCGGTTCACCATCCCGGCAATCGTCGATGAGCAGGCTCACCTGGGGATTGGTCAGGATGTTCCGGTACTTCAGGGTGTCGGCCGAGGTTATCAAATATATCTTGCGGCCCTGGTCCCCAGGCAGGTAGGCCATGAGCGAGGCGTGGGGCTCCTGGCCGTTGACTGTTGCCAGCACGCAAATATCGTTTTCCCTGATAAACGCCAGCATCTGCTCAAGCATGGCTCACTCCTGGGCAAACTCCACGGGCAGGTCGTCCTCGGCCTGATAGGGCCGGTCGCTCAGTTCCACGAAGGTCATGGCCTGGCTGGCCGTGAAACGGTGGGCCACCCCGGCGGGAATGTAGAGGCGGTGACCCGCTTCCACCTCCAAGGCCAGGCGCTCGCCGCTATGGGGGCAAAAGAACTCGGCCCTGCCCCGCCCTGCGGCGACGTAGATGTACTCGTTCTTGCTCCGGTGCATATGGCCGCCCCGGCACCCCGCCCCGGGCAGCAGGGTGAACAGCCCGGCCCGGCGCACCTGGGGGCCGTTCAGTATCAAATGGCCCTCGCCCCGGGAGTCGGCGAAGCGCTTTTCGGTGGCGAACTCGCCGCTCACCGGCAGCGACACCACCTCGACCCGCTGGGCCAGGGGAAGATCAGGCATCGGCCTTTTCCGGTTTGGCCTGGGGCTCGGCGGCATCGTCGCCGGAGTCCTCGTCCCGGCCTTCCGCCTGGGCCGCCTCGTTGACCCCCGGCTGGAAGGCGGCGGGAGGCCCCAGGGTGGGATCGGGCAGCATGGCCAAATCTTCCAGAGCCTGTTCCAAAAGATCCACCCGATCGCCCACCGGCTTCAAGCGGTCCACGAACAGGTAGTAGCGGCCCTTGAACCAGCACAGGCCGCTCTTGAGGTGCAGCCCTGCGAACTGGAGCTTCTCATAGGCCAGTTGCACCCCCTTGCCCCGCACCTGGCGCTCCAGTTCGGCCAGGCGTTCCTTGCCGCGCTTGGCCGCGCTCACTGTGCTCTCGCCTCAGTCATCCCATTTATCTCCTTGGCCTTCGGTGCCGGCCAACTCGCTCAGATATTCCCGCACCACCGGGCGCAGGTAAACCCCGTCCAAATCCAGGGCCAATAGCCCCACTCCCAGGCGGCGGCAGCGCTGGGAGGTGTCTTGCCGCCGCTCGATGAATATTACCGGTTTTCCCCGCAGCCGGCAGATGCCGCTTCTGGCCGAGGGGTCTTCGCCCCCGTCCAGGCTTTCCAGGCGCACATCCACCCCCAAGACCTGGGCCACCTCGTTTAACAGGAACCACAGGCGCTTGTCATCCATGGCGCGGTCTCAGCGCAGGGGCAAAAGAAAAGCGTCGCTGATAAGGCCTTGCTTTTCCCAGGCCTTGTACTGTCCCCGGGCCTCATCCAGGGTGGTGAAGCTGCCCACGCAGACCCGGTGCCAGGTGCCCCGCTTGCCCAGGTCCACCAGATTCACCCGGGCGGGAAGGCCTTGCTTGGCCAGGCGCTGGGCGTAACCCTGGGCCACGGATTCGCGCCGAAAGGACGCGGCGCACACCGTCCAGGCTCCCCGGCCTTGGGACCGGGCCGCGTTTTTGACCGGCTTGGGCGCAAGGGTGGTGCTGGTGCTGGCCGTGCTTTCGGTGGTGGTGGTAGTGCTGGTTGTTGTTGTTGTGGTGGTGCTGGTGGTCTCGGGAGTTTCGCTGAAGGCCGGCACCGGGCCCCGCACCATTGCCTGGGGCGGCGGCAAGGTCTCACTGCCCACCGCGGCCTCCTGGCCGGTGGCACGGGCCTGCAGGTCCATGGGGCCGGGCGGCGACCACCAGGCCATGCAGACAAAGCCCGCGACCATCACCGCTCCCACCCCGGCCAGCCAGAGAAACCGCCGCCGCGTGCCGTCCCACATGCGGGGCGCCTGGGGATGCATGCGCCGCGCCTGGAGATAGCGGTAAAGGTAGAACAAACCGCCCCCCAGATACAGCACGCCGCCCGCGAGCAAAACCAATAGGATCAGAGCAGACATAACCCCACCGTAAAGGCCACCAAAGGTGCAGTTACGCTAGCATTCCCATCCCCTGTTTACAAGGCCCAGCTACGCCCGGACCTGGGCCCGCCCATTCTTGACATCCCCCCGCGGCGGGGGCATCATGGGCCATTCTCTGTTCAGCGAGGAGAACGCATGTCCCCCCAGAACGGCTACCGCGCCCCCTCGGTGGGACGAGCATTAAAGATACTGGAGTTGGTGGCCCAGAGCAGCGACGGCTTGGGCATCAGCGAACTTTCCCGCCACCTGGGCATCAGCAAGGGAACGGTATTTGGCCTGTGCAAGCAGTTGGAGGCCGGCGGGGCCCTGAGCCGGGACCCGGGCAGCAAGCGCTACGGCCTAGGGCCATTGGTTGCCACCCTGGCCCGGCGCGGCTTTGCCCAGGCCAGCCTGCGGGACGCCGCCGGCCCGGAGATGACCCGTCTTTGCGGCCGGTTGGACGAATCGGTGTTTCTGGGGATCATGGGCCGGGGCGAGGTGATGGTGGTGGAGGCCCGCCAGCCTCCGGAGCAAATTCGCATCTCCGCCGGGCCGGGCACCCGCCTGCCTCTTTTGGCCGGCGCGGTGGGAAAGGTCTTCTTGGCGGGCCAACCGCCCGCGGTGGTGGAGGAGGTTTTGGCCCACGGCCTGCCCCGCTACACCCCCCAATCGGTGGTTGATCCCAAGGAATATCACCGCCAATTGGAGCAAGCCCGCCGCCGAGGTTACGCCGTGGAGCGCGATGAATACCTCACCGGCATCTGGGGGGTGGCGGTGTTGGTTGGCTCGGCCGGGGGCATGGCCTCGGCCCTGTATGTGGTTGGCTTCACCTCATCCCTGGAGCCCGGCCGCCTGGAAGAGGTGGCTAGCGAAACCATGGAAAGCGCACGCCGCATCCGGCAAAACCTGCAATAGGCTCCAATACGCCCCTAGGGCTTCACCTGGAACCAGGGGCCGTCTATGCGCTGGCCCCGGCAGGCGGGGCAGCGCCCCGGCGCGTCCAGACGGCGGCGGCCCAGGGAGCGGCCCAGGTGCTCCAGGTGCTCCTCCACCTCCCGGCGGGTGAGACACAGATCCCCGGCCAACTCCAGCGCGCTCCAAGGCCCTTGGGCCAACATTTGGGAAATGGTTTGGCGAATGGTCAGTGGCAAGGCAAAAACAAGGTGACCCCAGCCGTGCATCCCGCTTCGAGCCTGCCGTCAAGGGGTCTGTGAAGCACAAGGTCGAGGACCAGATCGCTCCGCGACACGCACCGCATCGCTTACCGCTGCTTCCTTCCGGACCTGACGGGGTTCACGACCGCACGTCGCGCGGTGTCCGGACTTTACCCCGGTATCACGAGAACTCCCCTAATGGCAAAACCCTAGGCGGGCCTTCGACCCCGCAAAAGCGGATTTCGGGAAAAGGGCACCGCTAGCTCCCCGCCTAGCACGGCCGGGGTCATAATTCGTTCTTGGTCAGCCGCAAAAAACAGCCCCGCCGCTCAATTGGGCGGGGCGGACACAATAATATCAGAGGGTTGCCAACCTGGCCCACAGGCCAGGGGGCGGGCTTAATCGACGCTGTCCACTCGTTCCTTAAGCTCTTTGCCCACTTTGAAAAAGGGCAGCTTTTTCTGGCCTACGTCGATTATCTCGCCCGTCTTGGGATTGCGTCCCTGGTAGCCATCGTAGTCCTTGACCTTGAAGCTGCCAAATCCGCGTATCTCCACCCTATCACCGAGAACGAGAGCATCCTCGACTGATCCGAAAACGGTGTTGATCACCATTTCCGCCTTCTTGATGGTTAGGCCCTCGGCTTTAGCCAGCGCCTCTATAAGTTGGGACTTGTTCATGGACGGGCACTCCTTGCCGGTAATAAAGCGGTAGGCTTTAGCTAACGATTGTATGCAGTTGGCTTGCTTCTGTCAAGCGGCTTAACTCGGGTGTGAATCCGGCCCACATAATGATGTACACTTTTCCTATCATGCCTAGAGTAGTAAGCCCCGGCCTGTCAAGCTCTTTTTATAAATTTATCTATGGATTAGTCCTACTTCTCACCCGCAAGCAGCGCCCCGCGAACCCCCGGGACGCCCCAAATTTGGACGTCTGGCCGCTCTCTGTCCTCCATGGGGTCTTTTACCAAGCCCTTGCCTCATGCTATTAGTTAAACTGTCTTTAACCGGAGAGAACAAGCAAATTGCGTCACTCGCGCAACATCATACTGGCTGCCATTCTGGTCTGCTGCCTTTGGCCGGGGGCCGCCGCCGCCCAGGAGCCCAGGGAGTTCCTGGACCAGGCCATCTACCAACAAGCCTACCAAGACCAGCGCTGGGCCATCTCACCCCAAGAGTTGGACTTTTTGGTGGACAACATGGTGGGGGTTCTGGCCGTGGTCAGCCAGCCGGAGTTCAAGCGGCGGCATCCCCTGCTGGGCAATCTGGTTCTGGAGCAGCTGGGCGGCACGGCGCATTCTTTCAACCTGAGCACCTACAGCAACCGCGCCCAGATGACCATGGAGCGCCCCGGCCCCAAACAGATCGTGTACCTGGCCCAGGTGACCATGCACAAGCTGGGGTTGTCGGTGAGCGGGCAGATGCTGATCTGGCTGCGCCTGCACTACACCTCGCCCCAGGACCCAGATATGCGAGCCGAGGTCACCGTGGCCTTTCGCCCGGCTTCGGACATGCTGGCCACCGCCCTCAAGCCGGTGATGGCCTCCTTTCAGGAGGAGATGGACCGCCTGGGCAACAAGGCCATGGTGCAAATCCAGGACTTCCTGCGCCTGTATCAACAGGAACGCCAAGGGGCCTTCAGCCGGGCGGGATTGCTGAATCAGTTGGCCCTGGTCAACCAGCGCCGTCTGGTGCAGGCACAGGAGCTAAAGCAACGGGGCGCTCCCGGCGGGCAGGGATTGCCCGGAGGTGGTCTGGGCCTGGCTGCCTTGGCCCTGGCTGCGGCCTTGGTGCTGCTTTTGGGCCTGGCCCTGGGCTGGGTGCTGGCCAACCGCCTAAGGGCATCCCGCGATCAGAAGCTCCTGCGCCGCAGCCTGCGGGCCCAGCGCGAGCAGGCCGTCTTGGACAAAAGGCTGGTAAAATTGTTAAAAAGCAGAGGGGTTTCCCCCAAGGCCGCGGCCGAGGCTAAAGAAGAGCACCAAAGGCTCAACCGGGAGTTGCTCCAGCGGCTGGGGCGCGGCCCCAAGGACTCCCGGCAAGCGAACAAATAGGGCCCCCGGCCCAACACCCGGCCCCACGCGAAGGAACAAACATGGATCAGGCTCCCCCCAATTACACCGACGAGAACTACCGCCAGGCCTACAACCAAAAGCGCCTGAGCTTTTGGCAAAAAGTGGCCGCCTCCGCTTCCAAGGGAGGCCGGGTGGGGCACCGCTTCTACCTCAATCATTTGAAACGCATCTACGGTCGCCTGATCACCCCCGGCCAAAAGGTGCTGGAAGTGGGCTGCGGCCAGGGCGACCTCTTGGCCGCGCTCAAGCCCTCGGTGGGGCTGGGGGTGGATTTCTGCCCGGAGATGATCGCCCAGGCCAGGGAGCGCCACCCGGAGCACAGCTTCCTGTGCGTGGATGCGCAGGAGTTGGACCTGGAGGGCATGACCTTCGACTACATCATCCTCTCGGACCTGGTCAACGACCTTTGGGACGTGCAGGAGGTGCTGAAAAAGCTGCGCCCGGCGTGCAATCCGCGCACCCGCATCATCCTCAATTTCCACTCCCGGCTGTGGGCCGCGCCCCTGGCCGTGGTGCGGGGCCTGGGCCTGGCCCAGCCCCTGCTGACCCAGAACTGGTTCACCGCCCCAGATGCGGCCAACCTCCTGGATCTGGCCGGTTACCAGACCTTCCGCACCTGGATGGAGTTGCTCTGGCCCATGCCCGGGGCCGCGCCCAGCTGGATGTTCAACCGGGTGCTGGCCAGGATTTGGCCCTTCAAGTACCTGGCCCTGTGCAACTTCGTCATGTCCCGCCCGGCCCCGGCCAAGCCCATGGAAAAAGAGCCGGTGGTTTCGGTGATCATCGCGTCGCGCAACGAGGCGGGCAACATCGACGGCCTGATGCGCCGCACCCCGGAAATGGGCGCGGGCACCGAGCTTATTTTCGTGGAGGGTCACAGCACAGACGACACCTGGGGAGCCATCCAACAGGCCCTCAAGGACCATCCCCACCGCCGGGCCAAGGCCTATCAGCAGACCGGCGTGGGCAAGGGCGACGCGGTGCGCCTGGGTTTTGAAAAAGCCGAGGGCGACCTGTTCATGATCATGGACGCGGACCTCACCTTCCCGCCGGAGAACCTGACTCCCTTCTATGATGCCTGGTACGGCGGCAAGGGCGAATATATCAACGGCGTGCGCCTGGTCTATCCCATGGAAGATAAAGCCATGCGGCCCATCAACTTCCTGGGCAACAAGTTCTTCAGCCTGGCCTTCTCCTGGTGTTTGGAGCAGCCCATCAAGGACACCCTCTGCTGCACCAAGGTGATGAGCCGCCGCGACTACGAGGTCATCGCGGCCAACCGGGCCTATTTCGGCGAGTTCGATCCCTTCGGCGACTTTGACCTGATCTTCGGCGCGGCCAAGCAGAACATGAAGATGGTGGACCTTCCCATCCGTTACCGGGAACGCATCTACGGCAGCACCAACATCTCCCGCTGGAGCCACGGCTGGCTGCTGATCAAGATGCTGTGGATAGGGCTCAAGAAGCTTAAATTCGTATGAGCCAACCGGCCCATGACAGGGGCGGCGCGCCTGCGCGCCTAGCCCCGCTCCCCAGCCAAGCGTCCCTGTTGTGGGCCGTGCCAGTGTTCGTGTTTCTGGCCCTGGCCTACTGGGGCCTGAGCCAGGCCTTCCCCTATTACTTCATCTGGGACCTGGACCACATCGTGGCCCTGGACACCCTTATCATCAACAGCGGCCTGCTGCCGGACCACATCCACAGCCCCGGCTTCGGCGCCTACCTGATCACGGTGTGGGCCAGCCGCCTGGCCGCGGGCCTGGATATGCTCTCGGCGGCGAACCTGGCCCAACTGGATCAGTCCCTCAACCCCCTGGCCTGCCTGGCCCAGGCGGTGGAGTTGCTGCGCCGGCTCAGTCCCCTGGCGGTGCTGGGCGCGGTGTTTCTGCTGTGGAGCTCCTTGCAGGCGGCCTTTCGGCCCCGCGCCTTCTGGGCCCTGGGCGCGGCGCTCATCTTGGGCCTGGAGCAGGGCCTTTTCTACCAGGCGGCCATGATCCGCACCGAACAATACAGCCTGCTGTTCTGGGCCGGGGCCGCCCTGACGGCGGTGCTGGCCGGACGGGGCCGAGGCTGGGGGCGCTTGGCTTGGCTATGGTCCTCGGGCCTCTTGTTGGGCTTGGCCTTTGTCACCAAGGTCCAATTGGGCACCTACCTGTTGGCCGCGCCCCTGCTGTTTTTGCTGCTCCCGGCCCTGGGCGGCCTGCCTTGGCCCCAGGCCTTGCCTCCCCTGGGACGCGGGACGCGCCTGGCCGCCCTGGCCGCCTCGGCCCTGGCCCTGGCGGTGTTGGCCGGGCTGGGCTGGCTGGCCTGGGTGGAGCCCATCCCCGAGGGCATGGGGGCCTTTTTGCACCGCCTCAGCATCCAGCCTTCCCTGCCCTGGATGGCCCTGCTGGCTCTTTTGGTGGTCCTCACCCTGGTCAACCTTTGGGGATTGTTAATCGCTCCCCAGCGATGGGGCCTGGTCACAACCCTGGCCGCCTATGCCTCCTTTGTGCTCTTGGGATTTGGGGCCAGCTTTTTCTGCCATTTCCTGGTGGGGCTAACGCCCGCCCTGGCCTGGCAGTATCTGCTGCTGGACTACAAGATGGCCTTTATGCGCAAGGGCTTCATGCTGGTGCCCCTGGCCGAGCACCTCAAGCTTCTGGCCTACCTATGGCCCGCGGTGCTGGCCAACCTGGTTTCCCTGGCGCTCTTGGCCTGGTGCGCCCGCCGCCGCCTTAATCCGGCCCTCAGCCGGACCGCCTGGCTGGCCCTGGCCCTGGCCCTGTTGGCCTACGCCCACCCCCTGGTCCTGGACCGCTTCATCCTGCGCGATCTCATATGGGCCGAGCCCCTGATGAACCTCACCACTCTGATCTGCCTGCTCGCCCTGGCTCGATTCTCCTGGCCCAGCCGGGCCTGGAGCGTGTCGCTGGCCCTGGTGGCCCTGTTCCTGTTGGCCAGCGGGGCCTTGGCCTGCTGGCAGATGCCCGCCCGCCTGAACGCCAACTACAACCTTTACGGTTGGAGCCCCGAACCCTTCACCAAGGGAGTCTACGGCCGCAGTCAACCTCGCTGGGAAAAGATCATGCGGGCCCACTACGGCCCCAACTTGGGGCGGGCGGCCTGGGGGCCGGCCGGCGCCCAGGCGGCCAGACAAGCGGAAGTGCTCTCCACGGTGCGTTTCGTCTTGCCCACCATGCGGCCCGATCTGCGCCGGGTGGGGGTGGTGGCCCAGGGAGCGCCGGTGGGGCTGGCCCGTCCGGGCCATGTCCTGGGTCCGGCGCCCTGTTCCCTGGCCGGGGGCGTATTGGTGGACCCCCGGGGGGCCGACCTTGATCCCGCGCGCCAGTTGCGCGCCAAGGAAATGCTCCAGCCGTCGGAGGTGTTGGACAAGTTCGCCTCCGGGGGCAACCCCGCCCTTTTGGCGATTTCGCCCCGGACGGACCTGTCGGTGCTGTTGTTCGCTCCCGCCGGCAAACGGGAGGTGCCCCGGGCCCTTGGCCAAGCCGGCCTGGCCCAAGGGCCCAGCCAATCCGTGACCGTTATGGGCCCGGACGCCGTGAAGGCCGAGACGTACCACGGTTACGCCCTGGAGCAGTACTGCGAGCTTCCCCTGGGGCTGTTGGGCAGGGATTGTTTTGTGGTGATCGTCTCGCGCTTGCGGGCCCGGGGCCCCTGCATGGCCGGGGATGGGACGCCGAGGCGTTAGGGGGCCCGGGGGCCAGCCCTACAGGTTGTCGCCCTCCTGGGGCTCCAGGGCCGGCTTGGCCACGTCCGGGCGGCGTCCCATGATCCGAAGCACCCTTTCGTGTATTTCCTTGTCCCGCCAGTAGAGCAGGCCGAAATACACCACCGCCCCCAGGGCCGACAGGCCCAGGGAAGGCCAACGCAGTTCGAAATAATAGAAAGCCACCGCGGCCGGCAGCAGGGTGAGCAGGGAGAACCACATCTCCTTGAGAAGGACTTTGATGTTGGCCCACACCTTGGCCTTGCCCAGCCTGAGGATGTGGATGAACATCACTAGGCTGACCAGGCCCAGGCTGAACGACATGATGGCCAGGGTCAAGCGCACGTTGCCGATCATGCTCCCCGCGAACAGCGAAAGCAGGGTAACCGCCAGGTGCATGATGGAAAACACCAGGCGGGTCCCGGCCCGGTTGACGATGAGGAACAAACTGGAGATGGGCGCGGTGATGAAGTTCATCAGGGTCCAAAAGGCCAGGATTTGGCTTAACACCCCGGCCTCGGTCCAGCGGAAGCTGAACACCACCTCAAAGAAAAGCGGCCCCAACAGGCCAAGGGCCACCATGGGGAAGATGCCGATGGTGGCCTGGAACTTAATCGCGAAGTGCAGGGCGCGTTCCACCGCGCCGCTCTCGTTCCATTCCCTAGCCGCCTCGGGATAGAAAACATCGGACACCGAGTTGCCCAACACGCGCAGGGGCAGGGAGATGATGTTGGTGGCAAAGGTGAAAAAACCCACCACCGCCGGGTCGAAGTAGGCGGCCAGCACGAACACCGGCATGCGGCCGGTGCTCACCTTCAGCAAGTTGTTCCACAGGTTGATCTTGGGGAACTGGATGTGGTTTTTTAAGACCTGGGCGTAACTCACCGCGGGAGCCTCGTCCTCGCCGGATTGGTCCCAAAGCACCCTGATGCCCACGGCCAGGGCTATGGCCAGGCTCAGGGAAGTGGCCATGACGGCGCCCATGAGTAAGCCCATGATCCCGGCGGTGAGCACCAGGGCCCACAGGATGGACACCAGGCGGGCCAGGTTCAAGTCGATGAGACTGACTGCGGAAATAACCCCAAAGCGCCCCTCCCGGGCCAGGATGCTTTCGCTGGTGCTCTTGACGCTGTCGATCAAGAAAAGCAGGGGCACGAACCAAAGGTATGGCGCGATCTGGGGCTCGCCCAAAATCCCGGCCAACCAGGGTCCGCCCAGGCCGAAGACCATCACCGCCAAGAGGGTGAGCCCAGCCGAGATCCACATGCACAGACGCACCAGGGTGCGCGCCTCCCGGCGGTCGGCCGCCAGGGGGATGGCTGAGTAGTAGCCTAGGCAGGAAAAAGCTATAAACCAGGATGCCACGGAGAACACCACCCCGTAGAGGCCGAAGTCCTCGGGACGGTAGAGGCGGGTGACTATGGGCGTGCTCACCAAACCCAACCCGATGGATACGCCGCGGCTAAGGGTGAGCTTGCTGATGTTGCTGAAAAAGGTTCCCATGTCCCCTCAATTTCGGACCTATGCGCCAAAGCACGCGGCATCCAAATAATAAAGCGGCCCCGCTTGCTTTACAATGATCTTGTGCGCCATGGCCCCCGGCGCGCCTGGGCCACGCCGGGGGCAAAAGCCCTCGACTAGATTGCACGCCCAGGCTATATTCCCTAGCAACCGCAGATGGGAGCGAACATGGAGCTTTGGCAAGCAGCGGCGCTGGGTGTGGTGCAGGGGCTCACAGAGTTTCTGCCCGTCAGTTCCTCGGGGCACCTGGTTCTGGGTCAGCGGTTGCTGGGCTTCACCGAACCGGCGCTGATGTTCGACATCGCGGTGCACGTGGGCACCCTGGTCGCGGTGGTGGGCGTTTTCTGGCGGGACCTGTGGAGCATCATGCGGGGTCTTTTCGTGTGGCGCGACGGCGAGGGCAGGCAAGGCCGCCGCTTGTTGTGGCTGGTGATCGTGGGCAGCATCCCCACGGCCATCATGGGTTTTCTCTTGAAGGACCTGTTCGAGTCCATGTTCTCATCTCTGCTCACAGTGGGCCTGGCCCTTTTGGTCACCGGGTGGCTGCTCTTGGCCACCGCCCTGGTGCGTATGCCCGGCCGGCCCTTGGAGCGGGTGGGCGCGGGCCGGGCCCTGCTCATAGGCTTGGCCCAGGGCTTGGCCATAACCCCGGGCATCAGCCGCTCGGGAAGCACCATAGCCATGGCCCTATTGCTGGGGGTCAACCGCCGCATGGCCGCCCATTATTCATTTGTGCTGTCCATACCGGCCATCCTGGGGGCCCTGGTCTTGCACGTGCATGAACTGGGAGCGCCGTCGGCGTCCCAACTGGCGCCCATGATCATGGGCTTCATCACCGCCGCCATAAGCGGCTACCTGGCTCTGAGGATGCTATTGAAGATCGTACAGGCCGGCGCCTTCCACTGGTTCGCGCCTTACTGCTTCGCGGTGGGGCTGTTTACCCTGGCCTGGAATTTCTGGGGATAGATAAATGAATTTTTACGCGGTGATAATGGCCGGAGGCAGCGGGACCCGCTTCTGGCCGGCCAGCCGGCAAAAGCGCCCCAAGCAGCTGCTTTGCCTTACCGGCCGGCGCAGCCTGTTGCAGCAGACGGTGGATCGCCTGTCCCCTCTGGTGGAGCCACGGCGGATTTTGGTGGTCACCGGCCGGGCGCACGCCGAGCAGGTGGGGGATCAGCTTCCCGAACTGCCGCCGGAAAACATCCTGGCCGAGCCCCAGGGGCGCAACACCGCGGCCGCCTGCGGCCTGGCCGCCGCCTGGGTAGCGCGGCGCGATCCCCAGGCGGTGTGCCTGGTGTTGCCGGCCGACCACCTCATCACCGACGAGACCCTGTTCGTGGACACCCTGCGCCGGGCGGCGGAGCTTGCCGCCGGCCAAGAAGTGTTGGTCACCCTGGGGCTCACCCCCCACTACCCGGCCACCGGCTTTGGCTACATCGAAACCGGCCCTACCCTGGACCCGGAGCCTCCGTCCATCAGCGAGGTGGCCGCTTTTCATGAAAAACCCGGCCTGGCCACGGCCCGGGAATACCTTGCCGGGGGGCGGCACCTGTGGAACTCGGGCATGTTCGCCTGGCGGGCGGGGACGCTTTTGGACGAACTCGAGGCGCACCAGCCCCTCTTGGCCCAGGGACTGAAGGAGTTGGCCCCGGCCCTGTGCGGTCCGGACCAGGACGCGGCCCTGGAGCGCATCTACCCGGATCTGCCGTCGATCAGCGTGGATCACGGGGTGCTGGAGAAAAGCTCTCGCCTCAGGGTGGTCAAAGCCGATTTCGGCTGGTCCGACGTGGGCTCCTGGGAAGCCATGGCCGAGCTGTGGAGCCTGGATCAGCAAGGCAACGCATGCCAGGATGGTCCGTTGGTGGCCCTGGAGTCCCAGGGCAACCTGGTGTCCGCCGGGGGGCGTCTCACCGCCTTGCTGGGAGTCGAAGGCCTGGTGGCCGTGGTCACCGACGATGTGCTCCTGATCGCCCCCCGCAGCCGCTGCCAGGAGGTGGGGCGCCTGCTGGAGGAACTCAAGCAGCGGGACCAGGAGGAATATCTGTGAGCCGAAAGGAGACGAGGTAGCCCATGGAGTGGATCAAGGACATAGCCGCCTGGGTGGCCCACTTCGCCCAAACCCCCTATGGGGCCTGGGCCCTTTTCGGCCTGGCCTTTGCCGAAAGCTCCTTTTTTCCCATCCCCCCGGACGTGCTGCTCATGGCCCTGTGCGCGGTAAAGCCGGAGTACAGCCTGTGGTTCGCCACCATCTGCACCGTGGCCTCGGTGCTGGGAGGCATGTTCGGCTTTTTCATCGGCATCAAGGGCGGCCGTCCGCTGATGTACCGCTGGTTCTCCGCCGAAAAAATCAAGCTGGTTGAGGACTACTACCACCGCTACGACGTGTGGGCGGTGGGCGCGGCCGGGCTCACTCCCCTGCCCTACAAGCTGTTCACCATCACCGCCGGGGTGTTCGCACTCAACTTCCCCCGTTTCGTGCTGGCCTCGGTGATCAGCCGGGGGGCGCGCTTCTACGCCCTGGGCCTTATCTTTTGGTACTTCGGTCCGGCCATCCAGACATGGGTCAAGCAATACTTCGGCTGGATCGCGGTGGGTTTCTTCGTGTGCCTGGTGGGCGGCTTCTGGGCGGTGAAGCATCTTGGCGGCCGGGCGGCAAAAAGCGGAGACAGCCAGTGAGGCCACCCTGCGGCCCCCTGCGGCTGACCCCGGTGTTTCTGCCCAAGGTCTGGGCCGCGCCCTGCTTTCCCGACCCCTGGGCCTCCAGCTTGGGCGCCCCGCCGGGCACCGGCGAGGTGTGGCTGGCCTCGGATCGCCTGCACATAACGCCGGTGGCCGCCGGCCCCCTGGCCGGCGAGGGCCTGGACCAGGTGATCCGCCGCTGGCCTGATTATTTGCTGGGGCCGGGGGCGACACCAGGCTTTCCCCTGCTGCTCAAGCTTTTGTGCGTGGGCCAGTGGCTCTCGGTGCAGGTTCACCCCGATGACGCCACCGCCGCCCGCCTGGAAAACGAACCCTGGGGCAAGGGCGAGGCCTGGCACATTTTGCACGCGGAACCCGGGGCCGAGCTGGTGCATGGGATGACTCCGGGGGCCGGGCTGGCCCAGGTGGCCAGGGCGGCCGCCGCCGGCCGCCTGCCCGAGCTTCTGGCCAAGGTGCCGACCCAAAGGGGCGACACCTTCAACCTGCCCGCGGGCACCCTGCACACCACCGGACCGGGCCTTTTGATCCTGGAGGTGCAGCAGGCCTCGGACCTAACCTACCGCCTCTACGACTGGAACCGCCCTGGCCCCGACGGCAAACCCCGGCCCCTGCACATGGAGCGCGCCCTGCAAGCGCTCAAGCCCAGCGGCCCGGGAGAGCCCCAGCCTCCCCTGCGCCTTTCGCCGCCGCCCTGGGGGGTGTGGGCCTTGGTGCAAACGGAGTCCTTCGGCCTGCTAAAATATGAGATCATGGAAAATGGTCCCCTCCAGAAGCCCGGCCCGGGACCTGGGCTGCTGTGGGTGGAACAGGGGGCGGGCCGTCTGGTTTTCCCCGGCGGCGAGCACCAAGAGGAAGAGTTGGCCCCGGGCCAGTGCTGGCTGTTGCCCGCCGGATTGGCTCCGGCCCAGGTAGCCGCCAGGGGAAAAATGGTGTTTTATCAAGCCTGGGCCCCGGAAGTCCGAGACTTGCCCGGCCCCAAGACATTGGGAGGAAAAGCCAAAGCATGAACCCCAACATTTTCCGTGAATACGATATCCGGGGCGTGGTGGACAAAGACATCAGCAACGCCGACGTGGTGACCTTGGGCCAGGCCATAGGCACCTACATGGCCCAACTGGGGGTGGTGCGCATCACCCTGGGCCGGGACTGCCGCCTGAGCGCCGACCGCTACCGCGACCTGCTGACCGAGGGTCTTTTGTCCACTGGCCGGCAGGTCGTGGACATAGGGGTGGTCACCACCCCCATGCTCTACTTCTCGGTGTTTCACTTCGAGGCCGACGGCGGGGTGATGATAACCGCCAGCCACAACCCCGGCGATTACAACGGCTTCAAAGTCATGATCGGCAAGAGCACCATATACGGGGCCGAGATACAAAAGCTCTACCAAATCGCCGAGGCCGGCCAATTTGAGCAGGGTCAGGGCTCCCGGGAGGAGGTGGACGTCCTCACCCCCTACTCCGACTATCTGGTGGAGCACATCAATATCCCCAGACCCCTAAAAATAGCGGTGGACGGCGGCAACGGCACCGGGGGGCCCGTCGCCCTTCCCATTATGCGGCGCTTGGGCATAGAGGTGACTCCCCTGTATTGCGAAATGGACGGCACCTTCCCCAACCACGAGCCCGACCCCACCGTGCCGGCCAACCTGCGCGACCTCATCGCCACGGTGAAGGACAAGGGCCTCCAAGCCGGGGTGGCCTTTGACGGCGACTGCGACCGGGTGGGGGTGGTGGACGAAAAGGGGCAGATCATCTATGGCGACATGCTCCTGGCCATCTTCGCCCGCAGCGTGGTCAAGGACAACCCCGGAGCCCTGTTCATCGCCGAGGTCAAGTGCTCCAAAAACCTCTACGACGACATTGAAAAACACGGGGGCAAGGCCTTGATGTGGCGCACCGGCCACAGCCTTATCAAACAAAAGATGGCCGAAACCGGCGCCTTGCTGGCCGGCGAGATGAGCGGCCACATGTTCTTCAAGCACCGCTGGTTCGGCTTTGACGACGGCATCTACGCCGCTTTGCGCTTCTGCGAGCTGCTGGCCGCCACCAGCGAGCCTCTGTCCACCTGGCTGTCCGACATGCCGCCGGTGGTTTCCACTCCCGAAATTCGGGTGGAATGCGCCGACGACATCAAATTCCAGGTGGTGGAAGAGGTGAAAAAGGCCATGTCGGGCAATTACGAGGTCATCGACGTGGACGGGGTGAGGGTGAATTTCCCCGATGGCTGGGGATTGGTGCGAGCCAGCAACACCCAGCCGGCCCTGGTCCTGCGCTTCGAGGCCCAGAACCAAGCCCGCCTGCAAGAAATCCGAGCCCTGGTGGAGGGCGAGGTTAAAAAGGCCAGCGAAAGCCTCTAACCCGTCTAATTTACATCCGAAGCCCTCCCCACCGGGGAGGGCTTTTTATTTTTCATACTCCAGGGTTACCTGGCCGCCAAAAGCCGCGGCCAGGTCGGCCTCCAAATCCACCAACTGCGAAGGCCCCTCGCACTCCACCACCAGCTCCCGGTCGTCCAAGAGTTTTATCCGGCCGTGTTTGGCAAATATTTCGTTGGCTTTGGTCACGTCCACCGTAACCCAACCCTTCATGCGAGCCAAAAGCTCCGGCCCCTTGAGGGGGCGTTCGATCTCCAAGTCAACCTGGCGCTTCTTGGCCTCCCAGCCTATACGGCAGGGCTGGACAAGCACCGGGCTCACCGGATCAAGCATGGCCGCGCAGGTGAGCCAAATTCGGGCTCTGAGCATGAGGCCGCCTCCTTGTTGCGCTTGGTCTTCCCCTAGGACTATACGAGGCCCGTCCCCGGCAGTCAACCAGAGGGCTAACTGTATTTAAATCTTGATATAAATGAACAAAACCGTGTATAAACCAGAAGGGAAGAACCTCTAGCCGGGGCCTGGCGGGCCTTAGGAGACTAATGGCGATGAGCCCAAATTTCATGCGAAAAATTAATTGGATCGTTGCCGTTTTCCTTTTGGCTTGTCTTTTCCTGTCCACAGCCATTGCGCCCCGGGCCCGGGCCGAGCAGCCCGTGGTCCAGAAAAAGCCCCTGGTGCAACAGGAGCCCATCTACCGCATCGGCCCCAGCGACCTGTTGGAGATCGTCACCTGGCGCGAGGAACAACTCACCCGCAAAGACGTGCTGGTGCGGCCCGATGGCCGCATCTCCCTGCCCCTGACCGATGACATCATGGCCGCCGGCCTCACCCTGATGCAGCTAAAGTATCGCATTACCAAGGCATTGAGCCATTACCTGGAGGCTCCCCAGGTCTACGTTGTCCTCACCAATCCCCGTCATTGGGAGATCAGCGTGCTGGGCAACGTGAAAAAAGAGGGCAACTTTCAAATGCTCAAGCCCACTGACGTGTTGCAGGCCCTGGCCATGGCCGGGGGCTTCAACGAGTGGGCCGACAAGAACGAGGTGTTCATCTTGCGGGGGATAGGTCCTCGCCAACAGCGCTTTCTCTTTGAATACTCAGAAGTGATAAACGGCGAAAAAAGAGAGCAGAACATTATCCTAAAACCGGGTGACGTGATCATAGTCCCCTAAAGCGGGCGCTCCCTTTTCACCCTTCACGGCAAGGCCCGGCCAAATGACGCATCAACCAGGCTCAGGCCCCAAACCACGCATTGGGGGTCTGGTGTTGCTTGGCCGCATGCTTTTTATCCTGGCTGCCCTGTCCCTGGCGCTTTGCTCCCCTTCCGCGACGCAGGCGGCCCTGGTCACCCCTTACGTTACCCTGACCGGCGGCTGGAGCGACAACGTTCGCCTCACCCGGGTGCCTCGCTCGGACTTCTTCCTAAAAGTGGGGGCGGGCATTAACGGTGAATGGAAATGGCCGGGGCACTCCCTCATGGTCCGAACCGGGGTGCAATACGCCCAATACCTGGACCTTGACGAATTAGACGGTTTTGACAGCGCCACATTGGGATTCAATTACCAATACGCATCCTCCCCCCGTTGGCAATTTTTGATCAGCGACATCTACATCACCACCTTTGACAAGGCCGAGTTGTCCGACACCGGTGAGCTGGTGGAGGTGCGGCCGGGCGCCGGCCGGATGGACCGCAACACCTTAACCCTCAAGGCGACCCACAAATACTCTTCCACCGGCAGCGTGGACCTAGGCTACACCAACATCTACACCAAGGGTGAGAATGAGGACCAGGAGACCACCCGTTTCAACCGAATGGACGCCAACTGGATCCACCGCCCGACCTATGATTGGGAATTGGCGGTGGGGGTCAGCGGCACGCGCACCGAATATGAGATATCGCCCAACCAGGACCGGGGCCGGGCCTACACCCGGCTTACCCGGTTGGTGGGACCCAGTATGCGGGCCTACGGCCAGCTTTCCTACGCCATAAACCGGTCCACCAGCGACCAGGAGCTGGTGGAGGACAGCCGTAACTACGAATCGTTTTCCCTGGAGGCCGGCTTAAGCCAGGACATGAGCCGCAGGTTATCCTGGAAGTTCGGGGCCGGCTGGTCCATGGTCAGCGGCGACAGCCAATACAATAACGCGGCCGACAAAGGTTTTCCGCTACTGAACGCCTCGATGCGCTACCGGGGGCTCAAGTGGAATCTCACCGGCTATGCCATCGCCGACCTGGGACAGTTCGACTACCTGGGAGACAACTCCGGCCTCGCCGTCAGCCACCGGGCCGGGGTTACCTTTGGCTACAGATTCACCAATTTCCAAAACCTCAGTTTGACCGTGGAATACGTGCGCAACGATTACCAGGAAAGCCCCATCGCCAACTTGAATAGTCAACAGGGAACAGTGGATTCCTATCGTTTCTTGGCCCGCTACACTTGGCAAATCCATAGACATTGGCGGATATCCATGGAATATTCATATTTAAATCGTGATGCCGAGGTGGATAATGACGATAGGCAGCAAAATCAGGTATTGTTAATCTTGTACACTGATTATCCATTTAAGTGGTGAGGATGTGGAAGGCACCGGCATAAACATAAAAAGCTACGTCTTCCTGCTCAAGCGCCGATGGATTATGGTCTTGCCCATTTTCCTGTTGGTGCTTGCGGGGGGAGTGGCCTATTGCCTCTTCTGGCCACCCATTTTCGAGGCATCCTGCCTGGTGGTGGTGCAGCCCCAGAAGGTGCCCGGCGACATCATCCGCCCCACGGTGACCAGCAAAATCGAAGAACGCCTCCAAATCATTACCCAGCAGGTGCTTAGCCGAACCCGGCTCACCGAAATCATCGAGCGTTTCGACCTGTACCCCAATATGCGCAACAAGGTGACCCCCGACGAGTTGGCCGAGGTCATGCGCCGGGACATCACCATCAAAATCAGCCGCAAGAACTACTTCACCATCACCTTCCTTTATGCCAACGCCTCCACGGTGGCCGCGGTGACCAACGCCGTTGCCGCCTTTTACGTTGACAGCAACCTGCGCCTCAGGGAACAGGACGCCGTGGGCACCGCCCGCTTCCTGGAACGGGAGCTCACCCGCATGCGAGGTCAGCTATCCGAATGGGAAAAAAGGGTCACCAGCTACAAGCAGGAGCATTTGCAAGAACTTCCCGAATCGCGTCAGTTCAACCTGAAGCTCATGGACCAGATGCGCCAGGACGCCAACATCATGGACGGCAAGGTGCAGAATCTTAGGACGCGTTTACACGGATACGAGCAAGACATCGCCGTTTGGCAGCGCTGGATAGAAGGCCTAGAGCAACGCCGAGCCGAAGCCAAGTCCCGTGGCCTGCAAGGCGGCGGCTCCAGCCAGTCCGGCGGCCAAGATGACGCCAGCCCCGAAGGCATCAAAAAGCGCATTGGTGAACTCAGGGTCTTCTACACCGATGACCACCCGGACATCCAGCGCCTGTTGCGCCATCTCAGAAAGGCCGAGGCCCTCGAGGCTGCCAAGGAGGCCAAGAAAAAGGCCGAGGCCGAGGCTGCTGGCTTGACCGGGGAGCAGGCAAAACGCGCCGCCATCGATGCAGAGCTGGCAAAGGGTAAGATGAGTATTCGCAAACTTCAGGATCGTATTGAACAAATCAACGGCGAAATCCACGAAACCGAAACCAGAAAGAACAAATATCTGGAGCAGGTGGCCATAGTTAATAAGCGGATAGAGGCAGCACCTACGGTTACCGAGCAGCTCCACGAACTCACCCGTGGCTACGAGGAGCTGAACACCGCCTACCAGAAGCTGCACGGCAAGTGGTTGGAAGCGCGCATGTCCGCCAACATGGAGCGCACCCAGCGTGGTGAGCAGTTCGAAGTGGTGGACCCGGCCCAGGTGCCCGAGGCACCCTTCCGCCCCCAGGTGAAACGGGCCATACCTGTGACCATTGGTCTGGCACTGGCCCTGTCGGTGGGCCTGGCCTTTGGGTTGAGCTACATAGACGTGTCTTTCACATCTTCTTTGCAGTTGGAGCGCCAGTCCGGCTTGCCGGTGCTTATGGTCCTGCCCCCCCTGGAAACAGCCGAGGAGCAGTCTGCCGCCGTGCGGCGCAACATAATTTTTGGGGCCGTGTTCGGCGTGATCTTCCTGTTCCTGCTGGGCCTGGTTGGCATATTGGTAACCGGGCGGGGGCCGGCCCTTAAACAAATGCTCATGGGATTGGTATCCTGAGGCCATGTACGAAGACTTTTTTCATTTTCGCGAGAAGCCCTTCGCCCTGGAGCCCAGCGCACGCTTCATCGTGTTGAGCCGCGACCACCGCGAGGCCCTGGCCACCCTGGTTTACGCCATCGACGAGCAGGAGGGCTGGGCCATGCTCCTGGGCCAACCCGGAGTGGGCAAAACCACCCTTATCATCGCGCTGCTCAAGGAATTGGGCGAGCGGGTGAT
>Ga0180009_10000900_pt1 | contig 37973 bp, 26 predicted proteins | sample OS_PC_MetaG_FD_123537 | JGI IMG/M metagenome (GOLD analysis project Ga0180009, IMG submission 123537) | Groundwater microbial communities from the Aspo Hard Rock Laboratory (HRL) deep subsurface site, Sweden - OS_PC_MetaG | ecosystem: Environmental > Aquatic > Deep subsurface > Groundwater... | reverse complement strand
TATCCAAGACAATTAACCATAGCCAATTGGCTATGGAATTTAGGTACTGGGTGAATACGTCCTTGTAGGCTCGACGGCGGAATCTGATTGCCATGGATGGCATGAATGCAGATTTTGCAGGAGCAAAAATCTGCCCTGCCGCCGACGCCTGCCGGTCGAGCAACCGCACTCTCTTCGGAAGCGGCTGAGGTTTAATATCCGCAGACTTATTAAGCAACCTCGTTCCTAAATACGGCGATAAATGCTCAATCTGGGTGTCAGGCAATTCTAATGACCTATTAAATCCAGATATTCGGCTTCGCTCAGTATGCGAACGCCGTGTTTTTCGGCGGCATTTAATTTTGTTGCGCCTACCTTTTCCCCGATGACTAGGTAGTCGGTTTTACCGCTGACCGCGCTACCGACTTTCGCGCCCATTGCTTTGGCTTCGCGAATCATATCCTCGCGCGAGCCTTGTTGCATCGTGCCGGTGAACACCAAGGATTTGCCGGCGATAGGGCTTTGTCCCTCAGGCATTTCCTGGGTTTTGGTTTCGTTCAATGCAAAACCTAAACGATATAAGCGGTTGAACAACGGTTTGATTTTTTTCAAACCTTTCAGCACGACATCGGCGGTTTTTTCGGCGAAGCCTTCGAGCGCGACGATCTCTTCTTCGCTCAACGAAAAAATTTCCGGTAAACGGTAGTGCGCGAGCAGTTTTTCGCAGTTGCCCAGCCCCATTCGGAACACGCCGAACGCAGCCAGAAAACGCCAGTCCTCGATCGGTTCGGACAAACTGCGCTGCAATTGATCAACTAGATTTTGCGACTGTTTCGGGCCGAAACCCATCGCTTCGAAATCCGATGCGTTCAGTTGGTAGATCTTATCGATCGTTCGGATATCGTTATCGTAAAGCTTTGCGATCGTTGCCGGGCCGAAGCCGTCGTTATTGCCGAGTACCCGAAAAAAGTGTTCTATCGAATGACTGACTTGGGCGGGGCAGTCGAAATTGTTCGTGCAGTATAAAAAGTCGCCATCCCAAACCAACTCGCTGCCGCAACTCGGGCATTGTCCCGGAAGGTCGGGTTCGGCCGGTGTGATGACTTCCTCGATTTTGGGGATTACTTCGCCACTTCGGGCGAGTTTAATCAGTGCACCGGGACCGATGCCTTTGTCGACGACCATTTTATAATGGTGAGCGGTCGCTCGTTGTAACAGTGCGCCGCTCAAGCGGATCGGTTCGACTTCGACGACCGGTGTGATGCGGCCTGAGCGCGAGGTTTGCGGTACGACTTGGAGGATTTTGACTTCGGCTGTCGCGACATTCTCTTTGTAGGCGATTTGCCAACGATGATGATGGCGGGTGGCGCCAATATGGGTTTTTATTCGCTCGTCGGTAATTTCCAGTATTACGCCGTCGACGTCATAATCTACCGCATGCCAGATTTGTTTTACGATCTCATCGACGCGCTCGGAAAGTTCTGTCCAACTGCCTTGCCAAGCGGGGAGCATGGCAAATGGAAAAAAAACCGCGGCCCGATCCTTGATGGCCTGTTCGGCATGTTGCTCCAGTTCTTTTTCCTTGATGACGCTGGCCTGAAAATTACGCGTGTTATCGAAAAACTCGGATAGGTAACGCTGAAAATAGGTTTTGCTGACGACGATTTCGCCGGCGCCTAGTCCGCGGGAGCCATTATCCGCGACTTGTAAGCCGCGCTCGAAGACGCGTGTGATGTCGGTGCCTTTTCTGCCGTCGCCGCGCGTATAAAGCCGTTCGCCGTCGTCATAGGCTGCATAGCCGTCCAGTTTCGGCGTTACCTTGAAAACGACCGAATCGAAGGCTATGTCCAGTTCGTCGGCCGCTTTTTGGATACGCTTGGCCCAATTCTCGATTTCGCTCTGGCTATAAGCCTTGTCGGTCGATAGCATTCTGACCGGTAATTCAACCGTCTTACCGGCGAAAGCCGATTCCGGTTCGACGCGCGTTACGAAAGGGTGGTTCGGATGACGGCGCTTCAGTTCGGCGATAAAAGTAAAGTCGTACTCGGCATCGCTAATCAGTGCATCGCCGCCTCGATATAAGGCATTGACTATCTCGATGAATTCGATGAGTTCCTTGTCATTGAGTTTCGCTTCGTCGGTCGCGCGCGAGGCGATTGCCCATAGTTTTTTTTCGTTTAGATGTTTTAATTGAACATTTGAGTGCTCGAGAATGTCTTTTTGATTATCGGTTAGCATCTGCGGAATGATTTAATAATTTTTATGCGGATAAGGACGAAATTATAGCCGAAATCTACATATGACGCCTGAGTGGCTGCCGAGCGGTATGCGGAAGACACTAGGTTGAAGCAATCTTCCTATCGGATCAAAAAATATATCCATAATCGTTGTGCGGCACTTGCGTTTGTATGTTAGATTTAACGAAAATTTCGTAGCTATTAAGTCACCTTCAATTCTCGTTCCCATGCTCTCCGTGGGAACGATTAGGAGGGGGAATAATTACAAAATTTCAGGTGCTTGGAAGTTTTTAGCGCTCTACTCCATTTTCACTCATCCATGAGCCTGTCAATGCCGGAAAACTCTAACGCTAAAATACTGATCGTCGACGACTCGCCGGAAAATTTATGCGTTCTCAGCGATTTGCTACAAACTCAATTTCAAGTTCGCGTTGCCACGTCCGGAGAGAAGGCCTTGCGTATTGCCGGTACTGCGCCGCATCCCGATTTAATTTTGCTCGATGTGATGATGCCGGGTATGGACGGTTATCAAGTATTTAAGCATTTACGAGCCGATTCAACCACGCGAGATATTCCGATTATTTTCGTGACTGCGATGGACAGTGACGAAGCGCAACTTCAAGGTTTGGACTCCGGTGCGGTCGATTATATTACCAAACCAATTTCGCCTCCGATCGTCATGGCGCGCGTTCGAATTCAATTAGAGCTTAAACAAGCGCGCGATCGCTTGTCGCATCAAAACGCCTGGTTGGAGGCGGAGATTGCCCGGCGTATGGCGGAAAACGAGTTGATACAGGAAGTCAGTATCAGGGCTCTCGCTCATCTGGCCGAAGCGCGCGATCCCGAAACCGGCAATCATATTTTGCGCACCCAAGGATATGTGCAGGAGTTGGCCATGGCTTTGCTGGATTCCCCAGGATTTTGCGATGTGCTGACCGATAAATTTATCAAGCTATTAAGTCGTTCGGCGCCGTTGCACGATATTGGCAAGGTTGGCATTCCCGATGCTATCTTGCTAAAACCGGGACCATTGACATCTGACGAATGGGCCGTGATGAAGACGCATGCCCGTATCGGTAGCGAAGCGATAGAAATGGCCGAACAAGAAGCCGCAGGACAAGTCGAGTTTTTGTCTTTGGCTAAGGAAATAGCCCATTGGCATCATGAAAAATGGGACGGTTCGGGTTATCCGGATGGCTTGTCCGGCGAAAGCATACCGGCTTCGGCGCGCATCATGGCGCTGGCCGATGTATTCGATGCTTTGATTTCTCCGCGTGTTTATAAGGCGCCGATGAGTTACGCTGAAGCCAGGGATATTATTGCTTCGGGGAGCGGAAGTCATTTCGACCCGGTCATGGTCGATGTGTTTTTGAAGCATTTCGATGTGTTTTGCGAAATCGCCGACCGATATAGCGATTCGGTAATGGTATAAGAAAATGTCTCGTCGATACCGCCGGGCTGAAATCATCTGTGTCGTATTGACTTATGCGTTATGCGCAGCATTGTGGATATTCTTTTCCGATAGGTTGCTATCAAGGCTTATTGACGAACCGAATAAAATAGCGTTAATCAGCACCATTAAAGGCTGGGTCTTCGTTATTGTCACATCGTTGCTGCTTTTTCGATTAATGCACCGCTTGATGGACCGGGAAACCATTGCAGAAAATACCGAGAATAATCATTTCAATACAGGCTTGTATTGGACGGTATTGATTGTCGCCGTTTTCTTATTCGTATTTGCATATAGCCAATATCGATCTTTCGGCAATCAACTATTGCAATTATCGCCAATACGATCGGCAACGATGCAAGACTCGGCTTGGTTGGGACTTGCCGGTTTAATCTCGATATTTACAATTGGGACGGGGTTCTTTCTATTACGCCAACAGGAACGTTTAGCCGAGTCTCAAGAAATACAACAGGCTCAAGCGGAGCGGTTGAAGGCGCTCGGTTTATTAGCCGCAATTGCCGACAGTTCTAACGATGCGATATTTGCAAAGGACTTGGAAGGTCGTTATACGCTTTTTAACCCTGCTTCGGAGCGTTTTACCGGAAAAAGGGCCGTCGATGTTTTGGGGCTTGACGATGCGGTGCTTTTTTCGCCCGAACAGGCCGAAATGCTTATCGCGAACGATCGGGCCGTATTGGAGAAAGGCCATACCATCACTTACTACGAGGATCTCGAAGTTTCGAACGAAAAACGTACATTTCTTGCCACTAAGGGGCCTTTGTTCGATAACGATAGCAATGTCATCGGGATCTTCGGGATTTCCCGCGACATAAGCGAGCTAAAGCACGCGGAACAGTCGTTACGAAATAGCGAGGAGCGCTTTCGGGCATTGGTGGAGCAATCGCTAGCCGGTATTTATATCATTCAGGATAATCGATTTCGCTACATCAATCCTGCTTTTGCATCGATTTTGGGATATGACTCAACGCAGCATATTATCGACACATTGGCGGTCGACGATTTAATTAGCCCTGAGTATCGTGAGGAAGTCACCAATAACATCGCTAGCTTGATCAATGGAACGGTATCCTCGATCAGTAATTACCGTTTTACCGCATTACGCCGCGACCGAAGTCCTGTGTATATCGAAGCGCATGGCAGTGCCTTCGACTATCAAGGCCGGCCGGCTGTCATAGGGCTCTTTCTAGACATCAGCGCGCGCAAAGCCGCCGAAGACGCACTTCGTGAAAGCGAGCGGCGTTTTTACGATATCGCCAATGTTTCTGCGGACTGGATTTGGGAAATCGACACAAACGCGCGTTACATTTACACATCCGACGGCGTATTCGAAATGCTTGGATATGCGCCCGATGAAGTGCTAGGTAAGACACCCTTCGATTTTATGCCCTCCGAAGACGCCGACAAGCTACGTGAATGGTTTGCAGGAATTAAGACCCATCGTAAATCGTTTCGTGACATTGAGAACATGAACCGGCACAAAGACGGTCACTTACGTTGTATCATGTCTCACGGTACGCCGATTCTCGATGATGGTGGTCAATTGCTCGGTTTTCGAGGCCTCGATCAAGATATCACGGAACGAAAGCAAGCAGAATTGGCTCTGCGGCAAAGCGAAGCGTTTAAGCGTGCGATTTTGGACTCGGTTAATGCGCATATCGCCGTATTGGATAAACAGGGAATCGTTGTAGCGGTCAATCAACCGTGGCGGCGCTTTGCTCAGGACAACGGACTGGCGTCCGGAGAGGCGTTTAATTCAGTTGATGTCGGCGTAAATTATTTGGACGTTTGTCACAGAAGCACCGGCCCATCGTCCGAAGGCGCGATGACGGCAAGAGACGGAATTTTAGCGGTTTTGGAAGACCGTGTTCCAGTTTTTTACTTGGAATATGCCTGCCATTCGCCGGAACGGCAGCGGTGGTTTATGATGACAGTCACTCCATTGGAGACAGAGGAACACTGCGTGGTTATCGCTCATACCGATATCACCGCTCGTAAGACCGTTGAAGAGACGCTCCGCCGGCAAACCGAAGAGCTAGAGGATCGTAATCAGGAGTTGCAACGTTTTAATCGCGCGGCGGTCGGGCGTGAGCTCGAGATGATTGCTTTAAAGCAGAAAATCAATGAACTTTCTAAGCGGCTAGGACACAGTCCGCCTTATCCGCTAGCTTTTCTCGATAATTCTCAGCAAGATACGCAGTTCAACGAAACCGGTAAGGAATGAGCGTGAAATAACTTAAGCTTTTGATATCCTCAATACTCTCCCGGAGGGAGTTGTAGTGTATTCATCGTCACCACGCTCCGTGCTTGTCGTTATGCGCATTTCTTTTTCGATACGCTGCCGGCCTCCAGCGCGATGGCAAAATCATGCAAGCGCAGGAACTCTGTAGGGTACGCTGTGCGTACCAGGGTAACCCTGCCAATTTCAACACAAGCCCTTATGGTTCGATCTAGGTAAGGATTCGGTGTTTAACGGCATGGAGGTACGCGCAGCGTACCGATAAAATATATACCTTTCGCACTTCAAATTTCGGCAGTGCCTAAGGAGGCACCGGGGTGCCTGGCAAAGGCTTTGCCAGCATGGATGCTGGCATAGAGCCTACATGGACGTATTTACCCAGCACCTAAATTCCATAGCCCATTGGCCATGGTTAATTGTCTTGGATAATTCATCCAGCACCTAAATAAGCCATGATTTTGATTCATTGCCAAAGACCTATGGAATTTAGGTGCTGGATTTAGGTGCTGGGTTTACGGCGTCCTTTGACTGGCCCCCGGTGCCGAATTTTGATCTACGATGGGTATAGCGACAAGGGCAGAGCGAGCTAACCATTTGAAATGCTTATCTACGGCCGTGTCGGCAAGAACGCCCGATTGTAAAACCTACGCTACGCTTTAACGACTCATCTTAGATTAAGTTCCAGGATCTATTGAAATATGTTAAATACAATCCATTTTTTAGCCTTGATTCGGTGGCGTCATGATCGATGAATTGAGCCAATTTCTGTCAACAAAGGGATTGCTCCCTCACGGTTATTGTTTAAGTTGGTCGCCGCCTTTAGTGATGACTTATGTCGTTAGCGAAACATTGATTTTTCTCGCTTATTTTTCCATGCCGGCCGCGTTGTCTTATTTCGCGAGACGACGCAAGGACTTTCCCTATCAATGGGTACTGTGGATGTTCGCCACGTTTATCATGGCTTGCGGACTGACTCATCTGATCGGGGCAGTCTTACTTTGGCAACCTTGGTATGGCTTGGATGTTATTTTCAAGTCGACTACCGCTCTGATTTCGATCGGCGCAGCCGTGTCGCTCTGGTATGTGCTTCCCGACGCGCTTAGATTACCTAGCCCCGCGCAATTGCGTCGAGTCAATGAGCAATTACAAGCTGAAATTATCGAACGAAGAAGGGTTGAAGAAGAGTTAAGGCAAGCGAAGTCTGAAATCGAACTAAGCTTGCACAAGGAACGAATACTTCGTGCGGCTATTGTCGAGTTTTCCGATGATGCGATTATTGGCGGCAGTGACGATGGAGTCATAACGGATTGGAACAGGGCCGCTGAGGCGATGTTTGGCTATACCTCAAAGGAAGTTCTAGGGCAATCGCTGCTCTCGCTGATGGCGCCCGCACAGCGCGATCAAGAGCAGATGCTAGTCGAAATTGTCGGTAGGGGGCGATCGGTCAGGCAGCACGAATTACAGTGTTTACATAAGAATGGCAATTTGTTCGATGTGGCGATGACTATTTCACCGATTTTCGATGAAGAGAAAAAAGTGGTGGCTTTATCAACGATTGCTCGGGATATCACCGAGCGAAAGCGTAATGAGCTGGAGATACTGAGACTCAATGCCGATTTAGAACGACGCGTAAAGGAAAGAACCGCCGAACTGACCTTGGCGAACCGAGAGTTGGATAGCTTCGCTTATGCGGTCTCCCATGATTTACGAGCTCCGGTCCGAGCATTGAATGGTTTGAGTTGGGCTTTGATCGAAGACTATGCGAATGAATTGCAAGAACAGGCACAAGAATATTTACAACAGATCGGTGTTGCGACCGGCCGTATGAATGATTTGATCGACGGCTTATTATCGTTATCGCGAAATACCCGTGGCGAGTTAAGCCGCGATCGGGTTGATATTTCTTCGCTGGCGGTTCGCGTGCTCGCCGAACTGTCCGATAACAATCCCGGATGTCATGTCGATGTGCGGGTCGAACAAGGTCTGAATGCTTATTGCGATAAACGCATGATCGAATCGGTCATATCTAATTTGCTCGAAAATGCTTGGAAATATACGACTAAACAAAAGACGGCGAGCATTCGAGTGTTTGCTCGAGATAGAGAAGGCGTCCGCTATTTTTGTGTGGCCGACAATGGTGTCGGCTTCAATATGGCAAATGCCGAACGCTTATTTCAGCCTTTCCAACGCTTGCATCATCAAAATGAATTTCCCGGAATTGGTATCGGTTTGGCTACCGTTAAACGCATCATCAATCGACACGGCGGCGTAATCGAAGCAAATAGCCAACCAGGTAAAGGAGCTGAGTTTTGCTTTTCATTGCCTGAAATTGCGGTCGAAGGAAACGAGTCATCATGAATGACGTACAAAAAATTCTTGTCATCGAGGATAGCGAGGCAGATTTTTTGTTGTTGGAACGCTATTTGCGTAGGCATGGACTCGCGTCTGTGTGTTTTTGCGTAAGCTCCAATACGGAGTTGTGGCGTGCTTTGCAAAACGAATGGGATTTGGTTCTTTCCGACTATAATGTGCCCGGCATGAATTTTCAGTCGACGCTACAGTTTATTAAGGCACATCGGGGCGACTTGCCGATTATTTTAGTGACGAGTACGATCGGCGAAGAAGCCGCCGTAGACTTGTTATGGCAAGGCGTTAGCGATTTCGTACTCAAGGATAATCTTGCCCGCTTGCCTTCGTCCATCCATCGCGCTTTGAATGAAGTCAAAGAGCATCGCGCTCTGCAACAAGCCGAAGTCGCGTTAAAGCAAAGCCAGGCGAAAGCCCTCGAGGAGCAACGCCTAGCCCGTCTTGCCGCGTTGAACTTAATGGAGGACGCGATCGCGGCGCAAACTAGAGCGGAACAGGCGCATGCCGCATTGTTGGAGTCGGAAGCTAAATTTCGTTTGTTGGCTGAGAACTCTTCGGATTGTATTTTTTGGCTCGATCCTGATGGGCAATTCAATTATATTTCGCCAGGGTGTGCGCAAATAACAGGTTACCCCGCTGATGCCTTTCTTGAGAATTCGAAGTTCATGGACGAGCTTGTGCATGAAGAGGATCGGGACAGATATCGACACTATCTGATGAGCGATAGTGAAGACAAAACGGGCTATTTGGAATTTCGAATCGTACACAAGAATGGCACTATCCGTTGGATCAGTCATCAGAATAAGGCGATCTATGACGAGAACGGGGCTTATCTAGGCAAGCATGGCTGCCATCGCGATATTACCGCGCAAAAATCGATGGAGCAAGAGTTGCGCGATAGTGAGGCGCGTTTCCGGGTGGCCGTTGAGAACATTCGGGATGCCTTTATTTTAATGGATGCAGACGATAGGATAGTTATTTGGAACCCCGCAGCCGAGACAATATTCGGTTATACGCAAGACGAAGTGAAGGGGAAGTTGCTTCATGCTACGATTGCGCCTTCTCGTTTACATGATTCAGCCTCAGCCGGGTTATCGAATTTCAAACAAACAGGGGATGGACCGGTTGTCGGTCGTACTTTGGAATTGCCTGCCGTTCGCCGAAACGGCGAGGAGTTTTTGGTCGAGCTTTCCCTGTCGTCTGTCGAATTGGACGGGCATTGGTATGCTGCCGGTATTGTCCGCGACATTACCGAGCGTAAACAAACAGAGGAGCAGTTACGCAAGCTTGCACAAGCCGTCGAGCAGAGTCCCGAAAGCATTGTGATCGCTAATTTGGATGCCGAGATCGAATATGTCAATCAGGCTTTTGTGGCGAATACTGGCTATAGCCTTGACGAGGTAATCGGTCGTAACCCTAAAATTTTACACTCCGGTAAGACGCCGCGTGAGACGATCATTCAATTTTGGGATGCAATGAGGCGCGGTGAAACTTGGAAAGGCGAATTTATCAACCGGCGCAAGGACGGTAGCGAATATATCGAGTTCGCTATCGTTTCGCCGCTGCGTCAGCCGGACGGTCGTATTACACATTATGTGTCGGTCAAAGAGGATATTACCGACAAAAAACATAACGGCGAGGAATTGGACCGCTATCGTCATCATCTGGAAGAACTGGTCGCCGATCGAACGGCGGAGCTGGAAAAAGCGCGTGCCGCGGCGGATGCGGCAAACAAGGCCAAGAGCTCGTTTCTGGCGAATATGAGTCATGAAATTCGCACGCCGATGAATGCGATTCTCGGCTTGACTTATTTATTAAAACAAAGCCCGTTGTCGCCCGTGCAAGGCGAACGCCTGACTAAAATCGAGATTTCCGCTCAACACTTGTTGTCGATAATTAATGATATTTTGGACTTATCCAAGATCGAGGCAGGGCGTTTGCAATTGGAGCAAACCGACTTCGCGCTCGAGGCCGTGTTGGATCATATTAAATCGTTGATTGCCGATCAAGCCAAGCTCAAGGGCTTGTCGGTTATTTCGGATAGTGACGGCGTTCCTTATTGGCTTAGAGGCGATCCGACACGTTTACGGCAAGCGATGTTGAACTATGCGGGCAATGCTGTGAAATTTACCGAACAAGGTTCGATTGCCTTGCGCGCCAAACTGTTACAAGAGAGCGAGCAAGGCTTATTAGTTCGTTTTGAAGTTCAGGATTCGGGAATCGGCATCGCCGAAGAGCATTTGCCGTTATTGTTTGAATCTTTTTCTCAAACCGATGTGTCGATTACCCGAAAATACGGCGGTACCGGTTTGGGATTGGCGATCACCAAAAGGCTTGCGGCTATGATGGGCGGAGACGTCGGCGTTGAAAGCCGAATTGGGCAGGGTAGTACTTTTTGGTTTACCGCTTGGCTTCGTCGCGGGCGTGGCGTGATGCCGGCGATACAAGTTGAAACAACCCAAGCTGTCGATGATCTATTGCGTCGCCGATATGCGGGCGCGCGTTTACTTGTGGCGGAAGACAACCCGATTAATCGAGAAGTCGTTTTGGAATTATTACATGGTGTCGGTTTGTCGGTGGACACGGCCGAAAATGGTCGTGTTGCATTGGATAAAGTCCGGTCGAAACAGTACGATTTGGTATTGATGGATATGCAGATGCCCGAGATGGACGGTTTGGCGGCTACCCGGGTGATTCGTTCTCAGCCGGAGTATGCGCCGTTACCGATTTTAGCGATGACCGCTAATGCTTTCGACGAAGACCGGCGCGTTTGTTTAGATGCCGGAATGAATGATTTCGTGGCCAAACCGGTGATTCCGCAGGTGCTTTATACTGTGGTGTTGCGTTGGTTGGCGCGCGCTAAACATGAATTGCCGGAGCTCGATAATCGATTTGAGGAGCCTCGACTAGTGTCCGATAAATCGAATAGCCAAAGCGAGTTAGGGGATATACCGGGCGTGGATACGGTTAAGGGACTGCAGATGGTCAATGGCGATATCGGTAAATACCGACGGCTGTTACGTATGTTTGCGCAATCGCATCGGCAAGACATGAGTCTGGCACGGAAACAATTAGCCTCCGGCGATAACGAAGCCGTTCGTCGCTTAGCACATGCTCTTAAAGGTGTAGCGGCGACTTTAGGCGCTAGCGTTGTTGCCGATTGTGCGGAAGCATTGGACAATGCCTTACGGGCAGATGCCGGACTGGACGATTGTATGAAATTGGCGCTTGTATGCGAACATGAATTAATACAGTTGGTCGAGGCAATTCAGTCTTTGCCCGAAGCAACCGAACAGGATGATGTCGAGTCGATTGATGTCGATCCCGAACACTTGAGGAGCATCATTCAAGACCTTGAGCGCTTATTGGATGAGAGCAATGTTAAAGCCGGCAGTTTAAGCCGTGAATCGGCGGCGATGTTGCGGGTCTATTTAGGCGATCGTTTTGCGATGTTTAATCGGTGTATTGATCGGTTCGATTATGACGAGGCTTTACGGATATTGAGAAGAGTACCGGATAACGATAATGACGGATTGTCGTTATCCTAACGATCATGAAGAACGGCAAATGAAAGCTCTTTGGTGACGGAGAGTGCGGTCACTCGCACGACATGATGCCGTGAACCCAGCACCTAAATTACGCAAGTTTTGCTCATTCCCAAGCTCTGCTTGGGAATGCAGTTTCGGAACCTCCGCTTCCCGTGTCGTTTCCCAAGCAGAGCTCTCATCGTTATACATAAGTCAAAAATTACCCTTTTGCAATCTTAACCAATGAGACCTCGATAGCATTTGTTGCCACTTAACATTAGCGGATCACCTAACGCTAGACTAACCGCGTAGGGTACGCTGTGCGTACCATGGTAACCCCGCAATGTTCATGTGCCAACCGAGCCGCCAGGGCACGACTTTGGTACGCGCAGCGTACCCTACAATTTATGTATAACGAAGAGAGCAGAGCTTGGTAAACAACGATGAATGCAAATTCACGAATTTTCACAGTAATTGCCGCAATTGATTCGGCCTGACAACGCGAGAAATCGTCATGGATAATAAAAAAAAGCTACTGATCATCGACGATATTCCGGCTAATCTTGAGTTGATGGCTGGAGTTTTAAAAGATGATTATAGTGTTCAAGTTGCTTCATCCGGTGAAAAAGGCTTGAAATTGGCGCGTGAGCACATGCCTGATTTAATATTGCTTGATGTGATGATGCCGGGAATGAGCGGTTACGATGTGTGCCGTCGACTGAAAGCCGAACCGGAACTTTGCGAAATCCCGGTGATTTTCGTAACGGCACTAGACGATCATGCCGATGAGGCATTCGGTTTGCAATTGGGGGCCGTCGACTATATCGTTAAACCGGTTGTGCCGGGCATCGTCATGGCACGCGTTAAAAGCCAATTAGCGCTAAAAAACGAGCGCGACTTACTGGCAAGTCAAAATGCATGGCTAAAATGCGAAGTCGAACGCCGTATGAACGAATTAAAAGAGGCTCAGGCGTTTTTATTCCAATCCGAAAAAATGGCGTCATTAGGCTTGCTGGCTGCCGGTATTGTTCATGAGATTAATAACCCGTTGAGTTATGTCTATGCGAATTTGGAAGGCTTAAAAGATCGCTTACAGTCGGTATGGTCTATTTTCGAATTGACCGAAAAGTTTTCCCGGCAATTGCCGGAAGACCAGCCCGATGTGTTGTTTTTCCAGAAGCTTAAAGAAGAATTGGATTACGATAATTTTAAAGTCGATTTAGCCGAATTGATCGAGGAGTCGATCGAGGGGGCAGTGCGAGCTAGAACAATCATTCAGAATCTTCGCGAGTTTTCGCATATGAATGAGCGCGAAAACTGTCCGCATGATATTGAGTCAGGCATCGATGCAACACTTAACATCGTGAATAACGAGTTAAAGTATAAAGCGGAAATTATCAAGGAATATGGTGGGCTTGAACCGATTAACTGCGTCGGTTCTCAGATTAATCAGGTCGTGATGAATTTACTGGTGAATGCCGCACAAGCCATCGAAAAATCAGGAAAAATAATGATAAGAACGGGCGGTCAAGGGCAAGACAGGGTATGGATAGAGGTTGAAGATACGGGTTGCGGCATGTCCGAGGAGGTTAGGCGGAAAGTATTCGACCCGTTTTTTACGACCAAGCCGGTCGGTCAGGGGACGGGCCTAGGTTTATCGCTGTCCTATAAGATCATCAAGGAGCATGGCGGGACGATCGATTTGGCATCGGAATTAGGTAAGGGGACAAAATTCCGTGTCTATTTGCCTGTCAATAAAGAGGTGGAGCCTGGAGCTCCATTATAAAGGCCAGAATACACTCATATTGACTCTATTTAGAAAGTCACAGCATGCCGTTAATAAATTTCTTATTATCAGGATACGTTACGACGGCTCGATTCGGTCAGTTTGACAAAAACATCTTCAATCGATTGTTTTATTTCGGTAATTTCTATTAATCCCCAGCCCAGGCGAACGGCAGTTTCGGTAATATGTTCGTTAAGATTTTGCGTATTATCGTGGTGTAGTCGCGTAATGTTTCCGGGTAGGCCTTCGACTGACAATATGCCGGGTATTGCTTTCAATGTGTTGAAATCGGCCGGCCGTCGAGTTTTGATTTGCAGTATGCTGGTTTTCATCTGCCGGTTGAGTCCTTCGATCGTTTCGTGAAAAATCATTTTGCCGTGCTGAATGATTTGTACATGCGTACAGGACTCTTGGACTTCAGGCAGAATATGAGTGGACAGAATGACGCCGTGGTCTTGGCCTAATTCACGGATCAGGCTTCGAATTTCTCGGATTTGAATCGGGTCGAGCCCTACTGTCGGTTCATCGAGAATGACGACGTCGGGATTGTGCAAGATTGCTTGAGCGATGCCGACCCGTTGTTGAAAGCCTTTGGAAAGATTGCCGATGAGCCGGTTCGCGACTTCTCGCAGGCCGCAACGCTCCTTGGCCGTTTGGATGGCTTTTGATATATGTCCGCGCGTTAGACGATGGAGTCTCGCGCAATAATGCAAGAATTCATTGACGGTTAATTCACGGTATAGAGGAGGTGTATCCGGTAAATAGCCGAGTTTCAGCTTGGCCGATTTCGGCTTATCGAGTATGTCGTAGCCGTTAATAGTAATGAGTCCGGCGCTGGGAGCAAGATTGCCGCAGAGCATTTGCATCGTCGTGGTTTTACCAGCGCCGTTCGGTCCTAAAAAACCTAGTACTTCGCCTTTAGACAGGGTAAAACTAACATCGTCCACCGCACAAAGGTTGCCGTAATAACGGTATAAATGTTCGGCAATTATTAGATGACTCATACAGCAATTCGTTAGATTCGTTGGAGTAGTGCTTCGACTTCCGTTTGTAGTTTTTTTCGGAAGAACAAAAATTTCCAACGCGATCCGCCGCATTGCTTCCATAGGATTGCCGAGCGTATGCCGGCGAGCAACAGAGCTCTGATTTTATTGACGATATCGGGTCTCGATAAATAATGTTGTTCTCCGTTGACCATGATCCTCGGTTGTAGCGTACTGATCGTATTGTGATAAATATCGCCGAGGTTGGCTAATACGTTTTCGTGCAAAAGCCCGAAAGTTTCGCTTTGCCGTTGGGCTTTTTCGATGCCTTTGCCGATGACTTCCATTAAATCGGGACGGTTCGACACTTGTTTTTCAAGAAATACTAGCGATGCCGCATATCGTGCTTGTTCGGGATCTGCGATATCGAAACCGGTCATTTGCCGGTTGAGTTGTTCCAATCCGAATTTGATACCGGCTAAGCCGCCATAAATATCTTCAACCGTATCCGAGTCGATTTTAAGAATGCTGGCGATACTGGCTTCGGTTGCATCGGGATCTGATTTGCCGGTTGTTGCCAATTGCCTGACTAAAGCGGCTGCTTGGGCGATGCCTGCGAGTGCGATCGCTTGGTTAGTAATGGTGTTGAGATTGTTTGTCATTGTTTGCAAGCCAGTAAACCAGGGCAATGTTGAGTGGTGGCATAGCCAGCTTGAATCCAAGTCTGAATACCGTTTTGTAGATGATTGATGTTGCCTAAACCGAGCTTTTGCGTCAAGAGATTACCGGCTTTTTCACTTCGGTTACCGGAACGGCATACCAGCACGACGGGTTGGTTCGGTGAAGTGCGTAATTTTTCCATTTCGCTTAGCCATTGTTCGGCATCGTATCGGCCTCGGTCATCGAAAAATTGCAGCCTTACGCTATGAGGTATGGTCCCGGTCTCGGCCCATTCTTTTTCTGTACGAATATCGAGGATCAGCGCATTCTGCTTGGTTTTCATGTCGAGCATTTGCGGTATATCGATAGCCTCAAGCTCACTCGCCGATAGTAACTGCGTATGGATCATCAATAAAAATAAAAATAAGAGCTTGTTCACGGAATCGGTTATTCGATGTTGTTCATTATTTGATTTGCCCAGTTGATGCTTTCCAGATACGCATCATTAATCATTGCTGGCGTTAAAGTCTTAAAGTGTATCGATTGCGGCAACCATTGTTCGAAACCGAGCACAAATTGAAGGATTTCTCCGCCCAATCCTTTTTTTTCCAAAATAGCAATCGCGACATCGGCCGTCAATGGTAATTGACCAAGCGCTTCATCGATCGGCAAATCTAGAATACTGTCGAGACTCGATAGTATACCGATTAAAAAGTAATGTTCGGGTTCCTCGCAAAGGTGCCGGGCTAATAGTTCGCACATTTTAGCTCGAATCAAGGTTGTTTGAAGTATGGCTTTCGGTTTATTCGATAACGAGGCGAAGGTCAGAATATTACACCATCGTTTGATTTCATTCAGGCCAAGATAAGAAACGGCATGCCGAATCGATTCGATGCGTCTTGGAATTGCAAAAAAAGCTGAGTTAATGTAGTGCAATAATTTAAAGCTTAATGTGACGTCTTGTGAAATGATTTGTGTCAGTTCGAGAAATTCTACGTTGGGATTATTGATCGCAGCCAACAGTCTGATTGCCGCTGTTTGGTTTATACCCAAACGTCGGCCTTCGACTATGTTCGGTTTGCTGAGAAAAAAACCTTGAAAATAGTCGCAACCAAGTTCAAGTAGTTGTTCGTATTGTTGGTGGCTTTCGACTTTTTCGGCTAATAACTTAATGGGGTAATGTTTGAGTTGTTTAATTATGCCGAGGGTTTCTTGCTCGGACATTTGCAATACATCGAGTTTGATGATGTCGGCGTACTCTAATAAAGGCCTCCATTCGTCAGTCAATACAAAATCGTCTAGTGCTACGGTATAACCGAGTTGCTTTAGCTCTTTAATATTGTTGATGATTCTTAGGTCGACTTTGATATCTTCTAGTAGCTCGATAACAATGCGTTCTTTGGGGAGGCTTAGCGGCGTTTTTTCAAGTATATTTTGGCCGGTAAAGTTAATGAAGGCTTTGTGGCTTTCGACTAATTGATTAATGCCGAGTTCGAGTATCGTATCGGTAACGATTTGGTTCGTCGCTTGCGTGGCTTGGCTTTCTTGCGCCAAGTCGAATTCATGGCCTCGAAAAAGAATTTCATAGGCATAAATTTCAAGTTTTCTATTAAAAATTTGTTGGCGACCAATCAAAAAGTTTGTCATTTAGATATGCCCATTGCTGAATATCCCGGTGCTTCTTTAAACCTGCGCCAAAAATGGAGTATAAAATAAAGTATGAAAGCATTGTATTTGGTTGTATTGCATTTGAGCGTTAGACTATCGCAAATTATTGTTTAAGTTTATATCATGTTTGACAAACAAGCGTCGATTGATGTGTAGGGCCAGCAATTCCCAATTTGAGGATAAAAAAGGGTGCGGGGTGTGCTTGGCGAGGATGTCGGCGGCAGGGGAGCCGCCGTCAAGCCCCCATGGATGGGTCTACGGCGTTCCTCGACAGGCATACCCCGCACCCTAAACACGGCGAAATTTCTTAAACTGGGAATTGCTGGTGTAGGGCGCTTCATTTAGAATTATTTAAAATTAGTGGAGAGGAAATGAGCGAGAAAATTGTGCTGATGGTAACCGGTATGAAATGCGGCGGTTGCGAAACCAATATCAGCGATAAATTAAAAACTTTGGATGGTGTGTTATCGGTTTCCGCAAGCCATAAAGACAATAAAGTGGAAGTCGACTACGAACCGGCTAAGATCGATGTCGAAGCAATAGAAGATGCCGTGATCGATGCCGGATTTTCAGTAGAATGAGGGATTAAATTAGGTGAAAGGTTCAAGGTGAAAGATGAAAGGCGCTTTACCCCTTGAACCTTGCCCCTTGAACCTTGATCCTTAATCACTTCTATTCGGAGATTATCATGAGCACGCAAAACGAATCCGAGATGCCGATGCCCGAACTGCGCCTGTCGATTTTGGGTATGCGCTGTGCCGGATGCGTCGGTGCTGTTGAAACCGCCTTGGCGGAAGTTGAAGGCGTGGCCGAAGTTTCGGTCAATTTTGCCGATCATTCGGCTCAGGTCAAAGGCGATGCCGATCCGGACGCATTAACCAAAGCGGTAAAAGCGGCGGGTTACGATGCGGCCGTCATGGAAGGTTTGGATGAAGATCCCTCCGAACAAGAAGAGCTCGAACTCAAACGCTATCGTTCGTTGATGAAAAAAGCCGCAGCGGCAGCAGCGCTGGGTATTCCGTTAATGCTGGCCGATCACTTCGACTGGCTGCCCGAAATCGGTTCCGAAGCCGGACAATGGTTTTGGCCGCAACTTTCCTTGATGACCTTGGGTATTTTGATTTATTCAGGCTGGCATTTTTATAGCGGTGCGATCAAGTCGTTGTCTCACGGTCAGGCCAACATGGATACCTTAATCGCGCTCGGAACCGGTTCGGCTTGGTTGTATTCGTCGATTGTGATCGATTATTCCGATGCCTTGCCGTCGCTAGCCAAGCATGCTTATTTTGAAGCGGCCGTGATTATCTTGGCGTTCATCAATTTAGGTTCCGGTTTGGAAACTTTGGCGCGCGGCAAAACGTCGGGTGCGATTCGTCAATTGATCGGGCTTCAACCGCGTACCGCGAGAGTCATCCGTGACGGAAAGGAAAGCGATATTCCGATTCACGATGTCGGGCTCGGCGAAATCTTGCGGGTTCGTCCCGGCGAAAAAATTCCAGTGGACGGTACGGTGACCGAGGGGCATTCGTCCGTCGACGAATCGATGTTGACCGGCGAACCCTTGCCAGTCGAAAAAACGGAAGGTTCATCGGTTGCAGCGGGTACGATGAATCAAAAAGGAAGTTTTATTTTTAAGGCAACCCGTATAGGTCGCGATACCGCTTTGGCTCAGATTATTAAAAGCGTGCGTCAGGCGCAAGGCAGCAAGCCCGATATCGCGCGTTTGGCCGACAGGATTTCGAGTGTCTTTGTCCCGACCGTTGTCGCTTTGTCAATACTCACATTTTTTATATGGTTGGGTTTGGGGCCCGAACCGTCACTCGGGTACGCTTTCGTCACTTCGATGACTGTGTTGGTGATTGCTTGTCCCTGCGCCTTGGGTTTGGCGACCCCGATTTCAGTTATGGTTTCGGTCGGACGCGCGGCACAAATGGGAATTTTGATTCGCAATGGGGAAGCCTTGCAGACGGCCGGTAAGATGACTTGTGTGATTCTCGATAAAACCGGCACGGTGACCGAAGGTAAGCCGTCGGTTTCAACAATCGAGGCAGTGAACGGGTTTTCCGAAGAACAAGTGCTGCAAATCTCTGCCAGTATCGAATCAGGTTCCGAGCATCCTTTGGCGGGAGCTATTTTGGCCGAAGCGGAGCGGCGCGGTATTAAGCCGTCACGGGCACGGCGTTTCCAAGCTGTGGCAGGTCACGGAGTTTGTGCTGAAATCGATAAACGTCAGGTATATTTCGGTAATACCGCGCTAATGGCGCAAAAAGACGTCGATTGCGCAGCTTATTCGGAGCCAATGCAAGCTTTGTCGAAGCAGGGGCAAACGCCGATGCTGTTGGCTGTCGATAATGAAATCGCCGGTATTGTCGCGGTAGCCGATCCGATTAAAAAAGATTCCGAACAAGCGATTAAACAGCTTAAAGAGCAAGGCATACGCATTATTATGGTGACCGGCGATAACGAAGTTACGGCAAAAGCGATTGCCGGTCAGGCCGGTATTTCCGAAGTTAGGGCGCAAGTGCTGCCGCAGGACAAAGCCGCCGTCGTCAAGGAATTACAAGAGAGAGGAGAAAAGGTCGGCATGGTCGGTGACGGCATTAACGATGCGCCGGCCCTGGCGCAAGCCGATGTAGGTGTCGCGATCGGTACCGGCACCGATGTCGCGATAGAAAGCGCGGATGTCGTTATTTTGCAAGGTTCGTTGATGAAAGTGCCCGAAGCGATCGAATTGTCTAAGGCGACGGTCGTTAACATTAAACAAAATTTGTTGGGCGCCTTTTTCTATAATACGATCAGTATTCCAGTCGCGGCCGGCTTGTTGTATCCGTTGTTCGGGATTTTATTGAATCCGATGATTGCCGGTGCTGCGATGGCTATGTCGTCGGTCACAGTGGTGATGAATGCCAACCGGCTGCGGTGGGTTAAATTAGGAGGAAGGTGATGAATAAATTATTAAAGCTTATATTTTGTATGACTATTGTGTCAGTGGTAGCGGCTTGCGGTGATTCTTCCAGTAGCGCGAAACAAGTCGGGGTCAACTCCTCGCATGTTATTGAAGGAACCGTGACCGACCGAGACGAATTGATTGTTAGCGGAAAAATTGTCGCGAAGGATAAAAATGGAGCGACGATTGCCACTGCTGAACCTGATCAAGAAGCCCACTATTCGATAGCATTGCCGCCCGGGTCCGCTTATCCGGTGACACTCGAGATTGCCGTCGACAAGAATACCTTACTGGAAGCGGTTGTTATGGATTCGGCATTGGCGATGCAGGATATTTCGACGATGTCGACGCTGGTTGTCGAATCGGCTAGAAATTTGGGCGGTTTGACCAAGCAAAACATGGCTCAGGCTGCTATTAATGCGATTCGGCAAAATAAAAAATCGAGTGGAAAAGGAACGTCTACCGGCTTTAAAGGCGACCCGACTAAGCAATACGGTGGCTGGCATTAATGGAGTACGAGCGCTCACTGATTGGTTATCCTGGCCGGGGTTTACTCCTCGGCAATTGTGCTCCTACATTGCCCTAATACACGCCATCCGAGGCGTAATGCATTTTCTACATTCGTGACATCCTAGTCACTCAGCAGTTGCCGAGGGACTAGGCATAGGTATCTACACAAGTACTTGCCCCTTTTTTCTTGCGGGAGAAGGTTGGGATGAGGGGAATATAAGTGGTTGTTTTTACTCCACCACCGCAACCCTCTCCAACAGGAGAGGGTGCTAGGCCAGCTTATAACTCATTCTATTTATGATATAAAAACTTGTGTAGTTACTTATGGGGACTAGGGGATATTGTTAAAAAATCCCCTTTCAATTTCCCTTTTCAAAAGGGAGGCTAAATCAGCAACCTGTTTTATCGAAAGACCACCTGAGGGTGCCGTAAAACCTTTTTATGGTTTTTGTTGCTATCTTTGTTCTGTCGAATATTTTTTTATACCTATCGCAGATCAAAATTCGGCACCAGGGGTCCGTCAAAGGACGCCGTGAACCCAGCACCTAAATTCCAAAGTCCATTGGCTATGGTTAACTATCTTGGATAATTTAGGTGCTGGGTGAATACGTCCATGTAGGCTCTATGCCAGCTCCATGCTGGCAAAGCCTTTGCCGCACACCCTGGCGCCTCCTCAGGCACTGCCGAAATTTGAAGTGCGAAAGGTATACTTCCATTTTTTGAATCGATTTCGTCAATTAATACCGGAATGATAAGGTTACGATAAATTATTAGTGGCTTGATTGAACAAAAAGGTTATACTTTATCCGTTAGAATTTTTTGCTTCAAAGGGTCTGTTATCATATTATTCTGAGATTACATCCATAAACCTTTTATAAGTAATTGATTAATATAGTTAAGTTTGTTTAAAAAATAAATTAAACCAATTCAATTATCTTTAATCCTAGAAACAGAAGAGACGGAAAGCGCGAAGTAACACCGTAGGGTTAAATAGGGTAAAAAGCGCTAAACTGCCGATTTTTGTTAAAACTTATCAGTTAACTATTTTCAAATAGTTATATTCCTAATGTTTTAATTGCTCAATTGAAGTAATTCGGTCCGCATTGCCTTGTGTGACCGGCTACGATAAGCCAAGCAATAGATTTCGGCAATGGTCAGATTGCTCTCGAATAGAGTATTTATTTCAGTTGAATCCGACGTCGCACTTTTTATGTCGTTCACTTTATGCGGAGCCATAATATTCAGGTAATAGAGGTGTTTATGTCATGGTTTGATTGGTAAGTCCGATGGATGAAGCCCCTTTTTTCAGTTTGCGCTGGAAATTATCGATTTTATTCGGCATAGGAATGTTGTTCGTTTATGGCGCTTATTTCTATTATGCTTATAACGAAGTGAATCGGGCTTTCAAGCTCGAACGCGAACATATTCAAAGCAAGCAATTCGACACCGCTCAGGTATTATCCAACGAAGCATTCCAAACTTTAGACCAGCTCGCCGAAGGTTTAGCTCTCTCGGTAGGGGATACTGATAAAGAAAAAAAACTGTCAGAAATGTTGGAGCGAAATGGAGAGCAATTACAATTAATTTGGGATATTGAAAATGTTACTCTATTTGATGAGAGTGGGCGACTCATTGGTGCATGGGGGCGTAAGCTGACAATATCCGATGCTGATGTGCATCAGGTTTTAAAGGTCGAAGAACCTGTTCACCGGCTTGTATGTCCCGATGCTTGTTTTCAACAAACGATGATTCCAATGTTGGGGCAATCAAAGTCGTCCGGTGTATTGAGTGTATCTCAGTCTTTTGCAGACATTATCATAAAATACAAAAAGCTAACGAATAACGATATCGGCATTTTGGTCGAAGACTTCCTGACGTCTGAAGACCCAAATTATGCGGTCAAATTAACCGCTAAAACTTTTTCCGGTTTGGATTTCGACATCTTAGGTATTTTATCCAAGAGCGATGCAGTCAGTCGTTTTGCCGATCGTAACGAACGATTATCTTTCGGAGACCGTTACTATGAGCTCGGTATGAGACGCATGAATCACTCGGAGACAAATCGTGCGCCATTTTTTGTTTTTGTTAACGATATCACTCACGAAATAGATGTTTTAAATGTCGAGCGGAGATCAATTTGGATTCAAGTATTGATGAGTTTTTTCTTATCGCTACTTGTATTATTGATTGTTCTCCGGTTTTTCATTGGTCGCGTGGACAGACTATCAAAAGCGATTCCGTTATTGGCCGGTCGGCAATTTCCGGCATTCAGACAGCAAGTAAAGTCTAAAAGATTGTTTCCATTTTTTCATGATGAAATCGATCAACTAAATCATTCCGTATTAGGATTGGCTCAACAGCTTGAGTTGGTGGAACAAATCGTAAATACTAATACGCTTGAAATCATAGAGCATAACCGGAATTTAGCCGAAGAAAGAGATTTTATTAATCGTATGGTGAGTGCCGCTCCCGTCATAATGATTACGCAACGGATGAATGGATTGATTGCGAGTGCGAATCAGGCGGCGGCGGATGTTTTAGGCGAAGAAAGGGATTCGATTATCGGTAAATTATTTGATCTTTATTTGCCGTCTTCCGAGGAGCATCATCGGGCTCAATTAGCCCGGCTAAGAAGCGATAGGCATGCGCAACGGTTGCAAATAGAAGGTAGTTTGTCATCGAAGCTAGGCGGAAGTCGCGACATATTTTGGATTCATGCGCCATTTTATCAGGATGGCGAAAACCAAGAAGCATTTGTGCTTTCGATGGGCGTCGATATGAGTGTCGAACATATCGTTGAGCAAAAGTTATTAGTCATAGCAAATTTTGATCCGGTTACCGGTCTGGGTAATCAGAGGAGCTTTGAATCCGAACTAGCCGATCGGCTCGCATCGGCTAAAAGACATGGCGGCAAGTTAGCCTTGCTGGTATTTGATGTGACTCCGCGCGGCACTGGCGATTTACGTTTCGATATATCTTACATGGTTCGTGTCGCAAGCAGGCTTAAGCCCATTCTGCGATCTTCCGATCGATTGTATCGTATTGGCGATAATCGTTTTGCGTTGATCATGCCGAATTGTCAACAACGAGGGATTATTGTATTAGCGAATAAAATCATTGATGAAGTCGAATCACTCAATGTGGAAATTGATTCGCCAAACCTTTTCTTATCAACGGGTATCGGAATAGCGCTCTATCCGCAGCATGGCGATACGGTCGATCAATTAAGGGCTAATGCTCATTCGGCGATGCATCATGCAAAAAAAGACGGCTTCTATTTATTTTTCGATCAGCAACGTAATAGTCAAGGCAACGGCAAGAGGCGAAGCGAATGGCAAGTTTTATTCGATATTGCTTTCGATAGGGATCGATTTGTGTTGAGTTACCAGCCGGTTTGGGATATCGATCAGCGTTGCGTAAGTTATTTTAAAAGTCGCTTATGTATACGACGAGATGACCGTAGTTTGATTTCGCCGAAGGAATATTGGCTTTATGCTGAGCAATTAGGACTCGCGGCTCGACTGGAGCGCCTTCTAGTCGTTACAGCAATTAATGAACTTGCTTTTTATAATCAATCGGGGAATCGGATTAGCATCTCGATCGGTTTATCCGGTGCTTTGTTTTTAGATCCCGACTTTTGCTCGGATATGGCCGGATTATTAAACAAAAACGCGGTTGATCCGAGTCAGATCATGTTTGAAATCAGTGAGTCTTCGGTGATTGGACAGTTCGTTATCGCACAACGTTTTGTAAGGCGCATTAAAGAATACGGTTGCCGGTGCGCATTAAACGATATCGGAATTGAGTTTTCATCGTTTTTTTACCTTAAACATTTGCCGGTCGATTTTGTTGAAATCGATGGGCAGTTCGTTGATCAAATTAAAAAGAACCAAGACAACAGAAATAATTTACAGCTGATGGTCGAAGTGGCACAAGCACTTGATAAAGTTACTATTATTGAGTCGGTAAGTACGCGTCGGATTTTCGATGTGGTTAGGAAAATGGGGGTTAATAACGTCGCTGGAGACTTAATCGGTAAGCCGAGCGAAACCCCAATCATTCAAACGAATCGAGTGGGGTGATCGCTTTCTTGATTTGCAATTTACGCGTAAAACTCATATGGGTTATCGACTGATTCTTGTTCGATAGACATAACGGCTTGATTCAGAGCGATCAATTTTTTTTCTTCCTCGATTTGTAGGCCGATCATATAGAAAATAGGCATCCACAACGGGTTGATCAATAATCCGCCGAGCACTGATTTAAAGGTACGCTTGATATTTTTAAAGGGATTAAAAGATTGACCGAGCGATTCATAGGGCGATGCTTTAAGCGCTGCTTGAATTGGTCTGAGTTTGGATTGTTCCGGTTCTTCAATCATCATTAGGAAATTCGTCAATTTCCGTTCGATTTTTCGATAATTTATTCGCGCCAGTCCCGCCGATACTGCGAATGTAATAGCGACGAAAGGCAATAATACTGCCGGAGGCGCTATCGGTGCAAAAAAAGTCGACATCATTACGATACATAAGCCTGCCATCACAATGTCCTCTCCACGTTCGACATCACGATCAATGGACTCAACGATTTTAGTTACGTTATCGTCCAGACTATTAGCTGAATTGTCTGTTTCTCTATTCATTTTGCATGCTCCACAAGAAGAGTCAAACTGAGAGTATCCATACAAAGCTTACCTCTTTAAAAGGTTATCATCAAAGTTTCAACGAACAAGTTGTGCTATAAAAAATTATATCAATAAGAAAGATGACGGCATTCGTAAATTTTTATTTTACTGCTAATCTTAATGTGCGAACTGTAGAGATGGTTATTACTCCTTATCCGAGTGGAAAACGTCTAGTTTTCAGTTGGTTTTGGGCGCGTTTGTTGGGAATGGCGGTAGTATATCGGCTTTTGCTTCAGCAAAACTGGTATTTCCGTCATCCTTCGTGGTTAGGATCTGCCGTCAAGTTCCCTAAAGATGAGTTTTTTCCGGCTCCTAAATCTTTCCATCTTTCTTATTGGATCGAATTTCGCTAAAACATCGAACAGTTTTATTAATAGGGGAGTAGGGCTTTTTATTAATGAGAGATTTAGCTTTGGAAGAAGATTTAACGACCGATTTGTCGATATTACAAAGTCATTTAGATGGCATGATCAATCGGGTCCAACAGAACAGTAATGCCTTAAGGCGATTTCAAGCATTTGAAAGACGCTTGCTTAACTTAAATTCTTTATCCGAAATGATTATTCATATCCTTGAAGACGGGAAGGCGTTTTTCGACCTCGATGCCATTAGTCTATGTTTGGTCGATAAAGAAAACGAATTATCGGAGTATTTGATACAAGACGGTTTCGATATCAAGGCCGCAAGGCAATTGACCTTGCTTAAAGATCGTCATCAGCTGAAAACTCTTTTCGGTTTTGCAGTAAAGCCCTATATCGGTGCCTATCATCCAAAATGTTCTGAATTTTTTAATTATACTGATCGAAAGCCTATTAGTGTCGCATTGATTCCGTTAATCCGACGGGGAAAATACCTCGGATCGTTGAATTTCGGTAGCTTTCAGCAGGAACGTTTTATTGATACGATGGCAACTGATTTTATCGAACATATGATTTCGGTGGTCAGTATTTGTTTGGAAAATAATCTCAATTTCGAGATGATGCGCAGGACCAGTTTTATCGATACACTGACCGGCGTCAACAACAGACGTTTTCTTGAGCAAAGACTTGGAGAAGAAATCGATCGTTGCCAACGAAGCGGTGAGCCATTGTCTTGTTTGTTTCTCGATATCGATTATTTTAAGTCAATCAACGATACCCACGGACATCAAGCCGGAGATTATGTTCTAAAACAAGTGGCCGGATCGGTAAAAAATCTGCTACGCAATAATGACGTTCTGGCTCGATACGGTGGAGAGGAGTTTGTAGCTTTGTTGTCGAACCTTAATGAAAGTAAATTAATAGCTATCGCTGAACGTATAAGATCTACGATTGAATCGCTCAATATGGTTTTTGATGGTAAACCGATTCAGGTGACTATTTCGATAGGGGCCGCGTCTTACTCGGCATCTAAGCATATACTTTCGAGCGCAGCCGATATTGCGATGCGGCTAATTGAGTCGTCCGATGCTGCGTTATATCAAGCCAAGCACAACGGTCGCAATCGTATTGAAAATAATGGCTTTATTATTGACCGAACGCTAATGGAAAGCGCGGTATCCTATTAACCTAGAAAAAGTATTTAACCATCAAGAATAAGAAGTTAGGATTCGGTCAAAAAGTAGGTGTCGGCGGAAGGGAAAGCCGCCGTCTAGCCTTACACGGACGTATTCACCCAACATCTAAACTCCAAAGTCCATTGGCTATGGTTAACTATCTTGGATAGTCTAGTTGTTTGGCCTGGGCATGCCAAGCGAGCCGCCGAACTCTTAGCTCCAGGAAGTTATTTATCGCGAAATCCTTAATTGAATAGTTTGATATGCATTTGCAAAACAACTTCGCTATTTTGAACGGTTATTCATAGTTTATGAAAATATCCTCTTGAAGTACTTAAATAATCCCTCCAAGCTATCACTAGCCTAAGTATAAAATCACAACTTCCGCTCTGTGCGTTCAATATAACTTCTCTGTTCCGTGCCACATGTCAAAAATTAGACTTTTTATCGGCTTAGACTTGTTATCATAATGTCATCTTACAATATTATAATCCGCTTATATTTAGCCTAATTTTCGGGGTAGCACATGATCGAGCATATGGTCAGACATTACAATATTTTGTCCATTGTCGGTAATATCATTACTGTAAATGTTGACAGTGCCTTTGCAAACCAAGAAATCACGACTCGATTCGGGGATTTAGCCGAAGTCGAAGACGTCAACGGCAGCGAATCTTTGGCTCAAGTCATCAAAATCGATGGAAGCAAGGTGGCTTTGCAGGTTTTTTCAGGAACTCGGGGCATTTCGACCGCAGCTTCGGTGCGGTTTTTAGGTCATTCGATGCGAGTGACTTATTCGGCGAATATTCTCGGCCGGATTTTTAATGGTACGGGGGGGCCGATGGACGGTGGTTCGATGCTTAAACCGGACCCGAAAGTGACGATTAACGGTGCGTCGGTGAACCCGATGAAACGAGTGTTAGCTTCGAAAATGATCCGAACGCAAGTTCCGATGATCGACCTATTCAATTGTCTGGTGGAAAGTCAGAAAATACCGATTTTCTCGATTTCGGGTGAGCCGTTTAACGCATTTTTGGCTAGAATCGGTATTCAGGCCGATGCCGATATCGTAGTTTTTGCTGGCCTTGGCCTAATTTTCGATGATTTTCATTATTTTAGGTCGCAATTCGAGGAAGCGGGAGTCTTTGCGAGGACAGTGATGTTTTGCAATCTAGCTTCCGATCCTATCGTTGAACGCCTATTGGTGCCGGATATGGCATTGGCGGTTGCTGAACGCTTCGCAGTCGAAGAGGGTAAACGGGTATTGGTGTTGATGACCGATATGACCGCTTATGCCGATGCAATGAAGGAAGTCGGTATTTCAATGGAACATGTACCGTCGAATCGCGGCTACATGGGGGATCTCTATTCGCAGTTGGCGCGCCGATACGAAAAAGCCTGCGATTATAAAGGCGCCGGTTCCGTTACAATTTTGTCGGTGACAACGATGCCGGGTAACGATGTGACGCATCCGGTTCCGGACAATACCGGTTATATTACCGAGGGTCAGTTTTATTTGCATGACGGCATGCTCGATCCGTTCGGTTCGTTGTCTAGATTGAAGCAGCATGTCATCGGTAAGGTCACACGCGAAGACCACGCACAAATCATGAATACGATGATCCGTTTTTACGCGGGCTCGGTCGATGCCGAACAAAAGCAGGCAATGGCCTTCGATTTGTCCGATTACGATAAAAAACTGCTCAGATTCGGACAATTATTCAAAAAACGTTTCATGGACATCAATGTTTCAATTTCATTGGAGCAGGCCTTGGATTTGGGATGGCAAACCTTGGCCGAATGTTTTGAGGAAAATGAACTGTTGATGAAACAAGCGTTGATCGATAAATATTTCCCGAAGAAAAATTATGGCAAGACTGTCGCTTAATAAGGCTTCATTGCATAAAGAAAGCGCTAAACTCAAGCGCTATCGACAGTATTTACCTTCGCTCGATCTCAAGCGAAGACAGTTGATGGCCGAGCGTGCAAAAGGCTTGGCACGGCTCAAAAATACCGAACTGCAAATCGAACAGTGCCGGCAAAAAGTTAGCGAAACATTACCGATGCTGTCTTATCGAGAGATTAATTTAAATAACCTGGTTAAAGTTTCGGGCGTTGAAATAGGCGAAGAAAATATTGTCGGTGTCAATGTGCCGGTATTGATCAATCACAAACTGGCGCTGATGGCCTATTCGCCTTACCTTAAGCCGCATTGGGTCGATGCGCTGGTTGTGCAATTAAAGATCATGTTGGAATTGAAATTGCGACAACAAGTCGATAGGCAGCGCTTGATGATTTTAGAAGCGGCAGTCAAAAAAGTAACACAAAAGGTTAATTTGTTCGATAAGGTGTTGATTCCTAAAACGGAGCGTAATATACGCAAAATCCGTATTTATCTCTCCGATGCCGAACGAGCCGATGTGGTCCGGGCTAAAATGACCAAACAAATCCGAATTAAACAGGGTGTTTAAATGGCAATCGTTAAGCTGAAAAAGATTACATTTTGCGGCATGCTACCTGATAAGCGTCAAATTTTGGAGCAAGTGCAAGCATTTGGCGGATTGCATTTGATTCCGCTCACCGATCCACCGGATCAGGAGTTCGGCGTACCTAAAAATACTGAGGGCGTGCTTGAAGCGCTTAAATATTTGAACGCTTGCGGAAACAAAAGACATCAGATCAGAGACAGTACTCGCTTCGATCTTGAGAAGGTTACCGAAGAAGTTTTGGCTATTAAATCGAAAGTCCGTGAATATACAGATACTTACGACACATTATTAAAGCGAATCGAAGAGGTCGAGCCCTGGGGCGATTTTCATTTGCCTGCCACAGAGCACTTGGCCGGCCACCGATTATGGTTTTACATCGTCCCGAAAAGAATGATGAAAAAACTCGAGGGCTTAGATTGGGTTTGGCAGACGGTTTACCAAAACAATTTGTATTGTTATGTCGTGGTCGTTGCCGAATCCGAGCCGCCCGAAAGTAGCATGCCGGTGGCAAGAACGCATACCGGATCCGTTCCTCTTTCGACGTTGAAAAGCCAGCTCAGTCAGGTCGAGTTGACGCTCGAGGATTTACAAGCCGAACGAGAGTCTTTAACTCGCTGGATAACTTTAATGACAGTGCATTTCAGCGAGGCGCTCGATCTAGCGGATTTGACTAAGGCACAAACTATCACGCACGACGAGGCCGGCGTGTTTGCATTGCAGGGATGGTTGCCCGAAGCACAAATCGATAAATTCAGCCGTTTTGCCGATAATCAAGGCTTGGCTTTATTGGTCGAAGACCCGTCGCCAGAGGATAATCCTCCGACCTTGCTTGATAATCCCCGGCAATTGGCTGGCGGAGAAGACATCGTAAATTTTTATCAAACGCCGAATTATTACGGTTGGGATCCATCGGTTGTGGTGTTTTTTTCATTTAGCGTTTTTTTTGCGATGATTTTATCCGACGCCGGTTATGCCGCGGTTTTCGGATTTATATTGTTGTTTAAATGGCGCCGCCTCGGACAAAGCCTCAAGGGTCGGAGACTGAGGGTGTTGGCCGCTAATACGGTGGTTATCTCGCTCGTCTGGGGCGTTATTTCGGGCGGTTATTTCGGCTACAGTCCGCCCGAAGAAAGATTAGTGTCCGCATTAAAGGTCATCGATATTAACGATTTCGATGGCATGATGCGCTTGTCGATCGCGGTCGGTGTCGGGCATATTGCGTTGGCCAATGCGATTCGAGCCTATCGGCGATACCCTTCTTTAACGGCATTGGCCTCTGGCGGATGGCTGTTGGCAGTCGTTGGCGGATTTTGTTTTTGGTTGTCTGAGGCGATAGATAGTGTGCTGTTGCGCCAAATGGGCATTATTTTGCCGAGCGTTGGTGGCGTTTTGTTGTTGCTTTTCAGTAGTGAACGCGGTTTAAAACGCTGGAACGACTTGTTATGGCGTTTACTGGACGGTTCTAAGAGCTTGATCGGCATTACCCAATTATTCGGCGATGTACTCAGTTATATGCGTTTATTCGCATTGGGTTTAGCGAGTGCTTCGTTAGCGCTGACTTTCAATCAATTAGCGATGCAGGTTTATCATGCTTTACCCGGCCCCGGTTTGTTGTTTAGTATTTTGATTTTAATCGTAGGTCATGTCTTGAATCTGATGCTATGTCTGATGAGCGGGTTAGTGCATGGCTTGCGTCTGAATTTTATCGAGTTTTATAACTGGAGCGTTTCCGATGAAGGTTATCCCTTTAAAGCATTTTCCAAAAAAGGAGTCCGTTGATGGCTGAGGTATTAGTGATTTTAGGATGGATCGGTTTATACGCCCCGATGGCCTTGGGCGCGATCGGCAGCATTATCGGTTGTGCGATCGCAGGTCAAGCCGCGATCGGTGCGATGCTCGATACCGAAACCGGGCACGGTCGCTATGTCGGCGTTTCGGCGATGCCGTCTTCTCAGGTGATATATGGCATTGTCGTGATGTTTACACTGAATCGGCCGATTACCGAAGCGAATGCTTCCGGTATTTTTGCGGTAGGCGTCTTGGCCGGATTCGCGCTGATGTTTAGTGCGATTTATCAAGGACAATGCTGCGCCTCGGCGATTCATGCCTCGAAAGCTAAACCTGAAATTTTCGGTTTATCGGTCGCTCCTGCCGCGATCGTCGAAGGCTTTGCCGTCTTTGCATTTATTTTCGCCCTCGTTATCAGCGGCGGAATTCCTCAATCTTAAGAGTCGAGAGTATGAAAGCGGAAAAAGCGGGAATCGCGTCAAGCGGCGTTGAGAAGCTGATCGAGCGCTTGAGAGATGAAGCGATTAATGCCGGACAAGCCAAAGCCGAGGATATCGTGCTTAATGCTCAAAAGCGTGCGGCTTGGATTATCGAAGAAGCCGAGCAAGAGGCACAGTTATTGATAGAAAAAGCTCGTGTAGAGGCTGATGCCCTAAAAGCTTCCGGTGTCGATGCTCTACGCTTGGCGGGCCGAGATGCGTTGCTTAAATTACGCGATACTTTGCTTGGCAGCTTCAGTCAGGAAGTCATGCGCGTGGTCGGAAAACAAATGGCGAAAAGTGAGTTCATCGAACAGTTGATTTTGGCGCTTGCAGGGCGTGTTCGGGAAAAAACCGGCCTTGATCAAAATTCTAAAATTATTTTTCAATTACCCGAAGACGTTGTCGGCGTCGAGGATTTGCGAAGAAATCCGGAAGAGCTCAAGCAAGGTGCCTTATCGCATTTGACTGCCGCGATTGCATCGGATTTGTTGCGGGACGGTGTATCGTTTGAGGTTTCGGATCAAATTAAAACGGGCTTGGTAATCAAGCTCGAAGAGAACAATATGATGATCGACTTTACAGATGAGGCGGTCGCGACATTGTTTCTCGAGCATTTGCAACCTCGCTTTAGAGCCCTATTGCAAGGTATCGTTAAGTGAGCGGCTGGAATTTTAAATATACCTTGTTACTTAGCAGTCTGCCTGTCCACCCGGTCGATTTATTCGAAGCTCGCCAGCTTCCGGTTTCTCGAATTCAATTAGATAAACGTTTGGCTTTGTTAGATGCCGAAGATGCCCAGGATTTGGCGCGTATTGAAGCTTTGCTGCATTGGTCGAAAATGAAAGAGCTTGATGACGAAGCCATAGTTAAGCAAGGTATGGCCGACTGGTATTCGATCAGGAGTCCGTTTTTAAAAGAGATCGTTATGTGGCGATTGGAATTAAGAACTATTTTATCGGCGCTTAGAAGAAGGCGGGACGGCATGAACTTAGCGCCGGACATGCCTTTTTACGGCTTTGGCGATCGGTTGCGATTCATTAGACAGCATTGGCGTGATGCCGCTTTCGGGTTAGATTCTATATTGCCCTGGGTTAGGCAAGCCAGTGAACTAATCGAACAAGATCGATCACTGGAATTAGAAAAACTGATGCTCGAGGTGGTTTGGCGACATTATCAAAGAGTTGGGCAGGGGCATTATTTCGATTTTCCCGCAGTCGTTATTTATGTATTGAAATGGGATGTCATCAGCCGTTGGTCGAGTTATGACAAAGAGCATGCCATGCTGCGCTTCGACGAATTAATCTCGGCCGGACTGGAAGGCGTTTCGATTGAATTTGGATAAAAACCCTACGATGAATGAAAGCAAATTGATAGCTGATTTAGATCAAGCGTCGGCGAGAGTCGTCTCTGTTCAGGACGATATCGTTTCGATCCAGTCGGTTGCTGACACGCCGCTGACAAAAAATGAAGTCATTTATATTTTGCCGAGCCGAAGCGAAGCTAAACATAAGGAGCGGCTTAAAGCAGAAGTATTGCGTATCTATGGTAATCGTGCCGATGCACAAGTTTATGAAAATACCTCAGGGGTTGGTGTTGGCGATCCGGTTGTACAAACCAGTGAATTACTGTCGGTCGAACTTGGGCCCGGGCTTCTGGGGCAAGTCTATGATGGCTTGCAAAATCCCCTCGATTTATTGGCAACCGAATACGGCTATTTTTTGCCTCGGGGCGTCGATTTGCCGGCTTTGGATAAAAATACCAAATGGGCATTCACCCCGTGTGTGCAAACCGGTGCAAAACTGTATGCCGGCTGTGCAATCGGAGCCGTTCAGGAGCGACGCTTCAGCCATAAGATCATGGTGCCGTTCGACATCAATGGAGAGGTCGAGGTCACTTGGATTCAAGAAGGTAGTGTTACGGTCGATGAGGCTGTCGCAAAAATCAAACTGGCCAATGACAAAGAGCAAATCATTACGCTCAAACAACGATGGCCGATTCGCATGCCATTATCGCAACAATTACTACGCAATAATGTGGTGGAACGGCAATATCCAACCGATCCCTTGATAACGCATTTACGTTTGATCGATACTTTTTTCCCGATTGCCAGAGGCGGTACCGGCTGTATTCCCGGGCCTTTCGGTGCGGGTAAGACAGTTTTACAGAGCTTGATTTCGAGAAATTCGGAGGTCGACATTGTTATCGTAGTCGCTTGCGGAGAGCGAGCCGGCGAGGTGGTCGAGACCATTACCGAGTTTCCGTTGACGATCGATCCAAAAACCGGCGGATCGTTGATGGACCGTACTATCATTATCTGTAATACTTCGTCGATGCCGGTTGCGGCTAGGGAGGCGTCGATTTATACAGGAATCACGCTCGGTGAATATTATCGGCAAATGGGCTTGAATGTATTGTTGCTTGCCGACTCGACGTCACGTTGGGCGCAGGCGATGCGCGAGACCTCTGCGCGGCTCGAGGAAATTCCGGGCGAAGAGGCTTTTCCGGCCTATTTAGATTCTGCGATCAAAAATATTTATGAGCGAGCAGGCGTAATTCAAAATCGTGACGGAGGAATCGGAAGTCTGACTATGATCGGCACCGTTTCGCCGGCCGGCGGTAATTTCGAAGAACCGGTTACGCAATCGACATTGAGCACGGTCAAGACTTTTTTAGGACTAAGCGCCGACCGGGCCTATAAACGTTTTTATCCGGCTGTCGATCCGTTGCTGTCCTGGTCTCGCTATTTAGAGCAGCTTAGGACTTGGTATGATCGTGAGCTTATTACAGGGTGGACTGAACTTGTATCTAAAATTTTAGAGTTGCTTGTTCGGGGCGACAGTGTTTATCAAATGATACAAGTTGCCGGTGAGGAAGGCGTGACTTTGGAAGATTTTGTGCTGTATCAGCAAGCCATATTCATCGATATGATCTATCTGCAACAGGATGCTTTCGACGATGTTGACGTGTCGGTGCCGCTTGAGCGGCAAAAAGAAATATTTATGCTGATTATCAAGTTGGTCGATGCGGAGTATCGCTTTACCGACCAAAACCATGTGCGGGATTATTTTACTCGGCTGACCGGACTGTTCAAAAATCTTAATTATGCGGTTTGGCGTTCAACCGAATATAACGATTTACTCGCTAAAATAGAGAACTTGTATAAATCGGCCGCTAATCAACAATTCCCGGCTTAAACATGTTCTCGCAGTTTAGGGTGGGTGTGGAGCATGCCTGTCCAAGAATGTCGTGAACTTAGCGCTTTATCGCGTTAGCAGTTGAAACGGTTCTCTTTCCTACTAAATAAACCATATAGGAAATAGTCAATGATTGCTTTCCAATACATTGATCGTGGAAGAGGGTACGATTCAGCAATTCCCAATTTGAGAATAAAAAAGGGTGCGGAGTGTGCTTGGCGAAGATGTCGGCGGCAGAGGCTGATTTTTGCTCCTCGGCAATTGCTCCTGCATTGCCCTAATACACGCCATCCTTGGCGTTTAGCCGCCGCCAAGTCCCCATGGATGGGATTACGGCGTTCCTCGACAGGCATACCCCGCACCCTGAACACGAAGAGATTTCTCAAACTGAGAATTGCTGGGGTACGATTACTCGCTTGACAGGACGCCGTAAACCCAGCACCTAAATGCCATAGCCTATTGGCCATGATTGGTTACATAGATAATTTAGGTCTGGATAAATACGTCCATGTAGGCTCAATGCCAGTCCTTCGCCTAGCGTTAGGTGAGGGGACCGAAAACCACTGTGCCTCCCTTAGGCACTGCCGAAATGTGAAGTGCGAAAGGTATATTTTTGTATATTCTTAGGTTTTAAATTGACCGACCATTTCTTTTAATTGACTGGCTAAGGTCAACAATTCTCGGCATGCGGTCGTTGTGTTTCTAGCGCCGACCGATGTTTCATTGGAAACCGAGCTGATGTTGCTGATATTGCGGTTGATTTCCTCGGCGACCATGCTTTGTTGTTCGGCCGCGCTCGCGATTAGATTGTTCATGTCGTTGATTGTATCAATTTTGTCGCTGATGCTGGCGATCGCCTCGCCTGCCGATGCGGCTTGATCGACGCTGGTTGTGGCTTGTTTTTTGCCGTTTTCCATAACTTTGACAGCTTGTTCGGCACGGGTCTGTAAGCGTTCGATCGTTTTTTGGATTTCCAGCGTTGAATTTTGCGTGCGGCTTGCCAGTGTTCTGACTTCGTCGGCGACAACCGCGAATCCTCGGCCTTGCTCTCCGGCTCTAGCCGCTTCAATTGCGGCATTCAGTGCCAGGAGGTTGGTTTGTTCGGCGATACCTTGAATGACGCCCAATACTTCGCCGATGCTATTGCTATCCGACTGTAGTTCATGAATGACATGCGCGGCATTTTCCACTTCGGATGCCAACCGGTTAATGTCTGCGACGGCAGCCGTCACAACATTTTTTCCTGTCAACGCTTCTGCGTCTGCTTTTGATGCGGCCTCTGAGGCTTTAACAGCATTGCGAGCGACTTCTTGAACGGTGGCTGTCATCTCTTCCATTGCTGTTGCCACTTGTGTGGTTTCGGATTGTTGCCTATCGACACCGTGTTCGGTTTCTTCGGAAATATTAGCAAGTCGTTGCGAGGCTTGAGTCAATTGTTCGCTGGTCGTGCTGATATGGTCGACTGTCTTGGCTATTTTTTTCACGAAATTGTTGAAGCTGTGCGCAACCCAAGCAAATTCTGTTTTTCCTTCGGTTTTTAGCCTGGCTCTGAGGTCGCCTTCTCCGCTGGCAATGTCCTGTAGTTTTATCGCCAGATCGGTTAGCGGTGCAATGATGATGCGGTTCATCGAAATATAACCGGCCGCACCTATTACGATCAATGTGATAATCGTAAAGCCGATTGCGTAAAGTACATGGGTTCTTAGTTGTTCATTGACACGATTCAAAGGTGTAATGATTTCAAAAGCGCCATGAAGGTCGCCGGCACGTTTGTTTTCCATGCGATAACCAAGTATATCGCTTCCTGCATAATTGCCCCATAGTTCGCCTGAAGTAGCCGGATCGCCATGACAGACTTCGCATTGCTTGGCCAATCTTACCGGTCGAAAGTAACGGATTTCTTGGGTTTCTTCGTCGATGTAGGAGTATTCGGTGGACTGGGGATTATTTTGGAAAAACTGAAGGGCTTTTTGTTCCAGCGCATCGGCTTCGTTAGCAGGGTTCCGTGCTCCGACTCGAGGTGCTTTGAATCGGAAGTTCCCTTCTTTGGCTTTGGCTTCGACGACATCCATTGCATTCATAACCGGGACCGTCGCCAAAATTTTTGCTCTGCGTTCGGGGTTAATGCTGTCGCCGGCCATTATTTTTACTAGCTCGACAGAAAAAATACCGCTTTCCCATTTTTGATTGGTATTTTCCCTAACCGATTCGGAAACCAATAGCAGGTTCTTGGCATTTTGAATTTCGGATTCGATCAGTTTTTGTTTTTCCGATATCCCGTACGTTACCAATAAGCCGCAAGCTATGATTGCCAGTCCCGTAAGGGTGATAGCCACTACTTTAACGCCAACAGAGTTCCAATTCATCATTATCATTTTTGTTCTCCAGCATATCCTGAGTAAGTATTATATGCGATATGCATTATCAATTGGCCGTACCGTCAAGCCTGGTTACGGATTTAGTTGTTAAAAAGTAATTCTTCGACGTAGGTTCTTTATTCATGGACAAGCTTGACCCGAGGCGCCGATTAGCTCGAAGCCGGTATTGTAAGTTTCAATCTAATCGACTTAAGTTCTTGCCTATGGACTGATTACAAATCCGACTGCCGAAGTAGCGGGTTTTGTATGATTAAAAAACAGCCTCGCCTCGGACCTCCTATAGAGTAGGCCTTTTTTCGATCGGATCAGGGTAATTTACGTAGAAAATAGTTACATTAAAAATTTAATTTTTACAGTACTTTCTATTACGTATTTATATCTAAAGAGCGGTTTAATGGAGCGGTCGCGAAGATCGCATCGTTAATTAGGATAGCTTATAAATCGGCTGATGAGTATTTTACTTTAATCGTCGTAAGGTTATGTCGCTAAATAACGAATTTTATGAATCAAATCATAAAAATAACCTGAGTCATCAGGTGCGTAAACACGAATCCGGAACCGCTTTATTGATTTTTTATCATAAATAAATATCTTAACCTAGTCTTAATAAGTGCAGTGCCTATCGTCTAACATATTGAACTACATAAGTTAAAAGTCACCCTGGTTTTTAACCCGACGTTTAAAAGCATGACTGGATTCTATATAGAGTTATAATATTTATTTTTTATTATTCAATGCTTTATAAGCGGAAGATGGTAAAGCTTGGTTGGTTTGTTTGTAGAAATCGCTTGTATGCATCGTATTAGAGTATGCTCGCGGAAAAATCGGATCATTCGCATATCAAATTGCGGTTTTGTCTGAGTAGTCTGCTTCCAAGCGCGCCAAGATTTTTCGCGAAAGCTGAAATGGGGTCCGTCCGATTTCAGCAGAGAAAAATGACTTGGCGATTATTGCCTTCGGCGGCCCCGATTCGCCCTGCGTCCGTGCCACTACGCCACATCATCGTAAACTCGATGCGGCTCCGTAGCACTCCCACAAATGGCTTGACGCCGT
>Ga0180009_10000899_pt1 | contig 37981 bp, 30 predicted proteins | sample OS_PC_MetaG_FD_123537 | JGI IMG/M metagenome (GOLD analysis project Ga0180009, IMG submission 123537) | Groundwater microbial communities from the Aspo Hard Rock Laboratory (HRL) deep subsurface site, Sweden - OS_PC_MetaG | ecosystem: Environmental > Aquatic > Deep subsurface > Groundwater... | reverse complement strand
AGAACCAACTCAAAGGCAGCCACCAAGGATTACCCTCTCGTTCACATGGAATTTTCACCAGAAGCAAGGATTACGGTAGGGCGGGGTTACATCCCCGCCAGAACCAACTCAAAGGCAGCCACCTAGGATTACCCTCTCGTACACATGGAATTTTCACCAGAAGCAAGGATTACGGTAGGGCGGGGTTACATCCCCGCCAATACTTACAGCAATCTAAATATGCCAACAACCGGCAGCTCCCCAATTCCCTACAAAGCAATCATCACATGTTTGCTAATCAAATAGTCGTGAACCGCTTCAATGGAGAGATCCTTGCCGAAGCCCGACTGCTTGAAACCGCCATGCGGCATTTCCGAAGTTATGGGGAGATGATCGTTGATCCAGACCGTTCCAAATTCAAATCTGGCCGATAATCGCATGGCACGGGCAATATCTTTTGTGAAAATCGAGGACGCCAATCCAAAATCCACATCATTAGCCATGGCCAGGGCCTCCTCTTCGCCGGTAAAGGATTGAATTGTGATGACCGGGCCGAACACTTCCTTCTGTACGATTTCCGAAGATTGCTCAACATTGGTAATGATGGTCGGCTCATAGAAGTAGCCCTGATCAAAACCGTTGGGGATTTTTCCTCCCAGTAGAATTTTTGCACCATCATTTTTAGCCCTTTCCACAAAACCACTGACTGTATTTCTTTGATCTGCCGAAATCAGGGGACCCACTTGGGTATCCTGATCAAACGGCATCCCGATTTTCAGTGTACGGGTCGCTTCAATAATGGCCTCGGTCACCTCGTTCAATTTGCTGCGTTCCACGATAATCCGGGTAGCAGCCGTGCAGTCTTGTCCGGTATTAAAAAAACCGCCCAAAATGGTTTTGGCGGCTACGGTTGCAACATCAGCATCTTCAAAGACAACCATGGGTGCTTTTCCCCCCAGTTCCAAATGGACTCTTTTAACGGTGTCTGCTGCGCCTCGCATAATATATTTGCCGGTTTCGGTGGCCCCTGTGAGGCTCACCAGGCGGATATCCGGATGTGCAACCAGGGCTTTTCCGACATTTCCGCTCACAATATTCAAAACACCATCCGGCAACCCGGCTTCTTTGGCTATTTCGCCCAACAGCATGGTTGATCTGGGGGTTATGGAAGCCGGTTTGATGATGGAAGTGCAACCGGCAGCCAGGGGAGGACCTATTTTCCAGATTGCCATCATAAAGGGGTAATTCCAGGGAGCGATTCCCGCTGTCACGCCGCAAGGCTCCCGTCTGAAAACTGAAGTGTACCCGGCTGCATATTCACCGGCATGATTTCCGCCCGTCTCTCGTGCCGCCCCTGCAAAATAGCGGAGGTTGTCGACACTGAAGGGCAGATCAGCACCTAAAGAACAAAACTCATACGGTTTCCCAGAATCCTCGGATTCAATTTTTGCGATCTCTTCCATTCTGGACTCAATAATCTGCGCCATGTTATACAATACCTTGGAGCGCTCTCCCGGGGTTTTTCGAGACCATCTTCCATCATAAAAGGCGGTTTTTGCAGCTTGAACAGCAGCATCGACGTCCTCTGCCGAAGCATTAGGTACCTGATCAAAGATTTTGCCGGTAGCAGGATTTTCCACTTCCAGCATCTGTCCTCCTTTCGATTCTGTCCATTCTCCATTTATCCATAGTTTAAAACTCATATTTCCCTCCTTTTCGCGGTTTTAAAGCAAAAACACTTCTGAAAACAAAATAATGACGCTAAAAATTGGCATGTATCGTTTTAAAAAGATCCTATGATTGATAAGTCAGCGTCAAGCAAAATCCGTCCGAATTTACGAGTTTTTTATCAAAAAACTGTAAAAATTGGTAATTATGAGTCACTTATAGTCATCCCTTTGACTCAGTCCACTCTCCATTAATCCAAAGCCTATCTTTCCTCCTTTTTATGGTTTTAGGTGAAACCGACATAATTACCAGAAAAGCACCTCTATTTTGAGCACTATAGAGGGTTTTGCCTTTTTCTCTGATAGGATTGTCGAAGAAGTAACGCTTCCTATCGGGTGTTAAGTCTCATATGATAAGATTTTGGCCGTGTTAATTGTTCATATCCTATTGTTGAAAGCGAACACCCCCTTCCTGTATTTTTCACACCTGTCCATGCCAGATAAGGATCCAAATAATCGCATCGATTCATATAGCAAGTTCCGGTGGCAACACTGTCCGAGATTCGCAGGGCTGCTTTCTCATTTTCCGTCCAGACAGAAGCGGTTAATCCATAGGGACTATCATTCATAAGGTCAATGGCTTCCTTATCATTTTTTACTTCCATTATCCCAACAACTGGCCCGAAGGTTTCCTTTATCATAATATCCATGCCGTGATCGACATCCACCAGAATTTGTGGTGCAAGATATTCAGGTCCAAGCACGGTATTTGTGAACAGATCAGGATCAATCAGCGTTTTTGCTCCCTTTTTTAGAGCATCGTTAACATGTTGCCGGACAGTTGCAACAACACTATTCTTTGCAACCGGACCCAGATTGGTTTCCCTATCCAGGGGATTGCCAAGTTTGTATTTCTTTGTCAGCTCAACAAAACCTTCCAGGAAGTCCTTGTAGAGATCCTGATGGACATAGATACGTTCGATACTGCAACAGGACTGTCCAGAATTAAAAAAAGCACCGCTGACCAGATTCTCGATAGCAAAAGCAAGATTGGCATCCCTGTGTACATAAGCGGGGTCTTTTCCTCCCAGTTCAAGCCCGACGCCGATGAAACGATCAGAAGCTACTTTCTGGATATGTTGCCCTCCTTCTACAGAACCTGTAAACGCTACAAAACCCACCCGTGAATCCCGGATAACCCGAGCCGTGTCTTCATGGGTAAGGTGAAGGTATTGAAAGAGACCATCAGGCAGTCCCGCGGCCTTAAACGCATCGGCAAATCGCTCTGCCACCAACGGGGTCTGTGCAGAGTGTTTTAATATAATGGAATTTCCGGCCAGTAGCCCTGGTACGATAGAATTGATAGCGATCAGATAGGGATAATTCCAGGCAGGAACGACAAAGATTGTACCCAGAGGTTCCCGTTTAATATACCTGAAGAACCCCTCCTTCTTTCCGATAACAATATTTTCCAGGGATTCAGCTGCCAGATCAATCATTCCCTTTGCGCGCTCAATTGTTGAGGCGACCTCATTTGGAACCTGGACAATGGGACGACCCATTTGCCAGGGCAGCTCTTCACAAATCTGGTCTGACAGATTGGAAAAGGATTGGATAAATTTTTCGATCTGTTCGATTCTTTCAAAAACCGGCACTGATTTCCAGATTTGTTGTGCCATATCTGCACGTGTGAGTGCAGCATTTATCTCATTTTCAGAGTGAAATGTTCGTTCTGCAAACATGGAATTGTTGACAGGTGAAATCACATGTAACTTTTCTGGCATTATAGGTTTCTTTAAAGTTATTAAGAGTAATAAAGAGTAATAATAAGTAAACTATATTCTTACAGAAGTTTATAAATAGGAAAAGAGAGAAATTATGGATAATTATTGACCGATAAGCATATACAATTGAAGATAATTTTATTTCAGTCAATCAGATCAATCCTTCAATGCTCTTTTTTAAAGGGGAGACTACTTTTTCTCTTTGAAATCGTTTCATTTTCTGTTTCAATGGGCGCAGCAAGATGATTTGATTTTGATCGGTAAAAGAAAGGAGATAGAACAATCGTAGAAATACGTTCAAATATGAGATTATAGGACTTTCATTTTTTTTATTCTGTAACGGCATCAGTTGTCGAGTAGTTGTGTAATCCTCCACCAAAAGTTGATAAACAAAAATGCAAAAGGATACCGTCTTACGAAATATTGTCATGTTAAGAATGATTCCCAGAGAACCGGCAACCATCACTGCCGATACTTTGAGGGAGAAGTTGGCCGACCAGGGATTTGAAAAGGATTTGAGAACCATCCAGCGCGATCTTAATAAAAGCAGCACGGTGTTTCCCATCAGAAACGAAAGATCGTCGGAGTCGAATGCCAAATGCTGGTGCTGGATGAGGGAGGCTTCTCTGTTTGAAATTCCTAAAATGGATCCCATGACGGCTTTGACCTTTAACCTGGTGGAGTCATTTTTGATCAAACTGATTCCCAAATCGGTACTGGAATTCATGTCTCACCATTTCAGGAGAGCGGAGCATCTGTTAAAAAAGTTGGAGAATTCCAAGTGGGGGCGTTGGAGTGAGAAGATTAACATCATTCCTCGCGGATTGCAGCTGATTCCACCGGCTGTAGATTCCGCTGTTTTCGAAACGATTTTCGAAGCGGTTATCAGGGAAAAGCAGATCAAGCTAAATTACCGGAAACGGGATGCGGAGCAGACCAAACGATATCATCTGAATCCTCTGGGTATCGTTTTTAATCAAGAGGTAATCTACCTGATTTCCAGCAAGCTGGGAAAAGAGACACTGCAGCATTTCGCTCTGCACCGGGTTGTGTCGGTGGAGTGTTTGCAGGAGGATGTTGTTGTTCCCAAAGGATTTGATCTTAAGGAATATGTCAAGGGAGGCGCCTTTCATTATTTGATCGACGGAGAGCAGATCCGGTTAAAGGCAAAATTCGCCTCGGGCATCGCCAGACATCTCTACGAATCGAAGCTCACGGAGAATCAAAGACTGAGCGAAGAGGAGGATGGCACCGTCCTGCTGGAAGCAGAAATCCAAAACAGCTCCGCCCTCAAATGGTGGCTGCTGGGTTTCGGAGACGGTGTCGAGGTTCTGGAACCGCCGGAACTGAGGGACGAATTTAAAGATACTTTCAAGAAACTGACGGTGAAGTATGGGTAGGTAATTATTTATTTCCTTTAAGATCACACATTGTGATCTTAAAGGAAATAAGTGTGACTATTAGAAAACCAAAACATTGGAGATCACAAATTGTGATCTCCCATAATGTTTTGGTTTTTACATAAATAACTCGTAAGTAATACATTTGATGGAATTCTACGCACATACAAAAAAGGATCAACCAAAGAGTGAGTGGCAAAAGCTGTCGCATCATTTAATTCAGACATCAGAAATTGTTGCAGGTTTTTCAAATTGCCCGGAATACTGTTCCATTTTTAAGTTAGCTGGTCTTTTACATGATTTCGGTAAGTATCAAATAGATTTTCAAAAATATTTAGAGAATGGAGGACGAAGGGGCAGTGTTCCTCATGCAGCATGGGGTGCCGGTTTTGCTAAGATTTTAGGTTACAATGATATATCAATAGTAATAGATGGGCATCACAAAGGCTTACCAGACAGAGCACACTGGAAGAACGATGTGATAGAATTCGAGAAACGGAAAATACCAGAGTTTAATGAAGTTATGAACTTGTTTTTGGATGATATCAAATCTTTGGATCAAGGCTTAGAGGTTGATAAGGTAATCAATAATAACCCGTTTGAATACGAGTTTTTTATAAGATACCTCTTCAGTTCCTTAACAGACGCTGATTGGTTGGATACGGAACGATTCTGTAATCCAGATTTGTACAACAAAAGGGAAAACAGAATTCTTGACTATGATTTTTTGATTCAAAAACTTGAAAGAGATATAAACGGGAAATCCAAGCAAGGAGAATTGAACGAGCTTAGAAACAAAGTCCGGGAGAATGCCATATTGAAATCAAGACTAGCTATTGGGTTCTTCTCCATGAACCTTCCCACTGGAATGGGGAAAACGCTCGCTTCAATATCATGGGCACTAAATCATGCAAAAGAACACAATTTGGAACGTATCATCATTGTTTTACCTTTCATAAATATCATTGACCAAACCTCTCAGATTCTAAAGGAAATATTTGGTGAGGAATGGGTGCTTGAGCATCACTCAGGAAATAATGAAAACCTTGAAACAGCAGAACACAACAGCCACACCAAATCGTTGCAAAAACTTGCGTGTGAAAACTGGGACTACCCGATAATTGTAACAACTACTGTTCAGTTCTTTGAATCTTTGTTTAGTAATAGACCTTCAAGAACCAGAAAACTTCATAATATTGCCAAATCTGTTGTTATATTCGATGAAGTGCAATCTCTTCCAAAACATCTAATTCTGCCTACTCTTGAGATGTTGAATAATGTTCATAAGATAATGAAGGTTTCATTTTTGTTCTGTACAGCCACACTACCTGCATTTGAATCCAGAAAGAATTTTAAAGGGATTGATCATATAGAGTCTTTGGTCAAAGATCCGGCGAATCTTTTCGATAAAACGCGTCGAGTTACCTACTATCAAGTTCATGGAACCCAACCTATCAAAATTGAAGAGTTAGCGCTGTTAGTCGCTAATCGCGACCAGTCTGTTCTGTCTGTTTTTAATACAAAGAAATCAGCCCGAGAGTTTTTTGATTGTGCGAAAACGGCCTCAGAATGGGATGCAGTATACCATCTTTCCACCGCCATGTGTCCCCATCACAGAAAGCAGACAATCAGAAACATTCGTGAGGATTTGAGAAAAAAACTCAAAATACTGGTTTCCTCAACCCAGTTGATTGAAGCGGGTGTTGATTTTGATTTTCCATGTGTATTTCGTGAAGTGGCGCCACTTGAGTCAATTATTCAAGCAGCCGGGAGATGCAATCGGGAAGGTAAAATGCTTGAAATGGGATCGGTCTTTATCTTCAGACTGATTGAAAGTGGAATGCCCGATAAACTTTATCGCAGTATATCAGATTTTGCTCTTGAAATGATTTCAGAATCTATTGATGGTTTATACCAACATGAATTCTTTAAAGATTATTACCAAAAAATTATAAATTTATTCGTTGATACTGATAAAAAAAATATAAACCAATTACGGAGAAACTTTAATTTTGAAACAGTAGCTGAAGTATATAGAATTATTGATAAATCAACACAAAGTTTATTTATCAAGGACTACAGTGATGATAGCGACGAAATATTTAATACATTATTAAATCAGGAGTTTTTGTCCAAAGAAGATTATAGAAGAATTCAACAATATTCAGTGCAAACTTATGAGAATTTTATAATCAACAATAGAGAGCTAATTTCTGAAGATTTGCCGGGATTTAAGGTATGGTATGGTGTTTATGATAACTACACAGGAATATCGGTCGAACCATTTTGTGCAGATCAACTGATTGTGTGAATTTGAAAATCAAATCATTAAAGAGAGAGTGCTATGCTTGATAAAGAAATTGTACGAGTGAAAGTATCGGGGGATTTTGCCTGCTTTACTCGACCCGATTTAAAGGTTGAACGTATGTCTTACCCTTGTATGACACCCTCTGCAGCTAGAGGCATTCTGGATTCAATCCTATGGAAACCGGAATTTCAGTGGTATGTCCGACAAATTAGGATATTGAAGCCTGTTCACTTTTTTTCTATAAAACGAAACGAAATCAGCACAAAACAGGGGAAAACCCCAATCAATATTGAAGATAAGCGAGTCCAACGAAATAGCATCGTTTTAAAAGATGTTTCGTATATTATTGAAGCTTCAGTTTTTCAGAAGGAATTATCCAATAATAATCCACCAAAAAAATATATTGAGATATTTCGGCGCCGTGTTCGTAAAGGGCAATGTTATCGACGTCCCTTTCTTGGTACTCGCGAGTTTGCTGCAGAATTCTTGGAGCCAACGGGATTGGAAAAACCTATTGATGATACGATTCCAATAGGAGCCATGCTTTTTGATATTTTCTTCGATGACAAGGGAAAACCGGAGCCGGTCTTCTTCCATGATGTAGCAATAATATTGGGTACTCTGAATTGTGAAGTTCCAGAAAATATTAGGATGATGGAATCAAGCCACTTTCGGCCAACAGCAGATTCAGAAATATCTTCAATCCTATATGATTTTAAAAAGAGCGAAGAGAGCGATATCGAAGGGGAGGCTGTATGATTAAGGAATTTAGTGAGTTGGGTAAGAGGATAAGGGAGCAAAACGCCGATTCGAGAATTATTCATGACGCAATTAAGGAAGAGCCCATGTCCATTGATTTGATTATTAAAGAAGATGGTTCTTTTGATCGTTTTGCAATCATGGAAAAGAGAATGACACAAGTTGAAGCTATTACAGCTAAAAAAGGAAAAGCAAGACTTCTTCTTGATAAAGTTGAAGAAGTCTTGGGTTATGGTGGTGAAACAAAAAAACATGATCTTTTCTTAAAAAAAATTGAGGAATACTCACATATACAGGAGCTTAAACCCGTAATTGCTTTTTATAATGATTCCAAGATGAATGGTATTAATAAAGCGCTTTTTTCTTTTGAGGAACAGGTAGATGAAAAAGAAAGAAAAGGTAATATTGCCTTTAGAATCTCTTCTTCTAATCACAGGATACATGAAGAACAAGCTGTTATTCAGGAGATTATTAATAAATATGAAGCGGATCAAAAAAGCAAATTAAAAGGTAACTCAAAGTCATGTTCGTTGTGTGGAAGGACTGATTATCCAGTAGAGAACAAACCCCATGGGATGATAAAAAGAGTGCCGGATGGTCAAATGGCGGGTTGTGCTTTGGTATCTTACAATGAAAGGGCTTTTGAGTCATATGGTCTTGTAGGGAACTTCAACTCATCAATCTGCACAAATTGTGCTCGGACATATGTTGAAGGACTTAACTGGTTGCTCAGCAATGGTAGTGAGAAGGTTATTACGGATGGCAAAGGGAAAGAAAAACTATCTTTTAAATATAACAATCGAAAGAATTTTGGTTCAGATACAGCAATACTGTTTTGGACTAAACGAAACCAAACTTTAAGTGAAATTGACATGCTTGATGAGCCAGACTCCGGGGCTGTGGCAATTTTAATTGATTCTTTTTTTAGTGGAGATAATAAAGTTTCACAATATTTGGACGATGACCTTTTTTATTCATGCACGCTCTCCGGCGCTGCAGCGAGAATTGCTATTCGTGATTGGATTGAATTAAGCCTGCCAAGCTTTAAAAGAGAAATTGCTCATTGGTTTCAGGATATTGCTATCGAACGTTATAATTTTGAACAAAAGAAATCTGAAATACTTTACTCCCGTTTTTTTGAACTTGTTGAATGTACAAAAAATAAAAAAGTGAAAGGTGATACGTCTTCTTCAAGAATTGCGGTTCACTTATGGAATGCAGCTTTGAAAGGTACTATCCCGCCTATTTGGATCTTAAGTGCTGTTTTAAAAAGAGTAAGGGTAATGGAAAGCGATGAAAACAAAAGAAAGAAAGACAGTGTTACACAAGTCAGAGCAGCTCTGATTAGACTTGTTTTAAACCGAAACTCAAAAGGAGGTAAAATGATTCAAGAAAAACTTGATGAAACAAACTCAAGTCCGGCCTACGTATGCGGAAGAATATTCGCAATGTTGGAGAGTATTCAAAGGGCTGCGTTGGGAAAAAATGTGAATGCAGGGATTCGTGAACGATTTTTCTCTTTTGCATCCACTAATCCTTCGCCAGCATTTGGAAGGTTGATGAAAATGTCTCAAAACCATCTTACCAAGCTTAAAACTGAAAAATATGGGCTTGCAGTGGTTTTGGATAAAGAACTCCAGGAGCTTTTTTGTTTAATCCAGGAGTTCCCTGCCGTTTTCAGCCTGGAACAGCAAGGTCAGTTTGCTATCGGCTATTATCATCAGAAACAATCTATATTCAGCAGAGTGAAGGAAAAGCCTGAATTAAAAGAGGTTTTGGAAGATGACTCCGAAATGGCATAGGTTTATTTTTAAAAAAAAACTGATTATCCGAATTAAACCCGATAAGGAGAAATATAATGAACAATGTTATAAAAAACCGATATGATTTCGTTTATCTCTTTGATGTCAAAGATGGCAATCCAAACGGAGACCCTGATCAGGCCAATCTTCCCAGGGCGGATGCTGAGAATCAACAGGGATTGGTGACAGATGTTTGCATAAAAAGGAAGGTTCGTAATTATGTCGCTTTAAAATATGAGCTACAATCCCCTTATGATATTTTTATCAGACAGGATGCAATCCTAGCAAATGAGATTGCCAATGTTGACGTCGAAGATGAAAAGAACAAGAAGAAACAAGACGTGATCAAAGAACGCCAAACAGGATTATGTGAAAAATTCTATGATATTAGAACGTTTGGTGCAGTTCTGGCGGTTGGCGACAAACCGTCAGGCACTATTCGTGGTCCGGTTCAATTAACGTTTGCCCGCTCGGAAGACCGCATTTATCAAGCGGAGCACTCAATCACAAGGTGTGCGGTCACAACCGAAAAAGAAGCAAAAGCACAGGAGAATCGCGAACATGCATCAACGTTTGGACGAAAATCTACTGTTCCTTATGCTCTTTATCGGATGCATGGTTTTATTTCTGCTGTTGATGCGGTGAAAAGCGGCTTTTCGGATAACGATTTAGAATTGCTTTGGGAATCCTTACTCAATGCTTTTGAGCACGATCGTTCGGCTGCAAGGGGAGAGATGAACCCCAGGAAACTAATTGTTTTTAAACACGAAAGTCATCTTGGCAATGCGCGATCAGGTGAACTATTTGACAAAGTGAAAATCAAAAACAAATCTGATCTTCCCCGTTCATTTGAGGCATATGAGATTGTAATTAATAAAGAGATTCCATCAGGAATCCAGTTAGTTGAAAAACTCTAATGTATTATTGGAAAGACTATTCTGCCGTATATCGTATTTGATATTTACCGAGTGTTTTTATCTGAATCAAAACTTTCGAGAGATTTGATGGCCTCTTTTTAAGATAATTCAGGAAGGGGCTTTCAATTCAAAATCTGAAGTGTGCACTTGGGGTACTGGGATTTAGGAGATCGCAGAATATATCACAAAAGACATTGTAAATGCATTCGACTCGTGAAAAAACTCCAAAAAGTGTCTATACAGCTAGAGAAGGAATCACACGGAAACAAAACTGGTTGTTTCAAGAATAAGGGAATCAGGAGGATTATACATGATGGAGAATGGTGGTTTACTATTGTTGATAATGTGCAAGCTTTAGCTGAGAGCGCATACCCTCGTCAGTATTTAAAAAGAATGAGGTAACGGGATCCTAAATTGAATTCCTTCTGGGGGACAATTTGCCCCCCCCCCTTGCCTTGAAAGCCCCGGATGGTAATATGCGAAAAACAAATTGCGCAAATACTGAAGGTGTTTTTCGTATCATCCAATTCATTCCGTTACCCAAAGCAGTACCATTTAAGCGCTGGTTGGCAAAAGTCGGTTATGAGCGGGTGCAAGAGATAGAAGATCCGGAGTTGGCAACCAAAAGGACCAAAACTTTATACAGGGCGAAAGGATATTCGGAAGCTTGGATCGAAAAACGGATGCGCGGTATTGCTGTTCGTCAAGAATTAACGGATGAGTGGAAAAATCGGGGTGTTAAGGGAGAGCCTGAATATGTCATTTTTACTTCTGAAATTTCAAAAGCTGCGCTCAGGTGAAAAAAATATCATCGGTTTCTACGAATATAAAGTTTATACACTAAGGAAATGAAAACAATTAAGAAAGTGATATGTACAATGAAGATGATCTGGTAATGATTTCAGCACTGCAACATTTGGCTTTTTGTAAGCGGCAATGTGCCTTGATCCATCTAGAGCAGCAGTGGGCGGAAAACAGATTCACAGTACTGGGTGAAATACTGCACGAAAAAGTTCATAAGTTTGAAAGTGATACGCGGGCAGATTGTATTACTGCACGCTCTTTAAGACTGGTTTCATATGAGTTGGGTCTTACAGGACAAGCAGATGTAGTTGAGTTTTATAGATGCAAGCCAGAAAAGTCAGGAATTAAAATCCCGGGAAAGAAAGGAAAATGGCTTCCTTTTCCAGTTGAATATAAAAAGGGAAAACCGAAGACAGACAATATCGACAGAGTACAGCTATGTGCACAAGCAATCTGTCTGGAAGAGCAGCTAGTATGGCCGATTCAAAGCGGAGCATTGTTTTATGGAGATAAACGTCGTCGACAACAAGTCAATTTTGACGGAGTTCTGAGACTAGAAACCATTCAATTGGCAAAAAAATTACATGATTTGATATCTTCAGGGAAAACTCCTGCTCCAAACTATTCCAATAAATGTAAAAGCTGTTCTCTTTATAATATCTGCAATCCAAAATTGAGCAGTTTAATAAAACAAAAAAAATATGAAGAGATCCTGTTTGCGGAGGACGAATGAAAAAACTGCTTAATACCTTGTTTGTTACTACTGATGGAGCATATCTGCACAAAGACCGCGAAACAGTTGTAGTAGAAATAGATCGAAAAAAGGTTCTCCAGCTTCCACTCTTAACACTCTCCAATATTTTTTGCTTCGGCAGGACAGTTCTCACTCCGCAATTTATGTTGGCATGCAGTGAAAATGGTATTGGGATTGCTTTCTTCAGCGAGTATGGTCGGTTTCAGGCAAGAGTACATGGACCCCAAACCGGAAATGTGCTTTTGAGAAGGCAGCAGTATCGATGGGCTGATGATTCGAAAAAGACTACTGAAATTTCCAGGTATATTATTGCATCAAAGATAGCCAATAGTCGGACTGTAATACAGCGTATGTTGCGGAATAACCCGAATTGTCAGGGCGTGACTGAACTCAAAATTGCGGTTGCTGAGTTGAAAAGAATACTACAAAAGACTCAAAGTATCTCCGAGTTAGATGTTTTACGTGGTAAAGAAGGAGAAGCTGCAAATTCCTATTTCAAGGTGTTCCAGTATCTTATCATTCAACAGAAAGAAAGTTTTATCTTTTCCGGGAGGAATAGAAGACCACCCAGAGATCCAATAAATGCCCTCCTTTCTTTTATCTATGCAATAATGCTCCAGGATTGTGTCTCAGCTCTTGAAGGTGTTGGATTAGATCCCTATGTTGGTTACCTTCACAGGGATAGACCCGGCAGGCAAAGTCTCGCACTGGACTTACTTGAAGAGTTTCGCGCTTTTCTAGGGGATCGACTGGCATTAAGTCTTATCAATCTGCAGCAGATTAAGAAAGATGATTTTCAATATTCTGAAAACGGAGCTGTCTTAATGTCTGATAATGCCAGAAAAGCTCTGCTCACTGCTTACCAAAAACGGAAACAGGAAATGCTTAAGCATCCTATACTAAAAGAAAATATAAAGATTGGGTTACTCTTTCATGTGCAGGCATTGCTTCTTTCCAGACATATCAGAGGTGATCTGGATTACTATCCCGCCTTTGTTTGGAGGTAATCAGAATGATGGTACTTGTATCATACGATGTCTCTACATTAGACAGAGAGGGAGAACGTCGGTTAAGAAGAATAGCTAAACATTGCCTTGATTTTGGGCAACGGGTTCAGTATTCAGTTTTTGAATGCAATGTAGATCCCGGACAATGGGAGAAATTAAAAAATAGGCTTTTGAAAACTTATTTCCCTGCAGAGGATTCTTTACGTTTTTATTATCTTGGTTCAAACTGGAAACGCAGGGTAGAACACTTTGGAGCAAAAGCGGTGAAATCTCCCGATGATCCCATATTTATATAGCGCTGACCCATAGCAATCAGTAATTTCCCGCAAGCATAGCGATTGAAGACTAATGTAATGTTATTATAGAATAAAAATTCATTATTACTAATTCTTATAAAGACCAGAAAGACCTTCATATATAAAAAATTTGGAGGTTAGCGGAAGAAGCGGGCTATTCAATTGAAATGATTTGCTTTTCTTCTGGAACAGTCGCTCCCCCCGCGGGAGCGTGGATTGAAACTCAACATCCATTCTTGCCCCCTCATAGCCGTGATCGTCGCTCCCCCCGCGGGAGCGTGGATTGAAACCAGTTATACTGTCGAGGATATCACCTTCATAAATCTGTCGCTCCCCCCGCGGGAGCGTGGATTGAAACATATATTGATGTGTATTCTTTGATATTGTTAGCATCGTCGCTCCCCCCGCGGGAGCGTGGATTGAAACATCTGAGGAGGACAAACAGCGTTCCCCATAAGATGTCGCTCCCCCCGCGGGAGCGTGGATTGAAACTGGAAGGAAAGCGTTAAAGCCCCATCCATCGTTGGTCGCTCCCCCCGCGGGAGCGTGGATTGAAACACATTGACGGGAAAGTTAACGACGACAATGACGCAAGTCGCTCCCCCCGCGGGAGCGTGGATTGAAACACAGAATTCTTGCCAGATTTTACAATCCCTTTTTGTCGCTCCCCCCGCGGGAGCGTGGATTGAAACACAGATGGATTTTTGGTACTCAGCAAGCCGCCATGTCGCTCCCCCCGCGGGAGCGTGGATTGAAACTGAAGCCGCGTTGAAGGTTGCGGTTCATGCGCTGCGGTCGCTCCCCCCGCGGGAGCGTGGATTGAAACACCGTAATGAATACAAGGATGACTTTCAGAAGAAGTCGCTCCCCCCGCGGGAGCGTGGATTGAAACCTTGTCTCTCTGTCTGTCTACGCTCGCAATAGTAGTCGCTCCCCCCGCGGGAGCGTGGATTGAAACTTTAGACAACCCTATGTCGCACCAAATTTGGTACGTCGCTCCCCCCGCGGGAGCGTGGATTGAAACTACAGTTAAATCACTTGCACCATCCCAATCGCTAGTCGCTCCCCCCGCGGGAGCGTGGATTGAAACGTCTGATTGTGCATTTATTATTGTTAATTCACGTGTCGCTCCCCCCGCGGGAGCGTGGATTGAAACAATTCTAACGCTGTATCGATGCTATTACATACAGCGAGTCGCTCCCCCCGCGGGAGCGTGGATTGAAACTTATGATGGAGTGAGGCAATAGAAGCTCTTGAGTGGTCGCTCCCCCCGCGGGAGCGTGGATTGAAACAATTAAATTAATTATGTAGTAATTATCAATTAACTGTCGCTCCCCCCGCGGGAGCGTGGATTGAAACAAACTTGTCTTCCTGGCTATGCATAGCTTATTATGTCGCTCCCCCCGCGGGAGCGTGGATTGAAACAGCGATATTAAGAGCTAATGTTGTTTTACCCATAGTCGCTCCCCCCGCGGGAGCGTGGATTGAAACATCGTTTTTGTCTTCAATAAAATCCAAATCTGTGAGTCGCTCCCCCCGCGGGAGCGTGGATTGAAACACCTGCCTCTTTTTGCGTTAGTGTTTTTAGAAAGGTCGCTCCCCCCGCGGGAGCGTGGATTGAAACCATAATCATCAAACCATGCAAAACCATCAACTTTGTCGCTCCCCCCGCGGGAGCGTGGATTGAAACCAATATCGCGTCAAACGTGTATCCGGCCATCTTTGTCGCTCCCCCCGCGGGAGCGTGGATTGAAACACAAACCCGCTTTGATAACTTCAAACAATGCTTGAGTCGCTCCCCCCGCGGGAGCGTGGATTGAAACATACTCACGACCGTATTTTGCTTTATATTTTGCCGTCGCTCCCCCCGCGGGAGCGTGGATTGAAACCTCCAAGGCCCTCTGGTGATTGTTTGATGATCATGTCGCTCCCCCCGCGGGAGCGTGGATTGAAACGCAGATGGGGGTTGGAGCCGGACTTTTGCAAACTTTGTCGCTCCCCCCGCGGGAGCGTGGATTGAAACTTGAGGAAAAACGGCGCATCTATCGGAGAGCTAACGTCGCTCCCCCCGCGGGAGCGTGGATTGAAACTCCTTTACCGCTCGCATCCTGATTGCCTTATATCGGTCGCTCCCCCCGCGGGAGCGTGGATTGAAACTCCTGGTGTGCCGTGGAGGGAATAATCATCAAGCGTCGCTCCCCCCGCGGGAGCGTGGATTGAAACACTACACGGAACCCCTGGGCAATGGGCGGCTGAAGTCGCTCCCCCCGCGGGAGCGTGGATTGAAACGCCTTGTGCTTTTTCATCATCGTTTCAAAAGCCTGAGTCGCTCCCCCCGCGGGAGCGTGGATTGAAACGGCAATGACTGAGACTCAGTTGAATGCTTTGATTGCGTCGCTCCCCCCGCGGGAGCGTGGATTGAAACAGTTGTTAAGTAATCCTTAACAACTGAAAACCTTGTCGCTCCCCCCGCGGGAGCGTGGATTGAAACAAAAGAAAATGCAAGGCTGGAAAAACTGGTAGCAGTCGCTCCCCCCGCGGGAGCGTGGATTGAAACAACCTGGTCGAGCAGTTACAATGGACAAAGACATGTCGCTCCCCCCGCGGGAGCGTGGATTGAAACATCCGTTGCAGCACTTGCAGCAGGTGCCGGTGGAAGTCGCTCCCCCCGCGGGAGCGTGGATTGAAACTCAATACTGACTTAATTGTGCTGCTATAGTTAAAAGTCGCTCCCCCCGCGGGAGCGTGGATTGAAACAGAGATTTTAAATGATGCAAGAAATAAATGGATAGTCGCTCCCCCCGCGGGAGCGTGGATTGAAACTCTGATCAGGATATGCTTGACGTCCCTGTTGGCTTGTCGCTCCCCCCGCGGGAGCGTGGATTGAAACCATATCAGCTGCCGTTGTGACTACACTAGCAACAATGTCGCTCCCCCCGCGGGAGCGTGGATTGAAACGCAAATATTAACTGTGTCCAGATCGGTAAGATTGAAGTCGCTCCCCCCGCGGGAGCGTGGATTGAAACTCAGATCAGATCTACACAAGGCTGGCACTCAAGGTGTCGCTCCCCCCGCGGGAGCGTGGATTGAAACAAGACACGCAGGATACCCACAAACAGGTAATTAAAGTCGCTCCCCCCGCGGGAGCGTGGATTGAAACCTGATGCTCATGTTATCTCAAAAGGCTTGATAGTAGTCGCTCCCCCCGCGGGAGCGTGGATTGAAACTGATCTATGGGAAAAAGCAGAGAAAACGAAAACGGGTCGCTCCCCCCGCGGGAGCGTGGATTGAAACATGGCAAAATGAAATGAAAGATTGGGATTTAGACGGTCGCTCCCCCCGCGGGAGCGTGGATTGAAACATCTTATGGTGGAGCCGATACAATCAAACATTGCCGTCGCTCCCCCCGCGGGAGCGTGGATTGAAACATTATCAAAAATAGGAGAGAACAATGGAACAAGAAGTCGCTCCCCCCGCGGGAGCGTGGATTGAAACCAACTTCTCCAACCCTCGTATACCTGAAACGGTGCGTCGCTCCCCCCGCGGGAGCGTGGATTGAAACGTTTCATCGCCGATGCCCAGGAAATTAAAAACGGCTGTCGCTCCCCCCGCGGGAGCGTGGATTGAAACCCTGACTGCCATTGAGATAACATCATTAACAGGAGGTCGCTCCCCCCGCGGGAGCGTGGATTGAAACACTCCAACAACTTGCATATGAGCTTGGCACTGGTGTCGCTCCCCCCGCGGGAGCGTGGATTGAAACAGGTGGAGTGACTCAGAAAAGAATGATGTTAGTCCATTATATCTTTCACTATTTTAATTTTCATCCTTCTTCTATTCTCATATTAGATTAAATCTTAAACATTTGGAGATTTATAGCCCCCGAAAGCCTTTTCAAAATATCCCGCCACTGCCAACACAATATCTTCTCGCCATGGTTGAGCAATAATTTGCAGACCGATTGGAAGTCCATCTGGAGATGTGCCTCCTCGAACAACAGCGGATGGCCAACCTGTCATATTGTAAGTCATGGAATAACTGAACGCTTCCAATTCTTCATTCGTTTTTCCATGTGCTTTGGCAGGAAAAGCATTTACCGGACATAGAATCACGTCATAGTCTTTAAAAAAAGACAGTAAGGTACTACGAAATTTGTACCATTTAATGATTAGCGCATCAAATTTAGTAGACTCAATAGGTGGAACAAGGCCCAACCATGGAAGTGTATGCTCTTCAGTACCGGCTTCCTGCAGCAATCTTTGCATCGATGCACCGCCGTCAGCTGATAGCAGCTCAATCATTAACTCATATGATTGTTCAATACCGGTGGGAACAGTTTCATCTACCAATAATCCTTCATTATCAAGTAAATTCGCTGCTTTCCGAATAATTTCGATGGTTTCGACGGATGGAGAAATGATTTTGTTATCAGTATGAAATGCTATTTTGAGCTTTTTGATATCTACATCATTAGGCTGACCCAAAGGCATTGGAATTATGCTGGGATCAATCCAGTCCGGACCAGATATGAGTGGAAGTAAAAGATTCAGGTCTTCAACATATCGTGTTATGGGACCGACTTGTTGAAAAAAATCCAAAACGCCTCCAAAGGGGAGTATATGTCCTGTCCGTGGGACTCGTCCCGAAGTGGGTTTAATTGTCGTAACTCCGCAACAATGTGCCGGAAACCGGAGGCTTCCTCCATAATCACTACCGATATCAAAAGGTGATCCACCGGCAGCAACAATAGCCGCAGCGCCACCACTGCTACCCCCGGATGTGCGCGATAGGTTATGGGGATTGTTTGTCTGCCCATATATTAAATTGTCTGTCTCATATGTCAGAGTAAGCTCAGAAGTATTTGTCTTTCCGAGAAGAATGGCACCGGCATTGCGTAAACGAGTCACAACCGTTGCATCTTGCGATGGAACAAAGTTTTCTCTTCCTTTTGTACCTCCTGTTGAGATAACTCCCATAGTGTCAAATGAATCTTTGATCGTCATGGGCAGACCATGAAGAGGCCCCAAAATAGTGCCACCTGCCAGTTGTTCATCTGCTTTTTGTGCCTGCGAACGTGCTGTTTCAGCAGAAAGCTGTACAACAGCGTTGAGTTTGGGATTAACCTCTTCAATTCTCTTTAAGTAGCAATCCAGCAATTCTTGCGAAGAGACTTCCTTGTCTTGAATCATTCTGGTGAGTGCTGTTGCTGATAGATAAAGTAATCGGTTCATAATTCTTTTCTTTCAGTTCGGGTGCTGTTATCCCGTATTATCATGCTTTCTGCAAATTGATACTTTCTTGCTGCAGATGAATACTGCGTGGACTGAATCCAAAATTCCGGTAAAAGCACAATGCTTCACTATTCTCCGGGATTATGTAAATCGATTTTTTGTTTACCTTGTTTGAACTCATCCAATCCAATGCCAGTTGTACAAGTTTTTTTCCAAGGCCCTGCCTGCGATATTCCTCTTTTAAATAGAGTGAATCGATCTCACCTTTGTTTTTTGAATCAATTGTACTCAGGCAATAACCGATATCCGTCAACTGCTGGTCATCAAACGCGATATCGATTCTGAGCTTTTCGGAACCTTCAATAATCTCCTTTTTCCTATCTTCAAACAGAGTTCTTGATCGATCATCAGCAAAGTTATGTGAGATACTGACATGATATTGCTTCTGTTCCTCCCATAAAGGCTTTATTCTATCAAACTCTTTTGTCACTATTGAAACGATTTCTATCTTTGGATTCATGGTAGATTCATTTTATGCTTGTTCCCGCTGAACTTCAGCGAGATACCTATTGCACGCCAATTGAAACGATCGAATATATCGTTCAGGTTTCTTTAATAATTTTGAAATCGGAGACACTCTTGTATCCTTTTTGACGCAAGGAAAGAGCAAACTCCTGAGGACTGCCTCCCGAAGCAATTATTTTGTAGGCACTTGCCAGGTGTTTTTCGGCCAGTTCTGATGCAGAGTCCTCGTCATCAAATACTGCATCGGGATTTACAAGACAGAAATGCTCGACCCAGGTGTCAGATCCGGTTTCCTTGTATGATAAAATTGAAGGCACATAGCCAGCAGATCCACCATAGCTGCCAGATTTATAACTGAAACGGCCTGGTGGAAGTTCACTTTGCATCACTTGGTCATCCTTCGCCTTACAGCAATTTTTATATTTTTTTCCACTACCACATGGACATGGAGAATTTCTTCCAATTTTTGTCATCGGTCTTAGTCTTTATTGGTTATGTTTGCACGATCAATATAATACCTTAAGATTAACTGAATAGCTCATAATATGAACCATTACGCATGATACGGACAGCTTCATTTGAATCTGTTTTTTCAAAAACATCAATATCTTCCGAGCCAATTTGTTAGAAATTTAATGTTTTTGTATTCGGTATTTTATAACCAAGTTTTTAACCTTGACAACAACTAAGGGGAGGGAGCGACATAGCCCCGAGCAACGCGCATCGGGTGCATTAAAAAGCTTAGGGCAATGAGCATTGTTAGTGATGTGCGAGCAAATCGTTTCCTACCCTACCTTCCTAATACACGGATAACTGTGGGCAAAACAACGCCTTGTCCATCCATATTTCAATTTGTAACTTTTTGGTGCCCCCCGTGCGTTTTTGTCCAAAAAACTTCCCAATCTGAAAGAAAAACACGTATATTCTTAAGGCGCCTATTTATTCTATCTGGAACCAAGGGATTACATCAAATAAAAATTCGGTTTGTACTTTTCATTAGACAAAACCAGGGGTAGTATTTCACAATGTCAGGTTGTTTTTGCGGAAACATCAATATAGGGGAACTGAATGGATTTCAGTGGTTGCAGACTATTAAAGGAAAATATTTCGAAAGTCATTATCGGCAAGAAAGAATCGATTGAACTTCTTCTGGTAGCACTCCTGAGTGAGGGGCACGTTTTAATCGAAGACGTACCCGGGGTGGGAAAAACCCTGCTGGCAAAATCACTGGCCAAAAGTATCGATGGACGGTTTAAACGGGTTCAGTTCACACCTGATTTGCTACCTGCTGATATCACGGGGTTTAACATTTACAACCAGCAAACTGGCAGTTTTGAATTTCAGCCCGGTCCGGTGGACACCCATATCCTGCTAGCTGATGAAATCAACCGCACCGTTCCCAGAACCCAATCCAGCCTTCTGGAAAGCATGGAAGAGTACCAGGTGACTGTGGATGGAACGACACAAAGCCTTCCCCGCCCCTTTTTCGTGATGGCTACCCAGAATCCCATCGAACTGGAAGGAACCTTCCCCCTGCCCGAAGCGCAACTGGATCGATTTCTATTAAAAATCCACCTGGGTTACCCCACCCCGGAGGAGGAAATTCAAATCATGGATCGTTTTCAGGAGGATGATCCCTTGAATGAGCTTGAACCCGTTCTTCAGCCGGATCAAATCACTGCCATGCAGGAAACGAGGAAGCAGGTTCGCGTTTCATCGCCGATAAAAACTTATATATCACAGATTGTTGGAGCAACTCGAAAAAATGAGCAATTGCAATACGGTGCCAGCCCACGGGGTTCGCTTGGTTTAATGCGTGCGGCTCAGTCATTGGCGGCTCTCAATGGCCGTGATTATGTCCTCCCCGATGATATCAAGCAGCTCATCCTGCCTGTTCTGGCCCACAGGTTAATTCTAAAAGACCATGAAAAATTGAAAGGTGCTGTAACTTCCGAAATTCTAAATCAGATCGTCCAACACATTCCGGTTCCGATCCATGAATGAAGAACATCTGATTCGCCAGCCTTACGATGAGATCTCGCAAGGTATTTATTTTATCCTGCTGCTGATGATTTTTACGGGAATAGCCCTGTTTGTTGCCTTGATATACAATCAGCGTAGTCTGGTCATCTTTTCTTTGATCCTCCTGATCCTGGGAATAGGTTTGAGAGTCTGGAGTAGATTAAGCCTGAAAAATCTCCACTACTCAGCATCGGTAAACAGGAGCCGAATTTTTCCGGGAGAAAAGGCCAGCCTTACCATCGACATTGAAAACAACAAGCTGCTACCCGTTATCCTCAAGCTCAAACTGACTCTCACCGGAATGCTGGTATCTGATCAGGAGGAAATGGTCATCACTGAAAATAGCGGCATGCTCTGGTACCAAAGGCTATCTATTCACAGAGAGCTTAGACCTGAAAAAAGGGGAATTTATAAAACCGGATCTCCGCGATTGATTACCGGGGATTTTTTCGGGTTCTTCCCCAAGCTCAAAACCATCCGGCACAATGTGGACATTACGGTCTATCCGCGCCTGATTCCTCTAAAACCGTTCCCGATTCTAAAACAAATCATGTTCGGCAAACCGGCCAACACCAGCCCGGTACAGGACCCTATTTATTTGCTGGGAACAAGGGATTATCGTGATATGAGCCCCGCCAGAAATATTCACTGGAAGGCCAGTGCCCGTCACGGAAAGCTTCAGGAAAAGATTTTCGAACCGACTGAGCAGGAGAAGATCCTGTTAATTCTGGAGGCGGATGGCTTTAATGAGAAAGATACCCGGGAAGCGTTCGAAAAATCCATTGAAGTAATAGCCTCCCTTGCGGTTCTCCTGGATTCCCAGCACTATGCAGTCGGTTTTTTAACAAATTGTTCTACCATCAGAGCAGGGCAGGGCTATCAGGCGATAACAAGAGGAGCCTCTCACATACCCAATCTACTTGAAACGCTGGCAGGAATTCAACCCGACCCTTTAATGGAAATAGAAAGATTGTTGCAGGCGAACCGTCAATTTCCAATAGGAGTCAGTTGCATGTACTTTTCCTATCAACCAGGTTCAGCCATTCGGTTTCTGTATGAAACCCGCATACCGGCTATCAATATAACAGCAGTGCCGGAAAACCAAATCAATACTGATCAGGGAGATGCCGGATCTGGTCTCCGATATGGTCTGATAGATCTTTTGGTGGATAAGTAATATGACAACAAATAAGGGAGGAAGTCTCACCTATCTGGCTAGCTCAGGAATGGAACTATGTTGGCTTCAAGCCTGGCTATCATTTTTATTGTTATCTGTTTTTAACCTCCGAGCACCCATTCTGTTTTCAATCGCTCTGTTTTTTGGCGGATCCCTTAGCACCCGATTCTGTTTTCGCAAGAAACGGCTAGTAATACAGGTTCTGCTGATTCATTGGATCACCTTTACACTGATATTTTTTACAACAATCCAACTCTTTATTTTTAAGTTCAACAATCACCCTGAACAGCTTGCATTCCATCGTTTGATATCACCTGACAAAGGAGGCTGGGATTGGCTCCTCATTGTGCTGCTGGTGGTGGTTTCGATTATGATTTGGAAAAGAGGATCAATAGCCGTTTCCAAACCTCTGGACAGCAGCAACATGTATAATCGTTTTGACCTGGGGATTACTGCTTTTGTTCTTCTCCTGATAATCGAGTCAATGATTACCGTCCGATTTGAGACATCCCTTCGCATGCAAGCAGCAGAGATCCAGTATATCCCCTTTTTTCTATTGGGATTACTGTCTATCAGCCTGACTCTGGTATCACTTAAAGACAACAGATCTTTCGCAGCAGGATTTCATAAAGCCGGGATTGCACTTGGATTTTCATTCCTGGTGCTGATGGCAGGAGTTAGTATTGTTTTGTTGTTCAGCCCTCAACTCTCAACCACCGCAGAAGCACTTTCAGTGATTTTAAAAAAGGCGGGAGCCCCTGTCGGCCAGGTCTTGATTAGTATTATCAGATTCATGTGGGGAACCAAGCGGTCCGCTAATGCTGCCAGCGCCCAAGTATCCGCGTCCCAGAATAGCGGGCTCAATCTTGAGGGAAACAGTTCCGAGGGCGGAGTTTTCCATGAAATAATCAAGTGGAGCCTGATCGCACTATTGATCATAGTTAGTCTTACAGTCCTGTTTGTGACCATTCGCTTGATCATCAAACTGCTATTACGGGAATCTAGATCCACCGATCGGATCGGAATAACACACTGGAGTTTTCCCCGGTGGATTTTAAAAATCAAAATGTTTCTGAAAGCGTGCATTAAGTGGATAATCGGCCATTACCAAAAACCGGACAGTGCCAGGGAATTTTATGCCATTCTGGTAAAATGGGGTAAATCCAGCGGCACTCAGCTGCAAGTATCGGAAACGCCCCTGGAATACGGTTACCGCCTTGCAGGAAACTTTCCGATCCTAGAAAAGCAGATTTTCCAGCTTACTAATCTGATTAATCAGGAAATATATGGAAACCATCTCCTCACTCCCGAACAAAAATACAACGCCAGGTGCACCCAAAAGAGGTTGTCTCTTCCCATATACTGGCCCATGAGACTGAAAGCCTGGTTTATCTCAAACTGAACCATTGATGATTCTTGCTTCAATGGTTTTTTTCTTTCTATTACAATCAGTGTTGTTTAATTACTTGACATTAGCTCGCATTCACACACCACTATCCAATAAGTAAGGATTACTTCCCTTGAAATCCCCCCATTAAATCTTTTGCTCTGGCCAATGGTAAAATGAACTGACTGCGCTTCACTTGTTGACATCTTAATCCGTTGATCATAACTTCAAAGAATTCAAGTATTGAGATATTCTCTATTTTGATATTTAAATTTAGAGTATATTCCAATCAAAACGCAAACACCTATAACGTTATTGATTGCAGTGTTTACAATAAAAACCGCCAACAAAACTCAAGCAATGGAACATCAAAACAAAAAAAAGACAATTATCCTGTTTCTTTTTCAAAACAAGGATGGTCTATGAAAAAGGATCGAGAAACAAAACAAAATTTATCAAATACTGTTTACCTGGATCTTAAGGAAAGAATTAAGGAGCTGCGGTTGCCCCCAAATTCCGTTTTATTGGAAAGAACGCTTTCTGACGCACTGGGAACAAGTCGAACCCCTGTTCGTGAAGCATTGAAAAGACTAGCACAGGATGGTTGGGTTATTTTGCAGGATAGAAAAAGAGCAGTGGTTCGGGATATCAGCGTTAAAGACGTTCAAGAAGTTTTTATGCTTCGGGAAATGGTTGAAATATTTTCGATTAATACTATATTTTCTTCGGAAGAGCCAAGATTGATCGCCGGATTATTGGTGCCCGTTTTAAATGCCATGAAAAAGAACATCGACGATCCCATCACGTTCAACAGGGAAGATATGAAGTTCCATTCGATTATTGTTGAGCATCTTAAAAACGAAAGATTAAATCAAATCTGGGACCGTATTCGAGATGAAATCACACGAATTGCACTCTACTCCGTTCATGAAAATCGACATCCGGAATCAATTATAGCAGAACACGAAAATCTGATTGACGGCTTCTGGGAAAGAAACTGTGAGAAAACAGTAACCAGCATGAAGGATCATTATGAAATGATTCTAAAAGCCTATAGTATGAAATTTGACAATCAGGAAAACTCCGATGGCAGCGCAAAAAAAGAGTAGATTTCTTCCAGGAAGAGATTAACTCCCTTGCTGTCGATAGTCTTTTAAATCAACTTGCCTACCAACCGTAGATCCAACTCTTCCATCTCTTTTTCCTGTAAGAGTGATAAAGGCTTTCCAAAAAATAATTTAAGAAAAGCATCAATGACGGATTAAATGTAACTTTTCCATTTTTGGTATACCATATAGCTTCTAATATACATTTTGATGATTTTCGTTACAGTCTTGTTCTCCCTTGTGTGCTGGTTTCCGGTAAATATTCTTCGATAATACACATGTTTATATCTATTATTTCTGTCTGTTAATCGTTTATTTTTTAAATCATGTATCAGTTAAAACCCGGAGTCGGTTTCTTGTTTTAAGATATGGCATATGCTTTTTGTTTAGCTCATTAAAACTTGTTTTTGGTAACTCACATATTCAGAAAAAAACATCTTATTGTCATAAAAATAATTCTATATTCATTATAATATTAATAAATTATGAAATATACGGTGTTATGTTAAATCTAAATAGCCAAAAAAAAGCTTGACACTAAATAATCAAATAACTAATTTTGGTATACCAAATAACTTTTAATATACCTGATGTTTTTTAAATCCAATTTTTGATGTTTAAAATGATTCTTTTTAAAAGACAGCCAGTGTAATTTGCAGAATGTTTGGTATTGAAAAATAGAAATCTCAAGAAAAAATATGGAGAATTAGGATGTTACGTGTTGGCCTGGCTCAAATCGATATTAAGATTGGAAATAGAAAAGCAAATTTCCAAAGAGTTGCTGATTGGATGAAGGCGCATTTTAAGCCAGCTTCCGATGAAACGGCAATTGTACTTCCTGAAATCTGGGATGTTGGTTATGACCTGGAAAACGCCGGAGAAATTGCTGATCCCGAAGGAAACTCTTCAGCAGAATTTCTGGGAAATCTGGCACAGAAATACGGTGTTTGGTTTATTGGGGGTTCGGTCTTAGCCAAAACGAAAAGTGGCGTTGTTAATAGAGCCCAGATTATTAATCCGAGCGGAAAGTTGGTTAATCATTATGATAAAGCGCATCTTTTCCCTTTAATGGATGAGCCCGATTACCTGAAAGCCGGAAATCGTCAATGTGTTTTTGATTGGACCGGCACAACGGCTGGTTGTGTAATCTGCTATGATATCAGGTTCTGCGAATGGCTGAGAAAATATGCAGTTGAAGGGACAGAAGTGCTTTTTGTCTCCGCAGAATGGCCAAAGGCAAGAATTGATCATTGGAAAGCTATTTTGAGAGTCAGGGCGATAGAAAACATGATGTTTGTAGTTGCCTGTAACAGAGTCGGAGAATCGAAAGGGACAATATTTGGCGGGTCATCAATGGTTATAGATCCTTGGGGGGAAATCCTTTACGAAGGATCCGCGGAAAAAGAAGAAGGAACATTCATCTGTTTTGATCCTTCGAAAGTTGAGGAAATACGAAAACAATTAAAGGTGTTCGATATGAGACGACCGGATCTTTACAGTTAGATAATGATTTGAAAAAGCTGAAAATATTAATCACAGACCATTCACTTCAGTAATAAAAAGAGAACTCCATGACCATGCTTGGATCATGGAACGAGGTTCGCAGCATAGTGGTTCATTTTGTTATTTTATTAAGGAGAAATGTGCATGTCAAAAATTAAAGTATTCATGACGGATAAATCATGGACTGATTTGGAGATCGAGAAAAACATTTTGAAAGAGATTGACGCCGAAATTGTGCTTGGCAGTCCCGGGACTCCGGAAGAGATTTGCAGAGAAGGTCAGGACTGTGATGTGGCGATGGTTTTGTTTACCCCAATGGGTGCGGAAAACCTCAGAACATTTAAGCAGTGTAAACTACTTGTACGAATGGGTATCGGCATAAATACGGTTGATTTATTTACCGCAACCCAACAAAATATAATGGTTTGCAATGTTCCGGATTATTGCCAGGGAGAAGTGGCAGACCATGTTATTGCTCTTATGCTTGAAGTAACCCGCAAGATAGGAGCTCTGAATTCTCAGGTTAGAGGAGGAGGCTGGGATATGACCATTGCTGATCCTGTTCCTCGTTTACAGGATAAGGTTTTTGGTCTTTGGGGATGCGGAGGAATTGGTCAAATGACTGCGCGCCGTGCAGCAGCATTTGGGATGAAGGTATCAGGCTACGATCCTTACCAAACGGATAGTGTTTTTGATCAAAACGGGATTAAGCGATATCAAGATCTGAATAGATTTCTATCTGAAATTGATGTGCTTTCCCTCCATGTCCCATTAACTCCTGAAACCGAGCATATGATTAATGCGGAAACCCTGGGTCATATGAAATCATCCGCATATCTCATCAACACGGCCAGAGGATTCCTGGTTAATGAAGAAGATTTATATACAGCGATTAAAAGCCGGTCCATCGCCGGAGCAGCATTGGATGTACTCGAAACAGAACCCCCTAACGGAGTGGCAAAATTGGCTACTCTTCCCAATGTAGTCATTACACCACATGCAGCCTGGAATTCCGAAGAGGCAATCCCGGAATTAAGAGAAAAGGCAGCCCAAGAGATTGTTCGGTTTTTTAAAGAAGGGCGGCCAAAGAACCTAGTCAATACGGATATTCTGAATTAGTAACCTGTTGAAATGGAAATCATTCAAATTATAACAACAAAAGGGAGATTAAGTATCATGACCGGACTTAAAAATAGACTTAATTTGATCACTTCTATAGTCGCTGTTGGGATGATGATATTGTTTTGCAAACCCATATTAGCGGCATCTGATGTGTTGACACTGCAATTGGGGCATGTTGTCACCGAAGTGGGGGGTGAACATCTTGGCTCGATCAAACTTGGAGAATTACTCGAAAAAAAATCTGGTGGAAAAATAAAGCTTCAAATATACCCAAATGGCCAAATGGGTGGAAATCGTGAAATGCTTGAATCGCTTCAGTTTGGAGCCCTTGACATGGCCTTGCCAGCGCTTCCTGCCCTTGGTGGGTTTACAGATAAGACAAGAGTGTTTGATCTTCTTTATCTTTTCAACAATCGAGAAGAAGCTGAGAAAATTCTTGACGGCCCAATTGGAACGGAGATTGCGAAAGCTGTTGAAAGTGCGGATATCAAAATAATCTCCTGGTGGTCACAGGGATTTCGACAGATGACATCTAATCGTAATATTCGTAGTTTATCAGATTTAAAAGGTGTAAAAATTCGTGTGATGGAAAATCCCCTCCATATTCAAGGCTGGAACACCATGGGTGCAAGCGCTATCCCAATGGCCTTCTCAGAAGTCCTAACCAGCTTGCAACAAGGGGTACTTGATGCTCAGGAGAACCCCTATCAGAACATTAAAAACTCCGGATTTCATCGAGTTCAAAAATACATTATTGAGACCAACCATTTATACGGGCCATTGCCGGTGGTTTTTTCCAAGGTTAACTGGAATAAACTGACACGACAACAGCAGAAAATAATTATGGAAGCTGTTGAGGAAACAAAAACCTGGCAACGTGAGAAACAGGAAGAGATCAATAGTCAAATCAAAAAAGAGATCCTTTCGGAAGGAAACAATGTCATTATTGAATTAACAGCTGATAAAAGAAAGGAATTTAGAAAAAAGATCATCCCGCTTTATTCAAAACATGCCCCGGGAATGAACGGGATTCTGGAAAAGATATACGGCGAACTTGGAAGAAAAGTTGATTTCTAACACCGGACCCTAGTGTTCTGCACTTAACACATCAAGATATGGACTTTCTTGGTGTGTTAATGGGAATAAATGCGGAACACTAAACAGATTTTTGGGAGTTCATCTTCCTGGTAAAAGGAGTACGTAATAATGACAAGAAAAATGTTAAAGATTCTTGATAGATGGGAAGAGTATGCACTTTTTGGCTTTATGATTTCAATGCTTGCAGTTCTTTTGGTTCAAGTGTTTTGCAGATATGTGCTTTCGTTTAGTTTTTCATGGGCAGAACAAGCGGCAAGAATTGGATTTGTATGGCTAACAATGATTGGTATAAGCATAGCTGCAAAGAAAGGACTTCATCTCAAAGTCGATATGCTTAATCAGATTCTTCCCCGCCCTGCCGGTCGCATTGTAAGCTGGTTTTCCAATTTAGCGACTATCCTCTTCGGTTTCATCATGTGCTGGTTGATTCTTAAAACTGTATTAATGCAGATCAGGTTAAACCAGGTTTTTTCTTCTATTCCCTGGCTTCCCACTTGGACAATGTACATTGCGGGCACCGTGGGAATGTTGGGACTTTCATTAAGAACGATTCAATACCTTATTTTGGAATCAAAGCAAAATAAGAAAGAAATAGGAGAAGAACAATGACCACGATACTCTTTATTTCTTTGTTAGTACTGATTATTCTTTCAGTCCCCGTGGCAATTGCAATGGCTTTTTCATGTGCCCTGGTTTTTGTCTCCTACTATCCGGGAAGTCCGATGATCCAGTTGCTTGCGCAATCCATGATCAGTACTTCGGATTCCTTTCCGCTGATGGCAATACCGTTTTTTATGCTTGTAGGAACATTAATGTCCAGATCCGGATTGGCAGAGGAAATCATTGCTGTCGGAGATGCGATAACCGGCAGTATGCCGGGTGGTCTTGGGGCGTCATCCATAGTTGCCTGCATGATTTTTGCTGCCATTTCTGGCTCCGGCCCCGCAGTAGTAGCTGCGCTTGGTGTTATATTGGTGCCGGCAATGGTGAAAAGAGACTATAGCCCTGGCTATGCAGGTTCCGTTGTTGCGGCAGGGGCAACTATCGGCCCGGTAATTCCACCGAGTATCCCGATGATTGTTTATAGCGTTATTGCGGGAACTTCGGTTGTCAGTATGTTTGCAGCCGGTATTGGGCCCGGAGTTCTAATGGGATTAATGCTGATCTTAGTTAATAATTTCATTGCTAAAAAACGAAAATATAAAGGAAAAGAACGAGTTGGCGGGAAACTATGGGTCTTACAGCAGTGTTGGCAAGCAAAATGGGCTCTTTTTCTCCCCATTCTTATTTTGGGTGGGATATACGGAGGTGCGTTCACACCGACCGAAGCCGCTGTTGTGGGAAGCTTTTATGCTTTGGTGGTTGGAAAATTTGTCTATCGCCAGCTCAATTTTAACAAAGTGTTTGAAGCCTGTGTCGAGGCAGGGGTACTTTCCTGTCTCTCCATGTTCATCTTAGGGGGGGCAACAACCTTTGGCCGCTTATTAACAATCCAAAGAATACCACAGAGTCTGGCTCAGGGAATGCTGTCGATGACTGATAGCCCCATCATTATCATAACCTTGATAATGGTTTTTCTTCTGATAACGGGAATGTTTATCGATACGATTTCCAATATTGTCCTTTTTACACCCCTTTTTCTGCCAATTGTTGTTTCGCTTGGTTTCAGCCCAGTATTGTTTGGGGTTGTTATGACAATGAATCTCTGCCTCGGTATGATCACTCCCCCGGTAGGAGTAAACCTGTATGTGGCTCAGGGAATAAGCAGGGCACCTTTTGAATCTTTGATAAAAGAAGTGTTTCCCTTAATACTGGCATTGGCGGCAGCTATTATTCTGACACTTATTTTCCCACAAATATCATTATTTCTTCCAAAACTAATGGGACAGATGATTTAACGCCCGCATCTGTCCAAGAGTCAGATGAGAGTTTAATCAAAATTGCAGGTATGATGGACATCTTTTTGTCCATCATATCAACAAAGCCAGAATATCAATTGAATCAACGTGTGGGTGGTAGATCGCGAGCCCGCCTCTGCCCGGTCGACATGAAATCTCTATGATTTTTTGAATTGATTTTCAGCCAATACCAGCTTCTCTTCCCATCTCTTCTTGCTCTTCGATTGGTTAATCGAAGCATTGCCTCTCAGCCTGTTCTTGGTTAATTTTCCCCTTCAGGGAAAAAAATACTGAGAAGTATTAAGGCTGTAGTCTAACTCAAATCCTTCTGTACTTGGCTGTGCATTATCCATAATCAGAATTCCTTAAGTTAATAACAGTGTGCGAAAGGGTAATCCGCTATTTTACCATGGATTCCGGCTCGGAAGCCGGAATGACATGGTAAAAAATCTTGGTTACTTTTCTGCAGATTGGGCGTTATTCCATCGATTCGGCGACTATCTCCGCCAGGTCGTAAACACGCATGTTTTCTGCATTGCTATCCTTTAACCCGTCTTCAAACATAACCAGGCAATAGGGACAGGAAACGCAGACCGTTTTTGCATCGGTATCGACAGCCTGTTGCACCCGCTGCAGATTCATGCGGCTTCCCAGGTTTTCTTCCAGCCACATACGTCCGCCACCTGCTCCGCAACAAAACGACTTGTCCCGATTCTGAACCATCTCTTTGGGGTGTCGACCGGATACACTTTTAATCACCTGGCGGGGAGCATCATATATCCCGTTATGTCGTCCCAAATAGCAGGAATCGTGGAAGGTGACACTATCATATTTTTTGCCCACACCGTTTAACTTGATCTTTTGCTCCTTTATCAGGTCGTCAATGAACCGGCTGTGATGGATAACCTCCAGCTCAAGTCCGAATTGTCGATAATCATTTTGCAGTGTGGTGAAACAATGGGGACATTGGGTGACAATTTTCTTCACCCCTTTTTCCTTGAACAGTGCAACATTTTTTAATGCCATCTGTTCAAACAGGTACTCATTACCTAACCGTCTGGCGCTGTCACCGCAACATAACTCATCTTTTCCCAGGGTTCCCCAGGAGATCCCGGCTCGATCAAGAATCATGGACAAAGCCAATGTCACCTGTTTGCTTCTGGGATCAAAAGCTCCGGCACAACCGACAAAAAGTAACACCTCGGTGGAGTCTTTTTCAAAAGACTGAACTTCCAGGTTTGCACTCCATTTTGCCCGGTCAGCAGGGGGCATTCCCCATGGATTACTGCGTTGTTCCAGATTCTCAAACAGGTTTAACAACTCGGGCGGAAATTTTACGTCCGTTTCAACCAGGTGTCGCCTCATTTTGACAATCTTGGGTACATGTTCGATAAAAACAGGGCAAACTTCCATACAGGCGCCACAGGTGACACATGACCAGACTGCATCATGACCAATTCCCTGCGGAGAATCGGAAATAAGGAGATCCTTTACGGGAGATCGCTCTTTTAACTCCCGGCTGTTGGCGAGCAGATTGTCCTTGATTGAATGAATCATCGTCCTGGGATTCAGCGGTTTATCTATCCTGGTGGCGGGGCAGATATCCTGGCAGCGTCCGCATTCGGTGCAGGTCAGAGAATCGAACAGATCTTTCCAGGAAAAGTCATCCACCTGGCCGACACCAAAGGTCTCACCTGTTTCAAATTTTTCCCGATTTACCATGACCGGCTGTTCCAAAGATCTAAAGTAACAATTGGGAATTGCGGTCAGGATATGCATGTGTTTGCTGTAAGGGAGAAAATTAAGAAATCCCAACAGGATAACAGCATGACCCCACCAAAAACCAGTCCCCAGCATCTGAATCGATTCCGGTGACAATCCGCCGTATAGCCCGGAAATCAAGGTCGATATCGGGGTAAAAGCCGAACCCTTGTAATGTCCCAAAGCAATCTCGGCACCGTTCAGGCCGAAATAGGCTACCATCAGGGAGCCGATCAGAGTCAGGATAAAAAATGCTTCAAATGTTCTCGATTCCGGGTACAGGGGTTTAACTATCTTTCTGAGTGCCGCCATGGTAACCGCAGCCAGTACTAACAGTGAAACCAGGTCAAAAACCCCTTTAACCGGGTAAATTATACTCTCGGGTAACAGCGAAAAAGAGACCGACGAGAACAATCCGTTAACCAGAAATTCCAGATTCAAAATCACTAAAATCAGAAACGACCAAAACAGGAGAGCGTGATTGATGCCAAAAGGACCTTTTACAACCCGTTGCTGTCCCACGGCAAAAACCCAGGCGGATTTCAACCGAACCCACATCTGGTCAAACCGATTCTCACTTTTCCCCAATTGTACCAGAGCCAGTTTTCGATAGCAGCTCCAGATAAAAAAAATGATTGCAACCCCAAAAACAGGCGCAAATTGTAAATTATTAACCATTATATAACTACTCCTCATTATGCCGATTTACGGTGTTGTCTGCGATTACGAATCTCTTCCGTGATGGCGGGTATAATTTCAAACAGATCCCCGACAATTCCATAGGTTGCTACCTCAAAAATAGGGGCGTTTCGATCCCTGTTGATGGCAATAATGACATCACTATCCTGCATCCCGACCAGATGCTGAATGGCGCCGCTGATTCCACAGGCAATATATACCTTGGGCCGTACAGTGGTCCCGGTTTGTCCAACCTGCCGGGAATGAGGCATCCATCCGGCATCGACAGCTCTTCGGGAAGCACCGACCACACCTTTCACTTCCCGGGCGAGATCATGAAGAATACTAAAATTTTCGCTGTTTATCATACCACTGCCGCCGGATACGATGATCTCGGCACCCGCGATATTGGCAGATTCCTGGCTTTTTTCCCTGATAATCTCTATGACTTTGGTCAGAATACTGTTTTCCTCAATCTCAATTGTTTCCTCAATAACCTCACCGGTACGATCCTCATTCTTTTCCGGCATATCCATGACATTCGGCCGGACGGTTGCCATCTGGGGTCTGAACTGATCGCACATGATGGTGGCCATGATATTACCGCCAAAGGCCGGACGGGTTTGCATCAGATTGTTGTTCTTATCGATATCCAAACCGGTGCAATCTGCTGTTAAGCCTGTTTTCACATCCGTTGCCACCGCTCCTGCCAGATCTCTGCCCATGCTGGTGGCACCCATCAGAACAATCTCCGGTTTGTACTTTTTTATCAATTGATTGAGAGCCCTGCGATAGGCCTGGGTGCGATAGTTTTTAAAAACAGGGGCATCAACGCGATATACCCTTTCCGCACCAAAGGCAATGGAATCCTGGCACAATTGTTCGACCGACTCTCCGATGACCACGGCACAGAGTTTAACGCTCAGCTTGGCTGCAAGCTTGGCTCCCTCCCCGAGAAGCTCCCAGGATACATTTGCCGGTATGCCTTCCGTTTGTTCGATGAACACCCATACATCCTTATATGGCGCCAGACGTTTACGACGTTCGAGCTCTTCCGTGTCCACTTCCTCTTCCTCGTCGGCTTCCCGGGACTGTGCCCTTTGCTGCTTCCATAATTCCAGTTGTTTTTTTTCCTCTTCGGTCAGGTAAAGGCTGATGGCATCTGACGGACAAATCTTGATGCACTTGAGACATCCGTTACATTTTTCCTGATCGATAATGGGGATCTCCACTTCATTCATGGTGATGGCTCTCACCTTACAGGCAGCTTCACACTTGGCGCCACAGGCTATGCACATCTCCTTTTGGACAACAGCCTTTCCCCTCGGTTTCCTGATCTTTTCCATTTGCTCATTCACCTTATAAAGTAAAAATATCGTTCTCAATTAATTTATTAACCACTAAACTTGCGATCTCTTGCGGATTATTAATTCCCTCACCCAATATCTCCCCCTGATCTCTTTCCGGGGAGAAAATCCGACTGACCCAGGTCGGTGATCCTTTCAAACCGGTTGTTTCCTGATCCAGTTGAAGGACGCCATTGTCCCACACATCAATCTTTGCATCTCGTGATGACAGACGCATGGCAACGGCCGGGTAGCGGGGTTGGTTGATCTCTCTGACCACCGTCAGCATCGCCGGCAAATGGGATTCGATACACTCGGAACGTCCCTCAAGCTTTCTTCTCACCCGGATTTTTCTTGATTCCATATCGATCCAATCGATCCTGTCTATCAAGGTCAGTTGCTCAATGTTCATTCGAGTTGCGATACCGGGGCCGACCTGGGCGGTGTCGCCATCAATTGTCTGTTTGCCGCAGATGATGATGCCGACCTCCTCCTCCTGAGACAGCTTCTGAATGGCTGCCGTCAAAACCTGACTGGTTGCCAGGGTGTCGGCACCGCCAAAAACACGATCAGACAGCAGAATCGCCCTGTCGACTCCCAAGGCTAACGCTTTTCTTAATGCCGCCTCGGCATTGGGCGGCCCCATCGAGATGACAGTTGCTTTGCATCCATACCTGTCTTTGAGCCTTAGTGCTTCTTCCAGCGCATGGGTATCATATGGATTTATAATAAACGGAATCCCGTCTCTCACCAGTGTGTTTGTTTCTGGATCGATTTTAACCTGAGTTGTGTCCGGTACTTGTTTAATGCAAGCGACAACCTGCATAATTCCTCCTGGAAAACTGTGATCATTTTAAAGCGTTTACTTATCAACCTATTACAGGCAAAATCAATCAATTGATTCTTTTGTTCAATTGAGTTGATGAAGTTATTAAGTTTATTTGAAGACATATCTGATGTCATCATCCATTAAAAACCCAAGCCCTCATTTTAAGCCGCCTGTTTACCTGGATCAAAAGAATGAAAAGGTTTCTATTTTTGCACTTGACAGATATCAGGCATTTACCCCAAACATTTTTTTGTCAAGTTTTCGACGGGCACTATGACTTATTTAACAGAATGCACCGGGTAAAATCTGAGAAGTGTTGCTGAACCAGCAGACAGGAAATTGGAGAAACGGTTGGGGCAAATTTGAAGCAGGTTGACTGTATCAAGGACTTTGCTTGGTTCTTATTATCTCTTTCTTTTCTTACAGGATCTGGCTCAGGAAAAGTTTGGTTCTGTCGTGTTGAGGATGGTCAAAAAAGGCATGCGGTTCATTTTCCTCCACCACCTCCCCTTCATCCATGAAGATAACCCTGTGAGCAACCGTTTTAGCAAAACCCATTTCATGAGTTACCACGAGCATTGTCATGCCGTCGTCTGCCAATTGGTTCATCACATCCAGAACTTCTTTAATCATTTCCGGATCGAGTGCGGAGGTAGGTTCATCAAATAGCATGATCTGGGGTTTCATGCAGAGACTTCTGGCAATGGCAACCCGCTGCTGTTGTCCGCCTGAAATCTGTCCCGGATACTTTGTTGCCTGTTCGGGGATTTGAACTCTTTCAAGGTAGTGCATGGCCAGCTCTTCTGCGTCTTTTTTCTCCATTTTCCGCACCCAGATCGGACCGATCATCAGGTTTTCCAGAATGGTCAGGTGGGGAAAGAGATTAAAATGTTGAAAGACCATACCGACTTCTGCCCGTACCTTTTCTATGTTCTTTATGTCATGGGTCAGCTCAATGCCATTAACAATGATTCTTCCTTGCTGGTGCTCTTCAAGCCTGTTGATACACCGAATCAGGGTTGATTTCCCGGAGCCGGAGGGTCCACAAATAACGATTCGGTCACCTTTTTTGAATTGCAGATTGATATTCTTCAAGACATGGAAGTCGCCATACCATTTGTGCATCTTTTCAATGACGATAATACTCTCGGAATTAATCTCCATCTCTTTGGCAATACAATTGTGTACCTGTTCAGTATTCATGGATGCTCCAGTTCTTTTTGTGTTTAGCCGGGTTTAAAACCCGGAGTTTTAATCAGCAACAGGGCTGGTGATATGGGGGCATCATCGGATCAAAGATATTGTTCCATGTATTGATAGTCTGGCGTTAACGCACCATTCTGCAAAATGACCGCTTTTTTGATCTCGTGCGGAAGGTTGAGATCCTTAAAATCATTCTTGAAGTCGGCCGATACAATAGCGTTTGCGTACGCCCTTAATTGTGATGAAAACAAGCTGGATGCCTCCCGTGGAAATTCGCAGGGAAGATTGTCGATGGCCATGACCGTGACACCGGAATCCTGAATTCCATTTTTAAATTCATCCCTCTCAGCATAATAGGTATAGCAGGCATTATCCGGCTTGGTTGATTCTCTGGTAATTTCAATCGACCCGTTAATATCACAACTAATATCACCAATGACCTGCAGCCCGGTTTTTTGCGCTCCGGCCATCCGGTTTTTGAGATTTTCCCGGGTTATGGTGCGGGGATAGCGTTCGGTCCAATAAACACAATTTAAGAGAATCCTGAGATGGGGGAGATAATCATCAAATATGGATCTGTATTTCTCAGGATGGTTGTAATAATGTTGCAGTTCAAAATCGCCTTCAAGGGATTTTACCATGTCTTTTTCTTTGAAGACGATTTTATAAATGTATCGATTGTCAAGTTCAATTGCCTTTAATCCCGCCCTAAGCTGATCAGGCTCGATTGTTTTCACCGGCAGAAGATCAAGGATTTCCTGCGCCCCCTTGGAGACATTGCCATATCCTGAAAGCCCGATTGTCAGAGGATGAAGTTCTTTGGGAATTCCGGTTTCAGCGATCTCCAGGGCTATTTTTTTGATCGCCTCTTTGGCTTCAACTTCAGAGCTGTATTGATAAGCCTGTTTTACCTTTTCCAGGGGTGTGTCATATCCCTGCAACTTCATTTTGCGACCGAAGGCATGAAGGGTTTCGATCGCGCCGGCCATACCAGCATGTATACTGAAGGTAATCAGGCGGACATTCCGCTGGTCACTCATGCGTTCATAGTCAATCAGATTGCATTTGAGCTCCATGAGCCGTTTCAGCAACTCCATATTATAGGGTTGTCCCTTAATGGTGTGAGAAAAAAACACGTACGTTTTTTCCTTTTCCAGCAACTGAACAGGAATCTCCTTTACGGCAAACACAACCCGGGCATCACTCAGACTTTCATTGATCCGGGCTCCGATGCTGTTATAGTCTTCATTGGAAAAAACACGGATAGCGGAAGGCTGGACGATTGTTGTGATTCCGTGGTTTTCCTTTAATTCTTTTACATCGGCAGGAATTAACGGTACTCTTCTTTCCCATTCATTCTTATCCTCCCTGCGCAACCCGATTATTTTTTCCATTTTACACCCGCTTTTTGTTTTGATTGTTCGTTAATTATTTCGAAACGGTAGGGCGGCCTTACATGGCCGCCTTTGAGATGGTTCTGGCGGGGATGTAAGCCCGCCCTACCGTAATCCTTGCTCATGGTAAATATTTGCTTAAGTTCTGGCGGGGCTGTAACCCCATAATCGCTTGTTTCATAACCTTAGGCTAAAGTGCATATTAAAAACGGTAGGGCGGCCTT
>Ga0180009_10000898_pt1 | contig 37982 bp, 41 predicted proteins | sample OS_PC_MetaG_FD_123537 | JGI IMG/M metagenome (GOLD analysis project Ga0180009, IMG submission 123537) | Groundwater microbial communities from the Aspo Hard Rock Laboratory (HRL) deep subsurface site, Sweden - OS_PC_MetaG | ecosystem: Environmental > Aquatic > Deep subsurface > Groundwater... | reverse complement strand
TCATTTTCCCTCCTGAAATGGTGTTAGTTTTTTGCTTAAATCCTCTATCAATCCTTGTCTTTTTTCTTCTGTTTTTAATCTGATCGGCTCGGATAATTGTTTCGCTTCCCGGCGGTCATTCAAACTAATCAAAGCGGGTTCCTCGGTTATCGTTTGATTGGTCAATTCCTCGAATCCAGATAATTTTTTTGTTTCTCCTATGCAACCCGTTCTTTTCAAACCGGAATAAACTGTTATAAACTCTTTTTTTACCCATTTCAATTCTTCGTAGTCTTTTTTGCAGAACTCTACCCAGCCGCCCTGGTTCTTGATAAAATCATTTACAAGTTTATCCTCAAATGCGATTGATTTCATATATCCGGTTCTTGCCATTTCTTTCATTATTCGATCCCACCATACTTCTGCTATTGCTTTGTGGTCGACTTCGGGGACTTTCATAACTTTTATCATTTCTGCCACCGTCGGGAAATAAATAAAATTAACCAGTATAAAATCATAAATTTCTTCATCACTCATTTCATCTTGAAGTTTTGGAAGAATGATTCTATCAAATGCTTGAAGCAGTATCTTTAATTTCTGCGGTTCCTTTGTTGTTGCCAAATAATAACTTTTAAGTTCATTCATTATATCCATTACAATACCTCGCTTTCTACAATTTTGGCTTTATTGGCTTTATCGCCGAATGGGTCATTTGCGTCCCAGTCCCAGGGATCATGGGGCAGTGCAGGCGGAACATATTCCTGCATAAAGTCTTTATAAAAATCATCATTGAAAAAATTGTATCCTTTTTTTATATATTTTCTTTCTGTATTCTTGATATTGCAATAAGAGCCATAATTCTTAGCAGATAAAATCAAATCTTCCACAGTCTCTTTCTTGTTTTTAACCAGTTTGGTAAAGTGTTTCTTTGCTCCGGCTTTCCCTTCTTTCCCTGGATATTCATTCCAGAAAGTTTCAAAGTCGGTGTCTATTTCGGATGTATTAATTCTTTTCTTCTTGGATTCTTCAGGTTTCTCTTCTTTATTAATATTCTTAATATTCTTGTTTGTGGTCGGTCGCTGGTCGGTCGCTGGTCGGTCGCTGGTCGGTCGCTGGTCGGTTGTTGGACTGTTTGTTGGTCGTTCTTCTGGTCGTTTTATTTCACAACTCTGATAAAACTCGTAATTGGTAATGGTTATGAGAGAATATCTGCTGGTCGTTTCGATGGTCAGTTCGCTGGTCGATTTTAGCCTTTTTATGCAAGTTCGGATCGATCTTTCTGAAATTCCTGTTTCAAAACTCAACTTTCGGCGTCCTGTAAGGATTTGTCCTCTTTTGATATCAATTCCCTGCCATTTTTGATCCTCATGATTGGCTCTAAATAAGAGATATAGAAATAAATGAACCATTTCCGGTTTCTTATACCATTCCCATTTAATCATTTTCCTATGCAGTTTGATCCATCCGCTCATTTTTCACCTCAAAATAAAAACGGGGCTATCCTCCAGGTCACACAAGGAAGAGGACAGCCCCTTGCCGATTGCTCGACTAATCTCCATTAAATTTTTGATCTTCATTTGGGTTGTGTGACCCTTTCATTTTCAATTTTACCACTTTCTCACAGAATGTCAAGTCAACTTTCTCAAAACATCAAATTCCCCCATCATGATTTTTGCTTCTCTATATGATCTAAAAACAGCAGGATGAACGCCATCCTCATCACCCGCCCAGGCTTCTATTCCCCGTAATAGTTTCGTGATCATTATCTTTGCATCACCAGCAGGATCATACTTTTCGCAGTTCGGGTGATGCTTTGAAAACCAGCCATCATCCCTTGCCCAATCCTCACATTCACATTTTAAATATTCTGTTTCTTTCATCCTTTAATCACCTTCCTTTCCTATCTCAATACAATTCTCCAGCATCTTTTTTGCTAATTCTTTCATAAATTTCTCCTTATATATTGTTAGCCCCAAGTGGCGGCCATGCAATCTGCAATTCCTTGATAAGTTTTGCTTCTGATCTTCCATCTGCCTTTTGATGAACCTAATTTGTTCTGTCCAGATGGAGTTTGATTCTCCCAATATCCGCAAGCAGGTTTTTCAAGTATCCCTGTGGGTTTCAACTCTGGAAGATTATACAGCCACAGTCCTGTTTTTTTACTTTCCGAGTGTCCAAACTGGAAGGGCTGAATATACTGTGGTTTTACTCCCATGTTTGTCATGGTCGTTAGAACGCCAACCGGATTTTCAAGACATACTCTTTTCCCGTAATATTTTGCGATAATCCATAATTCAATAGTATATGCAACAGCATCAATTCTTTCTTGATACTTCTTTTTTCCCTTTGCGTATACATGATTCCCTGATACTGACAGGCAAGTGCAAGGCGGATGCAAGATAATCAGATCCCACTTTTTCGGAAAATGATCAAAGGCATCAAATATATCGCATCGCAAATGCTGTCCTGGAATGAGAGATGGAAGCAAGTCGCATGACCAAGCGTTATGGCCTCTTTTCTTAAAAGCTTCTCGAATTATTCCTGATTGTTCAAATCCTATCAATACATTCATCCCTTCTCACGCCTCCTTCTCTTCAAAAAAACAACCTTTGTTCCAGCAAATATCCTGCATGCTGGCAACACACAGAAATTTAACATAATGTTTACATTGCTTACATGACCACGATTTACATCCGTAATATTTACCCACTTCAATCAACTCCTGTTTCCCCATTCAACCTATCGCACAATTCGTCATCCCTTCGCTGATCTCTTAATGCATCAACCTGGTGGTCGCCCCAGCAGGATTTTTCGCAGCGTTTACATTCTTCAGGGCTGTCATACTCGGAATCGCAGAATGTACAAATATATATTGTTTTGGATTTCATATTATCAATGCAGGATCTCTTATACAATTCTACCAATTCTACTTTTTTGTGCCTCATCATAGTAGTTTTCCATTCTTCGCCAAAAGGCGCATATTCACATCTGTGTCCGATATAATTTTTATTCACCCTTCCCTCCTTTTCGGCCTCTCTGGACAGCCGTTAAAATTCCTGTAACTGCAAGAGTAATTCTTATCTATCCAGTTATTCTGTTTCCCATCAATCGTAGTGCCTTTATGCTCATATTTATGCGGACTGAAACATTGATACTTTAAACAACACGGATAACTGACATTGACTTTGATGAATTTCCCATCACGTTTTACTTTTATTTTCATCCCTTTTCGCACCTCCTTGTAATCTCCCTGACAGCCGCCCTGATCTGCTCAGGTATCATAACCGGAGCTGCTTCGGCCATCTCCTGGTAGGTCATTTGGGTTATGTTCATAAATCCTCCTTCTCCTTTCTCAACTGTCCACGGAAATATTTGTCCAGGCACTCCGAACATGGAATACTTTTCTGGCAGCATACTTCATTTTCTTTTTCAATAATATGACAGAATATACGGCTCATTTTTACGTTGTCGATTACCATCTCATATAATTTTTTATAATCACTCAATTCCTCAATTTTCTTCAAATGTTCCATATCAGTCCCCCTTTCCCTACCGTTGTTCCACCTGTCCCAGCGCCTTTTCAAAGGCGTCTTTTGCGGTCTTTCTCTCTGCTTGGAAAATCTCACCATCCACTCTCCAGTCCTTCATGCCGATTGTTGCAGTATACCTCGTGTTAGAATGACCCTTTCCCCAGAATCTATAAGTGATGTCCCATAATTCATATCCGTCTGGCACTCGCTTTTTGAACGTCTCAAATTCCTTTTCAAAATTCATTGTTCGTCCTCCATACATTTTTTTATTTCTTTATCAACTTCTTCACTTCTTCGGGAATTCCCCGTAGGACCTGAATCTGGTTTTTCTCTATGATCTTTGTTATCACATCGATCATGTTGGCACCTTGTTTAACGCTGTCCGCCCATAATCCCGGATAGTATTTTTTTACCGATTCTTCCAGTTTTTTGACTTTCTCGAAGATGGCGAAAACATTTTTACTGAGTTTGTCATATTCGTCTTGAATTATTTTCTGCCTTTGTATTAAACGTTCGTTGGTTTCGTTGAGTTTTTTAATGGTTCTGAAAGCGGATTTTGTTACTGTTAATCTTTCTCCATATATTTCGATTGTTAACCCTTTCTCCTGTTTTGATTTATTCCCCATGTGCCTTAACCATCCCTTCTGTGATAATCTCTTGAGACTTTTCATAACCCAAATCAACAATCTTCTTCTTCGGATATCCAGCCTCGCCGCAATACCCGCCTTCTCTGGTATATTCAACTCCCTTTGCTTCCCAGACGCATTTGTATTCAATGAGTTGATTTGGAAGTTCGCATTCCGTTCTTCCTGTTTCCGTCCAATCATTTGTTTTATCTGGATATTCCGGATTCCAAACATCTACCGATTTCGGGGCGTGATAATCTTTCGGATTAAAGTATTTCCTGACTTCCCTTATCTCATCCCGTTTCCCTTTGATCGTTGCAGTTCTCCATTTGGCACATTTGGGACCGATACATTTTTCCGATCCTGACCCACAATAAAAATCTCTATAATCAAGTAGTTCATTGTTGAATAACATTCCCATTCCCATAATTTCCCCCTTTGCTTATTGTATCGCTGGGGCAGAAGGACTCGAACCTTCGTCTTGCAGTTAACAGCCGCACGCTAGATCATCTCAGCTATGCCCCATCGTTATTTATTTAATGTTCTCAAATTCATGTCCACATTTCGGACATTTCACAAGCCTTGCCTGCCTGAGTTCTTCTTCATGTTTCCTTTTCAATTCTTCTCTTTCGGCTTTCAATTTTGCTTCTTCTTTCTTTTTGAGTTTGTCGAGTCTGGATTTTTCTGCAAGCATTTTCTTTTCGTTCTCTATTCTAAGTTTCTCGGCTTCTTCTTTTGCTTTTTTGCGTTCCTCGGCCAGCTTCTTTTCATTTTCAACCCTGATCTTTTCGGCTTCAATTCTTGATCTTTCCCTTTCTGTGGCCAGCTTCTCTTCGGCTAGTTTTCTTTCCTTTTCCCTGATTTTATCCTGTTTCATTTTTTCCATCATGGCTTTTGTTTCTGTCGCTTGGCGTTCTTTCTTCAATCGTTCATTCTCCAGCCTTAATCTATTCTGTTCTGCTTCCCTTGCCTTCCTGTCAATCTCTGCTTTTTCTTCCTCTTGCTTTCGCAATAACTCTAGTGCAAGCCTTTGCCTTTCTGCCACTTCTGCTTTCTGCTTATTGACTACGAAGTTTTCCTGATCCCTAAGATAATTTTCTATGGGAATTATCAGGGCTTTCAATACGTTTGCGATGCCATCAATCGCCTTGCCCTCTCGCAGGGATTGGTCTTTCAGATCCTTCCTGGCTTTCTCAATATCAACCCTCTTAGATTGCAGGAATAACCTGCCTTCTCGTGCCATTTTCATTACCGCTGTCTGATTTTCGTCGGTAACCGCCAGGGTCTTTGCCTTATTTTCCCAGTCCGAAGCGATAGCAAAATATTCCGTGAAGTTATCCAGTAGATATTGAGCCTTTGTTTTATCCAGCCCGCTTTCCCGTACCATCAATTCAAATTTACTTTCTGTATTTCCCATGTTATTCCTCCCTGATTTCATTCAAAATATCAACTATCTCCTGCTTCTGATCCTCGGTCAGATTCAGAATAGACTTAACATTATACATTTTTTTGATCTCTTTCATGTATTTATTCCAATCTTCTCTGGTATCCTCGATAACTCCTTTCTTAATTGCCAGGGCTTTTATTATCCCTGGTCTGATGTTTTCTATTTTTGGCTCTGGTTCCGGTTTTGCTTCAATCAATTCTGTTGTATCCGTAAATGGGAGTTTCTCTTCGAATGCCGGGATCCTGATATCATCAATGGAATTAAAATCCTCTGTCTGGTATGGCTTTTTAGAAGCAATTTTCTTGAATTCCTCATATAACTTGGCTACTTTCATTCCTCCAAGCGGAGCATCGGTTATGCCTTCCTGTCTCAAGTAATCATCCCAGGTCATGTTTCTAGCTTGCAGAAGTGCAACAATGGAATTTATCAAATCTGCTTTTCTGGTCTCGCTATTGACCTCGTGGGAATCAAGGATTTTTTCTTTTTCATGCCGCATTTTCAGCACTTGTTCGTAGACTTCATTGCTACATCTATCACGAATATTCTCTGCATCCAAAGCGGGTTTTGCTAATTCTGCCTCGCACTGCTGACTGCTAATATTTATAACGGATTTGGCCATGCAGGGATATTCAATGATTTCTTCTTTGGCCGTTCCCATCATCTCAATCCTGAGTAAAGCAATTTTCCTGTCAACCTGCCTCAGGATGGCCAACATTTTCCTCGAAACCAATTCATTTATTTCCTTGTCTATCATATCAGTTCAAAGACCCTGGCTTCAAAAGTTTTCGGATCTTCGTTAACCTCCTTCCAAAGATTTACTATCACTTCGTGCGTAAGTCCGGCATCAGATGTGAAATCCCTTGCATCTTTTGATATCTTTTTCAGGATATCTATTGATAAGGATTGGTAATCTGTCTCGTCTTTGGGCTTTTCGGGATTTTTTTTGTTCTTGATCTTTTCTTTCAGCCCATCAGTTCCTTTTTTCGGTTCCTCTGTGGCGGCCTTTTCATCCGGTTCAAACCAATCTGCGGAACTCGACATTCCATCTTTCAGACTGTTATAGATTTTCCTGAGATTGACCAATTGAGCTGGCGTTATGGTGTCAAGCCGTCTCTGGATACGTTTCTCTATCTGAGTCTTACTGACTTTAAATGTCTCGAAGGCTGTGACTAATTTCTTCAATGCTTCTGCTGACGTATCAGCTTTGGCTCTTAATGTTTGTTCGCATTGAGCAACGGCGGCTTCAATAATATCTCCTGGAATGATAGCAAGAATTGCAGCACGCAAACGTCTTGCGCCTTGATTTGCTGTAATTTCATATATATCACGCGGATCTTCAAGTTTATAACTTCCTTTTCTTGTGTGTCTTTCATGCTTTACCTGGAATGTCTTTGTTACCCTGACATTTGTTTCCATATCCCATGCAAAGGTTTCAATTGTTGATTCGCCGCCCCTTTGTTCCAATTCCCTGATACCGAATTGAATGTTACCCCAATTCTGAGCAACTGTTTCGGCTATCCGAATTGAAGGACCAGTTATTTCCGTTCCACCACGACTGTAGGAATATAGAGCCTGTTCTGCAAGTCCCGGACGCTGACAGGCTGTAATAATTCTATCAAGTGCTTTTATCTGATCTCTTGGGAACTTCTTAGCAAGGATTATGGCACCCTGAACCTCTGAAATTGCCCTCTGCTGTTCTACGTCTACTAATGCGCTACCCTGATTTGGTGCTGTCATAAGTGAATTGTTTTCGATTGTTTGATTGTTCATTTTTTTCATTCTCCTTTTATTAAGAATCTTCTCGATCCTTCACCGCATTTAACATACTTTTCATATATTTTAGGTTCGTCTATCTGGAATTGTTTTGAATCAAAAGACTTACGGCCTTTCGAGAGTTTGTAAGTCACAAGCGGACATCCATCCAGATCGGCCAGAATATCACCATTATCCCCAAGGATTTTTATGATCTCGCCTTTGTATTCCTCTTCCTTCCCCTGCAAGGTCTTTATCTCAGCCCTGATTTGGCGCAAATCATTTACATTTGCAATGTCAATCTCTGTTGCTGTTATTGTGCCCCGGCTTGTTGATCTTCCAAACCTGGCCACAGCATCAGAATAAGTCACCGGTTCTGGCGGATCACCGTCAACTACACGCTTCCAGAAATTGATACAAGCCTCAATTATCATTTCCTGCAATTCCTTATCCGCAGGAACTTCGTATATTTCAGGATATTTCCCGGCAATTGAGACCGGAATGTCAGATACTTCAAATCCGGTTACGAGCATATAATGCTGAACCTGCAAAGCGTAGTATTCTGGAATTTCATCTGTCCCGGGGTCGCCCCATCCCTTGCCCGAACGGGCTGTCTTGATCTCCACAACCCTTTCGTCGTCCGTGAAACCATCAAGAGATGCCCTGATAAAAGGATATTTTTTGTGTGACAATATATTTTCTGGAATCCTGACGACACGTCCTGTTATGTCGCTGTACCACTGCCGGATTGTTGGTTCAAGTCTACTTCCCCAGTCTGTTGATTCATTCCCCTGCCAGTCGTCCACTTCTTTACGCTTCTCCTGATATACCTGAAAGGGCGTCTTCCATGGCGAAAGACACATTATGGCGGCAATATCTGACCCGCCTATACCGCCTCTGCGTTCTTCTAACTGGGTTGCCGTTAACATGATTTTTTATCCCCCCTCCCCTGTTCTTTCCGCAAGTCATCTCGTGTCCTTTGCAGACAGAAAATGATCGCATCCGTTGCGTTTTTGATTAACGCATTTTTTGAACTCTTTTGAATTTCTTCAATGATATCCCAGAGTTCATCTGTCATCGGGATACTTTTTGTTGAAGCCCTTTGATTATCAACCATGATTAACCTCCTGTGATTTTCTTTTCATATAGAAAGTGTATCATGTTTTAGACAGATGTCAAGATATTTTATGATATATTTTTTGTTTGTTTTTTGGGGAATAAAAAAGACTGCCATTTCTGACAGCCCAATGAGAGACTATTTGCTTTGAATATATTTGCATACATTTACATATCTTTATCTTCCTTATCGTCTTTGAGTTTCCCGATATTACGGATCAGGAAAACTATCAGCATAACCCCGATACAAGCCATGCGTTGCCAGTAAATTTCAGTCTGGAACACCATGAAAAACAGGGCAAGCATGATAACGCCAGGCTTGTCCCGTTTCAAAGCCTCAATCAGTAATGAAATCTTATCAATCATTTACTTTTTTCCAGTAACTTCTGTTCAATTATTTCAAGTTTCAGGTGAAGCCATCTGATTATTTTTGCTAATGCTTTAATTTCATCGGCATCGTCAAATAACGGGATATCACCTCCTATAATTGCCTCAATACCATCCCTGATATATTTTGCAATTGCTTCCCATTCTTCTTCAGTATCAATGAAATTATCCAGCAGAGCCACAATATGATAAGCATTTGTAGCCAGGAATTTTGGATCTTTCAATTTCCCCATAATCATTTTCATAATAAAATTATCCATGAAACCCATATCAATTCTCACTCCTTTTTTATCAGATATCTTTATATCTGTTATTTTTATTCTTTCTTCATTCTGCAATCTCGTTTGTGCGCCGATATCCTCGCAATTAACATTATCTCCCATCCTTGCCCAGTATTCCTTTCCCGTACTGATCCTTTCAGCTTCCAGTTCTTCTGCTGTTTTCAATTCATGTTTCGGGATCGTTGTGCTGAAATGTGTCATGTCATAAGTTTTCCTTTCCTTGAACTCTTCCTGTTTCGAGGGATTCCATTGATGTGTGGCAGTATAGAATCCTGTTATACGAGAAAATATTTCACATGGCAAGCCACATTTCATTTCCTCCTACCCATCCAGATTACCAATATCAGCACCAATACCGGAACCCAGTACATCCAGTAATTATAAAGATATGACATCGGGACTATAAAAAAATAGAATATAAGTTCATTCATTTTTTTCCTTAATATACTCTATGATCCCCGCAACTATTTTATCTGCAACTACTGTTCTTTTTCTTAAAAAATTGTGGATATCAGGAGAATGGGAGATAAAACAAACTTCAATCAGAATAGAAGGACATGGTGATCGGGCAAGCCAGCCCAGGTCTCGCCGTTCAACAACTTGTTCACTTCTCCCCGGGAAAATTTTAACAAGCCTTTTTTGAATCAGGACAGCAAGACGTTTTGCTTTCTCGTCTCCAGGAAAATATATTATATGCCCGCCTTTTGCTTCGATATTTGTACTGCAATCGAAATGTACTTCTATTCCAAGCAGGTTCTGATCATGCGCATATATTTCTTTTATAATATTGATTCTGTTTTCGATATATTCAATAACCGTTTTGCCATGCACGATATTGAACTCTACAGGAATATTTGATTGTTTCAATAATTCTTCGATAAGATAGCACAAACCAACGGCAAGCCCGTGTTCCCGCAGATTACTCCCAGCCGCCCCCTGCAATTCAGGAGAATGACCGGGAAATAATATAATTTTCGGATAGTTTATCATTGTGGTAAGCCTTTCCGGAGTATTAATCATTTCTCGTCCTCTTCAAATTCACACAAACTGACATGACTGGTCTGAATATGCCTGTCCATTTTCTTGTTCATTGATTCCATTGATTTCTTGATGTCTGTAAGAGATTCCTTAATATAGCCAAGACTCAAATCAAATATATCTTTTGAAACATACTTCGACTTCTTCTGAATGATAGCCACAATAACTGGAATTGATAAACCAACGACGCATATAATAATTGCCAGCACCGGTGCTGATATTGTTATTCCCTGGTTCATGTTACTTTCCTTTATAAAATGTTTTATACCAATGTTCCGCTTCTTTCAGAATATCTAATTCTGTTCCATCGAGTGATTTATTAAATTCTTCTTTATATCTTGTTGGAATGAAATTCAATGGCGCCGCTTTTGATATGCTGCTTTCCATACCCTTGTCTGTGCCTCCTAATTTATAGTATTCCTTTTTGAATCTGTCGGCAGCTTTATCATCTTTAAATCTTATTGCTTGTCTATAATAATATAGTGCATTTGATCGTTTCGCTGGTGTTATCGAAGGATATTCAAATCCCTTTTTTTCTAAAAATTCAGCTCCGATCTGCCTTATTGTGAAATAGGATGTCTCACCCGGGTCAGTTGTGTATGTAAAAATATTAGCTACATCATTTTCCCACCCACGAGTAGGTTTTCCTGCAAAATAATTATATATTTTATCCAACGATACTATTTTCATAAGATATTCGGGTACATCCCTGATAGGACGAGGACGAGTTATGTCAGGATATAAAGATTTTTTAGCCCACATTTCATATAAAAGTGTTTTGTGGATAGGATTTACAGATGTTACAATTTTATTTACTGGCGCCATAGCGGCTTCGTATAATTTCTTTTTTATTGTTGTTTTTCCTCTTACGACATCGGCTATATCATACGGCAGGTCTTCTAAAGCAAACCAGTTCAATGCATCAGAAAGCGCACCTTGAAATCGTACAGATTTAATGGTACCATCGTCTGCCAGTGCCGACCATTTTCCTTTTTGAAATAATGTTTTTAAATTAGGTAGAATCAAATGTAATTCTCGTCGCCCTCTTCTTAATTTCTCTTCTTCTTCTGGAAATGCAGAGAGGTTCCATAAAGTAGCAAGAGCATATAACATGGTTGCTTTGATTGCTAATTTGCCGTAGCCTTTTCCCAGTTTCCAGAATCCTAATTTCGCATATCTTCCAGCTTTTCCCGTTCCGGCTTCTTCGTTGGGCAGGTTTTTCATCAGCATATAATATCTTGGGGCGTTGATCTCCATCCAGGAAAAAAAAGGAATATGATGTTCTCTTAAATATTGTCCAGCTTTGGATATATTTCCGTAATCCCCGATCAATTCTCTTGCCAATCTTGCTGCCTTATCTTCGATGTCAGGTATGTTATCAATAACAGTTTTGTCAGATGCCCCATATGTTTTTACTCCAGAATTCCATTTATCTAAAAAATATCTATAGGCTGCCAATCGCAATATATTTTCTCTCCACACAGAAAAATTTTTTACGCCATGCCAATATTTTTCAATGAAATTTTCCTCACCTTTACCCGTCAACGACCTGAAAAACCCTTCTTTCGATATATCCGGAATTTCGACTGAAGTTAATCCAGAATCCAGAACTCCTTTATTTACCAGTTTCAATAGTTCCCCAGTTATCCCCTTTTTAGATATATTATAATCCCATAAGTCTTTTGCGGATTGCCAGGAATATGTTAATATAACGGGATCAAAAGCAAGAGTAATATCAACATCTCCAGACATATTATTCAGGTTATATTTAAATGCTCTATATGGATTCATAAGTATCCACTGTTTCCAGGAATTTGTTATGTTCTTAGATAATGCCCCCAAAGCATAGTCTTCCGAAAAGTCTCTTATATGATCAAATGTTTCGGCAATTCTTCTAGGTATTATCCATTCAACAGCTTTCCCCAATGCGATTATATTCCTAATCTGAGATGGATTTAAAACCACCTCCATATCAAGATTATTCAAGACTTCAATTGCTATCTTTTCATCTATTGCAAAAGCATTATAGAAATTTCTAAGTTTGGGCTTCCAGGATATATGGTCTTCTGGAATATAATTTTGAACTGTTTTAAATTCTTTCCCGCATGTTTCTTTTATGAATACTTTTCTATCCTGGATGGCCTTGAATACTCCCCTGGCTGGAATCGATGACGGATGATCCTGCTTTGCCAGCCAGTTTATCAAATCAAAAAATCTTGCACCTTCTTCTTCTATTTCATCTGGAAGAAATTCTTCATCCAACAATGCCCCTTCGTCATATATTTCTTCCGCTTCTTCAATTGTTTTTGGTTTTCTTGCAAAATCTTTAATGAGTTTTCTCAATGCCGGTTCAAATTCCCCTGGCATATTGTCCGGCATATCGCCTTTGGCTGCAAATTTATTGGCAAGAACAGCCTTTGATGCTATCACTCTTTTCCTGAAGGGAGCAAGAACATCTAATACCGCTAATTGATCTTTCAATCCCGCCATATGTTCCTTAACATCTTTTTCTTTTGCGTCAGGACTGGCCTGAAGTTCTTTTATCTCTGCTTTTAATTCAAGCATTTTGTAATATTGATCTTTTCCGCCATGAACTGTATATTTGTTTTGAAGATCGGCTTCCCCCTTTAAATCCTGATAAATATTGGTCAATTTCTCTAAATTCTTCAATCGTTTCACTGTTTCCAATTGTCCTATGGCCTGAGCGATAACCTCTGCTTCCGCTTCGATATATTCTGTATTATAATTTTCTATGGAACCTATTCTGGCTTTTTGGAATCCTTTGCTTTTTAATCGAACATCCTTTGATGATAACTTAATATTCTGATTTTTATAGTCCATATATTTTAGTACTTGATGATGAAAATAATCTTTCTTATCTAATGTTTCTCTGGATAATAATTTGTTTTTAACAAGTTCCTTTTTTAAATCATTCATGAAAGAATTTCTTTCCTCAACGGCTTTCTCAATATCCGGATTATTCGCAAGAAATTTTCTGTATTTATTTAAATCTGCTTCTAATTGTTCGATGGTATAGTTAAATGGAAGTTCTTTGTTTTCATATTTCCCAGCCTTGATATCTGCAAGCAAATCTGGCAATATAATATTTCTGCTAAAGACATCATATTTTTTAGCCCCCAATTTAATTACTATGCCTCTTACGACATTATAAGATGCTACTCTTGAATATTGCGGTATGGCTTCAAACTGTCTTAACTCTTCCATTACTGCTCCATCTGTTTTTTTATCAAGCAATGGATAATGTTTCAATTCCGATAATAATTTTCTGACCCATGCCGCAGCCTTTCTGGCTATTCCGGGTGATTGTATGCCCTTTGATTTCTGCCATTGTTCTTCTACTTCTTTTGATTCACTTCCAAGTTTTTCTTTAATGGGATAATTTATATCATCAGATATTTCTTTCCCTTTCACTTCTTTGATAGATAATCCTAATGGCAGTGTATATTCTTCTATATACTCATCAACGGATTTTCCTACTTCGACGATTTTTTTATCCACAACTCCAATTACAGATTCTTCCAGTTTATTGCTATTTATCCCAACTTCTCTTAATAACTGATTTCTCAATTCTTCATATTTATCCCAGTTCTTCCATTTCTCTACGTCTATTTTTAATTTATCATACATTCTTTTTGCTTCTTCAAAGTTTTCTACTTTAAACCCGAATTCTTCTGCAATTTTAGCTCTGTTTTTGTCCTTCAATGCGCCTCTGACTGAATTTATTTTCTCTGTTAATTCTTTAATATGTTTTAATGCTTGTTTTGCAACCTTATCGATCATTTCTGCGTGGGCTTCTTCATCACCGAACAGTCCCATCTGTTTTCCGGCAGGTGCTTTTATGTCCATTTCCTGGAACATTTTTATTGTTCTTAATCTTTGTTGCATCTGTTCCGCTGTGACTTTTGTTTTGCTTGATTCAATGTATCTCAAAGCCGTGTTCTGCGCTTCGATATTGTTTGGAACTTCTTCTGAAATCGCATAAGCCATAGCGGAAGAAATTTCTCTTTTTGTGAACTTCTCATAAAGATTATCTGTTGCATTTCTGCCTGTGACTATGGCTTCTTTCCCCTTCTGCGGCAAACCCTCAGTATCTATTTTGACAGTTTTATTATATCTGGCAAAGTTTGCCCAATCATAGGCGTTTCCGTCTCCCTGATAGATATTATCCAATGCTCCTTCTGCTAACATATCTTCTTCTGTAAATCCGTCTGATTCTTTGAACCTGATTGCAGGTCTATCAATTATTCCCATTCTTTGTTCATATTCAATTCGATGATGACCGGAAACAACATATGTTTTTCCATCTAATCTTTCATATACAATAACTACACCTGCGGATGCTTTTTTATGTATTTCCGATGTTATTCTATCCCTTATTCCCTTTTCTGTGGTATCTAATTTAAACTGAAGGGCATCAGGGTCAAAGAACAATTCCTGCGGATTTACTCTTACTTCTTCTTCGCCTGGAAGGACAGGCTTCCTGACTTTTTGATTTTCGATATCAATTTGTCTACGCGTTTCTGGAGTGATTTCTCCCACAGCTTCTTTTTTAGTGATTTCTTCATCAATTCTCTCAACCTCCTTTTTAAGTGCTTGTTTGGGTGTGAGTTTCCTTCTCTTTTCCCCCGAAAGGACTTCTGCTCTTGGTCTCTGTTCGCCTGCTCGTCTGGTCATTCCTTTGCCTGGTTCGGTAATGCCTTCACCTCTTTTCTGCAATGTCTTTAATTCCTCTATCAGCGGATGAGTATCCAGTATCTTCCCTTCATGTTCTGCCTTATATGCTTCTATTTCTGATCTAACTTGTTCGAGAGTTCTTGACGGTATCTTCTTTTTTTCAATTTTTTCTATTGCCATCTGTTCATCGGCTTCCTGTATAATGGACTCCAACTGCCCGCTATCTTCATATCTGCTGGCAAAACCACCGGATAATGTTACGTCTTCATAGCCTGCCTCAATCAAATCTTTCCTGATATTAGCTAAAATCGTATCTTTGAATTTTGCCGCTTGTTCTTCTGAACCAGAATTGATCCAAAGGAATTCATCTCCATAGGGATTATATGCAATCGCCCTTAGGCCGGCATTCTTTTTAAATGATTTTCCGATTTCTTTCAGTATCTTATCTGTTCCTTCATGTCCATATTTGGTATTTAACGCCTTCATGTTATCGACATCGAAAAATATCAAATTTGTGGCTATTCCGGTTTGTTCTGATCGTTTCAATGATTTTTCCAATATTCTTTCGCCTGCCGCTTTCCCGGGTAGTCCGGTAACGGGTTTCAATCTGGATTTCTTTAATTCTCTTAGATATTTAGAAGTAACTGTGATTTCCTTCTCCGGTTCTTTGACTCCCTCAACCGGTTTAACTTTCGAAACTTCTTTTATTAATTCACTTGTTGGGGGCTTTTTTAACAAAGTATATTGACCGCTGAAATTTCCACTACCTTTTACCAGACTGATATATCCTTCATGAGGATCAGATAATAATTGTTCTATCGTTATTCCTGTTCCCTTCAGTGCTTTAACAATATCTTTTTTTGAAAGTCTTGGGGGAATAGAGTATTCATCCTTAAAAGAAATATCAAATCCTTTTGATTCAGCCATTTTAAATAGTTTTTCAGCTACCCTTTTGCGATAATCTTTTTTTATTGGTTCTGTTTCAGGAACAACGACGGTTTTTTTGAGTTGCAACTTATCGTACTCTGCTTTTGCGTATTTTTCTATTCTTTTATTTGATCTATTTGTTAATGTTCTTTCCCTGCTTCTCAGTTGTTCTTTAGTAGCTCCTTTTTCAAAACGAGTTTCCCAATCATTCAAATGTTCATTCTCATGTTTTATTGCCTCGTCATAAATCTCGTCCAGTAAATTGTTTCGATTTATGCCTGGGTATTTATCGAGTATAAGTTCTGTACAGGCATTTGCCATTTCGGGACTTATAAAAATTTCTCTGGTGAGTGAATTAGAATTTGCCACAGCGTTAAAAACCTTGTCCTGTTTTGTTCCTACCTTCTGTTCGTATTCCGATAATGTCATTCCAAGGGAATCGTCCACCATCACTTTATACTTAGTTTTTGACTGTAATATTTCCACAAGTTTATTTTTTTCTGGGACAACGGCGGGTTCTGTTGGTTTTGGTTCGGGGATTACTTGTGGCTTCTCAACAGGAACGGCAGGAATCTTTTCAGGCGGTTTTCCCTCAAAATAAGATTCCACCGCGTCCAGTATTTTATTAGATTTATCTGCAATATCTTTTATGAACTCTCTCTGTTTAATTTTTGACCAGCCAGAAATAGCTGGGTTTAAGACAGCGTCCATGTCGAGATTGTTTTCTTTGCCGTATTTTTTTGTAAGGTGTTTTGCTATTTTCTTGCCCGTTTCTTCTCTATTCTTTACTGCTTTTTGAGTATATTGAACAGCCATATATGCGCCAAGTTCACCCGCATCATTTAAGTTGTAAATTTCATTTAAAATATAATCTGAATCAATGTCTTTATCTATTTTATCTATCCTGCTTTTTATATCTGATCTAGCTTCTGATAAATCTTTTGAATCTATTTCATCTCTTTTTTTATATAATTCTATCACATCTTTCTGTTTATTTGTTTCGCTGAAACTCATTCCCTTCTCGTCCATGTAATAATCAAATCTATCGTCTATTTGTTTTTGAAGCGATTCTGAGGTTTCTGCTTCAACCTCGCCCTCTGGCTTGCCCGCTACAGGGACTTCTTCTTCTCTTGGCGGTGGCAAAAACTCTTCTTCTAATGTTTTAAAATATTCTTCAGCAGCTTGTCTTAATTCTTCTTCTGTTGGAATTCTTTTCATTTCTTCCGCAGGAATACCTTCTATTTTTTCTGCTATATGGCTAACTCCGCCCATCGCTCCGGTGCTTATAACAACCTGTTTAACTAAATTCAGATACTCTTCCAGAAATGGATGTTTCTTTGTTTTCTTATCGTATTTAACCACTCGGTCCTTAACGTAATCGTAGAATCCTGCAGCCGGTTTCTTTTCTTTGGAATAATCTCTTTGCCATTGATTTAATTTCTGCATAAAAAAAGTTATTGATTCTTGTGGAATTTCTGCCACAACTGTTTTAAGTATTCCTTTTATTCCGCGAGCGCTACCGGATAACAATCCTATTTCTCCTGGTATAAGTACTTCTGGCATCGCTTCGCCAAATCCATCCCACACAGCCCTTATAGTAGCTTCGTATTCATCTGCGCCCTCATCTCTATATCTATTATAACTTTCTCCGGCTTGTTGAGTAGCAATGCCGCCGATGAACTTTGCTGTTGCGGGACTCATGACTTTTGAAATATATTTAGGAAGAAAGCCTATTGCTTTTTCAAGTGCCATATCTACCCGATAGGGCATTGGTATTTTTCCGCTTAACGCAAACAATGTCATGCTATTAACGGCACTCATAATACCGTGAAAAAGAGTGTCCTCTAATCCTCCGACTTCATATTGGGGAGCATTTTTTTGATATTGTTCGGTCACATAATTATTTATGGAATTCCCCCACCCCTGGATCTCTCGTCCCAATCCGGGAATTACCTTTTTAACGTATTCCCCGGTTGCCCTTGTTATTCCTCCAACACCCCCAAGCGTTTGATACCCGGACAATCTTGCACCTTCCCACATAGCATTTATAGCACTTGGTATCCTTTCTATCGGCGGCCTTTCTGGTGGTTCTTCGGGAAATCCAAACAATGTTCCCTTGTATTTTTTTTGAAAACTTTCAGCTTCTAAAATCACGGGTGCCATAACAGGAGCATAAGCAGGAGGAATGCTCGGCATATCTGGTTCCATCAGCCCTATTTCTGCCGCTGCCACAACTGGTTCTGTGAGTCTTGTTGGCTGGGTTGGCTGGATGTCAGGGATTGCCGTCATTGTCTGGACTTCCGGTTTATCTTCAATCAATTCTGATCTGGCTTCCCATGGATTAGAAACATCTTCGATCAATTCAGAAGAAGATTCCCACGGGGCTTCATCAACTAAGATAGATTTTTCTTCCCAAGGATTAGGCATTATGGTTTCCTGAATTTTCTGCCATCGCTCATAAATACTGAACCGGATGGCAATTTTTCCCATTGTTCCTGACTTGTAATTGTCGGAATTTCCTTCGCGAATTTATTCTTCTCACTATCATCAATTATTTCTCTTAATGATTCCAGTTCTTTTCGATAGTAAGGGATAAGATTAGAAGTCCTTGATTCCATTTCCATAAGATTCCTGATCTCGGTGATTCTTTTGTTTATATTAAGGATTTCATTTGGTTTTAACGCTGTGCCGCCCCGAACACTTCTCTTGTATTTCTCTATTTTCTGTTCTATTTCCCTCGTTCTTGCCTCGGTTAATTTTTTTTGTTCCTCTGTTTGGGGTCTTGCGGTTCCTAACAATTCTGTTTCTTTTATCCTTTTTTTTGCCAACGCTTCCTTTTCCGGGCTTACTTGGAGTTTTCCGGTTTTCCACCATTCAGTTTCGGCTTTCAGCTTTTCGCCCCTCAGTTTTTCTGTCTCTGTTCGTTGCTTTATCAACTCTATCTCTTCCTTTTCTGCCAGGTCTGGTCTAAGCTTCTCCCACACTTTTTGAGAGTCAACCCTTATCTTTCTGCCGTCTGGAAGCTGAACCTCGATTTTATTTGGATCTTCGGTTGGTTTAATCGGATATTTTTCCTGAAGCCAACTACCTCTATATGCAATCATAAGTTCATCCTTATCCTTCACAAGGCTTGTCAATTGCCCTATTTTGCTGTCTACCAAATCGGAGGCCATTTTTATATCACCATTCTCCATGTAATGATCGTGGGCAAGGCTCATCATGTCCTCGTCTCTCAATCCCTGCTGTTTTGCTGCTTCCAATTTCTGCCTGAGAATAAAAGAGGAATTCTCAACCCTTTTCTTCTCGTTCAGAAGTATTTGATTGCTTTCTATGGTTTGCATACGTTGCTGAGTTTCAATTCCGGCCCCGAATGCACCTATCATATTCTGCGTGCCCGCTGTCGATATTTGTCCTATTCTACTCATTCTGTTTGCCATTATCTCAACCCCCCAAGATTCTATTCTTTCTTCTGGAACCGGAATATTTCAAGCCCTCCTGATAAGACAGCATTGTTGGAATTGTTCGGACGGTTTCATACATATCTTCCGCAAAGCCCGACCTGGCCCCCGCTACCGTACTGGCTCCCTGGGCTGTTATCCGTCCCCCTTCTGTTGCTCCCTGGGCTGTTATCCGTCCCCCTTCTATTGCGCTTCGGCTCTGAAATTCGGCAAGGTCGGCATACGCCCGGTCTATGGTACCTTGTTCCAACCCCATCAATCCGGATATCCTCTCTCCTGTTCGGGCCACCTGCCCAGTTATCTGTTCCGTCATGCCTGTTCCCAATTGTGCCCCGACTCGCTGACCGGTTGTTCCTATCTCTGCCAGGCTTCTCACCACTCCGCGTTTGCGTTCGGCTTCCCGTGCCGCCAGTTCCGCTTCTGCTTCTCCGTGTTGATATATGGCCTGCCCTGAATCATATGTTCTTCCTGCCCCCATTGCTACATCAAGAGCCTTGTGAACCTTTTCTGACTGCCATAGATATAAGGGCGACGTTTCCCCGCCGTAAGCGTCGGCTTCCATGAACTGCACCGCCTTCATCGCAACTTCGTTATACGGCATGAACTCTTTCATAATTTCGCCGTACATTTCTTTCTGCATTTTTATAACTTCTGCCGCGGTCTGCTTTTCTACTGCTATCTGCGCGGCTGTAGTTTCTCTAATCCCACTGATCCTTTTTTCGGTGGCGGCAGTAATAACTTCACCCGCTTGTCCCAATGCCGCCGTCTGAGCCTGTGCGCCTATTCTCGCGCCCTCAATCTGAGCCCGTTTGGATCTTTGCGCCGCTACTCCGCCTATGATTGCCGATCCTATGGTTGCCCCCACTAAAGCACTAACTCCCATTGGTTGTCGCCTCCTTTCTCCAATCTTTTTTATTTAAACCTACTAATACTCTATCTTTTAGAATCCTGTCTTGAAGAATGCTTTTTGTACAGTTTCCTTCTACTTTAAATCCGCATTCTCTCAGAAACAACAGTCCCGCTTTATTATCTTCCGGTATGAAACCGATAAGTTTTCTACAGGATGTTTTTTCAAAGATATAATTCAACGCTTCTTCGGCTTCCTGGAGAAGAAATTTCACCTTTCTTTTTTCGGGAGTGATTGCGAAATGCCCCTCCCATGTGATCCCATTTACCCTGTGTACTATAAATGCAATTGTTTCAAAATCGCTCAGGATTATTGCGACATCCTCACCCTTTTGGATTATTTCGTAACAATCATAATCCTGTGGTTCTCCGGAAAAATCATCTGCTATACTGTTCCATATTCCGGGATGTATCAATATCCTGTTTATCTTATCTGCATGATCCGCGGAAACTGCCCGTTGTATCATTACGGCCACCATCCCTGTACTGCTATGTATGCAGCGTCCATACCTGCCGTTATCTTATATGCAACATAGTTATTTGCATCAAGCATAAAACTGTCATTATCATATTTTATCTGATTGGCAACCTGTGTATATCTCACGAGGGCATTTATATCATCAGCATTGCCATTTTCTTTTATAATTATACCAGTCCCTACTGCATTATCCTGAATGGCAATACTCAATTTCACTCTGGATATTGATAAATCCGGAATTATAGTCGATAAATCCAGTGTATGTTCGGCTCCGTCTGCTGTCAATCCTGCTCCTATGGAGAAATCCCACGCCGCAATGTTCCCTCTGTCTACAAAGGGATAAGCCAGATGTTCCCTCCATTTTTGCCATACATAGAAGGAATCCGTCTCTTTCGGTATTGGATATTTCCCTCCCATAATTAAGCTTCTTCCGGATCATTATCTTCCGCTAATCCCATCATTACAAATTCTGTGGCGTCTGAGTGCGATACTTCAATCTGTCTTGATTTATATCTTCCACAAGATCCGAAATTAACATCAATTTCATATTCGCCGGTCTGTCCAAGTGAAAAGGTAAGTTTGTTGTTCCATCCCCTTCTGTTATCCCGCCATCGAAACATCACTTTCGGAATCAAAACCGCCGCGTTTGCGATTCCTCTTTTGAAATATCCGTACATTCTCGAACAATATTTATACATTGCAGCCACGCCCCAATCAATATGCCCGGTGGTAACGGCCACCAGAATGGCGTCCGAATCATCCTGATATGTGTCCTTGTCCTCTACTAATATCTGCCCGTTGAATCTCCTGTCACCCATCAAGGTAAGTCCTGCGGAATCAATATAACAGAATCCGTTGCCCAGATATTGTTTGTGTATTCCATAGCCAGTATCCCAGTATGACCACTCGAACCAGTCCTTATATACTATATCGTAAACGAATGTTCTTGAATCGGAAGGGAAATCCAGTCTTATGGCAGAATGTCCATCCACTCTTATTGGCGTCGCCATACAATCATTTGTTGTTTCAAGTCCCTCGAATTCATCACGATAATTGCTCGATACTATAACCTCCTGTCCGGCACCGGGAGCCTGTATAAACTGCCGCTTACTATCCAGAAAATAGATTATATCATCTGAAACACACAGAGAATTGGCCGCCTCGGTTCCTCTTGGTATTATGAGCTTTTTAGGTTTGAATGTAATTCCATCATGATACCAGTATTCCCCGGTATCGGTGCCGAGAAAGAAGGCTTCTTCTCTTACCACTACCAGACCTTTTATGTCATCACTGGCCGCCTCTGCGTTGAAATAATCTGTTCCAGGAGTGAATGCTGTAGCGTTGGTGTCGGAAAAATACCACCTGCCATCCCCCACTCTATTGACTATGGTGATTCTGTTCATTCTGGCAACGTGGGAAACATTGAAAGTTATGGAAGGTTCATAATTCGCATTGCCGGAACCATCCCATCTTATAAGCCTTCCGCCGTCTGCAATAAATAAAATAGACCCATCTCCGTTCTCGGAAAACACAGGAACACCATCCGCCAGAGAATCGCCCGCTATCAGTGTGGCTGTTTTCAAAGTTATGTCGAGCAAATATAATCTTCCGTTACAAGACGCTATTGTTATATCCTGTTTTTTCCAATGATACACTCCCCTGACGGGTTCATCAACTCCTGTAATATCAATATATACATCCAGTCCCCTTCTTTTTACGATATAGTTGTATTCGTTTTTGAAAGCATTTATTATTTTTGCAATACCTGAAGTTACTACTATGTCCGGTACTCCTTGTTGTGTTTTTGAAAAAAGAGGTATTGCTCGGTATGTCATTAGTATTTAGTTCCTGTATATATAATATAATTTACTACTACTGAGTTCGGGCGGGTTTCTGCATCTCCGCCACCATCTATAGTTACAGTGTGAGTATGAGAAGCAGATTGATTTCCTGTTGTAACAGTATGGGTATGGTCTGCCGAGGCGTTGCCAGTGGATATCGGTTGACCACTTCCGGCATTCGTGGCAACATTTGATCCTGGTATTGTTCCGGAAGACCCACAATCAATAGAATGCGTATGCGTTACCGATTGTCCAGAAGTAGTTCCAGAATGAGTATGAGATGCCGACTGTATTCCAGTAGCCGCATCAGTAAAAGCATTTGTAGGAAGTTTTGTTAATTGGTTAACAGTATCTCCCCTTTCTGAAGTACCTACGCCCCTTGCGTATCTATTCTGAAAGTCAGGAACATTAAAAGCAGCAATTCCAGTTCCTCCATAAGTAATTCCTATAACTGCATATAACGGAGCATACTTAGGATTGGCAGTAGCGTTTAATGCCTGCCCCTGACACAGTAACCAAGCAGTAGGCGCAGTTGCCCCAGCATACATTTGAATAGTGCCGACAGGAGTAGCCAAGAATCCGCTAGGTGCTTCGTCTAATGCAGCAGGAACCTTTAAAAGACTCTCTACCGTTACCCCTGAAACTGTTTTTATCTCAAAATATCCACTTGCAAGTTTTATGTCAATATCTATGCCCTCTGAAGTGTCTTTTATTCTTATTGCTGGTGAAGTATCTGAAATATGAAGAATTGTTGTCGGTGTTGCCGTTCCTACTCCAAAATCCCCACCTTTAACGTAACTTACTCCGCCGTCTGCTGTAAAGTATACCTGCGAAACACCTGAACCATCTATTAGTTCAAGACTTTCTCCTAATGATCTGTAATTTACCGATTCCCATGTCTGGTCTGTTACATCTTCTGACGTTTTCAAAACAAAGTCATACATTCCGTCTGCGAATATAACTGCTCTGCCTTTGCTGTCTAGTATGATTGGATTGGTATTAGCTACAACTTTTGCCCGATCTGACCATGTTGTTTTTTGTGTCGTAGTTCCTATTTCATACGTGTATAATTTATATCCTGAAGATGGCAATCCTGTAGATGTTTGAAAACCTGACATTCCAGATTCTACTTGTACTGCTGATCCAAAAAGGAACATCTGAAAAATGAATATTAATAAAAATAATAGTAAAAGTCTTTTCATTATAATCTCATTGCTCCTTTCTTTCTCCTTCCCTTTATTTTTGTTTTTGTCTTTCCGGTTATGAATTTTAGAAAACCTGTTGCATCGCGCTTGATTCCGTCAAGTCTTGTGGGATTGACCTGCTTGATATCTCCCAATAGGGAAGCCAGTAGATAAGCCATTGGAATTATCCAGCTTGAAGGGATTTCCGGATAATCACTGGCTGCCGTCAATTTGTCTGCCGCCTTCTGAACTTCCAGAAAAAGTAATTTATCTGTATCATCAAGATAAGGATAAGTATGAAAGTTAAGATAAGTTGTCTGAGATTGTCCGTAATCAACGTATAAATGAGTTATATCCCCTTCTGAATATTTGGTTTCAATATCCTGAAATTCCTTTTTGGAGATAAGTCTGATTGATCTATCCTTGCCATCCACTCTGAGCCATGCCCTGTCTACGAGAATTATGGAGTCGCCATCGGTTATATCGCTGGAAGAAAAATCACCTATGGAAGTGTAAATGGTTGTTATCGTCCAGTCTATTGTTGCATCCTCGCCGTCCTGTATCCAGAATTCCTGCCAGTTTGCTCCTGCTCCGGGTTCGGTATCTGCCGTTGCCGCTGCCGCCAGATGTGATTTTCTACAAGTATAGTTTAAACCATCTGTAACACCCAATCTTTGAGAACTCGCTGTCATTGGATAACTCACAGTGGCACCACGCCATAAATATACTCCATATTCCTGCAATAGATTGATTAAATCATTCAAGCATTCAATTCCATCTTCGAGGTCTTCGGGATATAAATCATTGCCCCACTGTTTTAATCCCAACAGTTTATAGGCTCTTATTATCAAATCATCTCGCTGGGTTGTTAATCTTGACATATTGTCACCTTTTTACTTCGATTTCTTTTTCTTCTTCTTCTTTGGCAATCCCTCAGGACTTTGCCCCTTTACAAATTCAGTAGCAACTTTCTTCGTCAATCCTTTCTTCGGCTTTATATTCCCTTCCGCTATTCCCTTCATCAATTTAAATTGTTGTTTTGACTTTGCGGGCATGATTTCTCCTCCTTATTTCCCTTCCAGCACCTCCAGTCTTGCTTTGATTGCGTCTATTTCTGCTTATGGGTATTCCTTTTATTTTATCACGGGTCTTTGCCCGCCTTTGTTTTTATTCGGTTATTTTGTCTTGTAGTAAATTCCATTCCTCTACAGAAAGATTTAGTTTCAATCTGAGTGTTTCCTTTTCTGCTTTTTTGTCTGCTTTTTTCTGAACATCAACATTCTTTTTAACAGTGTCAATGGTAATTGGTTTTGTTAATTCTTTCTTCCAGTATTTTCTGTCAATTCTTGTTGCAGGTAATTCAGAGCTGTCAATATCCTCATATGGCAAACTTTTAGGATTCGCTTTTGTAAATACTCTATTAAGCCATTGCTCCATTGTCTCTGTTGCTTTTTTTGACTTTGGTGCAGGATAGATTACAGATATTGTTCCATCTAAATTTTTTAGTATTCTAACAGTATAAGAAAAACAAACATTAACAAAAAATAATAATAGTAAAATTAAAAATAATTTCTTCATTTTATTAGTCTCCTATAGCCATAACACCTATTCTGGTGGTATCAGCTAAGACATTATTAACGTTCCAAAATTTGACAATACAATAAGTACCTGTAATAGTATCAGAACTATTAGTATAAGTAGCACCGTCGCTTGAAAGTGCTATGCTATAATAATTAGTGGCAAAATCGACATCCCAATTTATTTGGTAAGTACCCACTCCATTATCAGCTATTGAAAACACATTAAAACTATCAAAAAGAGTAAAAGTATCCGAACCTTGAAAAATAACCCAACCATCAATGGTTTCACCAGCAGCCGCAGATTGCATAGTCGGTGCAGCCCCAGCTCCATTTGAAGTAAGAACCTGTCCTGATGTGCCGATCGCTATTTGACCAAATGAGGTAGTTGTGTCTGCATAAGGAATCAGGTACTGCGTTCTCGCATAAGTGTTTTGTGTGTTAGGAGCATGTCCAGCAATGGTTGAAACCGATCCCGCCGTTAATCCGGCAGCGGTTCCTGAAATATTAGTTCCTACCAAAGCAGAAGGTGTACCAAGAGCAGGAGTTACAAAAGTCGGAGAAGTATTTGTAGCATAAGTAGAACCGGTACCGGTTTTCGCTGCTGTATCCGTTGCGGTTGTTGCATTTCCAGCTAAAGCTCCAGAAAATGTAGTGGCTGATAATACACCTGCACTTGTTAATGTTGCCTTTGCGGTATATGCACCTGCATTGATACTGGATAAGAAATCCAATGCTCCCGTGGGATTGGCTGCACCTTGAACTGGTCTGGTTTGTAATCCCCATTTCACTTCCTGACTTCCAGCAGTGGCATCTGTTTTCCATCCCTGCCCCTCCAGTTCAAAAACAGGGCTGTATTGCTGTGCTGCTGCTGCTGCCGCTGTGGGATTTTCCACGCTCACCCCGACAAGTTGAGTCGTACCTATGGTTGCTCGTGAAACAGTAAGACCAAGACCATTCCAGGTGAAATCAGCATCCCCTTCAATCGTTCCATCACCTGTCCAAACACCTATCTGATTATTAACAGGAGTACCAACTTTTGATACATCCCCAGAACCAGCAGGAACAGTCCACGTCCCATCCCCTCTCCAGAACGTTGTTGCAGAGGCTCCAGTTCCAGAATTAAGATTCGTAACTGGAAGATTACCCGTCACCCCCGTACTCAGAGGAAGTCCTGTAAGATTTGTAGCTGTCCCGGATGTCGGTGTACCAAGCAAAGGAGTAACCAAAGTAGGAGAAGTATCCATTACAAATGTACTACCAGTACCAGTTTGTGCAGCAACAGATGTAGCGTTACCAACCGAAGTAATTGGCCCCGTTAAATTTGCATTAGTTGTTGCCGAACCAACTATAGGATTAGTAACCTCCATATCAGTTGCCCAGACTTTTGGGATTTTACTTGCAGAAGTACCAACAGAACCATCGGTGTAGATGATATTCGCACCGGAACGTATCCATTGCCCGGGACGTGTGCTTATTGCCCCAACAAGAAAAAATGAAACCAGACATACATATAATACAAGTATTGTTTTGATTCTGTTATTCATTACCACACCTCGATTTCAACGGTTATACCGCCCACACCATGCGCAAAATACATGGTTCCTGACGCTATATTAATATTATCTTTACTGAATACATATCCAGATTTCAACGTCATATATGGAACATTTGGAGTCGCTACCTTTCCTGTTACCCACGCATATCTTATATCGCTTTCAGAACGATTCTGAAAAGTAATGGATTCAGCATTTGAAAAAGCCTGACTGTATTGTGTATTTGCTGTTGTAAGTGCAAGATTATATACTGTAGGAACTGCTATTCCTACATTCGGCATGGTCAGAACATCAACATCACCTATATTGGCTGTTCCTGCTACTAGTGCGGGTAAAGTTATTACATCAACATCCCCAATGTTATTTGTTCCTGCTGGCAATGCCGCATTAACTTGAACACCGTTGGTTGTTCCGGGAGTAGTCTGATCGATACCAACTTTACCTATGAGATTTGTTCCTGCCGGTATGGCACTCGCTATATCAACATCGCCTATGTTCGCTGTCCCTGCCACCAGTGCCGGTAAAGTTACTATATCCACATTACCAATATTATTATCTCCAGCGGCTATAGTCGCTATATCGACATCACCGATATTTGCCGTTCCTGCCGGAAGTGCTGCGTTTACCTGTACTCCGTTGGTCGTGCCTGGAGTTGTCTGATCTATTCCAACTTTCCCAATAAGATTTGTTCCTGCTGGAGTTGTGGGTAATGTACTAACCACTACTGCTCCAGTGTTGCAAGCAGTTATCTTTCCGTCTACACTCGCTACAGAAGTTGCTATCGCCTCAGTGGTTACGCCCCCCACATTAACAGGATTGGCGTCAAGGTTATCAATGGTAACATTATGCCCATCAGCTAATTGAAGTGCTGAAGTCGCAAGAGCAGATGTATTTAAATTTGTTCCGGCATTTGCCGTTACGGTTCCGCTAACAGGTTGAGTAACTGCGCTTCCGTCTACCTTCCATGCGGTTGTATTGGGGGTATTTCCTGGTTGCACTGTCCATGTTCCCGATTGAGAGGTAGGTACAATATCATTAGTCGCTATCGTAACCCTCTGTGTTCCTGTATCCCTCACTCCTGTATTCAGAGAAATCGCTACCCCTCCCTGTTGAGCAAGATTCATTACTGTTGCAACTGTTGTTACGTTTGCGAGGGTTGGCAATGTAATAACATCAACCTGCATTTCATTTCCGCTTATAGCATTATCAATTAGTTCAACTGATGTCTTAATTGCTTCTAAAGTAATTCCTCCCACATTGACAGGATTAACATCTGCATTGTCTACAGTAACGTTATGACTATCTGGAAGCTGTAATGCAGATGTAGCCGCGCCCGCCGGTAATGGTAATGCTGCCGCACTTACCGGCTGCGTAGCCTGCCAGAAAGTACCCGTACAAGCAGCTTGTACTGCAAATGTTCCAGCATTAGTTACCGCATGCGAAGGAACTGACGCAAGGCTTACTTTCCAGGTATCTGCCGTATCCTGTTCTGCTGTAAAACTGCCAGCATGAGCAGACCCGGCCACCAGTGAAGATAGTCTCGTAATATCAACATCGAGTCCATAAGTTGTATCTGATTTCAATCTATCCCAAGTTGTGCCGTTATATCCGATCAGTCTACTATTCACAACAAGACCGTAGACAGTATTAGCAACCCCATCCCCTGGTTGTGACACAACTGACATATTTGCTCCGCCCCATATTCCAGTACGAAGATTCGGATAAGATAATGCCTCACAGGAAAGTTGAATATTGTTTTTTGAATACAGCATGACCGGAAGACCATTTGTTGCAGAAACATCAGCATTATTCCACTGACTGTTCGCATTGCAATTCAGATCATCATGTGTCGGCTGCGTTACTTCAACTTCTCCTGTCAGCACAGAACTGACTGTCCATGAACCTCCCTGAAGGGCTATGATCCTGTCCAGAATTGTATAATCTGCCGCAAATATCGGAGATATCAGTAAGAACACAGCAATAAGCATAAATATTTGTCTTTTCATATTATTTCTCCTTTGCGATGTATTCATACTGAATCTCGCCCGCCGAAGCCGGAACCGTATTTTTTGCCGATATCGTCAGAGTTGACCACGACTGACTTGTACTCATTGCCAATGTTTCCCCTGCCGCAAGTGCTATTTCCGTATTCCCGGCAGTATCTTCAAGAATATCAGATAATGAACCGGAAGGATAGGCATAAGCTGTTATCTTAACGGTTATTCCGTTTGTATCATCAGTATTCTTGACCAGGATATTAATATAATCCTTATCTCTGAAATCGATTGTTTTAAATACTGCGTAAGCGTCCGCAACCTCGGCTGTAAGGCTTGTTCCAGATTGAAACCCTGCCGTCCACTGTTTGTTTTCTCTATCTCTGGTTACTTCAAGAATTCTGCCCGAAATAGAAGAAAATGCCGGTGGATTCTCGGCATAACACACTGACCATGCAAAAAACATGACCAGTAACAGTGCAAATATCAATATTTTCTGCATGTTCTTTTCCTCCCGTTATTTATTATCCGTGTTAGAAGATGTGGACGTAATTAATGCCTGTGTACCTGGTGCAGTATAAAGATTATAGAAAACAGGGCTTATACTTGCGGCCGTAAACACCGTAGTCGCCGGCGTGAATTCTATTCCAGAACCACAGGAAATCTGAAAACCACCGATAGGACACTGACCTGAAGGCAAATCCGGGAATGAAGCCGTTTCGGTGCTGGCCACAACAGTTCCTTGTGTGGTCCAAACAACCCCTGCTGAAGTGAGAGATACAAGAAACCTGCATCTGTTTCCTTCTGTGATAGTCGTGTATGATCCCGCCGCCGTGGTCATGGTTATGCTTCCAGTGACCGCCTTTTCATAGATATAATCACCAATTACAAAATGCGTTTCGTTCTGTATGTCGAGCTTTGCTGCCGAACCGACCGTCGTTTCTCCTGCAAGATCCGCATAATCGAGACATCTTACTTTCTGTAATACTATATTTGCATTCGCATCTGTCTTTAACTCATTTACAAGAGTCTCAATTTCCTCTAAAATCTCATTCAGATTAAACCTGTTCCAGTCGGCTCCCATTAGATTTAATATAAAAACAAATACACAAATCACCAATGCCAATCTACCAAAAATACTTTTCGTTTTCATTTCTTTCCTCCGTCTTTATTTTAAGAGTGTGGCCGGGAGAATTTTAATCCCCCGACCGTTATTAAATCACTATTCAGGATTCATCAGCTAAGTAGTGCCCCTTGTACCATGCCATGAACACCCCGGAGTTCATATCCGCTCCGAGTGTCAGCGTCAGATAGTTCAGGGCAGTATAGAGCAACCCCCCTAATGCTCCGTTGGTGTCTGATGGCGTGCTGTTGAAATTTCCAGCCGACACAGTGTTGATTGAAGCATCCCACGAATTGGCTGCATCCGCATCGCCAAGTGTGTGAGTGCCCGCTTCGCCCGTTATAACTCTCAATCCCGCCTGTTCCACGAAGAAATCTGCCGGTATTTTGGCAAGGTTTACAGTATCCCCGCTGGTTCCGTTGTGAATGGCAAAACTGATAGGTTCCATATGGCGAAGAACATCAGAATTCAACCTTCTGGGAGTGGTTTGTAAATCAGTAAAATAAGTATCTGTGGCCATTTTATCACCCCCTTATGATGCTGCCACATCAGAGATGCGGTGCCGTGAAACATAAACCGAAAAACTACCGAAATTCTTTGTGCCGAACTTTGCCAGTTGTGTTTTCTGAATATACTTGTAAGCATAACTGACTTTGGTCTTATGATCCATTATTTCGGTAGAAACCTGCGGAGCTGGGCCTTCTCCCCTGAGAAGTGTCTGCTGCCCACATAATACACAATGTCCCCATGCTTCATTTGAACCGACTCCGCCAGTAAGCGCAATCGGTATTGAATTATGAGGAATAACAAGTATTCCTGCGTGGAGAGCGACACCGCGTTTGAAGATAGGATTGTCTTTCCCTCTTGCTCTCGCTTCAGCAATCATGCTCTTCCAGGTGGAATCCTCTTCCAGTCCTGTCGCAACATCCGGAGGAACGAAAAGTATAAAGATTTCCTCTCCGTTTACCGTTAGTTTTCTTGGCGGTATAATCCCATTGGTCTTGTCGTTAACATAGTTGAACCCAGTTGAAGCAACGACAGAAAGATATCTCAGAAATGTCGGTGTAAGCATTGTATTGGTGGAGTCAAGAGCAAGCAAGGCTGTTGCCGCTGTGGGCGTTCTTCCTATTCCGTTTGCAGCCGATGGATAAACATATAACGTTGGTGCCGCTGTCAATGCTTCGACATAATCAAGTTCCCGTCTTTCCTTCGCCACTGTTCTCATAGCCTTTGCGGCCTGAACACTCACACTGAATGCCGCTCGAATCTCTTCCATTCTATCTTTATGTCTGCATGAAATGGACTTCCATTCGAGTTCAAGTTCCTCCATGTCGTATTCCATTTCCTGTTCATGTCCAAGAATATCCTGTTGCTCGTTCCTTGTAATCTTCGGATTCAGTTTATACATCAACGGAATTTGAACCTTTGCTCCATTGTGCTTTTTCCCTACGTTCCGAACGATAGTGATAAGATTATTACCATTGATGTCGCCCGAACTCGGGTTGTAATAATCCTTTTCGCTCAGAATTTTCCCGTCTTTTGCAATGCCGTTTCTCTCTTCGAGATTCGTAAACCATGAATCGTCCAGCGTTTCACGATATAAATCTTCTTCCCATATAGTCATATCAGCGGCATCGCCCGAATTTATAGCATATGCGTTTGTAGCCAATTTTTCCTCCTAGCTAAGACTTCATCGCCGCCAGGCGTTCCTTTATTTCTGCGCGAGTAAGCTCATGTACGCCTTTTGGCTTGGCATTCTTAGTGCCTTTATTCTTCCCAGCCGGGGAACCAGAGGAGCTTTTAAGAACAGGGCCGCCTATGGTTGCGGCTTTTATGTTTTCCGCCAGACGCTTTCCTGATCTTGTTTTTTTCTGGTCTATTTCCTGTAATTTTGCCTTCAGAGCCAGAATTTCTCGATTCTTCTTCGCAATAGTGTAAATATGCCGGACATCAGTTGTGTCATGTAAAGCAGGATTTTGAATGATAGATTCAGCAGTAGAGTCCTCATATCCAAGTTCATCCGTTAAAACACTTCGTATTTCCGCCTGATAGTCCCGAAGGTCGGGAGCAACTTCTTTGAGGACGACAATATTTTTTTCAATATTTGCCCTTTCCACCTCAATGGTTGCAGCGTGAATTTTCGCTTTCAATTCCTTCTTTGCCTTATCATAAGCGGTCTTGCCCTCAGTGTCAAAGATATAATCAAGGTCTTCTGCCTGTTCTTCCGTAAATTCAACATCCGTCGTTTCACGAACCATTTTTCGCAAATCACCTAATTCCTTGCCCATATACCCAATCTTTTTGCGAAGATTTTCCAACTCTTTCTTTTCGGCTGCGGTAAGAGGAACTTTATCGTCAGACTGTCCCTTCCCGGGATCTTCCTTTGCTTCCTCTTCTCCGCCTTCATCTGAAATTTCACCAGAATTCGGCTCCTCTTCTCCCTCAGCTTTTACATCAGTTCCAGTTCCGTTATCTTCAAGGTCCTCTTTTTCATCATCGCGGATCTCATCATCATTATCATCGTCCAGGGTCTCGCCAACTTCGGAACTAGCCGGTTCCTTGTTAAGACGAGCGGCTATCTCCGCACGAGTCATTTCAGATGGATTTATCGCAACTTCTGAATTTTCCGGATTATCTTGATTTTTTATCTGCATTTTAAATTCCTCCCGGGACTATATCAGCTACCCCGTTATATTTTTTTTATTTTCTCTTCTCAGACTCAGATACTTCTTTATTCACCCTTCCTTTAATAACCTCAAGACTGGAATTTATTTTTTCTGCAATACTATCACAATTCACCAGACTATCCGGAAAGGAAAAATTGACACAATTCACAGCATTCTTACCATTCTTATCCTTGTACTTTTTTGTGGCCTTGAATTTCAAAACAGGACCGTCCCTTTCCATATCATAACCACAAACTCCATTGAAACTTTTCTTTACAAGTTCCTCGATAAAATTACTTGTTTCTTTCTTCACTCCCGACATTGTAAAACTCCTCCTTATCCTGTTTTTTGTTTGCCGTAATCTTTAGAACTCGGCTGGTTTGCTATTTGTGTTTTTTGCAATTCGACATTCATTTTTGCCTGTTCCTGGTTTTGTTCAAATTCCCTCTGCTGTCTTATAAGCCCCAGCATTTCATCTTTTATCTCCTGCGGGAAGGGGCTATACATGATAAACATTTCTGCCGGCACGTCCGGTCTCACCTTCATTACTTCGAGTATAATTGTGAAGTATGCAAGCCTTACCGTCGGGCTGTATGCCTCTTCGGACATCACCATATCAACTTCCGTGTAATCTTCATCGTAGAGAAAATCTATTATTTCATCATGAGTAATAGTCGGTTTCTGCCCTATATCTCTCTGTTCTCTCTTTCCAACTACTTCCATGCCGTCGAGTGTGGGCACCTTGCCTTTCGATTTGCTTCCCTGATATACGATCATTTCAAGTATCTGTTCCGGGGAATAAACCTGCTGCGCCAATTTCAACATATTCTTGAAAAAGGATAACTTGCTGTATGAATAATTCTTCATCATCCGGACTAATCCGAGTAATGCCCTTGCCTGCTGCCTTAAAATCGCAATGCCGGACTGATTGGAACTCGAAGTCTGCCCCCTGAATTCCGGGTTAAGATTCAGTATCTTCTCCATTGTGATTTCGCGGTTTTGAATGATTTCGGCCAGTATATGAATAACTGGTTGCGTTCTATTTTCATCCTGACCAGGCTTTCTGGTTACATCTGTTATTCTCTGTACATGCCAGGGAATCTGACCATTTTCAAGATAATCATCTTTATCCTCGTCTGTTGGGAAAGTATCATCATCATAGAATTTGCACTGCCCTAAAGAATAATTTGCATAATCCAGCATCAAGGAATCAAGTTTATTTATTAACTTCTGCTCATCTTTAATCAATTCTCCCTTTCCCAGGAATAATTCACCATCACTATCGACTATTCTCAAACAATACGCTGGAGTTGTGAAAAATATATCTTCCTTCAACCTTGGAAATCTATCCCTCAACCAGTAATCCTCCAATACGGCAGATCCCGCAACTCTCAAAATCTTCATTCTGAATGTTGATCTCGGCATTATCATGATCTCATTCAGTTTCTTGACCATTGTCATATATTTCTGTTTCCAGTTATCAATATTGATTGCTTCCTGAGTATTTGTATCCACAAGCACATATGACGGCATTGGAACCTTTATCCATAATTCATATACGGGTATTGTAAGAGATGTCTTAGCAACCTCATCCTTGCTGACAGACTGTCCCTTTGCAGTGGTTGCCGTTATCATGATTCCATCATCCGTCGTTACCGCTGTGCCCGATGGAGCCGTCATGCCGCCCTGCATTGTTTTATAGAATTCCTGCTCTTTATTCGGATACATTGCCACCATCTGGTCAAAGCTGTACATTCCCGAATGAACTTCGTATAGTCTATCCCTTCCATCTTTCTTCAAATGCTCTCCAAAATAAATATGATCCCACGGAAATCTGCCTATAATGACCTCGCCCTCCGGATTACTATTCCAATCCGGATGTCCCTCGAATATACCTCGCCCAGGAACCGCTTCGTCATGAAAAATATCCATCTCTTCTGACGGAAACTTGGAAAGTTCACTTATGTGCTTTAATAAATATGTACTGCTATCCGCCCCTATCTGTGATCCTTTCTGGTTCGGATTGCACCTGATATCTGTTATATTATTCTGTAATTCCCCCTCTATCATTTCAATAACAGGAGCCATTCTATTGGTGGTAATAGCCGCTCTGCCCTCTTCCGGCTTATCATCTTCCTCCCATTGAATATTCCTGTCAATCATTCTGATAGCCTCATTCCCTCTCGTTCTGGATTCGGACTCCCTCTCTGCCGCATTGGCCAGATAACTTTCCACCAACTCCGCTTTCTGTTTGTCGTCCATCCTCTTATACGGATCTTTGATATCCTGCGTTAATTCTTCTCCGGACATGATTTCTGCGGGATGATGCTCCGTGTCGCCCAGAATATAATATCCGTCCGCCGCGCTCTGTATCTTCTCACCAGTCGCCCTGTCTATCATCACTTCTTTCGGAGGAACAAATTCAACGCCGTGTTCATGCCCGTCCGGCCCCGGTGTGCAGTAACTATCTCCCTCGGAATTGACTACTATTATATGCTGATGTCCATCCGCGGATTCAAACGTGACATATACTTCCATTAGGTTTGCCCCTTTTTCGTGGTCAAGCTGCCCAGCAACTCTTTCTCTTTCTCATCCCGCTTCTTCTATTCTCCCAACCCCTGCCGATACACTTCACTCCCCTTGGTAATACCTCATGATTCACCTGGGACGCTATCATCACCGCATCCGCATAATCCGGCGACCTGCCTAACGCTTTCTTCAAAAGAAGTTTAGAGATTATATATATCTTCCCGGAACCATCCTTGTCCCATTTTATCGCCTGCATCTCTTCTGTCAAATCATAGATTTCCGGTAAATCAAAAACATCTCTATTGAATTCTGTTCTGAAATGCCACCAGCATTCAGCCCGCTTGTTCTTGAACTTTTTTATATCTCTCGCATTCCCGCCCATCTGTAATTTGACTAACTTGACATACGGAAATCTCTTCTTGATCTTATAATATATCTCCCAGCCCGGCCCATCAAATTCAATCGCTATCGCCGCAGGACCATATTGAAGGATTAAACTGCACAGTCCAGCAAATATCACATCCGGCTCTATTCCATCTATCTCATGTACCGCGATAACCCTGTAACTCTGCATTGCAGCTACCGAAAATCTGTCTTTCCCCTGCCCCGCCGCATCTATTCCCAGAACTATCGGATAATCATCCGGTACATCCGTACTTCTATCATTCGCCTCAAATATCTTTTCATATGATATAAGCGAATCTTCCTCTTCCGTCGGCGGCTCTCCCCACACATTGACACGATAATGATTTCTCGGCCTCCCTTCCGGATATGTCGGCCAGTACTTATCCCTCATCTCCTCTATCTTCCCCTGCATTACACAATGTGAATCTTCCGAATTCCAATGCAGTAAGATATACTTCTCCCTCTCCTTCTTATGATAATGGCTTTCATACGCAAATCCCTTCGTTGTATTCGGATTGAATATCAATATGCAGAAATTCACAGGCCCGGTCATTGTCTCATCCAAAGGCTCTGCCGCAGCCGGAGGAACACCATCCGCCTCCTCATATATCGGGAACATATAAAACGCATGCAACCCCGCCATACACTGCTTCTGCTGCTCTACCGACGCATTCTTCGCACTTGTCCTTATTATCGCATAATTACTCTTACTCGGGTCTTTTGTGTCATTCCTGAATATCTTGTCCGCATGTATCGTTATCTTCGACCTCAGTTTGAATATGTAGTTACCATCACTATCCATCCTGTCCTTCCAGGTACTCACTTCTCTCGTTACAATATCCACCACCTGGTCATACTTCGGCCCCGTTATCGGTATCAACACATCCGGAAATACCGTTAACGCATATAATATGAATAATGATACTATCATATCTTTCCCGTTCCCCTTGCCACTCCTTATACTTATCCCCTTCTTCTTGTAATAATACTTCACCCAGTTCGGCATCTTCCGCTCATAATATTCCTTCGTCCTGATGTTGTAACAATGCTCATACGCGAATAACTTCGCATTTATCAAGTTCGATACCTCTATTACAAATTCCTTCTGCTGCGGATCTAAATATAAATCACACTCCCCTCCAGGATCGTCCACCGGTATCCCTATCATATCCTCTATGAAATCCGCAAAACTCTGCGAATACAGTTCCCACGCATCCACCACCTTCTTGTCTATCACCGTCATGTGTTCTGGTCTCTTCTGCGTTCTGGTATACTGTCCTCCACTGTAATTAGCCATTATTTATTATTTCCAGTCCATGTCTATTCTTATACCCTCTCTATATTACTTAATAACTAATGCTTGGGGAATCCACGCTAATAGCTGGAGGTTGGCCATATAACATACTTTCATCCCCAATCCGATATACGCCCCCGGATGCCCCCATACCCATTCGGAATATTATATATGCAGTCCTCGAAAGATACACAATAGGTATTCTGTATCATTCACTATGCTTGATATCACTGCGTTTACCCGTTTTCATATCAATTATGCCTGATGTGTCCGGACACTCAACAACGCCCTCAATCACGTCCGCGTCCTCGATATGCACTGTGCTGACTGTGCTCTCGACGTATCGCGGAGCTTTATGCTTCTTCTTCCGGCTCTCGTTCGCTTGATGTATCACGATGTCAAGTCTGAGTGCATCCGACATGCTGTCTTTGCCCTGGAGCCTGCGATAGTTATCGATACTGAGCTTTATCATCCCCATTATGTCGCGCAAAGACGCTGCGCTGAGCTTCTCGTCAGACAGTTGAGCTATGCCGCGCTGGGCAAGATCCTGGAGCTCGATAATCATACGCCGTTCGCGCAATTCCAGCTTTTTTTGTACGAGCGCGTAGACATCCGGGTCTGACCAGGTAAAATCCTCCGCATTCTTCTCGATGATCCTGCGGACAGTCATGTGCGACACTCCGATTCGCTTACTAATAGTCGAGTAACTGATTCCTTGTTCATGCAGTACTTGACACGACATACAGATAATCGGATCTTGTATGGCTGGCAGGCGTCGAGGCTTTTCTTTCACGTCAGAGTTCACATTTATACTCCTGGGCGGTTACTATATACATAGAGAGTATTGCATTGAAAGAAGATAATGTCAAGTCAAGATATGTGGGTATTGGAAATAAAAGAGATGAATTAGTCTGTTGTGTGTTCGCGTGAAGTACTCCCATATAGTGCTTATCACATGAAAACGCGAATGTCAAGGGGTATATATATGAAAACGGGAAAATAGATTAAATTGTGGATAACTCTGTGCAATTGTGGATAACTTCAATGCGTCGGAAATGTGTGCTCAAAAAGCGAGCCAGGAGTGCACAAAAAATGAGCAGAAAGTGCACAAAAAGTACGCACAGAATCAAGCATTAGTGAATCGGTGAAATAAGTGAGCAGACAGTGCACACAAAAAATATAAACTATTTATA
>Ga0180009_10000897_pt1 | contig 38010 bp, 34 predicted proteins | sample OS_PC_MetaG_FD_123537 | JGI IMG/M metagenome (GOLD analysis project Ga0180009, IMG submission 123537) | Groundwater microbial communities from the Aspo Hard Rock Laboratory (HRL) deep subsurface site, Sweden - OS_PC_MetaG | ecosystem: Environmental > Aquatic > Deep subsurface > Groundwater... | reverse complement strand
CCCGAGAGCTTGAGAACCGCTCTGACCAAGGATTTAAGCCGAAACAGATTAATCGTCTGTCGCCTACGGAACACCTGGGGCTGGATATTTCGAGATCGAGGAGTCGTTAGGAAACAGAACGTTACCAGCTCAAAATGAGATCACGAGAAAGCTTGGCCACATCCACCGTTGCTGGCGCTGCCAGCAAATGTTGACCACCAGCCCGGCGACTGCGCCGGCGTTGCTGCCCTCGTCACCGGAACCGCCGCAAATATGAAACAGTTCCTTTGGCTGAAGCCGCTGCGGCACTATTCCTGACACGAAGAAACCGCATAGAATTGACCTGGGGGCTGACCGCGCGGTGTTGCAGGGCCATATGTGTCCCGTTCGAACCAAGGTCTTTCTTCACCCGAGGGCGAACCTGATTGGGCTGGACTTTAACTGAATTAAGGAGTGAGACGACTTGGCACGCGTAATGAGACCGGCAATCTCGGCCCTGCTTGCTCTCTCACTTGCGGCAACTCCGACACTGAAGGCCTACGCCCAGCAAGGCGTGACCCGTGCCGACATCGAAGCCTGCAAATCCCAGGACGAAGATGCATTCCGCCGGGCCGTGGCCGAAGTCACGACCTATTCCCTGGAAAAAAGCATCGGGTCGGTCGACTATCAAGCGCTCGTCGCCGACGAATGGCGCAAGGGAAACGTCGACGCCATCATCGATGCCCGCGTCGATATCGCCATCAAGGAAGTGCGTGAAGAGACGAGTTGGGGCAATCTCCTCAAGTCCCTGGCCTACCGCGAGGAGGCCCAGAAACTCGCAACGAACGTCGCCGAACGGGTCTATCGCTCCGATGCCGTCAGCAAAGCCATAGAAGATCTCGCCAGCGGCGTCGGCGAAGCCGTCGGCAAGCGCATCGAGTTCGCAGCCAAGGACGCCTCCCGGCCAGCTCTGCAATGCCTGCAGGCCTATCTTGGGCCCCGCTACGGGACAACCGTCTCAAGCCTGGTCAGCGACGACGCGCAAAAGGATTTCGCTGTCGCCGCCGATGACGGCTCCGCCAACGTCACCCCCGGCGCCGTGCTGCGCGAGGCCGGCGGCGGGGCCACCGGGGTCGCGATCCTCATCGTTCGCCGGCAGCTCGCCAACCTTGCCCGCACCGTCGGCCAGCGCATCGTCGGCAGCGTGCTCGCCCGGCTTGTCTCGGTTGTCGCCGGCGGCGTCGGCCTGGTGCTCATCGCCAAGGACATCTGGGACTTCCGTCACGGCGTGCTGCCCATTATCGAGTCTGAAATGAAGTCGGAGGAAACCAAGGAGAAGGTCCGCGAAGTCCTTGCCGAAACCGTTGCCGGCCAGATCTCGGCGCACGTCAAGCAGATCGGCACCGCTGCCGCCGACCGCGTTGTCGAGGTCTGGCGCGAGTTTCGCCGGGCTCACCTGAAAGCGCTCGACCTTGCCGACCGCAACGAGTCGTTTCGACGCTTCCTCGACACCGTTGGCCCCGATCGGCTTGGCCGGCTCGACGAGGTCGTCGGCCTGGTGCTCGCAGACGAAGGCGAAAGCGGCATCGTCCGCCGTCTTTCCAACGGCACGCTCGACGAAGCCGTTTCGCGCGTGCCCGATTCCGCAATCCAGATCGCCCGCGCCACGCGATCGCTGGAGACCGGGCTTGACTGGTATGCGGTCGCTGGCCACCGGACCGAGGCTGTCCTAGACGAGGGCATCTATCTCGAGACCAAGCCTGAAGCCTTTACCTCGGCCACTCTCCGCCAGCTGCTGGCGCTCGACGACCGCGTCGCCATCCTGCGGCTGGCCGGCCTGCCCGCCGAAGCCCGCGCCAGCCTCTTCGACCTTGAACATGACGCCTTGAAGGGACTGGCCCGCAGCCTGACGAAGGAAGAGCTCTCCGAACTGACTGGCTACCTGACCGGTCTTGAGCAGGCCCCGCGCGAACAGGTTCTGCGCGCGGTGGCGAAGTCCCCGGCAAAACTGAAGCTTCTCGCCCGCGCGCGGGTCCGCCAGGCGGTGCTGACCAGCACCGATCAGTCCGCGGCAGTCGAAATGATGTTGCGCACGGACGCTGGCTTTTCGCCGACCGCAACGTTGGAAGACGTGCAACTCGTAATCGACGGCCGGGTCAGCCCGATCCTGCTCGTCGACAAGCATCCGATCGCCTTGGCCGCCGCAGCCATCGCACTGCTGTTGTTCTTCTTCATGCTGCGCCGGCTGTTCGTCCCCGCGCGCCGCCCGACGACCTGATCGGCCTGAACGGCAACGACGAGCGCGCGGTGCATTGCAACCGACGCGCGAACCGCACCAATACCGCCGGACAAATCGCCTCGAAGTCGTTGTGGATATTATTGCGCCAGTCTGTCGCGCGTCATTGCGTGGAGTGGCGACCACGACTGATGAGCGGCAGATTATCAAGCTCGTTCAAACGACACCTGGAACTCACGATGCTCCGAAAGCAAAGCTTCGAGCGCCTGAATCGCTACCGCTACGAGATCGCCGTCGCTATTTGCCTGACGATTGCCGCGCTCGGGCTGTTGGCTGCCGCTTCGGCAAGCCGCAGTGTGCCCTTGCAGGAAAAAGCGGATGGATCGCGGGTGCATTTCCCGGTTCGGGCGAAGTAGCCTGTGCCATTAGGGCGCTTCCACTCTCCCTGCGGACAAGCGCTCTAACGGCACCGCGCGCACCAGCCCGCGTACCGAATTCCCCAGATAGCAGGCCTCGGCCGCCTGCAGATCTTCCAGCCCAAGCCGGCCTTCGACCGCGCGCCCGCTGGCCAGCAATTCCGCCCTGAGCGTGCCAGGAAGCAGGCCCGCCGTCAGCGGCGGCGTCACCAGCACGCCGTCCCGTTCGACAAAGATCGACGTGCGGCTGCCTTCCGCCAGATCCCCGTCCTCGTTGAGGTAGATGACTTCGTCGGCGCCCACCTCGTCGTGATACCTGGCCCATTCCTCATCGTAGAGTTCGCGCCGCGTCGTCTTGTGATACAGGAACGGATTGGCGCTGTTGAGCCGCGTCGGCGACACCATGTAGCCCATGACCTCCAGCCGGGCGTCAGCTGAAAGCACCGTCACGGTCACGTTGACCGCCCCGTCTTCGGCAAGCGTCAAACGCACCCGCAAAGTCTCCTCGCGGTGCGTTTCGATGGCCGCCCGAAGGGCCGCACGCGCGCGCTCTTCGTCGAATGCGAATGCGTAGTAGGCCGCGGAGGCCATCAGCCGTTCGAAATGACGCTGTTCGAGCCACAGCCCCTTGCCCGGTTCATACAGCATCGTCTCAATGAGCTGGAACGGCTTCGGCGGATCGGTCAGGAATTTCATCTTGAGCAGGCATTCGGCGTATTCGCTGCCGCCGCCCGAGTCATAGACCACGCCCGAGCCGATGCCCATTTCCCCATGGCCGCCGCGCCGGATGACCGGCGTGCGGATCGCCACGTTGAAGAGCGAACGCCCCTCGGGCGAAATATGGCCAATGGCGCCGCAGTAGACGCCGCGCGCTTCCGTTTCGAGTTCCGCGATCAATTCCATCGCACGGATTTTCGGCGCACCCGTGATCGACCCCGGCGGATAGATCCCCTTGAGGATCTCCTTCAGCCCTATGCCATCCTTCAGCGTCGCCGTAACGCCCGACGTCATCTGATGCAGCGTCTTGAAGGTCTCGACAGTGAACAGATCGTCGACCCGCACGCTGCCGATTTCCGAGATCCGCCCGAGATCGTTGCGCATCAGGTCGACGATCATCAGGTTCTCGGCGCGCTGCTTGTCGTCGCTGGCAAGAACGCGGCGCTGCTGTTCATCGGCCTCGATGGCGCCGAGCCGAGCCGCCGTCCCTTTCATCGGCCGCGTGTGAATCTGCCGGCCATCGCGCTCAATGAAGAGTTCCGGCGAGGCTGACAGCACTGTCACATCTCCGGTATCCACCACCGCCCCGTAGGCGACCGGCTGCTTGGCCCGCAAATCCCGGTAGAACGTCAGCGGCGATCCCGACAGCTTGAAGCGGGCCTTGAACGTCAGGTTGAGCTGATAGATATCGCCGGCCCGGATCATTTCCAGCGCCTTGTCGAAACGCTGTTCGTATTCTTCCCGCGTCCACGCCAGGGAGACGTCGCTGAATTCGTGGCTGGCGCTTCTGGTTGTCTCGTTCAGCCACTCGAGAACGCCCGGGCCGGTCATCCGCCGCGGCGCTTCATAAAGGCCGAACCAGAGCAGCGGCATGTCGCGCTTGTCCGGCATCAGCCCCGCGATTTTCGGCTCCATCGCGTAGCCCAGTTCATAGGAGAAGAAGCCGGCCGCATGGAGCCCGCCGGCGACGGCCGCCTCGATGCGCGCGATTCCCCCCCCGACGTCGTCAGGGCAATCGGCCCGCACGATCTCGCACGGGTCGGTAAACAGCAACGAAGGTGAATGCGTGCCCGAACTGTTGTCGAGCAGCACGAAGGCCTCCGAAAGTCCGCTATCGGCGTCCGCTCCGGCTGCAAGCCCAGCGCTGATATTGTGTCGTTCGCTCATTCGCCCATGTAGCCCGAAAGTCGAAAGAACGTCACGCGCCGCGTTGCGTTGACACCGGCCGGAACGGACTTTTCGCCAATCTTTTTTGCCGAGGCGAACCGTAACGGAACCTGACTGCGATCCCCCCCCAGCGTCGCCAGCAGCACCGGTCCCTTCACCGCCGCCGTGAACGGTCGCACCATCTCGAAATGATCCCGCGGTTTGGCCGTTTCCCGCCACGCATAGATCGGCGTCTTTGCGTCGCGCATATAGTAGAGGAGTTCGGCTGTCATCGGCCGGTCGTCACTCAGGATCGCAGCGTACGGCTCGCCTCGCGCTTCTGCGGCCATGGCTTCCTGCCGGACTGTGTCCGCAACCGCCTCCCAGCCGAGCGTCCGCGAGAACGGCGCAGCCCCGAACGGCAGCTTGACCAGCCCCGCGGTTGCCATGCCGGCAACAAACAGCACGACGACAGCCACGTGGATCGCCGCCGACGCCTTGAACCAACCCCACGCAACGTCGCGGATCATCGTCGCCGTGACCAGCACGGTTGCAGCCACGTAGGCAACCGCTGCCCAGTTGGCATGCGCCCGCGACAACAGGGCTTGCACCAGGATCGCGGCGATCACGGGAACCGAGAACGCCAGCAGCATCCGGTCGGCCTCCGGCAATCGCTGCCGCGAGGCCCGCCAGCAGATGACGAGCAGGGCCCCGAACAGGATCGGCCCGAACACGCCGAACTGCGCCCCGAAGAACTCCAGCGCCTTTTCGGGATGCACGAGCGCGCCGCCCCATTTGGCGTTATCGGCGGTATGCGAGAACGTCGCGAACTTGTTCTGCTGGTTCCACAAGAGGTTGGGGACGATCATCGCCGCACCGATGGCCAGCGCAGCATATAGCCGGACGTCGCGCGCAAGTTCGCGCCGGGCGGGGGTTGCCACCAGATAGATCACGACGCACACGACGAACCACGCCATCGCGTACTTCGCGTTGAGCCCGGCCCCGAATGCGAGGCCCAACAGGATCGCCGGCCACCAGTCTTGCGTGTCAGCCAACCGCGCGAAGGCAAACAGTGCGATCGCCCAGAACACCAATAGCGGCACGTCGGTCGAGATGATCCCCGATGACAACGAGACGGCGGGCAGCGTGGCGAAGACCAGCGCCGCCAGTACGCCCGTCCGCGTATCGTAGAGTTGCCGCCCGATCAGGAAGATGCCGAGCGCGGTCGCAGTGTGCAAGAACGGCGAAGGCAGGCGTACGCAGAATTCGCTGACCCCGCAAACGCCCGTCGAAACCCCAATGATCCACGCGATCAGGGGTGGCTTTGAATAATAGCCGAACGCCGGCTCCAGGCTCCAGAACCAGTACTGCGCCTCGTCGAAGAACAGGTCCGTCCGATTGAGCGCCAGCGCTACCAGCCGCAAAATGAGCAGCCCGGCAAGTCCGCCGGCCAGCAGGGCGACCCACCGACGGTCATCGGCGAGCCCTGCGCTGCGTTGCATATCGCTCATGTTCATCAGCCCTCGGCCGCCCGCCGCCCATCGCACAGGTCGATCCGGCCACGCCCCATGCGCCCGATGCCCGACCTATCGCGGCGCCGAACAGGAGCCTATCCTCTCGGCGATTGCAAGGCGGCGTCAATGTGCCCGGCCACCCCGCCTTTGGATGTGCCTTGGAACAGCCGCGACTCGTGGTGTATGTCAATTCCTTGATCAGCCCGCCGGGCCCTTGCCCGTCACCATTCGCCGGCCGGGCGCCGGCATGCGGCCTGCCAATCTTGTGTTCTGGATTCACAAGCACAAGGACTAAACGAGGCTTCCGGGCTGCCGCTTGGGGACCGAGTGTCAGTGTCGGAAAACGAGGAGCCGATATGCGCATCACCGTGGTCATTCCCGCGCTCAACGAAGCCGGCAACATCGGCCGCCTCGTCGCCGAGACCTACGAGCATGTGCCGGCTCGCTCGCTTGCCGAAGTCATCGTCGTGGACGATGGCAGCGACGATACGACCCCGGACGAAATCAAGGCGTTGATCGCCGACGGGCGCCATCCCGGCCTGCGGTTGTTGCGCCACGAAAAACGCAGCGGCCAGTCGGTCGCCCTGCGCACCGGGATTACGGCTGCGACCAGCCCGGTCATCGCCACCATGGACGGCGACGGCCAGAACGACCCGCGCGATATTCCAAAGCTGCTCGCGCATCTGGCCGCCCCCGGCACCAAGGGTCCCGCCCTCGTCAACGGCTGGCGCCAGACCCGCAAGGATACTGGCTCCAAGCGCTTCGCGTCCCGGGCCGCCAACAAGATCCGCGACTGGGTCCTGCGCGACAACTGCCCCGACACCGGCTGCGGCATCAAGGTTTACTGGCGCGAGGCCTTCCTGCGCATTCCTTTCTTTACGAGCGTGCATCGCTACCTGCCGGCCATGTTCCAGACCTACGGCCACGAAGTCGCCTACGTTCCGGTCAATGACCGCCTGCGCCAGGCCGGCCAGTCGAAGTATTCCAACTTCACCCGTGCGCTCGTCGGTCTTTATGATCTCGTCGGCGTCAGCTGGCTGCGCCGCCGCACGCGCATCCCGGTGATCGTCGAATCGATACCCGAAAAGCAGCCCGCAACGCTTCTGCCGCGTGCGTCCGACAAGCCGCCTGCCGGCCCTCTCCCGGGTATCGTCGGTAGCGGCGAATGAACGACGCCTCGCACAGTTTTCCGGCCGGGCATGGACGTGAGACGAAACAGGCTTGCGCCGTTGACGGCGATCAGGAAACGCCCCCGATGACGACGGACCCCCTCGGCGAGAAAAAGCAACGCATGGCCCGCCTGCGCGCGATCCTTCAGGGCCGCGACAAGGAGAGCCTGCGCAACATCGGGATACTGATTTTCACCGTCGTCACGGTATCGATCGGCTTCTGGCTCACCGCCAACATCATCGGCCTCGACGAGAACGGCATCCTGGCGCGCACCTTCAAGAGCTTTGCCGGCAGCCCCTGGGCGCTCCCGGTCGTTTCGCTCGGCTATACTGCCGCCTCTCTCATCGGCGCACCTCAGTTCCTTTTGATAGCGATTACGGTGGCAGCCTTCGGCTCGGCATACGGTTTCATTTATGCGGTCGTCGCGACACTTGTCAGCGCGTCGGTCAACTTCTTCATGGCCCGCTATCTGGGCGCCGATTGGCTGCGCCGGCGCGGCTGGCAGGGAATCGGCAGCCTGTCCGACATGGTCGGCCGCAACGGCTTCATGTCGTCGCTTCTGGTGCGCATCATCCCGTCGGCCCCATTCATCGTCGTCAATATGGGGCTCGGCCTCACCCGCACCAGTTTCCCCGCCTTCATCGGAGGTACGGCGATCGGGATCATCCCCAAGACGGCCCTCATCGCGCTCCTTGGCAAGGTCGTCGAGCGCGCTCAGACCGGCGACATCGAGGCGATCGAATATCTTGTTCTGGCGACGCTCGGCTGGATTGGACTTGCCTATTTGGCCAAGTGGATCGTCCGCCGCCGGGAAGCGCACAAGGCCGGCGCGCAGGTTCGACCTTAAGCCAGTTGTCCCAGCCGAAAACGCAGAGTGCGCCGAAAGCTTGTCCTCGCCGCGTTCGATTGACGAAGCTGGCCCCGCGTTCACGAATCCGTGCACCCGATGAATTGCCGCTGCCTGACCAATATTTGCACGCTACAAGCCGGACAGTCGTGCAGAACCAATTCCATGGAGCTTCCAATGACCTTCAAGACAAACCTGCTTCGCTCAGCACTCTTCGCCGCCGCGGCGGCCGTCGCACTGATCCCGGCAGCCCGCGCCGACGACCACATGATCGTCAAGGAAAGCGCCCGCAGCGTATCCGAGACCATCGATACGCTTCAGGCTGCCCTTGAGGAAAAGGGTATCTCCATCGTCGGCCGCGTTGACCACCAGGCTAGCGCCATGAAGGCCGGACTCGAGCTGCCGCCGACCATGCTGCTCATTTTCGGCAACCCGAAGCTTGGCACGCCCTTGATGCAGACCAACCGCAGGATCGGCATCGACCTGCCGATGAAGGCACTGGCGTGGGAAGCCGACGGCAAGGTGTATCTGGCCTACACCGACCCCCGGGAACTCAAGGATCGCCACGACATCGACGGCCAGGACGAGATTTTCGACAAGATGTCGAAGGCGCTCGGCGCCTTCACCGACAAGGCGACAGCCAAGTAGCGCTGGCAGCTTCCGGAGCCGGACTTAACTCACGACAAGGCGTTCGTGGCTGTCGGCCACGAGCGCCCCTTGCGTCTTTCGATCGCCCGACGCCTTTCGTCGTCGGCGGCATCTCATGGAAACGCGCCCCAGTCATCCCGTGAGCCCATGTCATCCCGTGAGGCCATGTCATCGCGTGAGCCCAAGTCATCGCGTGAGCCCAAGTCATCGCGTGAGCCCAAGTCATCCCGTGAGCCCATGTCATCCCGTGAGCCCATGTCATCCCGTGAGGCCATGTCATCGCGTGAGGCCATGTCATCGCGTAAGCCCAAGTCATCGCGTAAGCCCCAGTCATCCCGTGAGCCCATGTCATCCCGTGAGCCCATGTCATCCCGTGAGGCCATGTCATCGCGTGAGCCGATAAGGTTGGCACAACCTGCTGTAACAGCGCAGCTCGGCCTTCGGCGACCGGGTAAGGGGATTTTCGCCCCACGCTTCCCCCGCGTCAAATCGCACACGATTAAAAACCCGGCTGGACTCACTCCAGGCTTCACAAGGCTCGGAACACTTGCTATACGTCCGCTCTCCGGTGCTTCAGGCATCGGAAATGCGGTGCACGGGCTCGCGAAGTTGGGTCCTTTCTGTTGCAGCACCGCTTATCCGGACATCCCCGGACGCTGGAGCAACGCATCGGCCCGCAAGGTCCGAGCGCTCGGGGACATTGGTGACGCGGGGTGGAGCAGCCCGGTAGCTCGTCAGGCTCATAACCTGAAGGTCGTCAGTTCAAATCTGGCCCCCGCAACCATCGATACAGCCACCCCTGTTCCGGGGGTGTTCTCGACAAGTAGCGCCGCAAGGTTGCCAACAACCCGTAATTCAACCGGAGCGGGTCGTTCGGTCGGCGTTACCAGGATATGGTCGATCAACTCTCGAAGAATCGTGATTGCTTCACGTGAGGCGGCATCGCCCTTCGTCAGGGCCTCGTGGATTTGTGCGACCTTACCGCGGTAGCGCTCGGCGGCTTGTGGATACAGCGCCACAGGTGAGGCGTCCGAGCCCGCCGCTAACTCGGCGTTGATTCGATCTTGCTCTGCCTCAAGTTCCGCCAGCTGCCGCCCAAGCGTCTTGCGATCAGCGTGGCCGTCCATCACCATATCCATCACATGCTTCAGCTTTCGCTCTACGGCACCAAGATCACGCACGAGATCGTTGCGGCGTTTACGATGCTCGTTTTGGAGCCGCTGCCGCTCTTGCCGATAGGTCTCGACCGCCTCAGCCACAATGCCGGGAGCCAAGAGATGATTTCGCAGCGCGACCAGCACGCGGCTTTCGACTTCTCCCGTCTTGACGGTTCGCGTGTTGGTGCAGGCCTTTGAGTTCTGCAAGGTCGAGCAACGCATGTACTCCTCGCGAACGACCGTATAGGTGCCGCCGCAGCATGCGCATTTCAGCAGGCCCGATAAAAGCCGGCGCGGACGCCGCCGATGATGAAGCTGCGGCCCGCCCCTTATCGCGCGACGGGCTTGCACGCGATCCCAGGTCTCATCGTCGATCAGGCGCAGCTCTGGCACGTCCTGGCGGAGCCATTCGGTTTCCGGGTTCTCACGCGCCACGCGCTTGCCCGTGGCCGGATCTTTGACAAACCGCTGCCTGTTATAGACGATTGTTCCCCGGTACAGCTCGTTGTTGAGGATGCCATTGCCACGCTTGGGATTTCCCAACAGCGCCGATGCATTCCACCGGCCGCCACGCGGTCCAGCTACGCCATCACGATTGAGGTCGCCCACGATTGCGAGCGGCCCCTTGCCCTCTGCGTACTGGAGAAAAATCCTGCGAACGATTTCAGCTTCGCTGTCATTGATGGTGCGCCTGCCTCGTTCCTCGCTTGCGTCCTTCACGATATCGTAGCCGTAGCTTTTGCCGCCGGGGATGCGGCCAGCCTTGACGCGGCCGATCTGACCGCGCCGGGTTTTCTGCGCAAGGTCCTTCAGGAACAGCGCCGACATCGTGCCCTTCAGGCCGACATGGATTTCTGACACAGCGCCGTCGGCGAGGGTCTCGATCCGCGTTCCGTGGAAGGTCAATGTCTCGTAAAGCGCCGCAATGTCGGCTTGGCTCCGCGAGAGACGGTCGAGGCTTTCGGTGACGATGACGTCGAACTTTGTGCCCGAGGAGTCGGCTAGCAACCGGAGCAATCCCGGCCGGTTCAGCGTCGAAGCTCCGGAAATGGCGGCGTCCTGATACACCTCCGTGACGACAAAGCTGCGGGACTCGGCATATTTGCGCGCCAAGGCCACTTGATCGATGATGGATCGCTCGTCCTGCAGATCGCTGGAAAACCGAGCATAGATGGCCGCGCGCATGTGAGCCTCCAGCGTGTCATCGGCGGAGCGGGCTCAATGCTAGCCTTGGCCTGCGTCCGATCTGGGCGTCAATCGCAATCCGAGATTATCGACCCATTGTGCAGAACTTGTGGTTCTGCCCCAGTGTCGGTCGCCTTTCGTTCGGTAGCATCATCCTCCCGTGCGGCCTGACGCGCAAGCACGATGGCGAGTGCCCGGATCGACGCCAGTGCCCGCTGGATTTGGTCAGATCGAAGACGCGCATCCGCCCCTGACTCAGCTTGACCTGTGCTGGTCGTCTGCTGGGCTGGCAGGTCCTCGGGTGACACGACGCAGGTGCTCCAACGCGAGAACGCACGGCGGAAAATGCCACGCGAATGGTCGCTTCAGAGTGCCCGACCTCGATATCCCGGGGAACGATGTATCGCGGTGAATGGGGTGTATGCGGGTGCAATTGGGGTGCGGCTTCGGCGGGATTGCGGAGATTGTCCGGCCTTGCTCGGGGAACGCGCCTGACAATTTAAGACGCAAGAATCGGCGCATAGTAAAGCGGTTAAGCAGATAAGACGCAAAATCCGGCGTCACAGGCAAAATCTGTTGAATTGACACTTAAGACGCAATATCATGCGCTTTCAATACCCATATGATCGGTAAGGCGACAACTTTGTCCTATAAGATCGACTTTGACGCTGCGGCGAGCGATCAAATCGAGTCGGCGCTATGCGTCCGCCTTGAACAGATTCGACTGTCGCGCAACATTACACAGCGGGCGTTGGCGACGGAAGCCGGTGTCTCCCCACGAACTGTCAATCGGATGGCGAGCGGCAAGGGTATCTCGCTCGACACGTTCATCCGCATTCTGAGTGCGCTTCGCATCCAGCAAAACCTTTCGGCGCTGCTCCCCGATCCTACGGTTCGACCCATCCAGCGCGTGGCGCTGGAAGGTCGTGAGCGCCAGAGGGCCCGGCCGAAGGGAAAAGCCGGTTCACATGGCGCATGGACCTGGGGCGACGGAGACGACCAAGATGACTGATGCGCGCGTGAGACTGTGGGGTCGCGACATTGGCGCGGTATCCTGGCTCGCCGAACGCGAGGTCGGCGTGTTTCAGTTCTTTCCGGAGTTCGTCGACAGCGGCATCGAGATTGCGCCGCTGTTCGACCGGGCTGATGCCTGATCATGATGCCTCTCCGCACCTTCCCCTACGAGTTTCCAGCCCTTCCCCGGCAAGCGTTCAAAGGATTGCCGGGCATGCTCGCGGACTCGCTGCCCGACAGGTGGGGAAACGCGGTTATTGACGGTTGGCTTGCGTCGCGCGGACGGGCAGCGGACAGCTTCGATCCCGTAGAGCGGCTCTGCTACATCGGGCAACGTGGTATGGGGGCTCTGGAGTTCGAGCCCGCCATCCTCGGCCCGGCACCACAAGAACGGACGGTGGAAGTCGCTGCGCTGGCGGAACGGGCCAATAAGATTCTCGACGACAGGGCAGCGCTCGGCGGCGTCTTCACAGGCAACAGCGACAAGGACGTCATAGAGGATATTCTGCGCGTCGGCACGTCCGCTGGCGGAGCGCGTGCCAAGGCCGTCCTTGCGTGGAACCCCAGCACTCAGGAGTTCATATCCGGCCAAGTTGATGTGGTGGACGGCGCCCGCTCTCGGCATCGAAGTGCCATAGGGTGATCGTTGAAACGAATCACTGAGGGGGCCGTCCACATGCAGATTACCACGATTGGGTTGGATCTCGCCAAGAACGTTTTTCAGGTTCATGGCGTCGACGCAGCAGGTCAGATTGTCGTCACTCGTCAGCTAAGGCGCGGTCAGATGATCACATTCTTCTCCAAGCTGCCGCCGTGCCTCATCGGCATGGAGGCCTGCGCGACGGCGCATCATTGGGCGCGCGAGCTGGCCAAGCTCGGACATGAGGTTCGATTGATCCCGCCTGTTTATGTGAAGGCATACGTCAAGCGGCAGAAGAACGATGCGGCCGATGCAGCTGCCATCTGCGAAGCGACCAAGTATGCGGTTCGTGCCCGTCAAGACTGCTGAGCAGCAGGCCACCTTGAGCGTGCACCGCACGCGCGACCTCCTCATCGGCCAGAGAACTCAGCTCATCAATGCGCTCCGAGCACATCTGGCTGAACTCGGCCTCGTTGCCGACCAGGGCCGCGACGGCCTCGTCAAGCTCATGGCCATGGTCAACAATGAAAGCAATCTTGAGTCGATTCCGATCGCACTTCTGCAGGCGCTCCGAGTGATCATTGCTCAGCTTGCGTCATTGCAACAGCAGATCGGCGAACTCGATCGCTGCATTAAGGCCCAGCATCGCGCCAGCGACGTCAGCCGTCGGCTGGAGAGCATTCCGGGCATCGGCGTGATCGGAGCAACGGCGCTCTCTGCCACTGTCACCGATCCCGGTGCGTTCAAATCGGGGCGAGACCTGGCGGCCTGGATCGGCTTGGTTCCCCGGCAGAACTCAACCGGTGGAAAAGAACGGCTTGGCGGCATCTCCAAACAGGGAGACCGCTATCTGCGGCGTCTCCTGGTGGCCGGCGCAACGGCCGTCGTGCAGCATGCCAAGCGTCATCCACAGAAGTATCCATGGATCGCGCAGCTGCTGGCCAGGAAACCGGCCAAGGTCGTGGCAATCGCTGTGGCCAACAAGACGGCGCGCATCGCCTGGGCGATCATGAGCAACGGTGGAACCTATCGGGCGCCGGTGCTTGCGGCAGCCGCCTGAAGGGCTCAGCAACGGGAGCCTGAGGCAGGGCTGTTGAACGACTTTCGAATTGCGAGGGTGATGATGGTGTGATGCGAAGCGGTCGAACTGTAGATTGGGAGAACCCGCTTGTGGGTCACGGGTGTCGAGCCCGGAATTTTGATTGGGACCCGATCTGCGGACTACATCAGGGCCAGCGGTCATGGCGCCGCGCAAACAGGCCGGACACATGACTTGCACCCGACCGCAACCCGAACGCCAGATTCCTCTTGCAACGCGGGCGTCGTCCACACATGACCCTAAGGCCGGATTTGAGCACTGGCTGATCAAGTTCGATGGCGTCGTCAACAATAAGGACAAGGAGCTTGCTGACCCTCTGGGCTATGGCCGCATCGAATACGCCTACCATCTCATGGCGCGTGATGCGGGCGTGGAAATGTCAGATTGCCGGCTGCACGAGGAGGGCGGACGCAGCCATTTCATGACCAAGCGTTTCGACCGGTCACCAAGTGGCGGTAAACGGCACATGCAGTCTCTCGCGGCATTGGCGCACTATGATTACAACAATCCCGTCGGCTATGCGTATGAGCAGGCGCTTCAAGTCTTAAAGCGGCTCGGGCTACCCAAGCTCGACGTCGAGCAGCAATTCCTGAGAGCCGTGTTCAACGTGATCGCGCGCAACCAGGACGATCATGTGAAGAACATCGCCTTTCTGATGGACAGGCAAGGCCGATGGCGGTTGTCGCCTGCTTTCGACATATCCTATGCTTGGAACCCCGGCGGTGAATGGACCGGGCGGCACCAGATGAGCGTCAATGGCAAACGCTACGTTTTTGAGCGTTCCGACCTGATCGCGCTCGCGCATGTTGGCGGGATCAAAGTGAAGCCAGCGAAAGAGGTCATTGACCGCGTTATCACAAGCGTGAAGCGTTGGCCCGAATTCGCCGTCAAGGCTGGGGTGCCTGGGGACACTGGCCGCAAGATTGAGAAGGCGCATCGTTGTTATCTCTAGCGAGAGCAACAGTGCCGGCGCAGCGGTGGGTGGCACGCCCGTCCACCGCTATTGCCGACAGTCCAATGCACCTCAAGCCGCCTCGGCGCGGTTTCTGGTGAGCCACGTATCGACCCGCGCGACGATGTCGTAAACGGCGAAGAGCGGGCGGCCTGCACCCTCGGCGATCGTGGCCACCAACCGGTCGACGCGCTCGATGTGGGTGGCACCGGCGGCCAACGCGCGGGCCACCGAGGACGGGCTTTCGAGCGACAAAGCAGCGTTGGCGTATTTTTCGAACGGCACGAGGTCGTCACGGCTGGCGCCAAGCCCGACACAGAGATCCGTAACATCGTCGTAGACCGCGCGGGAAGCGGCGAGGTCCCGATGAACGGCATCGCGGATCGAGACGATCCGGTTTTCCGCGAAGCACCGATAGTTTCCGGCCATCAGCATGCACCACTTTGCCATCGGAACAAAAATCGAGCCAGGGACGCGGAGCTTGACCGGCAGGTCCACGCGCTCAGCGCCGATGTCATACCGAACGCCCTCCACGCTTTCAGCCAGTTCCAACAGCAATGCATTGTCGTCGTCGCGCTCGAACGGTGCCGCCTTGAAATTGGTGGCGAGTCGCACCTGGAGCACGTTGACTTCCTCGCCCGGCGGACGAAATGCCTGCGGATCGGGGCTGCACAGCGTCACGCGGCTCGGGTCGAGCGGGTCCCACACGGTCGCATCGGTGTAGCAGGCCTCGAGCGCGGCAGCGTCGAGCGATGGGATGCGTTTCAGGAACGGCAGTGGCGGCATGTTCATGACCGACAGCACGGGCCTGTCCGCCACTGCGATCGCAACGAGCAGCCGCCGGATGGCCGGGGCGCGATACTGCGGCTCCTGCATGGCGAGGACCACGAGATCATAGCGGGCGGGCTCGGCGACACCCGGGCTCGCGGCATCAATGGACCCGGCCAAGGTCCTCGAGTGGATCTCGATAAGGCCGTCTATGCCACGCACGGGCAAGCGAAGGCGGCAGCCATCGTCGTTGATCCGGGCGACCTCGTTGGGAAGGCCGACGAGCGTCACGTGATGCCCGGCGGCTGCGAGCTTTGTTCCAAGTAGCGCGCCATAGGAGGCGCCGAGGATGAGAATACGTCTGGGTCCGCGCATGGGAGTGCTCCAGTGGCTGATGAACAATCGGGCCATCAGGATACCGGCGACGACGCCAGCCGGGGAACGATGTATCGTGGTGAATGGGGTGTAAGCGGGTGCAACCGATAGTACGCCGCCGGAGTCAGTTGGCCGGTTCACGACTGCGATACAAAATCCGGCGGCGCCTGCCGGAGCCCATATGTCTCCCAGGGCAGGTGCCACCGTGGTCATGCGCGCGGACGCCAACTTATTGGCCGCCGCATCCGTGCTCATCATGAACGGCCCTGGACGCTAAGGTGCTCGCCCGGCGAAACCGTGATCGCGCCGGTTCTGGCTGACAGCGTGCTCCCGACACGGAAACCGAGGTTGTTGTTCCGGTTGTCGGTGGTGTTCCTGTTGCGGTTGACGGAGCGGAGGTTCTGTGGAGTGTTGTTCCAGGAACCGCCGCGGACCACACGGCGACAAGGGGCCATTCAGGCTTCTGGTTCGGCGCGGATCAAACCGGCCTCCCCGGAAGATCGCATGGCGCAAGCGCCACGTATCTGCATTCTCTGCGTGCGCGATCCAGGCCCGCACACGCGGCTCGACATCACCGGGTCCGACCGTACCGGCGCGCCACTGGTCGCGAAGTCCACGCAGACGATTACGAAACCGGCGCACGTTTTCCTCGGGCAGGCTGCGGCCACCGTCCGCGTGCAACTCGTAACCCAGGAACTGAACGCTTCTGGCGCTCGGCGCAATGTACGTCTTGACGGGGTGCGCACGGAGCCGCCGCCCCGCGAGATAGGTTTCGATCCGGTCGTGCCATTCCGCTAAGACCTCGGCATCGTCATGGAACAACGCGAAATCATCGACGTAACGGACGTACGGCGCTTTCAACACTTCGGTGACCCAATGATCGAAGCCGTCCAGGTAAAGGTTGGCAAAGAATTGGCTTGTCAGATTGCCGATCGGCAGGCCGCGACGGCGCTCGAACGGGGCGAACAGATTATCGCCGTGGAAGTAGAGATTGACCGGCTCCTGAGCATTCGACCGGTCGATGATCATGTCGAGCAAATCGAGCGTCCGCGCGCACGCAATACGCCGCCGCAGCGCCGCCTTCAGCAGCGCGTGATCTATGGCCGGAAAATACCGGTAGATGTCGCACCGGAGAACATGGGCATGGCGATCTCGATACCCCTCATAGACATTGATGGCGCGATGCGTCCCCTTGCCCTTGCGGTTGGCGAACGTCTGGTCGATGAAGCAAGCTTCGAAGATCGGCTCGACGACGGCACACAGCGCATGATGCACGACCCGGTCGCGGAAGGGTGCTGCGGAGACAATGCGCTTCTTGGGATCGTTGACCTCGAAGGCGACGTAGCGGCCCGGACGGTAGCTGCCGTCCTGCAACTGGCGTTCGAGCGACAGCAATTCGCGTTCGAGATTAGCAAAAAAGGCGCATGCGCCGGGCTTTGCGCGTTTGCCACGGATGGCGCGGCGCGCTGCTTGGCTCAGCGCCTGGAAACTGGCGATGCCCTCGAACAAATTGTCATGCCGTCGCGGCATTGTGCGCCTTTGCCCATGCGCCAATTGATCGCCCGGTCTCATCAAGTGTCCGGGCAGCGAACTCGTACTTTTTCCTGTCCAGCACCTTGAGGTCGGCAGCGAGTCGAAACAAGAACCGCAGCTTCTCTATCCCCAGGTTTGCGCGCCGCAGATGCTGCACCCGTTCCCGTGTGTAGGTCGCCTCGATCAGGGCTTCGAGGATATCGAGAGCTTGGTTTTGGATGCGGTCGGCGAGCGTGAATTTGTGCGTCTTTGGGAACTTTTCCAGAGCCGGACCTAGCCACAGCAGGAACTGATAGTGCGCTTCGATCGCCGCACCGGTGCGTTTTGCGTTATTGGCCATGAATGCACCTATCGATTCCGTAGCGACCAGGGTGCTGCGCACCCTGGACCCAAGAGGTAAAGAGTTAAGGATTCAGGGGTTAAGCGTCCTCCCGACACGGAAACCGAGGCCGCTGACCCGGCCGCCGGTGGTGACCCTGTTGCGGTCGACGGAGCGGAGGAACTGAGGAGAGTTGATCCAGGAACCGCCGCGGACCACACGGCGACTTGTGTCTGCACCCTTAACCCATTCCGTACCATCTGACGGTGGATCGCCCTTGTAGTTGTCGTGCCAGCCATCCTGGAGCCATTGCCAGACGTTGCCGTGCATATCGTGGAGGCCGAAGGCGTTGGCTGGATATTTTCCGACAGGTGCCGTCGTGGACCATCCATCATCGCAATCGGCACTATCACCACTATACCCGGCTGTCTTGAACTTCTTGTCTGCCAAGTTCGCGTGCTTGCAGATGTCCTCGTCACCCCAGGGATAGGCGAGATGCGGCGCTTCCTTGCTGGTGACGCCGCGCGCGGCATACTCCCACTCGGCCTCTGTCAGCAGCCGATAGGGCTTGCCTGTCATCCGCGACAGCCATGCCGCATAGGACTGCGCTTGATCCCAGGTCACGTTGATGACCGGCCGGTTGAGTTTGCCATATGCCGCATCGCCTGTGGGCCGGCCGTCGCAACCGCGCATGGTCACGCAGACCTCCCACTCGTCCCAGGTGACTGCGAACTTGCCGACGGCAAACGGCTTGGCGATGGTGACGGGATGCACGGGGCCTTCGGATGCGTATCGGCCCTTCTCGCCATCCGGTGATCCCATCAGGAACGACCCTGACGGCACCACGACCATCTCCGGGCAGTCTTTCGCGCATTCGCGGAATGTGGTGCCGGGCTTCAGCGCGCGCTCCTTCTCGGCAGTGAGCACGTGAGGGCGGACCTGCGCGGTGATGTAGTTGCGGACTGTGGTCTGCTCGAATGCGACCTGCTCGATCTCGGCTTTGAAGATAATACCGATCAGAAGTGCGATTACTCCGGCCATCAACGTGGTTATGGCTCGCTGAGTCCGTCGCGCCCGACGCTGCCCCGCCGTCTCCAGCCCGCGGCACGCGGTGAGATAGTCCTTCGCAGGCGACAGCGCCGACGCAAAGTCCGGGTTAGCGGCGAGATGAAGTGCGCTTTTGAGCCGATCGCCGTGCCGCACGAGGTCGCGGGCGGCCTTGCCGCCGCCCGCCCATTCGGCGGCCTCTTTGAGCACGTCGTCGCGCAGCTTGAGCGCGTCTTTCTGCGCGTCGAGCCAGCCGTCGATCGGCGGGCGTCGCAAGAGCGCCTCGTGCGCTACCTCCAGCGTACCGGCTCCGCGCGTGAGCAGGCGGTTGGCGACAAGCGCGTTGGCCAGCGGGGCAAGGCTCGCCCGGTCGCCACCAGTCAGGTCGCCTTCGCGGGCCACAAGCCGCTTGGCGGCATTCGCCGCCGGGTCCCATGTCGCGAGACCCGGCACCATGAGGCGGCGCAGATTGTACTGACTGCCCGCCGCACCCGCGATCTTCTGGGATTCCACTAGCGCACGGTCGATCGAGCCCTCGATGCCGCCCATCGCCTCGTAATCGGCAACGGTGAGCCGCTGCTCGTTGTGATAGAGATCGAACATGCGTTGCAGGGTGAACGCGAGCAACGGCAACGCGTCCTTGCCCGTGCTCTTTTCCACCAGCAGTTCAACCAACTCGGGCTCGACATCGAGGCGGGCAACGCGGCGCGCGTAGACAGCGGCGGGCTTGGTGATCACGTCGCGATAGGCCGATACCGAAAGCGGCGGCAGCGGCCGCATGTGCGGGGCGTCGATGCCGAGCTTTGGAACCCGCTGTAGTAACGGGTCGACGCTATCGGCCCGGATGGTCATCAAGGCTAAGGGATCGAGACCCTCGGGCGGGTGGGCTAGCAGATGGCCCAGCATGGTTATAAAGCGCTCGCTCTCGGCGGTGTCCTCGGCGGCAAACAATTCCTCGCCCTGATCGATGGCGATCAGCATCGAGGGCCGCGCCGACGGGCGACCGTCTTCGGCTGCGAGGCTGCGCGCCTCTTCGACGATCTGGGCCGCCTCGCGCATGATGGCGGCCAGTTTGGCGGCGCCTGCACTCGTATCGCCTGCCATCAGTTCGGCATTGATCGAGCCAGCCGAGCGTCGGCTTCGGTGGCGCCCGAACCAGTCTTCCAGGCCCTTGCCGAGGCCCTGGGGCCCGGTGATCACACCCTTGGCTGGGCGCACGATCGCCAGTGGCACGAACTCGGCGGTGCGCGCCAGCTTCGGCCACAGCCCTGCGCGCAGAAAGCTCGATTTGCCAGCACCGGAAGCGGCCTGGATCACCATGAGCCGGGGGCTGCCGCGATGGCGCATCTGGCGCAAGTCGCGGATGCCGCTCATGATGTCGGCTTCGCGGCCGAAGTAGACACCCGCCGACAACTCGTCGAAGGCATCGAGGCCGGGATAGGGCTGCGCGTTTGGGCGTTCCTTCGGCGGCCAGGCGAAACTGTCGGGCGCATGCCCCCAGTCGATCAGCTTGGCGTGGATCGCCTCCAGCGCCAGCCGGTTGAAATCGACGAAGTGGCGGCGGCTCTGGTGCTCGACCTCGACGCGCTCCTCACGCAACTCGGCGGACAGGTCGACGATCTGGCGGTCCATCCACGGTTTGAGGCGCGCATCTTCCAGCGTCACGTCGCGCAGGATGGCGACGATCACGTCCTTGCGGTCGTCTTCCGCCCGGCGCACTTCACGCAGGCATTCGTCGCTGCCGAGGGCCTCTGGCGAGGCCAGGAACAACAGCGCGTCGCAAGCCACGTTGGCCTTGACCAACGTCTCGCGCCATTTTTCACCCGCCTGCATGTCGTGCAGGTCGATGAAGATGTCGTCCTGCCCCCAGCCTCTGCCCATCAGCCAACGCTGAAACGCCAGCGCCTGGATATTGTCCTTGCTCGAATGCGAAATGAATAAACGCGGCAAAATACGCCCCCCCGATGCAAACAAGCAGTACACCCGTCGCGCGATCATAGTCGACCATGGTGTTAGCTGAAAGGTGATCGAGTTTCTGGGGACACCATGCTGGTGTAATCGGGGCACATTCGGTCCATTTGCTGGTGAGGACTAACCCCCACATGAACATAGTTCGGCACCACCGGCTGCGCGACGGCGTTCGCGACCTGCACGAGGAGCAGCGCTGCCAGCGCGATTGATCCCCACCCTGCCGATCGCCAGAGCAGGAGGCTTGATTTCGCGTCGGTGACCCGCGTCGTCCATTCGGCCAGGGCGAGATCGTAGCAGGACGGCGGGAGCGGGGCGGATTGTACCGCTTCGCGCAGGGCGAACTGCGGTGCGCAAGCAAACACCGTCTGGCGTGGTTGCGAGTGCGGCCACACGAACCAGCCCAAAGCTGCCATCTGCAGCGCGACCGCGAGGCCGAACGTCGACTGATAGGCTATCATCGGCGGGTGGCCATCGACCGGCGGCCAGCCAGCGATCAGGGCGCCCGTCAGCCACTGGGCCAGGAAAGCACCAAACATGTGGAGAACATTAAGTGCTCCGTTAGCGCGCCCCGACATGGCCTTGGGAAAGTACTCCGGTAAGATCGCGTAGCTCAACACCGTCGCCGCACCGGCCGCCGCGATCACAATTAGGCAAAGTGCAATCGGGATCTGCGCGCGAGCGATCAGGGCCAGTTGCGCGAGGATGAAGGCGAGCGCCAGGGCGGCCAGCAGGGTCTCCCGTTTCGCACCGTGCCGTCGCGCCCAGTCGGCTCCATAGCCGAGGGCAAGGGCACTGGCGGCAAGGGCAATGCCCATCACGAACAGATAGCCGACGACGGAAGCCCGGTCCATGTGCTCGACGTCGGCGAGCCAGGGCGCGATCCACAAGCCCTGTAACGACCAAGCCGTGCCGATTATCAGCGCCGATAGCGGCGCAAGCCGGAGAAAACGCCGATCCCCGTAGATGGTGATGAGACTGGCCGTCGAGCCGGTTGGCGGCGCGGGCGGGTGGTCGTGCGACTTTGGAACGACAACGAAAATCAGTGCCGACGACAGGATGCTGAGCGCCGCCAACGCCCAGAATAGTCCCCGCCAGCCGATTTCGGCGATCAGCAGGTCGGCGGGCACCGTGGCGCCGACCGCGCCCAAAGCTCCCGTCATCACCACCAATCCGTTGGCGAAGGCGATGCGTTCGGGCGGGAACCACAGTACGGCGGCCTTCAGGCCGGCCATCAAGGCCGTGGCGATCCCGATGCCGATCAGCGCGCGACCGATTACAAGGGACGCCAGTCCGTCGGCCACCGCGAAGATGGCCGAGCCAAGTGCCGCAACAAGCAAGAACGGCCCCTGAACACGTCGCGGGCCATAGCGGTCCAACAGCGCGCCGACCGGTAGTTGAATGACCGCCGTCGCCAGAAAATACACCGACGTCAATAACCCGAGTTCGGACGGGCCGATGTGCAGTTCTCGCGAAAATGCGCCGGAGAGCAGCGCGTTGACGGTCCTGAAGGCGTAAGACAAAAAGTATCCGAACGCGAACGGGCCTAAGACGCAAATCACGAGTTGGAACTCGGCCAGCAGGCGGGCAGTTCCGCCGGTCTGCCGCCTTTCAACGGTAGCGCTGGACGGTCTCGGCACGGCGGCGTCATCATGCAATCGTCCGGGCCGTATCGCACCGATGTCTTGAAGGGTCACGCCCGCACCGGCCATGTCTCAATCGCGCGTCGCGCGCGAAGCAGAAGGTCATTGTTCCTTGTGCCAGGACCAGAAAATTCCGTCAGATGCGCCGCGAGTTCGAACGACAACGACTCAGGTCGGCGCGTGTCCATGTTGATCAAGACGACGGCCGATTTTGCAATGGCCACGCAACGGTCTTCGACGAACAAGGCCTGCGCCAGATGCACCGTAGACCCTTCGACGCGAGCAACCCTCGTTCCGACTTGCACCGTACCGGGCCAGTGCATTTCGCGGCGGAATGTGAGGTCCAAGCGGCCAAGGACGAATTGTGCCCCGGGCGGGACCGGCGTTAGCCCAGCATCGGTGAGCAACTCCATGCGGGCGTTCTGGCAGCACACAGCGAACACCGCATTGGAGACGTGGCCGTTGCGGTCGGTGTCGGCAAACCGGAGTTTTTCGCTTGAGACCAGCGGATAGTCGGTAAGTTGCTCGGGCCTCTGGATGGCCCGATGAAGTCGCTTAAAATGACGAATAGACACGACGAGGCGTTCGCGAAAAAGCATGGTTATGCTCCGTTTAAGAGTTCAGGGCTGAGGGTTCAAACGCGGCCTGTATCAGCCGCTATCGTCGCGCTTCTCGCGCCGCCAGAGCAGCCGCAGACCACCGTCGTCGGTCTTCTCGATGAGTGCTGCTCGAATCGGCGCGGTAAAGGTCGGATCGTCCAAACGGACGCTGAGATAGGACGTTTGATCCTCGGCAGTCTTGCGCCAAGCCGCGCCGATCTCGGTCATCCCTGATATGATCCGGAAGTCAGGCGACTGCGGCGACGTCTTTTGATCAATCGCGACGATGCGAACCTTGGCGTTCAACGTCAGCGTCCTGATGCTCCCGGAATATCCGTCTTTGTCGGCTTTGAATGTCCCTATAATCGGCATGGTGGTCTCCTTTCGCGTCTCGTTGCTCAATTCAAAACGGGGCTGAGAATGATGTCCTTGTGGACGATGATGCGCAGCGGCCAACCGGGACGGACGGTGAGTGTCGGTTGCACATTAAGTTCGCGCTCGATCAGCCGTTGGCCCGCGCGATTGGTGGTCTGACCGGTCGATTCTCGAAGCGCCCGGACGATGTCGCTGTCGCCGCTGCCCGAGCCGAACGCGAGACTTGATCCAACCCCGAGGACGGTGGCGAGGCCGATGCCTTTCAAAAGCTGCCACGTGTGCAGATCGACCTCATCGGACAGACCGGCATAACCGGCGGTGTCAGTCGCGGGCAGATTGTCGATGACGACCGATGACCCGTCGGGACGGATGATCCGCTGCCAGACGACGAGAGCGCGCTTCTGGCCATAAGCGACGACGCTGTCGTATTTGCCGATCAGGCGCGAACCCTGCGGGATCAGCAAAAAGCGCCCCGTGACCGCGTCGTAGACCGGTTCCGTAACCTGCGCGATCACGAACCCCGGCAAATCGGAGTTGAGCCCGGTCACAAGGCTGGCGGCAATGATCGTCCCGGCGAGCAGCTGATACGGCGACGCCGGACGCTGCGGGGCATGCGGATTGTAGATATCCTTATCAGTACCGCCTTTGAGGAACGCGAGCTTGCGTGTTTGGTCGGTGGCGTCCGGGGCTTGAGCCGAGCCATCGATTTGAGCCCGGAGTCGCTCGGCTGCTGCTGTCGTAAGTGCGGTGAAATCCGTTTGCGGTGTTGTTGATGGCGGCGCGAGGGCCCCGGCTCCGCGATCGCGAGGGGGCTCGGTCGGTGCTGCCTTGAGCTGCAACCGAAAGAACGGCGTCGACTCGCGCGCCTGAACACCGAGGCGGGCAAGCCGCGTGCGCTCCGCCCGTTCGAACTCGGTGGCAGGGTCGGGCTCCGTCAAGAGTGGCGCGCCCGGTGTCAAAACGACCGGCGCCCCCGGCGAGGGGCGATTGCGATTTCCAGCGACGCCCTCGTATGTCGACGGCAGACGGTCGAAGCCATCGGCCGAAGGCTTGCGGTCGACGGTGATCAACTCAGGCCCCTTGGCCGCATCGCGCCACGATGCCGGATTGAGCGCCATGAGGACGAGGCCAGCCAGTAGCAGGCAGCCAATGCCAATCACGCCGACCAGGACGCGGCGGTTGATCCGCGCGACGGGACGCGGCTTTGCCCGCAACTCGAGGCTTTCGGGCGCGACTTTTTTCGATGCGCCTTCGGGTGTGCTGTCGCTGGTCATTCGCGGCGCTCCTTCCACACGGCATCGGTGCGCACGATGCGAACGATCTGTTGGGGCGCGGTGCCGAGCCTCAGTTCGGCGGCGGCGAACAGCCGGTCGACAACGTAGGTCGCCCCCTTGACGCGGTAGTTGACGAGCGCGGCACTGCCGTCACCGCCGATGACGAACAGCGGCGGCGCGTCGCCCTGTTTCAGGTTGGCCGGGAATTGGATGTAGACCTTGGCACCGTCGTCAAAGACGCGCAGCGGCTTCCACGGCGCGTCGCCCTCAAGCCGATAGCGGAACTTGAGCTTGTCGAGTTCGAGCCCCGCCTCGACCGTCGTCGCCCACGCGTCTTTCGCTTGGGCAGCTTGTCCCTTCAGAGCGACGAGCGCGGACGCCGGATAGGTCCATGACACTGAAGCCATGTAGGTCTGGGCCGTCGAATGCAGTTCGAGGTAATAGGCCCGCCGGTCGGTGGTGATAACCAGATTGGTCGTCAGTTCGGGAGCGATCGGTTTCACCAGGATGTGGACCTGCGCATCCTTGCCGTCGCCGCTGGTCGTGTCGCCGACCACCCAACGAACGGTGTCGCCGGCCGAGACGGAGACCAGCTTCTCGCCGCCCTCCAGCGCAATATCAGTGACCTGGTTCACGGCGGCGTAGATCTGGTAGAGCGCGCCTTGGGTGAACGGGTAGACCTGGATCGCGTTGATGTACCCGGCCTTGGCCGGCTCGACCTTGGCGGCAACGTTCGCAGCAGCGATCCGCTCGCTTGGTGTCGATGTGTCGGGTTGCACGACGTCGCGCTTCGGCAAGGGTTTCAATTGGCCGGGGAGTGGTAGGGGCTTTGGCACCTCGACGATTTGTACCGGTGGTTTCGGCTCCGGGATCACCTCGGCTTTTCTGAACGCAGGCGGATCCAGCATCACTTCCGGCACTTTGAGCGGCAGCGTGCAACCGGCAAGGGTCGCAACAACGCTGATGGAGCCCCAGAGGATCTTGCTCATTTGCTATCTCCGGGGTTGAGGTCTTGCGACCAATTCAGCGCGTGCACGTAGATGCCGAGCGGGTTCTTGGCGATTTGCTCGGCGGAGCGCGGGGCCGAGATCACGACCGTGAGCACGGCGGTCCAACGCTTGGTGTCGCGGGTCGCGCCGTTCTCAAACGACCGCTCGATCCACCGCATTTGGAAGGACGTCTCGGACGCCCGCACGACGCTCTGCACCTCGACCGAGACCGTCAGCCGGCCAACGTTTGCGAAGGGGTCGTTTTCGCGCGCATACTCATTGAGCGTCACCGCTGCGCGATCGGTGGCATAGTCGTAGGCCCGCAGCCAGTTCTGCCGCACCACGACCGGGTCGATGGACAGTGCCCGCACGTTCTCGATGAAACGCGCCAGCGTGTAGGCGATCTGGGCGTCGCTTGGCTTGTAGCCCTCGGTGGCGCGGCCCACGGCGCGCACGCCGCCGTTGCGATCCACCTCGACGACGAATGGTACGGCGGCCCCAGAGCGCTGCAGCCAGATGAGACCCACGGCGAGCGCCAGAGAAATGCCGAGACACATGAAGGTCGCGACGCGCCAGTTGGCGGCTTGAGCCCGCACGGTGCCGATCCGCTCGTCCCAAACCTGGGCCGCCTTCTGGTAGGGCGTCACCGGCTGGGGCGTGTCGCCATAACGCAATGTGGATCGCTTGAACCGCATGATCAGCCCTTTCCGCCGTCGTCTTTGAGGTCCGGTGAGGCCGAACCAATGGGCCGGTCGCCCTCGCGCACCACTTGACCAGCGACAAACGTCGCATCGCGCAAACGTTGGTTCCGGGAGAGGCGCTGCGCCCACGCGGGAGGCTGACCAGCCGGGGATGAAGCAGGTAGCGCTCCACCGGCCCCTGCTGCGGCTGGCGTCGATGGTGGCGCTGTTGCGCGCAACCCGGCTGCTTCACCTTGCCGATAAGCGTCGCGCACCGGTGCGACGGTTGCCGCAGCGGCCGATGCCATCGGTCGCGTCACCGTGGCCTTCGCAACTCCGTGCAATCCGCCATGTTCGTAAGCCGTCGATACGGCCCCCGAAAGTGACGCGCCCGCTCGAACAGCTCCGCCGCCTGCACGGCCGGCAAGGCGCGCCGCACCGGATGCGAGCGATCCGGCAGCAACGGCGCTCGCGACTACACCGGCTGTCGTCCCGACCGCCGCGCCGGCACCGAGCTGGGGTGCCCCAGAGACGAGGCCCGCCGCGATCCCGGGCACGAAGATCGCGAGCCCGAAGACGGATAGTGCCGCCAGAATGATCGACGCCGCTTGCTTCAGTCCGATCTCGCTGCCGGGTGGTGGGACGATCGTCCCGAAGATCGTCGACCCGATGCCGACGACGATCGCCAGCACCATCAATTTGAGGCCCGACGTGATCACGTTGCCGAGCACCCGCTCGGCCAGGAACGCCGTCCGGCCAAACAGCGCAAACGGCACGAGGACAAAACCCGCCAGAGTCGTCAGCTTGAACTCGATGATGGTGATGAAAAGCTGCACCGCGAGCACGAAGAATGCGAGCAGCACGATCAGCCATGCCAGCATCAGCACCATGATGGTAACGAAGTTGGAAAAGAACGTCGTCACGCCCACCAACTCGCCTGCCTTGTCGAGCAGCGGCCGTGACGCAGCAAACCCCGCATCCGCGACGAACCCAGGCCGCATCAGATCGGCTGCCGTCAGCGCTGTTCCGCTCGCCTTCAACCCGAGGCCGGCGAACGAGCGAAAGATCACATCACTCAGCGTCTGGAACTGGTTCAACAGGAGCGCAAAGAATCCGACGTAAAGCACCTTCCGGATCAATTGCGCGGGAACGTTTTCTTCGCCCATCAGCGCCCAGAACAGCCCCGCCAGCACGACGTCGATCGACAGCAAGATCGTCGTCAGGAATGCCACGTCGCCGCTGAGCAGCCCGAAGCCTGAGTCGATGTACCGGCTGAACACCTGCGTAAACCGGTCGATGACATTGAGGTCGTCCATGTGCGTTAGGTCCAATCAAAGAAAGGAGTGCTTTGATTTATCGTCGTATCGAATCTCGTGGGGTGAGAGACCCCGCACACCGCGCGGCGCGACGCGTGGTGCTGAGCAGTGGGTGAGGTGAGCCGCGTGCTTTCGGTGAACCATAAATCAGCAGAACCCATCAAAGCCGGACGCACGGGGACTTCCGATCCCGTGGCTGGTCCGGCGAGCGAGCCTGTCATGGCGAGGGAAACCGAACCGATGGTGGACGCCCCGGTAGACCTTAACGCTCGCCAACTCGGAAGTGGGCGAGTCGAACTGCGGTGCGAACCGCGGATCGGTGGAGTGTTGGTCCGTGCTATGGATACATGGACCGAAGGTGTGCAGCGTGCTGTGCGCCAGTCTCGATGCGAGTTTGCGCGGTATCGAGACCTGATTCCACACGGGGTAGAGTCGGCGCCTAAAGCAGGCAAGAGAGTCGATACGGAACCTAAGAACCTCGTCATTACTTCCGGAATCTCCGAATGCCGGATGACTGAAGCGACCAGTGATCGTGATGATGAGGGGCGGAGCCTTCGTAGTAGTCCGAGGACGGGAAAACCGTCCACATGGCGAAGGAAGGCAGTGGATACAGCAAGCAGGCAGGAGGCGGACTTATGTCCAGCGATGTGAATACGTCGTTCGTCCTCGACATGCAGCGCAAGCTGTATCGGTGGAGCAACGAGGACCCTGACAAGGTCTTCGCTGATCTGTTCAATCTCGTATGCGACCGCAGAACTCTGGACCAGGCCTGGCAAAGACTTGCCCGCAACAGCGGCAGTCAGACACCAGGCACGGACGGCATGACGCGGCGCATGGTCGAACGGCAGCCCAAGGGCGTTGCAGGGTTCCTCGTTGGAATACGCGAGGCACTTCGCAGCGGGACGTACTCTCCCGAACCAGTCAGGCAGCGGCTCATCCCGAAGCCTGGCAAACCGGGAAAGTTCCGGCCCCTTGGCATTCCCACGCTGATCGACCGTCTGGTACAGATGGCTTTGAAGCTGGTCTTGGAACCCATATTCGAGGCGGACTTTCATCCGACCTCTTACGGGTTCAGGAAAGGCCGAAGTACTCATGATGCCCTGGAAAGAATCGTGAGATTCCTTCACCCGACGAAGCGCGGACCTTCTGTCTACCGCTACGTCATCGAAGGGGACATCAAGGGTTGCTTTGACGCGATAGATCATCACGTGCTGATGGATCGAGTCCGGAAACGCATCAGCGACCGCAAGGTCCTGAAGCTGATCCTCTCGTTCCTCAAGTCTGGCGTGATGATCGAAGGGACCATTCGCCACCCGGTAGCGGGCTCGCCGCAAGGCGGGATCATCTCGCCGATGCTGTCGAATATCTACATGACAGCCCTCGACGAACGATACGGGCGATGGTCCGGATGCCCTCGTGAACCAAGCATAAATGCCGCTGCCCGCCGTGTGAAAGATCACAAGAAAGGCAGGTCGGTGTTCTACATGGTGCGCTACGCGGACGACTTCGTCGTCCTCGTGGACGGAACACGGGAGCAGGCGGAAGCGGAAAAGCTTGCGCTGGCGGAGTTCCTCAAGACGGAACTTCGCATGGAGCTCTCGATCGAAAAGACTCGGATCACCAGCGTCGAGGAGGGCTTTGACTTCCTTGGCTACCGGGTGGTGCAAACCAAGGCGCGCCGAACTGGCCGCCGTGTCGGCAACCTCTTCATCCCGAAGAGCAAGCTGAACGACTTGCGCCACAAGATCAAGGTCATGGTGAAAGAAATCCCGACAGGGTGCTCTCTCACCGACGTAATCGGCAAGCTCAATCCAATCCTGTTGGGATGGAGGAACTACTACCAATATGCCACAGGTGCATATCGGGAGTTCAATCGTCTCGACTTCTGGATATGGCAGCGCGTTGGGCGCTGGCTGAAGAGGAAACACGGAGATCCGACGTGGCCCGTGCTGCGTCGCCTCTATCACCACCGCGCATCGGGTCAACGGCGGCAATGGACCGAAGGGACCAAGCGCCTGCGGTTCCTCAGTCAAGGAGGAACCAGACGTTACCCGGCCCAGCTTATCGAGAAACCGAACGGATGGAATGCAGACCAGACATACGCTCAACGCGAAAGCGCGCGTAGATTCCGGGACGCATTCAACAGCCTCAGACATGTCTGAGGCACACCCATGAGCAAGCGATTGCCCATGCATGGAGAGCCGGATGCTTGGAAACTTGCACGTCCGGTTCGGAGAGGGGGATGGAGAAACTAGTCTCCGTAAGGGGATATAGCGTTTCATCTCTACTCTACGGCAATATTTCCCCGTCGGCGCCGACCGGGTCGGTGCCGTAATGATCAGATTGAGAATGGTGGGTGCGGGTCGCTTAGCTCGGGTGCTGTCGGAGGTGGTCGCTGCGCGAGAAGGGCTGCCGCCCTTCAACCCGCCCACGCCGGAGGCGTGTCTCCGACACGACGGTTGGCACCCCCAAACCCCCTCCTTTTTGAGACACAAAAAAGCAGGTGATCTGGCGGGTGTCCCGCCAGCGGAGCGCGAGGCTGGCCTCGCTCGCGAAGCGAGACTTTACAACGAGTGTCATCTCACTGCCCCCTCGTGTAAGCCTGGCCATCCCCAAGGAAAGTCTTGAGGCGCTGGCGGCCTTCCGCCTCGGCGGTGAGGTCGCGCGCTCGCGCCGTGGTTTCCGCACGGGATTGGGCGGCGAGCAGTGTTTGGAGTTGCAGCGACTGCTTGACCTGAAGGGCAGCGAGTTCATTGCCGGCCTGTGTGGCCTGCAAGCTGCCGACCGCCCCCGCAGAGCGCGAAGATATCTGGTCAAGCAGGCGGCCATCAAGTTCGGCCTGATCGGCGATTTCGCCTTGCAGGAGGGCAGCGCGCTTGAAAGTCGCATGGGTTTCATCCCAGCGGGACTTTGCCGAACGCAAGGCATCATCGCTGGTCCGTGCGTCTGAAAAGGTCTTGGGGTAGAGCCGGTCATAGGCTGCATCGGTCTCCCGGACTTTGAGAGCGAGGGCGTCGCCCTCAGTGATGCGTGCACGAAGTTGCGCGAGAGTGCGCTGCAGATCGGGCGCAACCGTGCCGGACAGCGATTGCAGATTGCGGTCCATGCGGACGATCTGGTCGGCCTCATTTTGCAGTTGGCGGACTTGGTTCTGAATGCTTTCGAGCGCGCGGACGGCGGACAACAAGTTCTGTTGATAGTTCAGTGGATCGAACACGGTGAGTGCCTGCACCTCGGTGACGGAGACAGCACCGAGCAGGGCGGTTGCAGCAATCAGTTTGAGCAGGCGTTTTGGGATACGGGTCATTTTCTGGTCCTTTGCGATTTGGCGGGGGGCACGCGGAACGGAGACAAACGCTCCGGCATCGACGCGAGGCGCGGCGGGACGAGCGCGGAGGTATTGAGCAGCGCGGCGGTGGCACCGTTGGGCGGCACTTTGGGTGGGACGGGCGAGGTGCTCGGCAGTGGCGGCGGCGTTGGAGACGACGTTGGCGTCTCGATCAGTTCTCCGGCCCAGCCCAGCCCTTTGGCGCGCAGGAAGGCCGCGGCGAAGTCCGGTGGTGGTGCGGCCGCCAGCGTGTCGTCGATCAACCGTTGGTCGTCGGGTGACGACGCGGCGGCAAGTGCCAGTGCGATGGGGCCGAGGCCCAACTCGAACCGGCGATTGCCACGCGCGGTTTGGGCGTAGTAGTCGCGCTTCGGGATGGCCCTGGCGATGATCTGGATCTGCTGGTCGTTGAGGCCGAAGCGGTCATAGATAGCCCGCGACTGCGGCTCGATGGCGCGATAATGCGGTAGGAAGATGCGGGTCGGGCAGCTCTCCAGGATCGCCGGTGCGATGGAGGAGCGCTCGATATCGGCCAGCGACTGCGTGGCAAAGACAACGGCGACGTTCTTTTTGCGGAGCGTCTTCAGCCACTCCCGGATACGCGCGGCAAACAACGGATCGTCGAGGAAGACCCAGGCTTCGTCGAGAATTAGCAACGTCGGCCGGCCGTCGAAGCGTGCTTCGAGGCGATGGAACAGATAGGTCAGCACCGGCAGCACCAGCTGCTGGTGATGCATGAGCCCGTCCATCTCGAAATGCATCACATCTGCGAGCGTGAGCGTGTCGGTCGCGCCGTCGAGCAGCCGGCCATAGGGCCCTTCCAGCGTGTAGGGCCGAAGCGCCTGACTGAGGTTGTTCGATTGAATGAGCACAGCGAGCCCCGTGAGCGTGCGCTCGGATCGTGGTGCCGTGCTCAAGCTCTGCAGGCCGGTCCACACCGTGTCTTTGACGTCGGGTGTGATGGTAACCCGCTCGTTGGCGAGAAGTCCTATGACCCAATCGAGGGCCACGGCCAGTTCACCCGGCTTGTCGATCTGGCTCAGCGGCTGAAAGGCGACATCGCCATCAAGCGCCAGATCGAGCGCGGTCCCGTTCATGGCGAGCACGGCCGCCCGCGCCGAGCGCCCCTTGTCGAACACGACCACCTGCGCCCCGATAAAGCGCCGGAACTGCAACGCGAGCGTGGCGAGTAGCACCGATTTGCCGGCACCGGTCGGGCCAACCATCAACGTATGCCCGACATCGCCGACGTGAAGGTCGAGCCGGAACGGCGTTGCCCCGCGCGTTTCGGCGATCATCAGTGGCGGCGCATTCAAATGCGCGTTGCCTTCGGGGCCAGCCCAGACTGCCGAGACCGGCATCAGGTGCGCGAGGTTGAGTGTGTGCACGATCGGTTGACGCACATTGGCATAGGGGTTGCCCGGCAGCGCGCCGAGCCAGGCTTCCACCGCATTGAGGCTTTCGCGGATGGTGACGAACCCGCAGCCGTTGACGATCCGCTCGACGGCCAGCAGCATCTGTTCGGCGCGTCCGGCGTCCGTGTCGGCAACCACAATGGTGGCCGTAACATAACCATAGGCAACATCATCGGCAGCGAGCTCTTCCAACGCCAAGTCCGCGTCGTTGGCTTTCGCCTCGGCGTCGGGATCAACGAGGGTCGTCTCCCGGTTGAACATCACCTCGCGAAGCACAGCCGCAACTGATTTGCGTTTGGCGAACCAGTGCCGCCGCAGCTTGGTCAACTGTCGGGTCGCCTCGTGTTTGTCGAGCGGGATCCACCGCGTCATCCAGCGATAGGAGAACCCGAGGTCGTTCAACGCATCGAGCAGGCCAGGCGTCGTGACGTTCGGAAATCCCGAGATCGTGAGCACGCGCAGATTCAGTGCTCCGAGTTTCGGTTCGAGCCCACCCAGCAACGGCGTGTCGCAGAGCAGAGCATCGAGATAGGCCGGCGTCTGCGGGACGGCGACGGCATGGCCTTTGTCGGAGATCGTACCGTGCAGATAGGTCAGCGTTTCGGCGTCGTTGAGTGACTGCACCTCCGGGAGCAGCGCGGCCATCATTTCAATTGCGCGATCCGTCTCGACCAGAAACGCCGCCAGATGCGCCTTGACGTCGGTTGTGGCGCCTGCTGGTTCGGCGCGCTCGTAGAAGAAGCGCTCGGTTTGGTTCGCCGCATCTGGCGGCGGCAGAAACAGAAACGTTAGATGATACCGGCTCTCGAAGTGGGCGCTGGCGGCCTCGAATGCCGCGCGGCGCTCCTGATCGACCAGCCAGGACGCAGGATCGGCAAACCGGCCCGGCGGGTAGCTTTCGGCCGGAATGCGCTCTGCTTCACAAAACAGCGCCCAGCCGTCGCCGAACCGTTTCAGAATATTGTTGAGCCGCGCTGAAACGCCGACCAACTCAGCCTCGGTCGCGCTGTCGAGATCGGGACCGCGATAGCGCAATGTGCGCTGAAAACTGCCGTCCTTGTTCAACACGACGCCTGGTGCCACGAGGCAGGCCCACGGCAGATAGTCGGCCAGCTTGGTGTCATGCTTGCGATATTCGGCAAGGCTTAACATGACAGCGCTCCCTTGTGGCGCGCATGGCGCGAGAGCACCGTCAAAAACTCAGGGTCCTTGCGCGTCACCCAGACGGCCACCGCATGTCCGATGACCCAAATCAGCACCCCGGCGATCCACAACCGCAGTCCCAAGCCGATGGCGGCGGCCAGCGTGCCGTTGAGGATCGTGAAGTTGCGCGGTGCGCCGGCCAGTAAGACTGGCTCGGTCAACGACCGATGCAACGGCACTTCGAAGCCCGGCAATCTCTGAAACCCTGCACTCATAGTGGTCTCCTTCAGTTGATCAGCGCGCCACCGGCGAACGAGAAGAACGAAAGAAAGAATGACGTCGCTGCGAATGCGATCGACAGCCCGAACACGATCTGGATCAACCGGCGGAACCCGCCGCCCATGTCGCCGAAGGCCAACGTCAGTCCTGTCACAATGATGATGATCACCGCGACGATCTTCGCGACTGGTCCCTCAATGGATTCCAGAATGCGCTGGAGCGGCGCTTCCCACGGCATGCCCGATCCGGCGGCCTGTGCGGGTAGGCAACTCGCGAGGATCATGATCGTCGCCAGCAGGACGAGCATCGCGATGTATGGGGCGGCAATGATTGTCAGCCGCTCTGCGAGCGGGCGGGAGTCCGTGGGGCGTCCAACGATTTCGAAACGTCCGTCGTCGTGCTCGCTCATCGCGCCTCTCCCTGTGCGGGCACTGCCTGCAATACGGGCACGCCGATCGGGCGCAGTGCGTACTGGCCCTGAGCGTCGAGGCCGGTCAGTTCGAGAATGGCGCTCACGCGGCGGGAGGCGCCGCGACCGTCGATGAAGACAATCAGTTCGACCGCAAGCGCGATCAGATTGCGCGGCACGGTGACGACGGCTTCCTGGATCAGCTGTTCGAGGCGGTAGAGGGCGAGAAGCGGCGTGGACGCGTGCAGCGTGGTGATGCCGCCGGGGTGACCGGTGTTCCAGGCCTTCAGCATGTCGAGAGCTTCCGGGCCGCGGACTTCGCCGACGATGATGCGGTCGGGACGCAATCGGAGCGTCGAGCGAACGAGATCGGCGAGTGACGCCACACCCGGCTTGGTGCGCAAAGACACGCAATCGGCGGCGGCGCATTGCAGCTCGCGGGTGTCCTCCAGGATCACGACCCGCTCGCACAGCGCGGCGACCTCGGCCAGCAACGCATTGACGAGGGTTGTCTTGCCGGATGAGGTGCCGCCAACGACAATGATATTGCGGCGCTCGTGAATAGCTTTGCGAAGTGCATCGGCTTGGGCCTTATTCAAAATCCCGGCGGCGACGTAGTCGTCGATCCGGTAGAGCCGCCCGGCTGGCTTGCGGATGGCAAAGCAGGGCGCAGCTGAAACCGGCGGAATCAGCCCCTCGAAGCGCTCACCTGACTCCGGTAGTTCTGCCGAGACGATCGGTGCCCGGTCGTGGACCTCGCGGCGCACGTGCGCGGCCACCAACCTGATGATGCGCTCGGCGTCGGCTGAGCCAAGTCGTTCTCCGGTGTCGATCCGCCCCATGCCGACCTTGTCGAGCCAAAGCCGTCCATCGGGATTGACCATCACCTCGATGACATCCGGATCGGCAAGCGCCGTGGCGATGACGGGACCGAAGGCCGTCCGCAACATCTGATGACGACGGTCTGCCGATTCCTGGGTCGCTTCCGTGAACAGATCAGCCATGGTCCGACCCTCCATTCGGCGGTGTGCTTCCATTGGCCTGCGCTGGCGTGGTAGGGGCCTGCGGCTCACTTTGGCTCGGAGCGGTGTCGTCGATGGCCGTGCCGAACAAATCGGGGTTATGGGTCGCTATGGATTCCAGCACCTCCGATACCAGACGGTGATCCGATGCCAGCCTGCGGCCGACCTGAGCGACGAACACTTCGAATCGCTGGCGGCCGACAGCGCGGGCGGCATCCTGCTCGGGCTGCGGCAGCGGTGGCGTGATGGTCAGAAAATAGCGGACGAACAACGACAGCGTTTCAGTCGCGATGGCGACATCACGGGCGACGGTCGAAACTTGCTTCGACACGGTGTCGAGCCGTCGCAGGGCGGCATCATCAAGCAAGCGCCTCCGCTCAGGGTTGAGGTAGCGCTCCAAGGCTTCCTCGACGAGGGCGGATTTGGCGCCCTTGCGATAGTTGGCGACGAGCTTCAGCCGCTCGACGGTTTCCGGGTTCAAACTCAGCGTGACGCGATCTTTGGCGGACATGGGTGGCCTCACAAATCTGAAATGTCGTCGTCGGGATCGCGGTCGGGTAACCGGCCCTGGTTTGGTCGCCCGGGATCGTCCGGCCCCTCGTCGAGCGTGGCCACATCGTCGAAATCGGCCGGGTTGAATGATTGACCACGGTCGCGGTCGTCTTCCTCGCGCCGTCTGCCACCCGAGGCGACATGATCGGACCACGGCAGCTGAAGCCGATAGTCGACGTGCCGGGTCCGCCCAGACCAGTCCTCGGGCCGCGCCGCTGGCCGATCGACCGGACCGCCGGGCTTGAGGGCAGGCGGCGGCAAGCAACGCGAGGTGAAATTGCTGTCCCGGAAATACTGCAGCCTGCGGGCCTTTATCGGCGGGACGCCGGAGACCTGTACAATCTCCTGATCGGAGGGCAGCTGAAGGATTTCGCCTGCCGTCAGCAGTGGTCGCGCGGTCTCCTGCTCGGCGACGGCGATCCGTGACAGCCACGGTGCGAGTCGATGCCCCGCCAAGTTTCGCTGTGCGCGAAGTTCCGTCATCGTGCCAAGCGCATCGGATAGCCGCTTGGCCGTCCGCTCGTCGTTCGGCGCGAAGGCGACCCGGACGTGGCAATTGTCAACAATCGCGTTGTTGGTTCCGTAGGCCTTGTCGATCTGGTTGAGCGACTGGGCGATCAGGAAACACCGCACGCCGTAGCCAGCGAGGAATGCCAACGCCCCTTCGAAGAACTCGAGCCGCCCGAGGGCCGGGAACTCATCCAACATGAGCAGCAGTTGCCGATTGGGCTTCCCCTTGACCTGTGCCGGCAATTCCTCGGTCAACCGTCGCGCGATCTGATTGAGGATCAGCCGCATCAACGGCCGGGTGCGCGACAGGTCGGAGGGCGGCATAACGAGGTACAGGGACATCGGCCGCTCCGCCGTCATCAGGTCGGCGATGCGCCAATCAGATGTTGCCGTGGTCGCGGCAATGATCGGGTCACGGTAGAGCCCGAGCAGGCTCATCGCCGTCGACACGACGCCGGAGCGCTCGTTGTCGCTCTTGTTCAACAATTCGCGCGCAATCGAGGCGACCACGGGGTGAACGACGGCCTCCGCCTCGCTGCCCAGGTGGTTCGTCGTGAGCATGATGCGCAGCGTGCGCTCGATGGACCGGCTCGGATCGGAGAGGAACGTCGCGACGCGATGGAGGGTCTTTTCTTCTTCCGCGTAGAGCACGTGCAGGATCGCGCCGGTCAGCAGGGAATGGGCGGTTTTCTCCCAATGGTCGCGCCGCTCACGTGCGCCGTCGGGATCGACCAGAATATCGGCGATGTTTTGGACGTCGCGAACCTCGGAAGCACCCTTGCGCACTTCCAGCAGCGGGTTGAACCGCGACGACAGCGGGGTCGTCGGATCAAACAGCAGGCAATGCGAGAACTGCGACCGCCATCCCGCCGTCAGCGTCCAGTTCTCGCCCTTGATGTCGTGAACCACGGTTGAGCCGGTCCAGGACAGCAGCGTCGGCACCACGAGGCCGACCCCCTTGCCCGAGCGGGTCGGTGCGACCGCCAGAACGTGTTCCGGTCCGTCATGGCGCAGATACGCGGCATCATAGAGGCCGAGCACGACGCCACGGTCGGAGAACAGCCGTGCCTCCCGGATTTCGGTAGCGTCCGCCCAGCGGGCCGAGCCATAGGTCGTGATGGCCGGTTTGGCTCTGGCCCGCCAGGCGGCTCCCCCGATGGCGACGAGGCCGGGTGCGACGCCGCCGAGAGCAGCAATCAGACCGGCCTTATTGAAGACGCCGGGCGCCTGATGGTCGAACGCGAGCCACCAGGGAAAGATTTTCCATGGCGCGTAGATCGCGACGCCAGCGAGTGACATGATCGGCAGCCCGAGGGCGGCTTGATAGCCAAGCATCGCCGCCGCCCACTGGGTCGCGGCCCACATCGCCGCAAGCGCGAGCAGCACCGAAGCGGCTGATTGGACGAGAAAAAATCGAGCGGATGGCATCGTTGATCTCCGAACTCACGACAGCGCGTCGAGACGGGATCATGATGCCGGACGCCAATGGCGCCGGGAACGATGTATCGCGGTGAATGGGGTGTGGAGGCGTGCAGGCGGGTGTAGGGCGGTGGAACCGAGTTGGGCTGGGTCTTCTTTTTGCTCAGAACAACCGTTACTACCCGAACGAACTAAGGCGGATTTTGCAAGTGCCGCAGTAAATATCCCCCGGCAAAGCCGCATAGGCGCTAAAATACGCGCGGCATCTTCTGATAGTCACGCTTTCTGGGTGGCTCGCGCAGGTGCCGGCGCAGCGCCGCGTGATGCCTGCCGAGGCAAGCGAGCGTG
>Ga0180009_10000896_pt1 | contig 38026 bp, 34 predicted proteins | sample OS_PC_MetaG_FD_123537 | JGI IMG/M metagenome (GOLD analysis project Ga0180009, IMG submission 123537) | Groundwater microbial communities from the Aspo Hard Rock Laboratory (HRL) deep subsurface site, Sweden - OS_PC_MetaG | ecosystem: Environmental > Aquatic > Deep subsurface > Groundwater... | reverse complement strand
TGATCCTCTCCCCATCACGCTGCTGACCGGTTTTTTGGGCAGCGGCAAGACCACGGTGCTCAATCATCTGGTGCGCACCCTGCCGCGCACCGCGATCCTGATGAACGAGTTCGGCGAAGTCGCGCTCGACCACCAATTGCTGCAAAAAATGGACGGCCCGCTGGCGCTGCTCTCTGGCGGCTGCGTCTGCTGCACGATCTCGGGCAGCCTGTCGCCGACGCTGAAAAACCTGTGGATGGCGCGGCAGAAGGGCGACATCCCGCGATTCGAGCGCGTGATCATCGAAACCACCGGCATCGCCGACCCGGCGCCGGTGCTCGACAACCTGCTGCACGACAACTGGGTGCGCGCGCGTTTCCGCCTCGACGGCGTGGTGACCACGGTCGATGCGCTGTTCGGCATGGGCCAGCTGGACGAACACTTCGAGGCGGTGAAACAGGTGGCGGTGGCCGACAAACTGCTGCTGACCAAGACCGATCTGGCGCCCGCCGACACCGTGGCCGCGCTGCGTGAGCGGCTGGCCACGCTGAACCCGGCCGCCGATATCCTGACCGTGACGCAGGGCGAGATCGACCCTGCGGCGATCCAGAACCTGGGGCTGTGGAACGCCGACACTCGCTTGCTCGAAGTCGCGCGCTGGCTGAAGCCGCAGCGCTACCAGCCGGCCCAGGCCGGCGTACTCGGCGGCAAACCCGCGACGGCCTTGCACGATGCGCGCATCCAGGCCTTCTCGGTGGTGCTCGACACCCCGCTCGACCGCTACGGCCTGCAGTCGGCGCTGTCGATGCTGACTTCGTTTCGCGCCGAAAACCTGCTGCGCTTCAAGGCCATGGTGAACCTCGCGGGCGAAACGCAGCCGGTGGTGTTGCACGGCGTGCAGCACGTGCTGTATCCGGAAGTGAAGCTCGACGCCTGGCCGGACGACGATCACCGCAGCCGCTTCGTCTTCATCGTGCGTGACCTCGACCCCGCCTTCGTCGCCAAACTGCTGGCCGATTTTTCCGGCGCCGCGCAACACGCTGCCGGGGCAGCGCCATGAACCTCGCGCAAAAGCTGCTGGTCGGCCTGATTCGCGGTTACCAGCTCGTGCTGTCGCCCTGGCTAGGGCGGCAGTGCCGCTACCTGCCGACCTGCTCGGAATACGGCAAGGAAGCGATCGAGAAACACGGGGCGCTGAAAGGCAGCTGGCTCGCAGCCCGTCGCATCGGCCGCTGCCGACCGGGCTGCGACCACGGCTACGACCCGGTTCCGCCGGCCGAGCCGCGCGAGTAAAATGCGCGCCATGCTGTCGCGTCGTCTGCTTCCCTGGCTGTTTGCGCTTGCCCTGCTGCTCGGGCAGGCGACCGCGTTCGCGCATACGCTGAGCCACCTGGGTGCACACGATGACGCGCCGCCCGATCCCGTGTGCGAAGTCTGTGTCGCCCAGGCCCACCTCGGCAGCGCCGCGCCCGGCACCGCCTTCATCCCCGCCGCTGCAGCCGCGGCCTACATCGTGCCGGCCGCGGTGGCGATACTACCCGGCCGCCCGCCTGTCCGTCACGCGCCCGCCCGCGCGCCCCCTGCCACCGTCTGAAAAATCCTGGTCCGCCCCGCTGCCTGCAAGGCCGGCGGGGCGCATGCATTTTTTTGACGGAGTCCCCCCATGTTACGACCCACCCTGCTGGTGGCCGCGCTGACGGCCGCCTCTCCCGCATTTTCCAACCCTGAATTCGACGCCCTGCGTGCCGAACTCCGTGCCCTGAAATCCAGCTACGAAACCCGCATCCAGGCACTGGAAGCGCGGCTGCAACAAACCGAGGTCCAGACCGCTGAGACGGTGGCCCGGGCCGCGTCCGCGCCGGAAGCCAGTGCGCCCCGCGCCGGCTTCAACCCGGACATCTCGCTGATTCTGCAGGGCCGCTACGCGCACCTCGACGACAGCGACGAACGCTCTATCAGCGGCTTTCTACCCGCCGGGCACGCCCACGACACGCCGCGCGGCTTCTCGCTCGACCACACCGAGCTGGTGATGTCGGCCAGCGTCGACCCGCACTTCAGCGGCTATTTCAACCTGGCGCTGGTCGATGAGGAAGTCGAAATCGAGGAAGCCTGGTTCCAGACGAGCAGCCTCGGCCATGGTATGTCGGTGAAGGGCGGCCGCTTCCTGTCCGGCCTTGGATACCAGAACGCGCAGCACCCGCACGCCTGGGATTTTGCCGACAACAGCCTGATGTACCGCGCACTGTTCGGCGAGGCCTACGGCAACGACGGGATGCAGTTGAAATGGGTGGCGCCGACCACGCTGTTCATGGAATTCGGCGCCGAGGCCGGGCGCGGCGCCAACTTCCCCGGCTCCGACCGCAACAAGAACGGCGCCGGCAGCGCCACGCTGTTCGGCCATCTCGGCGGCGACGTCGGCATGTCCCACAGCTGGCGCGCCGGGCTGTCATACCTACATGCCAAGGCGAGTGATCGCGACGGCGAAATCGAAGACCTCAACGACGAACACGCCGAAACCCTGTTCTCGGGCACCAGCAAAACCTGGGTGGCGGACGTCGTCTGGAAATGGGCGCCTGACGGCAACGCGCGCGACCGCAATTTCAAGTTCGCCGCCGAGTATTTCCGTCGTAACGAGCGCGGCAGCCTGGAATGCGAGGACAACACCGCCGACGGCGGCGCCTGCGATGGCACCACCGACGCCTACCGTTCGCGCCAGTCGGGCTACTACGCGCAGGGCGTCTACCAATTCATGCCGCGATGGCGCACCGGCTATCGCTACGACCGCCTGAACCCGGGCACGGTCGATTTCGGCGCCAACAGCGCTTTCCTGCCGGTGACCGATCACACGCCGACGCGCCATTCGCTGATGCTCGATTACTCGCCGTCCGAATTCTCGCGGCTACGACTGCAATATTCGAAGGACCAGTCGATGGCAAGCCAGAACGAGAACCAGTGGTTCGTGCAGTACATTCATAGCCTGGGCGCACACGGCGCTCACCGCTTTTAAGGAGCCGCCATGAATCGCATGCTGATTGCCTGCCTGCTGTGGCTGCCGCTCGCCGCCCACGCGGCCCTCAATGTGTTTGCCTGCGAACCCGAATGGGGCGCGCTGGCGCGCGAAATCGGCGGCAGTTCGGTCAAGGTCTACACCGCGACGACTGCGCTGCAGGACCCGCACCGCATCGAGGCGCGCCCCAGCCTGATCGCGCAGATGCGGCGCGCCGACCTGGTGGTGTGCAGCGGTGCCGACCTCGAGGCCGGCTGGCTGCCGCTGCTGCTGCGCGAAGCGGGCAACGCCCGCGTACAGCCCGGCCGGCCGGGTTATTTCGAGGCCACCCGCTACGTGACGCTGCTGGAAAAGCCGGCAACGCTCGACCGCGCGCAGGGCGACGTTCACGCCGCCGGCAACCCGCACATCCACACCGATCCGCGCAACATCGCGCGGGTCGGCGCGGCGCTGGCGGCACGCCTGGCCGAGATCGACCCAGCTGGCGCGGCCACCTATCAGGCGCAATGGCAGGCGTTTTCCGCGCGCTGGAATGAAGCCCTCGCCGGCTGGCAGGCGCGCGCTGCGCCGCTGAAAAACCTGCCGGTGGTGGTGCAGCACAAGTCGTTCAGCTACCTGCTGGCCTGGCTGGGCATGGTCGAGGTGGCCACGCTGGAACCCAAGCCCGGAGTCGAGCCCTCGGTCGCCCACCTCGGCCGGATCGCTGCGCAGCTGCAGGCCACGCCCGCCCGCGCCGTGCTGCGCGCGGCCTACCACAGCCCGCGCCCGGCCGACTGGCTGTCTCAGCGCAGCGGCATTCCGGCGCTGGCCCTGCCCTACACCGTGGGCGGCAACGCGCGCGCAGGCGACCTGTTCGGCCTGTTCGACGACACGCTGGACCAGCTGCTGAAGGCGGCGCCATGATGTCCGCCCCGCTCGATCTGCTACTGTGGCCTTTCATCATTGGCCTCTTGGTGCTGTCCACCCACGTCCCGCTGGGGCGGCGGGTGCTGGCGCGCGGCATCATTTTTCTCGATCTGGCGGTGGCGCAGCTGGCCGTGCTTGGTGTGGTCGCGGCGTACGCACTTGAGCTCGCCGCAGACGGCTGGCCCACCCAGCTGGCGGCGGCCACCGCCGCACTGGCCGGCGCGGCCTTTCTGGCCGAATGCGATCGGCGCTGGCCGCAGATCCAGGAAGCCCTGATCGGCGCCACCTTCGTGGTGGCCGCCAGCGTCGCGGTGCTGTTGCTTGCGGGCGATCCGCACGGTGGCGAGCACCTGGCGGAACTGCTCACCGGGCAGATCCTGTGGGCAACGCCGGAGCAGGCCGTGCGGATCGCCGCGCTGTACGGTGCGTTGCTTGCCGTCCTCTTCTGGCGGAGCGAACGCCTCGGCGGTCTGGGTTTCTATCTGGTGTTTGCGCTGGCGATCACCGCCTCGGTCCAGCTGGTCGGGGTGTATCTGGTGTTTGCCAGCCTGATCCTGCCGGCGCTGGCGGTGCGCGACCTGCCGCCGCGCACTGCGCTGCAGGCGGGCTGGGGGCTGGGCACGCTGGCGTATGCGGTCGGGCTGGCCGCATCCGCCGGACTCGACTGGCCGGCCGGACCGGCGATCGTCGTCGCGCTCGCCGTGTGCGCGCCGCTAGGCCGCATTGCGCTGCGGGTTGCCGCCAGCCAGCGGGAGCGATAGTATCCACTACTGAACCCCTGACTCAAGCACGCATATTCCGTGGCTCTCCCGTTTTTCAGAAAAGGCAAGGACAAGCCCGCCCCCACCGCGCGAAAGCCGACGGCGGCGCCCGCCCCCGTTCCCGAATCCGCCCACACCGAAACCCTGATGACCATGGACATGGGGGCGAGCGGCATCGTGGTGGAAGAAAGCAGCGGCGCGCCCCAGTCTCCGGTGGACGAGGCGGCTATTTTGTACGCCAGCGGGCAGACCGAAATGGCGGAGAGCATGCTGAAGGGGATCCTGACGACGAGCGACCGCCGCGCCTGGCACATGCTGTTCGACCTCTATTGCGTGCAGAACCGCGAAAAGGAATTCGAACAGGTGGCACTGGACTATGCGATGCGCTTTGAAACCTCACCGCCGGTCTGGCAACGGCTGGGCGGCAACGGCGCGCCCAAGCCGCAGCAGGCACAAACCGAAAGCCTCGAACTGCCTGGCCTGCTCGACAAGAAATCGACCGCCACGCTGCGCGAGGGCATTGCCGCCGCTGCCAAGAACACCGCAGTTCGCATCGATTTCTCGCGCATTGCGATGGTCGACGAGGCAGGTGCGGAAGAATGCGCAGAGATCCTCGCTGCTGCGCGCAAGGCCAAACGCAAGCTGCAGGTCAGCGGCGTCGACACGCTGACCGCCCTGCTGCAGGACCTCAACCGCGCGACCCACAGCCGTGCGGCGCACTGGCTGCTGCTGCTGGAGTTGTACCAGACGCTCGGCCAGCAGGACCATTTTGAAGATCTGGCAGTCGATTACGCAGTGCACTTTGAAGTGTCGCCGCCGTCGTGGAGCGCGGTTCAAGCCGCCGAAGTGATCAAGACCGAACCGCCCGAGCTGCAGGATGATGCCTTGCGGCTCTCCGGCGAAATCACCCCCGCCAACGACAGCGCCCTGCAGCAGTTCACCAGCTATGCCGCAACCCACAACGACGTATTGGTCGACCTGTCGCAGGTCACCCGCATCGATTACGGCAGCGTCAGCCAGCTCATCAGCGTGCTGATGCAGTGCCTGGGCAGCGGCAAGGCCATCACGCTGCGCGGGCACAACGCGCTGATCCACGAACTTTTCCGCGTGATGGGGATCGATCAGCTGACCCAGCTGCAGCCGCGCCACCGCAGCTGAACCCCGCCATCCTCCATCTACGCCGGCCGGCACCGGCCTGAGCGTCCTTATATAATCCGCCTCATGGAACAATATCGCGGCACCACCATTCTGTCCGTACGCCGGGGCAATGAAGTCGCCCTCGGCGGCGACGGCCAGGTCACGCTCGGCAACATCGTCATCAAGTCCACCGCGCGCAAAATCCGGCGCCTGCACGAAGACAAGGTGCTGGCCGGTTTTGCCGGCGGCACTGCTGACGCCTTCACCCTGTTCGAGCGCTTCGAGGCCAAGCTCGACAAGCACTCCGGGCACCTGATGCGCAGCGCGGTCGAACTCGCCAAGGACTGGCGCACAGACCGCATGCTGCGTCGGCTCGAAGCCATGCTGGCGGTGGCCGATCGCGAGCACTCGTTGATCATCACCGGCAACGGCGACGTGCTGGAACCCGAACTCGGCATCACCGCCATCGGCTCCGGCGGCGCCTACGCCCAGTCGGCCGCAGTGGCGCTGCTGCAGAACACCGACCTGTCCCCGCTTGAAATCGTCAAGAAGAGCCTCACCATCGCGGGGGACATCTGCATTTATTCGAACCAGAATCATGTGATTGAGGTGTTAGGGGACAGAGGTCAGGATTCAGGGGTCAGGGAATGAGCGGCCTCTGGCCGCGCCCCTGAAAGAAGCCGCGAAGCGACAACGCCCCCTGATCCCTGAATCCTGAATCCCGACCCCTGAAATGACCCCCAAAGAAATCGTCCACGAACTCGACAAGCACATCGTCGGCCAGGCCGCCGCCAAGCGCGCGGTCGCTGTTGCGCTGCGCAACCGCTGGCGGCGCCAGCAGGTCGAGGAACCCTTGCGGCAGGAAATCACGCCGAAGAATATCCTGATGATCGGCCCGACCGGCGTCGGCAAGACCGAAATCGCGCGCCGCCTGGCACGGCTGGCCAACGCGCCCTTCATCAAGATCGAGGCGACCAAGTTCACCGAGGTCGGCTACGTCGGGCGCGATGTCGATACCATCATTCGCGACCTGATGGAAACCGCGGTCAAGCAGATGCGCGAGCAGGCCACCGCCAAGGTGCAGTTTCGTGCCGAGGAAGCGGCCGAGGACCGCGTGCTCGACGCGCTCTTGCCGCCGCCGAGGAGCATCGGCTTCAACGAGCCCGAAGCCCCGCGCGAGGATGGCGCGGCGCGCCAGCGCTTCCGCAAGATGCTGCGCGAGGGCGCGCTCGACGACAAGGAAATCGAAATCGAGCTGGCGGCGGTCAGCCCCAGCATGGAAATCTTCACCCCGCCAGGGATGGAAGACCTGTCGCAACAGCTGCAGGGCATGTTCGCCAATCTCGGCCAGAACCGCCGACAGACGCGCAAGCTGAAAGTGCGCGAGGCAATGAAGCTCTTGACCGAGGAAGAAGCCGGGCGGCTGATCAACGACGAGGAAACCAAACAGCAGGCGCTGGAAGCGGTCGAGCAGAACGGCATCGTTTTCCTCGACGAAATCGACAAGATCGCCACCCGCTCCGAAGCCCACGGCAGCGACGTGTCGCGCCAGGGCGTGCAGCGCGACCTGCTGCCGCTGATCGAGGGCACCACGGTGTCGACCAAGTACGGCATGGTGAAGACCGATCACATCCTGTTCATCGCCAGCGGCGCGTTCCACCTGTCGAAACCGTCCGACCTGATTCCCGAACTGCAGGGCCGGCTGCCGATCCGCGTCGAACTCTCGGCGCTGTCGGTGGGCGATTTCGAGCAGATCCTGACCTCGACCGACGCCTGCCTCACGCGCCAGTACGAAGCGCTGCTGGCGACCGAAGGCGTGGCGCTGACGTTCACCGAGGACGGCATCCGCCGGATTGCGGAAATCGCCTTTGAAGTCAACGAGCGCACCGAGAACATCGGCGCGCGCCGGCTGCACACGGTGATGGAAAAGCTGCTGGAGGACATTTCCTTCGACGCCGGGAACGTCACCGGCGAACACCGGATCGATGCCGACGCCGTGACCACCCGCCTCGCCGCGCTGGCCGCCCGCGAAGACCTCGCGCGCTACGTGCTCTGACCCCTGACCCCTGACCCCTGACCCCTAGCAAATGAAACCCGAAACCTCCCCACCCATCGCTCGCCGCGGCCAACTCCTCACCAGCATCCTGTTCGGCAGCCGCTGGCTGCAGGTGCCGCTGTATCTCGGCCTGATCGCCGCCCAGGTGGTCTACGTCATTCATTTCATGGTCGAACTGCAGCATCTGATCTCCGGCACCTTCAATCTCGGCGAAGAGGCGATCATGCTGATCGTGCTGGGCCTGATCGACGTGGTGATGATCTCCAACCTGCTGATCATGGTCATCGTCGGCGGCTACGAAACCTTCGTTTCGCGGCTGCGGCTCGAGGGGCACCCCGACGAGCCCGAGTGGCTGTCGCACGTCAACGCCAACGTGCTGAAGGTCAAGCTCGCCACCGCCATCATCGGCATCTCGTCGATCCACCTGTTGAAAACCTTCATCAACGCCGCCAACCTGGATGAAAAAGTCCTGCTATGGCAAACCGTCATCCACATGGCCTTCATCGTGTCGGCAGTGGCAATTGCCTATATCGACAAGCTGATGCCGCATCCGGCTAAGCATTGAGCGTGTAGGGCCGTGTTTTGGGCGACGCGATGCCGTGGCTAATGCCGCCATCGACATTACTTATTTGGCTGTCCTCCCCAGCAGGCGGAAAATCGCCCGGTTGAGTCACATTTACCTGGAGACACCCCATGGCCACCCGCGACACCCTCACCCCCAAAGAAGCCCAATGCAGCGGCGGCGCCGATTACGCGGCGCTCGCGCTCGAAGCCCTGCAGGAGCCGGCTGACGCCGCCTACGCCAAGGAGCTGATGGACCGCGTGGCCGACGACTGCCAGTTCACCAAGGACCTCGCCGCGTGCGCGATCGTCTACAAGGCGCTGGGCGAACAGGGTCGAGCCGAGGAGCTGCTGCAGACGGCGGAAGACTACTGCATGAGCGGCGAGGAGCAGGTCGCACTGGCCGAGGCCAAGTTCAAGGTGCTGGGCGACAAGGATGCGGCCGTGGGTGCCTACGAAAAGGCGCTGAAGGAAACCAGCAACCTCGATCCGCTGATCGACCTGGCGAAGAACGTGATGCGCGTGATCGCCGACGGCGCGTTTGCCAAGAAGGTGCTGGAAAAGGCCGAGGCGAAGATCTCGCGCGCGGTGGAATACAGCAAGCTCGCCGCCGCCTCGGCCGAGCACCTGCTGGACAAGGACTACGCCGCGGCGATTTTCAACAAGGCGGGAGAAAAGCTCTCCAGCGTGCCCGACCTGCTGTCGCTGGCAGCCGAAGTCACCAAGACGCTGGGGGACCCCGCCAAGGCCAAGGCGCTGTACCAGCGCGCACTGGAAGGCGCGACCGATTTTTCCGCAGCGAAGACGCTGATCGAATCGGCCAAGCAGGCGGGCGATGCTGCCTTCACGCAGGCGGCGCTGAAGAAGGCAGGCGACCTTGCCAGCGCCACCGGCGAATACATCGAACTGGCCGAAGGGCTGGCCGGCGTGGGCGACAAGCCGGGCGCGACCGCGCTGCTGGACAAGGCCGAAGACGCAGTGGCCGGTCTCGACGAAATGCAGAAGCTGGTGACCGCGGTGGAAGCCCATCTGGCCGACGACGCCGAGCGCCTTGCCCGCGTCAAGGCCAAGCTCGAAAAGCGCCAGGCCAACCACGCGCGCTACATGGAGTTCCAGCAACTGGAAAAGGACGCGGTCAGCGTCAAGCAGTTCCTCGCGCTAGCCGAACGCGTGCGGCTCGAGCTCGAGGATCCGTTCTATTCCGCCAAGCTGATCGAGTCGGCGGAAACCCTGCTCGACGGCACCGGTTACCAGTTCTCGCGCTACAAGCCGATCCTGCTGGCGGTGGACAAGAACCTCGATGACACCGCCTGGCTCGGCCGCCTGCTCGACCGCGCGGCGGAGAATGCGACCGACTTCATCGCCTTCAAGGATCTGGTGGTCACCGCGGCGCATCTGCAGCACCGCGAGCTCGGCGTCTCCAAGGCGCGTGCCTACCTCGCCGCGCGCGAAGCGGCGCTGGCGGCGGATGCCGACGCCAACGTCTATGATCTGGCCAAACTCGCGGAAGCAAGCTACGCCGCCACCTCGGATGCGACCGAAGCGGCGCGCCTGCTGGAAGCCGCGCGCGCCAAGGCGAGCGACCATTTTGCGCTGACCCACCTCGGCCGCCTGTACGCCTCCATGGGTAACCCGGCCAAGGCCGACGAACTCTACGCCGCCGCCGCCGCAGCCTGCCCGAATGGCGATGCCTGCATCCAGTTCATCGATCGCCTGAAGGGATTCGCCCTGCCGGCCGAGACGCTGAAGAAGTGGTACGCCGAATGCGGCACGCACCTCCGCACACCCTCCGACAAGCTGCGCTGGGCCGAAGGCATTGCCGACGCGCTCAACGACAAAGCCTGGGCGAGCGAAGTCTACGGCCAGCTGGCCGGACAGTTCAGCGGCCCCGATGCCGCGCGTTTCGACCTGTCGCGCCGTTCGCGTGCCGACCTGAATTTCTACGGTTCGGTACGCCGCCATTAAGCCGCTGGGAATACCCCTGAAAACAGCCCGGTTGCCCCACAAGGGGACTGCAACTTTCTACGGGCTGAACAGCCCGTGAAAGATTGGTTGCACGGGCTGTTTTTATTTGTACACTCCAGATAAAGTCGTTTTACGGAGTGCGCCATGCTGGAACTGTCTGCCCTCATCGACACCGTGCAGAAGAACTGCACCATCGCCGACGCGCGCCACGCGCGCGACATGACGATGTGCACCTTCCTGCTCGAAATGCGCGAGTACTACCGCTGGGAAATGGAAATTCCCTACGGCGCGCGCCTGCCCAAGGATGAGCTCGGCGACTGGCTGAACGCGCGCGAAAGCCTGTGGGACACGGTGGAGGAAGAGGATTTCGCGCTGCTGCCACTGAGCGATTCCGGCATCGATCCGTTCGAGGCCGACGACATCAACCGCGCACTGATCCCCCAGGGCCTGGTCTACAGCAGCGGGCTGGGGCATTTCCGCAAGCCGCATTTCGTGCTGGCCGAACTCAAGCGTGCCGAGGTGCGCGAGGGCGTGCAGGTGTTGGTGGCCGGCTGCGAATACGCACGCGATCTGATCGCGCCGCCGGCGGCGATGCGCGGCGGCGCGATTTTCCTGCGCATGGACGCGGTGCGCCGCCTGCTGTGGAACAAGTACGAAGAGTGGCAGTGGAAGGAAAAGGACACTGCGCTGGGGCGCGCGTTTGCCCACTATGATTTCGAACGCGATGTCGATCGCGGGCTCGACCGCATGGCGGAAGCCGAGAGCGAGGCGATGATCCTGCACGAAATCGGCGAGGCGCGTGCCGAGTCGCTGCTGGGCGAAGACTGGAATGCGATGCTCGGCCAGCTCGGCTCGCGCCATGCCGAACTGCTGGCACGCGCAGTGCGCGACCATCTGGCCGACTGCCTGGTGACGTTACCGACCTTGCTCAAACGCGAGGCCATCGGCTCGCTGCATTTTTACTTGGCGAACCTGTCCGGCCTGCGCCGCGCGCTATTCCCGGCGCTGCCGCAGGCGTATGACGCCTGGCTCGACAGCCGCGACACGGCTGGGCTGGCACGCACCGTGGCGACAGCCGAAACCCACTGGCTGAATGCGGCGCGAAAGCTGATCACCACCTACCATCGCGACCCCGCACACGGTGACGCGCAGCCCAACGCGCTGGCCGGCGGCGATCTCGCCAGCCTTAAACTCTAGCGCCTATCCACACCCCGGGGAAAAACAAACGGGCGCGAGCGCCCGTTTGTTTTTTTTGCCACGCTGTGCGACAACTCAGGCCGGAACCTCCGCTGATTGCGCCAGCTGCGCATTGATGCTGTCGAGCAACTGCTGTTCCTGATACGGCTTGCCCAGGTACACGTTGACGCCGATTTCCATCGCGTGGTTGCGGTGCTTGTCCGCCGTGCGCGAGGTGATCATGATGATCGGCACCGATTTCAGTCGGTTGTCGCTGCGCATCACGCGGGCCAGCTCGAAGCCGTCCATGCGCGGCATCTCGACGTCGAGCAGCACCACGTCGGGGATCAGGTCGTGCATCCGTTCCAGCGCATCGACGCCATCCTTTGCGCTGTCGACGCGGAAGCCTTCGCGGGTGAGCAGGCGGGTGGTGATCTTGCGCACGGTGAGCGAATCGTCGACCACCAGCACCAGTGGAGGCTGCAGGGCGGCGCTGAGTTCGGCCGCCTGGGCGGGTGCCGTGCGTTCCGCCGCAGTGCGCGGCAGACTGGCCCAGCGCAGCGCCAGCGGCACCGGGTTGAGAATCAGGATCACGCGTCCGTCACCGCGCACCGTGGCACCGGCAACACCGGTGATGCGCGCGATTTGCGGGCCAATGTTCTTGACCACGATTTCGCGTGTGCCCTCGATGACGTCGACCAGCACAGCCGCCTGGCTGGCACCGCTTTGCAGCAGGACCACCGGATTGTAGCGCTGCACTTCGTGCACCGCCTCGGTGTCGCCCAGAAGGTGCGGCAGGTAGGAGAAGGGGTAACGCGAACCGCGCCACTCCACCTCGCCGGCGGACATGGCCTGCGCAAGCGCTTCCGGCTTCAGTTCCAGCACCTGCTGCACCAGCGGCGTCGGCAGCGCATAGTCGTGGCGGGCGGCGTGGATCATCACCGCCTGGGTCATCGCCAGCGTCAGCGGCAGATAGATGTGGAAGCTGGTGCCTGCACCCGGCGTCGAGACAATGTCGATGCGGCCGCCCAGTGCGGAAATTTCGCTCTTCACCACATCCATGCCGACGCCGCGGCCGGCAACCTGGCTGACGGTCTCGGCGGTGGAGAAGCCGGCGGCAAAGATCATCTGCGCCAACAGGGTTTCGGTCGGTTCGACCCCCGGCAGCAGCAGGCCCTGGGCTTCGGCTTTTGCGCGGATGCGGACGTAGTCGAGACCGCCGCCGTCGTCCTTCACGGTCAGCATCATCTCGTTGCCGGACTGGCGTGCGGACAGCACGATTTCGCCGAACTCCGGCTTGCCGGCCTCGCGGCGCACCTCGGGCGACTCGATGCCATGCGCCAGCGCGTTGCGCAGCAGATGCTCGAGCGGCGCAGTGACTTTTTCCAGCACCGAGCGGTCGATTTCGAGTTCGCCGCCCTGGATGTCGAGCTGGGCGCGTTTGTCGACGTCGCGCGCCGTCTGGCGCACGGTGCGGTACAGACGCTCGGCCACTGAATACAACGGTACCATGCGCACCCGCAGCAGATCCTGCTGCAGTTCGCGGTTCAGCCGCGTCTGCTGGATCAGCGCGGCGTCGGCTTCGCCGAGACGCGCCAAGAGGATGTGCTGCACGGTGGAAATGTCGTTCACGCTTTCGGCCAGGAAGCGGGTGACCTCCTGGAATCGGGTAAAGCGGTCAAATTCCAGCGGATCGAATTTTTCGGCACTGCCCTGGCTGAGGAAGGTGGCCTGCATCTGCGATTCGGCCTGAATCTCCACCTCGCGAATGTGGCCGCGCAGGCGCGTGAGCGCTTCCGACAGCTCGGTGACGTGACGCTTGAAGGCGAACACTTCGCTCTCGATCCGCGAGCGCGCGATCGCCACTTCGCCGGCCTGGTTGACCATGCGGTCGACCCAGTCTGCACGCACCCGCAGGGTCAGCGCATTGGCGTCCCGAGTGGCGGTCTGCGACGGCGCATCGACGACAGCGGTGTGCGTGGGAACGGCTGCTGCAATCTCGCCCGCGTTCAGCACGGGTTCGACCGGTGCTTCCAGCGGCGCAGCGGGTGCTTCCTCGCTCAGCGGCGTAAGATCGCCCCGCTTCAGGCGGTCGACGATTTCAGCCACGCGGTCGAGTTGCGTTTCCAGCGTATCGAACACTTCGCGGTTGGCGAGCAGATGGCCCTCGATCACGGCGATCACACGCGATTCCATCACGTGGGTGAGTTCGCCCAGGCGCATCGCGCCGACCATGCGCGCGCTACCCTTGATGGTATGCAGGTTGCGGCGCAGCGCATCGCGTGCGGCCGTCTCGCCGGGGGCGGCGCTCCAGGCGCGTAGTTGTGCGCTGGTATCCGGTACCAGGGTGTCGGCTTCCTCGAGGAAAATCGGCAGTAGCTGCTGGTCGATTTCGTCGGCCACCTCGCGGCGCTCGAACACTGGCGACGGGCCCGCCAGCTTGATGTCGGGTATCAGCGCGCTGATGTCCGGCAGGTCGGTGGCGGCAGGCGCCGCCTGCTGCACCTCGGCGGGCGCGGTCTCGCTGGCGGGTGGCGATGCAAGCGGCGTTTCGTCTTCGGAGACGATCTGCTCGTCTTCCAGTTCGCCCAGCGTCGCGATCAGGTCGCTGGCCGCTTCGGGCAGGTGTCCTTTTTCCATAGACGCGACCATGTCGTGTAGGCGGACGACCGTATCCTGAACCAGTGGCAGGTGCGCGGGCGGCAAGGCCACATGCACGAATCGGTTCCAGTATTGCTCCAGCGCATGCGACAGTTCGGACAGCGTCGAGATGCCGGCCGTACCCGCAATGCCCGCCAGGGTGTGGACGGCACGCCGCGCATGTTCGCTGACCGTGCTGTGGGCCGCTTCGGCGTGGCGCTCGACTTCTTCCTGCAATACGGCGAGACGCTGGTGCACCTCGGTCATGAAAATGTCGTACAGACCGGGCGACAGACACACCGTTCCGATGCAGATTTCATCCGTCTCGACTTCAGCGGGTTCGACTTCATATTCATCGACGACAGGCGGTGCGACCGCGTATTCGATCAGCGCCCCTACCGCAGGCAGGTCGGGAGTCGCGTACTGGACGTCCACCACCGCCATCGGGGACCCGGCTTCAGCTTCAGCTTCTGCTTCAGGCCCGGCATCGTATGTGATTTCGATCTCGCCAGTCTCTTCTGCAGGCACGGCTTCCGCTGCCGCATCCTGCACCGCTTCGGCCGGCGTGTCGGGAGTCGCTTCAACAGACAACACGCATTCAGCTTCTGCCGGCACGTCCGCCACAGGTGCTTCGACCTCGATGGCGGGCGCGTCTTCCAGCGGCTGGCCCTGTGCCACGCTATCAACAGCATTCAGCAGCGCGGCCAGCGGCAGCGTCCTGACCTGGTTGTCGCGCAAGGCATCGATCCAGTCCTGGAACACTCCGCGGGCCTGGCTTACCAGGCGCAGCAGGTCGGCGCTGGCCGATTTCTGCTCGGCCAGCCAGCCGTTCATCAACAATTCATGGCGCCATGCGGCCTCGCCCAGTTCGTTCAGGCCGACCATGCGGCCGCTGCCCTTCAGCGTATGAAAACCGCGGCGGATGATGGTCAGGGAATCGCGGTCGTCCGGATTGTTCTGACAGGCCATGCTGGCTTCGCCCATGGCCGCCAGCACTTCGTTGGCTTCCTCGAGGAAAATTTCCAGCAGTTCGGCTTCGGACTCTGCGGGAACCGTGGCCTGCAGGGTGAATTCACCTGCCTGCACGCGGTCAAGTCGTTCGGCGGCGGGCATGGCCGCCAGGGCTGCGGCCGGTGGCGCCTCAAGCGGCGCCGGCGGCGGGATGTCCAGGGTTTCGCTGGCCTCGATCGCGGCCGCGTCCGGCAGCGCATCCGCCATGTCGAACTCGACGATCGCCGACTCGGCAGCCGGCGATTCGGGCTCGACCACGACGATGGGTGCCACGTCGGCTGCGGGACGCTCCGGCAGCGCCAGACCTGTCAGGGCTACAATGTCGGCATCGAGCGTCCACGGCGCTTCGCTCGCGTGCTGGCTCGCATCGAACGCAGCACGCACCTGCTGCTGCAGCCGGGCATCGGCGATCAGCTCGGCGTCACGGCCCAGCTCGTTCAGAACATCAAGGAATTTTTTTTTTGCGGCCTCGTCGGGCTCGTCGCGCCATGCCAGATAGTCGGCCTGCACAGCGGCCTTGCGGGCAGGCAGGCCAGCTTCGATGGTATCGTCGAAACCCGTCTCTTCCTCAGCCAGCCCGAGTTCGATCATCGCGGGGCGCAGCACGCTGACGGCATCGCTGCGTCCGGCGCAAAACGCCTCGATATACAGGCCGAGGCTGGAGAACGCATCGGCCAGTCGCTGCTGGGTCGCCTCGTCGGGGTAGCCTTCGCTGGCATAGGGTTGCGCAATGGCCGTCGCCGCCGCCAGCAGGCTCGCTGCCTCGGGCAGTTCCAGCATGGTCAGGGCGCCTTGCGCCTGCTGCGCCAGCGCCGGCACATTGGCCATTGCCTCGCGCTCATTGGCGTCACGGAAGAAGGCGTCCAGCGCCTCTTCCATCTGTCGCAGATTCTGTCCGACTTCCTGCGCCATGTGCAGCAGCATGTCGCGTTCGGCTTCACGCTGGTTGGCCGATTCCTCGGCACTGGCCGGCATTTCACGACCTTCGATCAGCGCGCGCAGGCGCGCCTGCTGCGCCCCGGCACGCACGGCATAGTCGGCGTGCAGCACATCCTCGCGGGCGACCGCATTCTGCATCGACAGCAGCGTGGATGCGATTTCCAGATTCATCTGTTCGCGCGCATCGCCTTCCTGTTCGGCGGCGGCACTGGCCGCGCCACCCAGTTCTTCCAGCAGGCTGCCCAGGCCGCTGTCTTCGAGCGCATGGGCCTGCGGCTGCATCCGCCCCAGGTGGGTCTGGAACTGTTCCAATTGTGCGGCATCGCCCTCGACATAGGCATGCCAGCTGTCGTGCGCGCCTTTCAGGCTGGTCTGCAATGCATCCAGCACCGGGCGCATGCGCGCCAGCGCCTCGGGATCGAGCATGCCGCGTCCCGGCAAATAGCGGTCGAGGCCGAACGTCGAGCGCACTTCCGCCGCGCGTCCGTCCTGCGGCTGGCTTTTCGCGACGAAGAACAGGGCGTCGCGCAGCAGGCGTTCGGCAACCTGCGGCGAGCCCTCGATCAGGCGACGCATCTGCAGGTCGACCCGCGCGAGCAGTTGCTTGACATGGAAATCGGCTTCGACGCCGCGCGCAATCAGACTGTCGACAAAGCCGACGCAGGCCCACCAGAAGGTTTGCGAAGCGTGCGACGGCGCGATGCGCTCGATCGCTGCCAGGGCATCACGCATGCGCTGCAGCCCCTGATCCGCATTGGCGTTGCGCAGGAAAGCCAGCAGTCCGCGCTGGAACTGGCCGCGCGCAGCCTTGACCTCGGCGGCCAGCACATCCTGCGCCATGCCTTCGCCGCCGGGCTTGCCTTGTGCCCGCGAGCGCAGGTCGGGGAAGAACAGTTCGCCTTCGAATACGCGCTCGGCACCCTGCAGTTCACGCAGGCGCTTGTAGAGGGGGAAGAGCGCCAGTTCGCCGCTGCCACGGCCATCCGCCAGGTCCTTGACCCAGCGTTGCAGGCCTTCCATCGCATTGCGCAGCGCGCGCAGGACGTCGTCACCGGCGGCGATGCGATTCTCGTTGATGTCGTCCAGCACGGATTCAAGCGTGGCCGACAGCGTGGCTGCACCTTCCAGCCCAACCATGCGCAGCGCGCCGGTAGCCTGGTGCGCGTCATCATGCGCCAGGCGCAGCGCATTGGTGAGCTCGGCATCCGCGCTGTAGGCCTGAATGCGCCCGAGGGCGGCCTGCAGGGCGGCGTCGATGTCGCCGCGTACCCAGTTCAGCGGACCGGTATCGTAATCGAGTAAGGCGCTCATTCTGTGTTGTTCCCGAAGTTGATTGCAGAGGCCGTGATTGGCTGCCTGTCCGGTAGGCCGGTCAGGAGAGCTTGAATCCCGACACCGAATTCTTCAGATCCTGCGCCAGCTGTTTCATGCCGCCAATCGATTCGGCCGTCTGCTGTGTGCCCGTGCTGGTCTGTGACGAAATCGCCTTGATGTCCTGCATGGTCTCCGCCACCTTGGCGGTCGATTCCGCCTGACTCTGCGTAGCGGAGGAAATGTCGGCAATCAGACCGGCCAGCGTTTTCGACACGGTGCCGATCTCGGCCAGCGTCTGACCTGCAGCATCAGACAGCTTGGCACCCTCGACCACGCCCTGGGTCGAGACTTCCATCGCCGCCACCGTATCGTGGGTGTCCGACTGAATGGTCTTCACAATCGCCGCGATCTGCTTGGTCGCATCGGCCGAACGTTCCGCCAGCCGCTGCACTTCTTCCGCAACCACCGAGAAACCGCGACCGGCTTCACCCGCGGACGCGGCCTGAATGGCGGCGTTGAGCGCCAGCACGTTGGTCTGCTCGGTAATGTCCGAAATCAGTTCGACGATTTCGCCGATCTCCTGCGAGGATTCGCCGAGGCGCTTGATTCGCTTCGAGGTTTCCTGGATCTGCTCGCGCAGACCGTTCATGCTGGTAATGGCATTCGCCACCGCCTGCTGGCCTTTTTCGGCAGCCGCCAGTGATTGTTCGGCCACGCGTGCGGATTCGGCCGCGTTGCTCGACACGGTTTGCACCGACTGCGCCAGGTTCACCACCGCGGACGAGGTTTCCTCGATTTCCTCGGTCTGACGACGTGCGGCCTGTTGCAGCGCGTCGGAAACCTGGCCCGCCTGGTTCGCCGCATCGTCCATCTGCTGCGTCGCGTTGTTGATCCCGCGCACCAGGGTACGCAACTCCTCCACCGTGTAGTTGATCGAGTCGGCCACCGCACCGGTGATGTCCTCGGTCACGCTGGCGTTGATGGTGAGGTTGCCTTCGGCCAGTTCGCCCAGTTCGTCCATCAGGCGCAGAATCGCTTCCTGGTTGCGGCTGTTTTCCTCTTCGCTCTTGCGTGCACGCTGTTTGGTCTCGTTGATGTTGACCAGTCCCAGCAGCACCAGGGAAACCAGCGCCAGTACGCCAAACAGCGCGGCCAGCAGGTAGCCGGTGCCGCCGACGGCCTGGTAATTCTGCGACAGCTGGTTGGTATCTTCGAGCAGGGCATCACTGCCGACGAACAGGTTGTTCGCCGCGACCTTGGATTGCAACAGCGGTTGCGTGTTGGCCAGCACCTCACCCACCGCTTCCACCATGTCGCCCATGTTGGCGCCCAGGTCTTCCAGGGTCAGCAGGCTGTCCTCGTTGCGGCTGGCCGCACCGCCCATCAGCGATTGCACCGTGTCACGGAAAGAGGTCGTATCCTTTTCCAGCTGCAGCACCACCTCGGGGTCGATCAGGTCGGACGACAGCAGCAGGTTGGCGTTTTTCGGCATGCGCTGGCTCAGCATGACCAGGTGGTTCGCACGCGACACTTCGCGCACGCTTGCGCCCGCATCGACCAGCTGACTGGCGAGCTGTTCGGCCACTTCCTGCAGATCGATGGACAGGGCATTAATCCGCCGCACGTTTTCGTTCAGTTGAACCAGGTTTTTCTGCTGCGACAGAATCTGCACCACCTGTGGCGCAAAGCCTTTCCACTGCGTGCTGATCTTGTCGAGGGTCTCGCGCGCAGCACCGCTGGATGCAGGCACATCGCCGTCACCGTCGATCAGGCCGGCCAGCGTCGTTTCGAACGCCACCTTGCCCTCGGCCAGACGCTTGAAGGCAGCGGCGTTACCGAGCACGGACTGTTGCGCGGTCAGCGGCAGCCGCTGCGACAACACCTTCAGGTCGCCGGCGCGGCCTTCGTAGTCGGTTCGGTTGTCGAGCTGGATCAGGCTGTGGACGGTGAAGCCGGCCGCCAGCAGCAGCGAGATGATCAGGGCGCCACCGGCGTACAGGTATTGCTTGTCAACCGGCAGATGTCCGATCAGCGGAGCCTTGCCCGGCTCCGTGTCGGCCAGCTTGCGCACGCTCTCCATGATCATGGCGGTATGTTCGCCGCCCTTCTTGCCCGTGACCTTTTCGGTCATGCGGCCAGCCAGTCCCTTGAGACCACCCATCGTTATCGCCATGTTCATGCTCCTTCACTCCTCCACTCGTCAGCGCAGACGCGCCGGTTTTCAGTATCCATCCGCACCAAACTGTGCTTCGACCTTGAGAAACTCGGCGTCGCCGAGCAGCTTCGAAAAATCCATGTCGCACCAGTCGGCACCCGCCTCGTCGGAATAATGACGGGCCGCCCACGGATGCTGCGCCACGCGATCGCTGCGCGGCTGGTAGCGGCTGATGTTCTTCAGCCCCAGCGTGCAGCGAACCAGCAATGCCGCATTCATGCCGAAATCATGGTGCGGGATCAGCAGCCGGCAATCCGCATGTTCGGGCGTCACGCCCTGGCCCATGAAATCGGAAAAATCGCTCACTGCGTACAGATTGCCGCGAATGTTGGTGACCCCGCGAAACCAGCGGCATGCGCCCGGCACCCTGACGAGGGTCGGCACCGGAATCACCTCCTCGGTATCCGACAGGCTCACCAACCAGTTCTCGTTTCCGACCTGAAACCCCAGGCGGGAACCGCTGTTGTCGCGGCTAGCCGCGGCCTGCAATTGCTGCGAAAGCGTGGTCTGGAATTCGCGCAGGTTGAATTTCTTGGCCATTTCGGTCCGCTCAGCCCAGCGCCTTGATTTGCGACAGCAGGTCTTCCGGCTTGATCGGCTTCACCAGATAGGCCTTGGCACCCTGGCGCATGCCCCAGACCTTGTCGGTTTCCTGGCCCTTGGTGGTGCACATGATGACCGGGATGTGTTTGGTCGCCTCTTCCTTGGTGATCATGCGGGTCGCCTGATAGCCGTTCATGCCCGGCATCACGACGTCCATCACGATCAGGTCGGGCAGGGTCTGCTTGGCCTGTGCCACAGCCTCCTCGCCGCTCTCGGCCATGCTGACCAGATAGCCGTTCTTGACCAGCAGTTCGGACAGGAAAAAACGCTCGGTGGGGGAATCATCCACAACCAGAATTCGGCTGATCGCCATAATCTACACTCCTTGAAAAACAGTCAGGCCCTGGAACAGGCGTGCTCGCGCACCGCCGTCAGCAGCGTATCTTTGGTAAACGGCTTGGTCAGATATTCGTCCGACCCCACCATGCGGCCGCGTGCACGGTCGAACAGGCCATCCTTGGACGACAGCATGATCACCGGCGTGGTGCGATATTTGGCATTGCGCTTGATCAGCGAACAGGTCTGGTAGCCGTCGAGACGCGGCATCATGATGTCGACAAACACCACATCCGGGTCGTGGTCGGTGATTTTCGACAGCGCATCGAAGCCATCCTGCGCCAGGATGACCTCGCAGCCCGCCTGATTCAGGAAGATTTCCGCGCTGCGACGAATGGTATTGCTGTCGTCGATGACCATCACCTTCACGCCTTTCAATGCTTCGTTGTCCACACGTCTTCTCCACCAGTTCCCGGGGCGTGCGACACGTGCCGCACCCCCTGCGTGGATATCATTACGGCAGCAGCCGGAGCTTCTTTAGTGGCGGGGGCTGCGGAGCGCCCGCAATAAAAAAGGGCGCGGCCGAAGCCGCGCCCTGATTCGCACCCGAACAGCGTGATTACTGCCAGGAATCGGTGGTGGATTTCTTGTCCGTGCCGGCAACTGTGCTCATGGTCTCGATAATGACGTTGGGCAGCGATGAAATGCGCATGAACTGGCCCATGCCCACGTCGGGGAAGGCCAGCGCGATGCGGAAACGGCCGTGCGGCGCGCCCACTTCGTTGCCAATCACGTACACCTCATACGGCAGGCCGGCGATATTGTCCTGCATCTCGATCTTCTTCATCCACTCGCCGTCGCTGTTGCCGCCGTCGTTCATGGCCACGCCGAACACGGCCAGTTTGCGGTCCGGCAGGACGATTTCATACACCTTGCTGGTCTTGCCGACGCCCTTGGCCAGGTTGTCGCGAACGACCTTCACCGCATCGTTGAAGCTGTCGTACTCGGCCAGCTTGTTCTTGTGCGAATCGACGCGCTCCATGCCGATCATGTAGCGATAGCTGGCGAGGTTGGCGGGCTGTTCGTCGCCGCCCTGCGGCTTGCCTGCGCCCAGCGCGCCCTTCAGGCGCTCCTGCACCGCCTTGACGGCCGGCTCGCGCTTCTCGAAATCGCGGCGGAGATAGGCTCGGTACCAGTAATCCGGGTTGGTGTAGGCCACGCTGCCGTTGGCCTTCACACCGACGCGAATCGCCGCGCCCAGCACTGCGTAGCCGCCACTCGCGCCAACTTCGCGGAGCATGGCGTCATCGGTAGCCACCACCACGCCATGGCCGGCCAGATCCTTGGGGAAATACTTGCCCACCACCTTGAAGCCGGCATTTTTGAGCTTGGTCTCGACCGCGCTCGCCACCGCCTGCACCGTCCCTGCCGGCACCGAATCGCCCTGGATATAGGGGGAAACCGCCCACACGCTCGTCGAAAAAACGAGCAGCACCCACGTTGTTATGCTCCGCAAAATCATTGTCGTCTCCTGATTAAAATGACCCTATCAGATCAGTCTGACAATACTATTGACAGGGCGGCCGCTAGGGCGCGTGGGATTTTATGGGCAAACGGTCGGTCGAGCAAGTCTATTTATAGGGCCACCATTTCAAAATCGTCCTTGCGAGCGCCGCAATCCGGACAGGTCCAGTTGATCGGCACGTCTTCCCAGCGGGTGCCCGGCGGAATGCCGTCGTCCGGCGCGCCGGTTTCCTCGTGATAGATATAGCCACAGATCAGGCACATCCAGCTTTTGTATTCAGGGGCGTCGGGCATGGGAAGGAAGGGAATCGGCTAAAATCAGGGCTCGATTCTAAAGCAGTGACGTCATGCCGCCTATTTTCTCCCCACAACCCACGCCGCCGCTGGTGCTCAGCTTCGCCGCGTCCGACCCGACCGGTGGCGCCGGCATCCAGGCTGACCTGCTGACGCTCGCCAGCATGGGGTGTCATCCGCTGTCGGTGATCACTGCGATCACCGTGCAGGACACCGCCGGCGTCGAGGAAATCCTGGTGATCGACGCCGAATGGGTGGGCGACCAGGCGCGCATGCTGCTGGAAGACGTGCCGGTCGCCGCGTTCAAGCTGGGCATGCTGGGCAGCCCGGAGTCGATCGCGGTCATTGCCGAGATCCTCGCCGACTATCCCGATATCCCGGTCATTCTCGATCCGGTGCTGGCCTCCGGCCGCGGCGACGAACTCGCCACCGACGACATGATCGCCGCGATGCGCGACCTCTTGATCCCGCAGACCAGCATCCTCACGCCCAACAGTCACGAAGCGCGGCGGCTGGCGCTGTTCGAGTCGGACGAGGACGACATGGATCTGGCCGCCTGTGCCCGGCATCTGACCGACCTCGGTTGCGAATACGTGCTGATCACCGGCACCCATGAAAACACCCCGCGCGTGCTAAACAGCCTGTATGACGCCAACGGCCATGTGCAGACCGACGCCTGGGACCGCCTGCCCGGCAGCTACCACGGCTCCGGCTGCACCCTGGCCTCGTCGATTGCCGCCGCGCTGGCCTACGGCCAGGACATGCCGGCTGCGGTGCGCGAAGCGCAGAACTTCACCTACGAAACGCTCAAGGCCGCATTCCGGCCCGGCATGGGGCAATACATTCCGGAACGTTTCTTCTGGGCACAGGGCACCCAGACCGAGGGCAACGCGTGAACGCTGGGCCTGAATGTCCCATTATTTGATTTTCTGCCACACCTGATTTCCACCATGCCTGATTTTCCGGGTGGCCTCTACGCCATCACCCCCGAAACGATCGATACCGAACAGCTGCTGACGCAGGTCGAAGCGGCATTGACCGGCGGCGTTGCCGCGGTGCAGTACCGCGACAAGTCGGGCGACGTCGCGCGCCGCCACGAACAGGCGAGCGAGTTGGTCATGCTGTGCCGCCAATTCGGCGTGCCGCTGATCGTCAACGACGACCTGCGGCTGGCCGACCTCGCCGACGCCGATGGCGTGCACCTTGGGCGCGACGACGGCAGCGTGCGCGAGGCGCGCATCATCCTCGGCAAGGGAAAAATCATCGGCGCCTCGTGCTACCAGGATCTGGCGCTGGCACAGGCCGCGCAGGCCGCCGGCGCCGACTATGTGGCCTTCGGCAGTTTTTTCCCGTCGCCGACCAAGCCGGCTGCGGCGCGCGCCGATCTCACCCTGCTGCACGAAGCGGCTCGTGCGCTGCGGCTGCCGATCGTCGCCATCGGCGGCATCACGCCCGCCAATGCACCGCCGCTGCTCGATGCCGGCGCCGACAGCCTGGCCGTGCTGTCGGCCCTGTTCGATGCATCCGACATCCGCGCCGCCGCGCGCGCCCTGAATCAACTATTTGAGACGGAATCCGAACAATGACCCGCAACGAACAACTCTTCGAACAATCGCAGCATGTCATCCCAGGCGGCGTGAATTCGCCAGTGCGCGCCTTCAAGAGCGTCGGCGGCACCCCGGTGTTCTTCAGCCGCGCCAAGGGTTCGCGCGTGTGGGACGCCGACGGCCGCGAATACATCGACTACGTCGGCTCGTGGGGCCCGGCCATCCTCGGCCACGCCCACCCCGGCACCGTGAAGGCGGTGCAGGACGCCGCCGCAAATGGCCTGTCGTTCGGCGCGCCGTCCGAGGCCGAGCTTACCATCGCGCGGCGCATCATCGAGCTGGTGCCGAGCATCGAGAAAGTCAGGCTCGTCTCGTCCGGCACCGAGGCGACGATGAGCGCGATCCGGCTGGCGCGCGGCTTCACCGGCCGTTCCAAGTTCATCAAGTTCGAGGGCTGCTACCACGGACACGCCGATTTCCTGCTGGTGAAGGCCGGCTCCGGCGCGCTCACCTTCGGCAACCCGACCTCGGCCGGCGTGCCTGCGGAGGTCGCCGCGCAGACCATCGTGCTCGACTACAACGACGTCTCGGGGCTCGAGCGCACCTTCGCCGAGATCGGCAACGAGATCGCCTGCATCATCGTCGAGCCCTTCGCCGGCAACATGAACCTGGTCAAGCCGACCGCCGACTTCATGGCCGCGATGCGCCGCCTGTGCGACGCGCACGGTGCGCTGCTGATCTTCGACGAGGTGATGACGGGCTTTCGTGTCGACCTCGGCTGCGCGCAGAAGCTCCTTGGCATCAAGCCTGACCTGACTACGCTCGGCAAGGTGATCGGCGGCGGCATGCCGGTCGGCGCCTTCGGCGGTCGCGCCGACGTCATGGACAAGCTGGCGCCGACCGGCCCGGTCTACCAGGCCGGCACGCTGTCGGGCAACCCGGTCGCGGTGGCCGCAGGGCTCGCCACGCTCGCCGCGATTTCAGAGCCCGGCTTCCACGCGGCGCTGACCGCCCATACCGAACGTCTGGTCAATGGCCTGAATGCCGCAGCCAAGGACGCCGGCGTCACCTTCTGCGCCGACTCGGTCGGCGGCATGTTCGGCCTGTATTTCGCGGCCAGGCCACCGACCAGCTTTGCCGAAGTGATGCAGGGCGACAAGGACAAATTCAACCGCTTCTTCCACGCCATGCTCGACCACGGCATCTATCTTGCACCATCGGCGTTCGAGGCCGGCTTCGTTTCAGCCGCGCACAGCGACGCCGACATCGACGCCACGGTCGCCGCCGCACGCGAGGTGTTCAAGGCCTTATGAACGACGAGTTGTCCCCCGAGGACGAGCTGCGCCTCAACGTCCTCTTCAACACCGAGCTCAAGGCTGTCCGCATCGACGAATCGAACATGACGCTGTGGGCGCTGACGCCGCAGGGCGAGGCGAGCGTGCCGTTAAAGCCCACCGAGCGCGCCGACCGCTACCTGAAGCGGGTGCGCGAAATGCTGTCCGGCCACGCGCTCGGCTCGCCCGGCGGCTATCCGGTGCATCTGACGCGCTGGACGCGGCAGTCGCAGGCCGGGCTCTCCACCCAGCATCTGGCGCAGCTGCTGCTGATCGCCGAAGAAGAAGCGGTGGTCGCGGTGGTGCACTCGCCCGCGCTCACCGACGAGCTGGCGCGCTACGCCTGGTGGTGCATGCCGACGATCGAGAACGCGCGACTGATGCTGATGCGCGACGTCGTGTGCCAGGGCAGCATGGGCCGCACGCTGGCCGAGTTCCTGGTCGATCACCTCGCCTTTCTGCACGAGGATGACATCGGCATTCTCGATACTGTCGCAGTGATGCTGTATTCGGGCGTGCTGACCGACGCCGAGCGACTGGCGATCTGGAAGCGCGGCAACAGCCGCAACTCGTATTACGTCGCCTTTCTCGAACTGCAAGCCGACAGCCTGCCCAATCCGCGGGCGCCGCGTGGCGATCACGCCAGCGTGCCGCCGCTGGCCGACAACCCCTACAGCGTGATGCTGGAGAAAGTGCTGTCGGGACAGGGGCAGACCTTCATCGCCACCACGGCGACCATCCTCGATCGCCCCGAAAACCAGGAAGTGGTCAACCATACGCTGAATGCGCTGGCCCACTGGTGCGGGCCGCTGCGGCAGGCGGACAACGCCTGCCGCAGCGCGGCGCGTCAGGCGTTGCTCGACGCCGCGCCGCAGTTCAAGCCGGATTGCGACGCGCTCGATACGCTGGCCGCGGTGGATGCCCAGACGGTGCGCCCGATTTTCCTCAAAACCACCGCGATCGGCTCGCTGATGCGGCGCAAGATCGAGCCCATCGTCACGCCGCTGATGGACGCGATCACGGTGCTGCGCCGCCAACCCTAGTCCCACGGCCTGAAAAAAACGAAGCCCCGACGTGCACAAGCACGCCGGGGCCACGTCGACTGCAAGGGCTTACTTGCCGAGTGCCGAATCGATGCTCGCCAGAAACTTGTCGGCCTTCTCGAACCCGATCACCTTGTAGCCCGACTGCTCGCCGGCGGCGGTCCAGAAGATCAGCCCGGGCGGACCGAACAGGCTGAAGCGCTTCAACAGCGCCTTGTCGGCATCGGTATTGGCGGTGACGTCGGCCTTCAGCAGCACCACGTCGGCAAGCCGCGCCTGCACGCGAGCATCGCTGAAGGTGAACGCTTCCATTTCCTTGCACGACACACACCAGTCGGCATAGAAGTCGAGCATGACGGCTTTTCCGTCGGCCTTGGCGGCGGCCAGGCGCGCGTCGAGTTCGGCCACGTCCTTGACCTTCTCGAACGGGAGGCCCTTCTGCTCGGCCGCCATCGCCACGCCGCCGCCCGCGCCGGCGCCGCCCTTGAACACGTCGAGCGGCTGCAGCAGGTTGCGACTGCCCGCGAGCATGCCGAGCAGGATCGCCAGGCCGCCGATCAGCAGCACGACGCCGAGCCCCTTCCACAGCCGTGACCAGCCGGTGGCGTGCGGCGGCAGCGGATCGAGCGCATGCAGGTAGATGGCGGATCCGATCAGTAGCATCGCCCACAGCAGCATGCTGATCCAGCCCGGAATGACCGGCGAGATCAGGTAGATCGCGATCGCCAGCATCATCACGCCGAAGAAGTATTTCACCGCGTTCATCCAGCCGCCCGCCTTGGGCAACAGGGCACCCGCCGACAGGCCCACCAGCAGCAGCGGCACGCCCATGCCGAGCGCGAGCACGAACAGCGCCAGGCCGCCCAGCACGGTGTTGCCGGTCTGCGCGATGAAGGCGAGCGCGGCGGCCAAGGGCGGCGCCACGCACGGGCCCAGGATCACGGCGGACAGCGCGCCCATGAAGAAGACGCCGATGAAATTGCCGCCCTTCATCTTGTTCGAGGCATCGGAGAACTTGCTCTGGATGAAGCTCGGCAGCTGGATTTCGAAGAAGCCGAACATCGACATCGCCAGCAGCACGAAAATGCCGGCACCGATGCCGAGCGCTACCGGATTCTGCAGCGCGTTCGACAACAGCGTGCCGGACAGCGCCGCCGCCACGCCGGCGATCGCGTAAGTGATCGCCATGCCGAGCACGTAGGCGAGCGACAGCAGGAAGCCGCTCATCTTGGTCAGGTCCTTCTTCTGGCCGGCGATGATGCCCGACAGGATCGGGATCATCGGGAACACGCAGGGCGTCAGCGCCAGCAAGAGGCCGAGGCCGAAGAAGGTCAGGATCACCGGCCAGTAGCTGCCGCCCGCGAGCACGCGCTCGATGCGCGAGGTGTCCGATTCGTTGACGGCGGGTTCGGTGGGCGCAGCGGCCGCGGTTGCGGTCACCGTGGCCATGGTGGCCGCGCTGCCGTCCGGATTGAGCGCAAAGGCCCGTGCGATCGGCGGATAGCAGACGCCGACCGCTTCGTTGCAGCCCTGCCAGGTTGTATCCAGCACCAGCTGCTCGCCCGCGGCCAGCGCGCGCGACAGGCCCACGCGGGCGGAAAAGTTCTGGTGATAGACCTCGGTGCGGCCGAAGGTCGGGTCGTCCTTGACGTCGGCGGCCGGCAGGTCGACGCCGGTGACTTTGACATCGGCCGGCGACTTGACTACGAAGGCGAGCTTGTCGCGATACAGATAGGTATCGGGCGTCAGCGTGAAATCGACGCGCACTGTCTGCGCATCCGGCATCGCCGCGTCGACCAGGAAGGCCTCGTCCGGCGGCAGCAGTTTGGGCATGTCGAGATCGCCGCCCAGGCTGCGCAGGCTGTCCAGCGCACTGGCCGGCGCCGCGGTTGCGGGTGCCGTCGCGGTGACTGCGGCCAGCAGCGCGGGCAGCTTGATCGACACGCTGGTTTCCTGCGGGGTGTAGCACAGGCCGGCGTCGGCGCAGCCCTGCGAAACCGTCTTCAGGGTAACGCTGGTGGTGTTCGCGTCACGCTGGATCGGCAGCGCGATGCGCACCTCCTTGGTGTAGGTCTCGACCTTGCCGAAGAATTCGTCCTCTTTCGTCTTGCTGGCCGGCATCCGCGGCGCCCCGAGCGACGCGCCCTCGACTGCGAACTTGAACTTGTCGCGGTACATGTAGTAGCCGTCGGCAATCTGCCAGCGCGCCTCCAGCGTATTCGCATCGAGTGCGCGCGCCGAGAACTTGAAGGCGATTTCGGGGTCGAGAAATTCTTGGGCGTGTGCCACTGGAAAGAGGATCAGCGCGCCCCAAAGTGCGGACAGTGCGCCGAACAAACGTACCCATCTGGTTTTAGTCATGCTTTTGCGTCTCCGTGGCCAGCCAGTCAAGGTAGGCGGGTAATCCATGCGTTATCGGTATTGCGATCAGTTCAGGTACGGCATAAGGATGCTGTACGCGAACGATTTCTTCAACCTGCGGGTAGGCGGCGCGGGTGGTTTTGATCAGCAGCGGGATCTCCGTCGCTGTCTCGACCGCACCTTGCCATCGGTAAATGGAGCGGCAGGGCGCCAAAACGTTCACGCACGCCGCCGCCCGGCTTTCAATCAGCGCGTGCGCCAGTTTCTCGGCGCACGCGAGATCGGGTAAATTCGTCAAGACTAACAAAGGTTCCATGTCATGCGCTTTGGTTGGATTGTGCTACTGCTGCTGTCGTTTCCCGTTCTGGAAGCGGTCGGCATTTTCTGGATGGCCGACGCGATCGGCGGCTGGGTGCTGCTGTGGCTGCTGCTGGCCGCCGTGGCCGGCGTCATGCTGATCCGCGTCGAGCGCGTCGCCTGGGGCGCGCGCCTGCTGTTTTCGATCCAGTCGGGCGCCCACCCGCTGGCGTCGGTATTTGCCAGCGGCCGCATGCTCATTGCCGGCGGCCTGCTGATTTTTCCCGGCTTCATCAGCGATGCGATTGCGCTCGGGATGCTGCTGGTGCCGGGCACCTGGGGTCGGCCCAAAATCGACCCGCTGCGGCCGGCCAACGACGACACCCCGGCAACGATCGACGGCGAATTCAAGCGCGAGCACGACGACCGGCTGCGTTAGCGGAGCGGCCCATCCCCTCAAAACAGTGCCATCTGCCCGCGTTCCTGGCGGATTTCGCGCAACAGGTCGTCGGAGGTCGGATAGCGGTATTTCAGCCGCAGTTCGCGCGTGGTGCGCGCGTTCGACAGCTGGCGCGACTCGCGCAGAAACGACAGCAGGGCTTCCGACAGGACTTTTTCCGCCTCGGCGCGCTTGACCCGCGGCGGGCGCGGCAGGTCGAAGGCATCGGCGCAGCTGTCGAACCAGTCGCCCATTTTCAGCGGATGCGCGTCGACCGCATGGTAGATGCGCTGCGAACGGCCACGGAACAGCGCGGCCCAGGCCAGCCGCGCCAGATCATCGGCATGGATGTGATTGGTGTAGCTGTCGTCCTTGGCCACCAGTGCCGGGGTGCCGCGCTTGATGCGCTCGAGCGGCAGCCGGTCGCTGGCGTAAATGCCCGGCGCACGCAGGATGCTGACCTGCACCCCCTGCGCTTCGCCCCACGCACGCAACTGGCGCTCGGCATCCACCCGCCGCACCGCGCGCCCGTTCACCGGCGCCACCGGGCGCGTCTCGGCAACCCAGTGGCCGCCGCAGTCGCCATAGACGCCGCTGGTGCTGATGTAGACCAGCGCACCGGGTTTGCGCCGTCCCAGCGCATGCAGCAGGTGCGCGGTGCGCGGATCGGTCGTGCCTGCGTTCGGCGGCGGCGCAAAGTGGAAGACGCCGTCGACGCGCGGCAGGCGCTTCAGAGTCGCCGGTATATCAAGGTCGCCGACATAGGGCGTCACTCCGAGCGCGCGCAACTCGGCGGCGCGCTCGGGCCGCCGCGTCAGGCCGATGAATGCGGCCTGGCCGGCATAGCGCTTCACCAGCCGTTGTGCGACATCGCCAAACCCCACGATCAAGATCGTTTTCATGTGTCCGCCTGTAACCTTGTCCCTGCCAAGGTGAAAACCCCGCCCTCTCGGGCGATAATCCACCGTTTTGTCGCATTTTAAGCCCACATCATGCCGTATCAGGTCACCATTCAGCCCAGCGGGCACCAGTTCAGCGTCGACGACGATGAAACCCTCCTCGAGGCCGCGCTGCGCGAAGGCTTTGCCTTGCCCTACGGCTGCCGCAATGGCGCCTGCGGCGCCTGCAAGGGTCGCGTCGTGTCAGGCCAGCTCGACTATGGCACGCATTCGCCCAACGCGCTGAAGGACGAGGAGAAGGCGCAGGGCCGCGCGCTGTTCTGCCGCGCCCGGCCCTTGAGCGACATGGTCATCGAAGCCAAGGAAATCGGCGCCGCCCGGGACATCGTGGTGAAGACGCTGCCATGCCGGGTGGAAAAGCTGGAAAAGCGGGCCGACGACGTGATGGTGATGAAGATCAAGCTGCCGGCCAACGAACGCCTGCAATACCTCGCCGGGCAATACATCGATTTCCAGCTGAAAGACGGCAAGTCACGCAGCTATTCGCTCGCCAATCCGCCGCATGACGACGCGTTGCTGGAGCTGCACATCCGCCACGTGCCGGGCGGTCTTTTCACCGATCAGGTGTTTTCCAGCCTGAAGGAACGCGACATCCTGCGCCTGAAAGGGCCGCTGGGCAGCTTCTTCATCCGCGAGGACTCCGACAAGCCGATGATCTTCGTCGCCGGCGGCACCGGCTTTGCGCCGATCAAGGGCATGCTGGAGCATGCCTTTGCCGAGCACACCGACCGCGAACTGGTGCTGTACTGGGGGGTGCGCTCGCTGAAGGATCTGTACATGGCCGAACTGCCGCAGCAGTGGCTGGCCGAGCAGCCCAACTTCAGCTTCATTCCGGTGTTGTCGAATCCCGAGCCGGGTGATGCCTGGCAGGGCCGCACCGGCTTCGTGCACGAGGCGGTGCTGGCCGATTTTTCCGACCTGTCTGGCTATCAGGTCTATGCCTGTGGCGCCCCCATCATGGTCGACAGCGCACGCGATAGTTTCGTGAAGACACGCCGCCTGCCCGAAGACGAATTCTTTGCCGACGCCTTCGTCTACGCGGCGGATGCGGAGCGCACCGACGCCGCCTGAAGCAGGTCTACAGTTCGCCGCCGGCGCCCGCCTGCATGACGTTGATCAGCGCATTGCGCACGGCCGTGATGCGCTCCTTCAGCGCGGGCGGCAGGCGTTTTTCCTGCGCCACTGCATCGATGCTGACGTCCATCATCACCAGCCAGCCCTGGCCGCTCGCGTCCTCGATCAGGGCAATGCGGCACGGCATGTAAATCGAGAAATCCATGTTCACCTCGATCAGGTCCCGGGCCAGGACCGCATCGCAAAACTGGAAAATGATGATGGTGCGTTGCGGCTTGCCGGTCACGGCTTCCACCTGCCGGGACATCGGCAGTTCGGCCACCAGCTGCAGGTTCAGCGCATTGGCGCGCAGGCGCATCGAATCGGCGGCCTCGCCCAGACTGACGCCCGGCTTGATCTTCATCTTGTAGACACTGGACTGCGCCGAGCTTTGCGCCTTGGGCGCCGCCGTGGCGGCCGAGGCCGCGGGAACGGACAGCAACAGCGTACTCAGCACCAAACCGACTGCGGCAAGAAAACGGTCATGCATCACGACACCTCCTTGAATCCGGATTGATCTGACACCACGCGCAGCGGCTTCGACGCCGCGCACAAGTCACCGGCCCTAGCCGGCACGGCAGAGCGCCAGGGCTTTCTGATAATGCCGGCTGGCCTCACCCGGCTGGTTGTTCTGCGTCTTCAGCTCGGCCATGCGGATATGGCCCTCGGCACTTGGCGCAATGGCGAGGCTGGCTTCCAGATAGCTTTGCGCCTTGCCCCACAGTTGCTGCACGCTGCACAGCTGCGCCAGCGCCAGCAGCAGATGGGCGTCGCGCGGACGCGACCGCAGCCATTTCTCGGCCTGCTCGATCTGCCGGGTCGGCCCGCTGCCACGCGCCTCACCGTACAACAGCACCAGGTCCTCGTGCCACTCGTGGTTGAGCGCGGTCTCCAGCACGTCGAGTGCGGTGTCATGGCCGCCGCGCTGGATGAAGGCACGGGCCGCGGCACGCGCCACCCAGGCGTCGACCTTGTAATTGGCCGGCACTTTTTTCCAGTATTCCAGCAGGCCGCGATCGTCATCGGCACGCCGCTTCAGGTTCTCAGCATAGGCCATGCGGCGATATTGCAAGGCGAGGCCGGGCTCGAGCGCGTTGGCGCGCATCAGCGCATCGAGCAGGCGGTCGACCTCGTCCCACTGCCCAGTCATCTGGCGCGCCTTGAGTTCGAGGCGCAGCAAGCTCGTATGCTGCGGCGCAATTTCCTTGGCGCGGCTGATCGCCACCAGCGCGGCGCTCGCCTCCTTGGCGTCGAGTCGCGTCTCCGCCTCGAACAGCTGCGCGGCCAGTTCGGCGCCGTGTTCGGTGGCCTCCTTGAGATGACGCTCGCGCTGCGGCGTGGAGCGCATCTCCTGCGCAGCGCGCGCGGCCAGCACGCGCGCCACCGCCAGGCGCGTATCGTCGCCCTGCCACTGGCCGAGCGACTGTTCGGCATCCTGATAGCGGTATTCGGTATAGGCCCTCAGGCCCCCGACAAAATTCTCATCGCGCTTGCGGGCGGCGCGGCGCTCGCGCTGCGCGCGCACGATGCTCGGCAGGTTGAGCGTCAGCAACGCCAGCCGCAGCAGCACGATGCCGCCCACCACCAAACCGACCAGCAGCAGCATGAAACTGATAAAGGAGATTTCCATGCGCCATGGCGGGTATACCAGCACCACGTAGCCGGGGTCATAGCGACCGGCCATCGCCAGCGCAATGGCCAGCACGGCGACGATCAGCAGGGAAACCAGCCAGCGCATTCAGCGATCCCCCCTCGATGCTTCAAGCGCGGCCAGGCTGGTATCGATGCCGGGCAGTTCGCGCGCGACCTGCAGGTCGCTCAGGCGGTCGACTTCCTTGAGCGCGGCGGCCACACCGGCATCGCGCGTATTGAAGTAGCGGGTCAGCATGTCCGACACCGCGCGCAGATCGGCCCGGAATGCCGCCTGATCCTGCGCCAGCAGCGTCAGCCGCGCAGACAGCAGGCGCAGGCGCAGGTTCTCGCGCAGGAAATAGGCCTGGTCGGGCGGCAACAGTACCGCTTCGTTGCCTTCGATGCGGCGGATCTGCACCAGACGTTTCAGTTCGGCCCACAACTCCTGGCCGATGCCGCTGGCGCGGTTGCCGGTGTGCGGCGCCAACGGCGCTTCGGAGCCCTGCGCGCTCGCCAGCGGCCAGCCCGCAGCGCGTTCCGCCAGCGCTTCGATGCGCGCGGTCACACCCACTTCGTCGAGCGAAGGCACCGCGCGCAGCTTGGCCAGATCGGCCGCGATCGCGCGACGCAGATTGGTGAACTGCGGTTTGTTGAGGTGCTGCAGACGGGTGTCGGCGCCTTCCAGCGCGATGATCGCGGCCTTCACGTTGCCGGCCAGCTGCAGTTGCTGCGCGGCGGTCAGCAGCACCTGTTCGATTTCGGCCAGCGCCCACTGGTCACGGCCCTGCGACAACTCCTTGTAGAGCGCCTCGATCGAAAGCTGCTGCTGCTGCGACGTGGCGATCTGCGACTCGAGATGGGAAAGTTTCTCGGTGGCCTGTCGCATGGCATCGTCGGCGTTGCGTGCCAGCAAACGGGTCTCGCTCGAGTCCTGACCGGTTTCGGCCAGCCGGCGGCCGAGTTCGGTTTTCAGGTCGCGGATGCGTTCGTGGCTGTCGATCCATGACCAGACGGCGGCCGCCATCGCCAGCGCCGCGATCAGCAACGCGACGAGCGCCAGCGGCGAGGACGCAGGATGCGCACCGGTCTGTGCCGGTGCGGCGGCGGGCGTGACGGCGGGTGGCGAAACGGGCGTGTCGGGCGTATCGGTCATGGGGTGTTCCTGAACCAGTTGAGCAGGCCGGCCACCAGACCGGCATCGCCGCCCGCCGTGGCAACGGCGTGGACGACGCCGAACTGGCGCGCGGCGTCGGCAATTTTCTCATGCGGCGCGAAAAGTGGAGTATGCCTCAGCAGCGGCACACCCGCCTCGCCCAGCATGGCTGCCAGATTATGCAGGGTTTCCGCGCTGGCGACGGTCACCGCATCGATGCCGCCCGCCTGCCAGCAGGCCAGCAGCGGTGCAGCCTCCGCCTGCGGCCGCAGACGCCGGTAGCATTCCAGGAAATGTACCTGCGCGCCACGCGCAGCCAGCGTCTCGGCCAGCAGTGCGCGGCCGCCGACACCGCGCACGATCACCACCCGCCGGCCCGCGACCCGTTGCAAGTGCGGCAAGGCCAGCAGCGCTTCGCTGTCCTGACCGGGCGGGATCACGACTTCATTGACGCCATGCTCCTGCAACGCGCGTGCCGTGCCCGGCCCCACGGCATACACCTCGGCCGCGGCCGGCAGCCCGCCGCCCGCGCGGATTGCCGTCATGCCGAACTGCGCGGCATTGGGACTGATGAAAATCACGCAATCGGCTACACGCAGCTGCGCCAGCGCTGTACTCAGGTCGGTCACCGGCACCGCTTCGATGGCCAGTGCCGGAAACGGGTAGGCCTGGCCGCCTGCCGCCTCGATTGCCTGCACCAGCGCGGCCGACTGGTGCGCCGGCCGCGTCACCAACACGGTGCGTCCGGCCAGCGCGCCTGTCATGCAGGCAGGGCGTCGAGAATGGCGCGCGCGCCTTGCGCCAGCAGCTTGTCGGCCAGCGCTTGACCGACCGCCTCGGGGTCGGCCGCATCGCCCTCGGCACGGTCGTGTAGGTAGGCGCTGCCGTCTGGGTTCGCCACGAAGCCGTTCAGCACCAGGCGGCCGTTTTCCAGCACCGCGTGCGCGCCGAGCGGCACCTGGCAGCTGCCGCCGAGCACGCGGCTGACCTGGCGCTCGGCGCGCACGCAGGCGGCGGTTTCGGGGTGGTTGAGCGCGGTGAGCATGGCCGCCACGTCGCGGCTGCCGCTGCGAATCTCGATGCCGAGCGCGCCCTGTCCGGCGGCGGGAATGCTGTCTTCCACCGACAGCAGGCTTTTGATGCGCTCACCCAGCCCGAGGCGCTTGAGTCCGGCGGCGGCGAGCAGAATCGCGTCGAACTGGCCCTCGTCGAGTTTTTTCAAACGTGTACCGACGTTGCCGCGCAGCGGCTTCACCGCCAGGTGCGGGTAGCGCGCGCGCAGCTGCGCTTCGCGGCGCAGGCTGGAGGTGCCGACCACGGCGCCAGGCGGCAGGTCGGACAGATGGGCGTAGCGGTTCGACACGAAGGCGTCGCGCGGGTCCTCGCGCTCGCCAATCACCGCCAGCTCGAAGCCGGGCGGCAATTCCATCGGCACATCCTTCATCGAATGCACCGCCAGGTCGGCCTCGCCCGCTTCGAGCGCGACTTCGAGTTCCTTGACGAACAGCCCCTTGCCGCCAATCTTGGACAGCGTCACGTCGAGGATCTGGTCGCCGCGCGTCGTCATGCCCAGAATGCTGACCGTGCAACCGGGGTGCAGCGCGGCGAGACGGTCGCGTATATGCTCCGCCTGCCACATGGCAAGGGCACTTTCACGGGATGCGATGGTCAGGGTTTGCATGGCAAAGGTAAAAATGGACTGTTGGATTTGGCGATGGATGGCGCGACACTGAACATCATGACGTATTCACTTTCACCTGCGGGAAGGTTTCCCCTCGCGCGGCAGCTCGCGGCCCGGGCGCTAATTTTAGCATGCGGGATGCTGCTGGCCGGCCCGGCCGCCGCCGCAGGCGGGCTGGTGCACGCGACGAATTTTCAGGCCGACGCGCGCAATGCCGCCAAGCGCAAAGTGCCCGTCTTGGTGCTGTTCACCACCCCGAGCTGCCCGTATTGCGAACAGGTCAAGCGCGAGTACCTGGTGCCGATGCAAAAAGACCCGGCCTACCGTGCGCGCGTGATCATTCGCGAAGTCACCATCAATTCGACCGCGCCGCTGACCGGCTTCGACGGCACGCTCACCACCGAGGGCGCGTTTGCCGCCGCGCACAAGGTCTACCTGGTGCCCACCGTGATGGTGTTCGACACCCAGGGCAACGCGGCGAGCGAACCCGTCGTCGGCCTGCTGATCCCGGATTACTACTTCGGCTATCTGATGTCCGCCATCGACGAAGGCCAGCGCAAGGTGCGCGGCGAGTAAGCCTCCCCCGCATGCCGCATGCCGCATGCCGCATGCCGCATGCCGCATGCAGCCCTAGTAGCCTGTCGGACTTGAAGGAAATCGGCTGCAAATCCGCCTGGCCGGTGCATATTTCGCCGCTTTCTTGGGCAATAGAACGACTATTGCCCGGCGAAATCGTCAAAATCTGCCCTCGCCCAGCCAAATTTTCGCTTCGATTCTTCAAGCCCGACAGACTGCTAGAATCCCTGCCATGCAGGGAGCGCACCCATGAAGACCCTACTCGCCGACGACCATCCGCTGATGCGCGAGGGGGTGAGACAGGTGTTGTCGCAGCTGGACCCGCCGGTGGAAATCATCGACGCCCACGACTATCCCAGCCTGTTTGCGCAGACCGCCCTGCATCCCGATCTGGATCTGGCCGTGGTCGACCTCAACATGCCCGGCTTCGTCGGCACCCAGGGCATCGCGCAGTATCGCAACCGCTTTCCCGACATTCCCCTGGTGGTGCTGTCCGCGTCCGAGGCGACGCAGGACATTCGCGGCGCGCTCGAAGCCGGCGCGCTCGGCTACATTCCCAAGGCTGCCACCACGGCCATGATGCTGGCCGCGCTGCGCCAGGTGCTGGCAGGCGATATCTATGTGCCAGCCTGCCTCGGCGATCCGGCGTCCGGCCTGTTTTCTGCCGCGCCCGCCAGTTTCGAGGCCCTGCAGGACAGCGGGCTGACTGCGCGCCAGCTCGACGTAGCGCGCCTGTTGGCGCAGGGCTGCGCCAATAAGGCCATCGGCGGCATGCTGTCGATGTCGGAAAACACGGTGAAGGTCCACATCGCTGCGATTTTCCGCGCGCTCGGCGTCACCAACCGCACCGAAGCCGTGCTGGAAATCCAGCGGCTGATGCAAAAAAACTGAAGCCGGTGAACGCCTTGCGCACCCTGGCCAGCCGGCTGTCGCTTTCCAGCATCCGCAGCCGCATCCTGATGATTGCGCTGCTGCCGGCCCTGCTGACCGAATTCGGCATGGTGGCCTACTTCACCACGCAAAGCCTCGCCACCGCCGAAGCGGCGCTGCAGGCGCGCGCGCGCAACGCCGCCCACCATCTGGCCGATGCGCTGCCGTATGCACTGGTGAGCGGCGACACCGTGCGGCTGTATGAATTGCTCGGCACCGAAATGGAGACCAGCCAGTTGTCCTATACCCGAATCGTCGACCCGCGCGGACAGCTGATCGCCAGTACCGGCGACACCCTGCATGCCAACCTGCCGCAGACCCACTTTGAACAGCGCGCCGAAATCCGCCTGCCCGCCGTCCTCCCTGACGGCACGCTGCCCGTCGATCCCGGGGCCGCGGTCGGCGTGTTGCTGGGTCACGCAGATGTCGGCGTCTCCCTCGATCAGGTGCGCGCCTTCAAGCGCGACACCCTGCTGCATGCCGTGCTGCTGATGCTGGTGGCGCTGGCGCTCACCGGTGCGCTGGCCTGGCGCTTGTCGAATCGGCTGGCCGGCCAGCTGCGCCATGTCGGACAGGTGGTGGGACGGCTGGCGTGCG
>Ga0180009_10000895_pt1 | contig 38037 bp, 39 predicted proteins | sample OS_PC_MetaG_FD_123537 | JGI IMG/M metagenome (GOLD analysis project Ga0180009, IMG submission 123537) | Groundwater microbial communities from the Aspo Hard Rock Laboratory (HRL) deep subsurface site, Sweden - OS_PC_MetaG | ecosystem: Environmental > Aquatic > Deep subsurface > Groundwater... | reverse complement strand
CGGACTACGAATCCGCAGGTCGCACGTTCGAATCGTGCCGGGCGCACCAGAAACAGCAAGGGCCTAGGGGTTATCCTCTAAGCCCTTTTTTTCATTCCCAGGGCCGGCGCCCCGGCTTGAAATTGCTTGCAAGCCCGCTTTTTTTTGAGATTCTTGACTTTCAGCTCCATTCCGATGATAATTGCCCAATACCCGCAGCGGCAAATCAACGAACTACTCACCACACAGCATGGAGATCGTATCGTGCCCGGAGAACGTGGTTTGAGCCACAAAAAATACACATTCCTGGTTGTTGAAGACAATATTTCCACGCTCACCATGATAGTCAACATGTTAAACAATCTTGGCTACAAGAACGTCATCACGGCCAGAAACGGCAAGGATGCATGGGAAAAGATCCAAGCTCCGGAATCCAAGGTTAAAATCGTTCTTTCGGACATGCTCATGCCCGAGGAGGATGGCCTCCAGCTCCTCCAGCGCATCAGGAATTCGGAGAAACACTGGCACCTGCCCTTCATCATGGTGACCTGCGTCGACGACATGAACCGAATCATGTCCGTGACCGAGGAACACATCGACGCCTACCTGGTCAAACCGGTCACCGAAACGGTCCTCCGCCAAAAGATCTACTCGGCGATAAAAAAGGCATACGATCCCGACCCTTACCACCGCGCCCTGTTCACCGGAAAAAAATGCCTGCGCGAAGGCCAGCACGAAAGCGCCATCCAATCCCTCGAAGAGGCCAGAAATCTGCAACCCGGGCAGTCCGCCACCTATTTCTATCTTGCCCAGGCAATGGAAGGGGTCGGCAGAATAGACGAGGCCGAGGAAAACTACAAGCTTTGCAAGGATTCCAGCAATGACCTGTATGTCCGGTCACTGGACGGGCTGGCCCGGATCTATCAACGCAAGGGCGATCACGTCAATGCCCTGGAAGTGCTCAAAAAAGCGATCGCGATCTCGCCCAACACCCCGGATCGGCACATGGATCTTTCCGGGCAATTCAGAGCCGTGGGCAACACCGCCGAAGCAAAAGCCTCCCTGGCAACGGCGCTGAAGCTCTCCAAAAAGACGATGAAGCTGCCCCCCAGATATATCGAGGCCTGTCTGGACTTCGGCATGGACACCGAAGCCGAGGCGATCATGCACCGGAGCATGGGCGGGGAGAAGGAGGACATTGCCCTTTTAAATCAGATGGGCATTGTCTGCCGGCATCGCAGGGAGCATGAACGGGCCCAAAAATACTATAAACGCGCCCTGCAGATTGCCCCGGATGACGAATCGCTCAACTACAACTATGCGGTGCTGCTTGTCGACCTGAAGGATTACAAGGCCGCACGCAGCCATCTCTACCATGTGCTCCGGCAAAACCCCGAATCCGAGAATGCCCTGGCCCTCATCATCACGCTGGACAAACGCGAGGCATACTGACGAGGCCGCCGCGTCTATCCGTATTTTTCACGTATTGACTCGGCTTCCAGCCTTTTGTTATGGTGTTGTCCAAGCCGCCCTCCCCCATTTCCGTTCAGCCGGAGAATACGATGAGCGGCTTGACCGCCAATCGATCCGTTTCCGGGAGGAGCGCCATGCAGTGCTGGGATTTTCACAACTGCGGAGAAAAGAAAAAAAGCTGCCCGGCCTTCCCGGTTTCGGGAAAAAACTGCGCTTTACTGGCCGGCACCATCGGCTCCGGCCGACCCCTGTTCACCTTTGCCCAAAAAAGTGAACGGTGTCTGCGCTGCTCCTTCTTCCACAGCGAACACTACGCCGAAGAGTTCGACGGCAAGATCGATTTCGAGCCGTTTTAGCGAAAAAAACAATTCCGGCCGGAGAGCGCGGAAATACCATGGTTTCAGCAGGAGTCACTTACGCCATATTGTCTTGCTTCCGACCCCCCGGACCATGCATGTGAAAAAAATGTGCAACTCCTGGAAAATGCGGTTAAACTGAGAATCATTAACGAAAACTGTGTCATGACCGTATTTCCCTTGCTGCCGCACGCATCGCCCCATCTGCCCCGATACACCAGGAGACCCTTTCCATGCGCCTTCCCTCCAGCAGACGCTCATTCCTCAAAGCCTCGCTGCTGACTACCCTTGCTTTTCTCCATCCTGAAAAGACATGGGCCAATTTTTCTCCCGCGAATCAGCCTTCTGGCCGGTTGAACCTCTACAACATCCATACCGGCGAACAAATCAACGCCACCTATCGCGACCCGGACGGCCAGTACAATCCGCAAGCCATCCAGGAACTGAACCGGCTGTTGCGCTGCCACCATACAAACGAGCAGCATCCCATTGACATCCAAACCCTGGATTTTCTCGACCTGGTGAACACCCGATTGGGGCGCGACAACGAAATCCACATCATCTCAGGCTACCGTTCGCCGAAATACAACGACATCCTCATCAGCCGGGGCCACAAGGTGGCCAAACACAGCCTGCACCTCGAAGGCCGCGCCCTGGATATCCGCATCCCCGGCACCCGCCTGGCCGACCTCCAACGCACTGCCCTCTCGTTCCGCATCGGCGGAGTGGGCTATTACCCCAGCGGAGACTTCGTCCATATCGATTCAGGAACCTTCCGCACTTGGTAGTCAGAGCGAAAAACCCATCTGCTCCCATGTTTCCGCCCCCGCGCCTCTTCCGCTTTTTCTGCTGCCTCCTTATCATTGCCCTGCTTCCGGTTTCGGCAATGGCCGCGCCCGAAGCGCCCCCGGCAAGAGGAGAGCTTTGCCTGCTGCCCGGGCTGGAGAAGGCCCTTGCCCAGTATCACCAGCTTGCCGCGCAAGGCGGCTGGCCGCAGGTTCCTGCCGGCCCCACCCTGCACGAAGGCGACATGGATGTCCGCACCCCCCTCCTGCGGCAACGCCTTGTCGCGAGCGGAGACCTGACTGCGCCAACGGTAGAGGGATCCTTTTTCCTTTTCGACACAACTCTCCGCGAGGCGGTGCAGAGGTTTCAGGCCCGCCATGGCCTCATTGCCGATGGCCTTGTCGGAGCCAAAACCCTGACCGAACTCAACGTTCCGCTCAGCGAACGCATCCGGCAACTCACCGCGAGCCTCGAACGCTGCCAGCCGCTGCCGTCCCTGCTGGAGCCGCGCCATATCCTGATCAATATCGCCGATTTCACCCTCAAGCTCTATGAGGATGGCGAACTCCGGCTCTCCATGCCCGTGATTGTCGGCAAGACTTACCGGCAAACCCCGGTGTTCAACGGGCGCATCTCTTCCCTGGTGCTCAATCCGGCCTGGGAGGTGCCGCACAGCATCGCCACCAAGGATCTCCTGCCGAAGATCAAAAAAAATCCAGGCTATCTCCGCACATCCGATATCCGGGTATTTCGAGGCTGGAACCCCGGCACGGAGGTCGACTCGGCCGGTGTCGACTGGGCAAGCCTTTCCCCTTCGCGCTTTCCCTACCGGCTGCGTCAAGAACCCGGACCAGACAATGCCCTTGGCCGGGTGAAGTTCCTCTTTCCCAACCCCTACGATGTCTACCTGCACGACACCCCTTCCCGGGAGCTGTTCCAGAAGGACGACCGCACCTTCAGCTCCGGCTGCATCCGGCTGGCGCGGCCTCTGGAGTTGGCGGTCCATCTCCTCCAGGGCACTCCCCTGGGCTCCATGGAAGCCCTGACTGCGGCGATCGCCGGCGAAAAGACGCGGACCATACCCCTCCCCTCGCCCATCGCCATATATATGGCCTATATGACCGCCTGGGTTGATCGTGACGGCACGGTCCAGTTTCGGCGGGATATCTACAACCGCGATCCGGTTCCGCAACACTAACAGGATATTGAAAAAAGCCATCCTGGCTTTTTTCAACCACGATCCATCCTTGATGGACATGTAACAACTCAAACACCGCGATATCCTGTCATTCCGTCGGAGGCCGGAACCCAGTGTTTTCAAGCAGTTACAATAAGGCTGGACCTCGGCCTTCGCCGGGGAGACGAGTTGTTAGGGTTCCATCATCCTTGGATCGCACGCAGGGGCATCGAAGAACGAGTTTTTCAACACCCTGCTAAGAATGGGGGAGGAAATCAGCCCCTGCTTGAGATGAGGATTCCCAGCACAATAAGGGTCAAGCCAACCACCTTGTACAGGGTGACCTGTTCGTTGAGCAGAATCGCCGAGGCCAGAAACACCAGGACAAAGTTGAGGCCCATGAAGGGATAGGCATAGCTGAGATCAAAGGCGGTCATGGCGGCCATCCAGCAGAGCGAGGCCACAAAGGCCGCGACAAAGCCGCTCATGATAAAGGGGTCGAAAAACAGCTTGAGCAGAAAAATCAGCTTGGGGAGCATCTCGCCGGGCAGGCTCCCGTGAAACGGCACCCGCCACTTGATGATCAACTGGCCGTAAACCGTAAAGAGTATGGTGCCGAAGATGTACAGATGTGCCATCAGTTTTTCCCGCTCCATTCCGTGATTTTCTCGCAGACCGTATCAACCTCTTCCGTGGTAATGCCATAATACAGCGGCAAACGGATCAGCCGTTCGCTCTGGCTGGTGGTATGGATATCCCTGCCGGAAAAACGCCCGTATTTCAACCCGGCCGGCGCGCTGTGCAGCGGCACATAGTGGAACACCGCCCAGATCACATACTGCTTGAAAAGATCGAGCAGCGCGGTGCGCTCCTCCAGATCCTTGACTAAGAGATAGAACATGTGGGCATTGTGCTGGCAGGTTTCCGGGACCACCGGAAGTTCGATGACTCCGGCCGCAGCCAGGGGGGCAAGCGTGTCGCGGTAGGCCCGCCAGCTTGTGAGCCGGTTTGCGTTGATATCCTCCGCCACCTCCAACTGCCCCCAGAGGTAGGCGGCCTGGAGCTCGCAGGGCAGGTAGCTGCTGCCGATGTCCACCCAACTGTACTTGTCCACCATGCCGCGGAAAAACTGGCTGCGGTTGGTGCCTTTCTCGCGGATGATCTCGGCCCGCTCGGTAAAGCGGCTATCGTTGATGATCAGCAGCCCGCCCTCGCCGCCGCTGGTGTAGTTCTTGGTCTCATGGAAGCTGTAGGAGCCGAGATGACCGATGGTCCCCAGCGGCCTGCCCTTGTAGCGGCTCATCATCCCCTGGGCCGAATCCTCAATGACAAAAAGGCCATACTTCTCGGCCAGGGTCATGATGGTGTCCATCTCGCAGCCCACCCCGGCATAATGCACCGGCACAATGGCCTTGGTTTGCGGGGTGATCGCCGCCTCGATCCGGGTTTCGTCGATGTTCATGGTGTCCGGGCGGATGTCCACGAAGACGATGCGCGCCCCGCGCAGGGCAAAAGCATTGGCGGTGCTGACAAAGGTATAGCTGGGCATGATCACCTCATCCCCAGGCTGGATGCCGATGAGGATCGCGGCCATCTCCAGGGCATGGGTGCAGGAGGGAGTGAGCAGGGTTTTCCGGCAGCCGAGCTGCTCTTCGAACCACCGCTGACACCGCTTGCCGAACGGGCCATCACCGGAAATCCGCGGGCTCTTCATCGCCTCGAGGACGTACTGCTCTTCGTTGCCGGTATGCGGGGGCTTGTTGAAGGGAATCATCGTTGCACGCCTTTCATGAATTTCGGGGCATTGGCGCCCTCGTTGAACAGCAGATCCACAATGCTCACCCCGTGCTCAAAGGGCGGGAAGAGCTGGGTGTATTCGGGGTAGCCGCTGTAGTCCATCCATTCGACCGCGATCCCCGCTTCGGCGAAAATCGCGGCGTCGAGATAGTCCTTGGCTGCCGGGCCGCTCAGATAGGTGCTCGCCCCCAGTGTCTTGCATAACTCCAGGAGGCGTTCGCTTTTCCCCGGCGCCAGGGTGAATTCGCTGGAGCAGCGAATGGTGGTGGTGATCCCCAGCAGCCCGTTGATGGCCTGGATGAATTTCCGGTTTATCTCGCTGAGAAAGGTTTCGGTGGCGCCCAGATACAGCGCCTCGAAAACATCCTTATACTCCTTGAAATGGGCGGCCTTGGCGTAGTTCTGGGCCAGCATCTTCCAGTGCTGCTTGTGCCAGGCCGGATTGGCGATCCTGGTCGAAAGGATCGTCTGGGACAATGATTCCACCCGCACCGGAATCGTGATCCACTCCAGGCCCTTTTGGGTCTTGATCTTGTTGCGGTTGCGCCAGTCGTTCTTGGTGTACTGCATGTCGTCGTAGAGCACGAACTCGTCGACGCTGCCGATGATGTCGAAATATCCCTTCCAGGGGATGTAGTTGGAATGGAGAATGGCGACCTTCTTCATGACCTGGGCTCGATATTGACAACTTCCTGGATGATGTACAGCGGCCGCCCTTTGACCTCGTCGAAGATCTTGCCGATGTACAGGCCCAGAATCCCCAAAATGCCGAAAAGAAGGCCGAACATGAAAAACATCGAAACCATCAGGCTGGTCCAACCCTCGGTGATATCGCCGTAGAGGAAATAGCTCAACACCAGCCACAGGGCGTAGAGCATGCTGCCCAGGGCAATGAAGAAGCCGAACTGGATGAAGAGCCGCAGCGGTTTGTTGGAGTGGGCCACGATGGAGTCGATGGCCAGATTGACCAGTTTGCTGAAATTGTAGGAGGATTTGCCGTACAACCGGTCATCGTGCTCCACCGGGATCTGGGTCCTCTTGAAGCCGGCGATCTTGACAAACAGCGGAAAAGAACGGTTCTGCTCCCGGAAGCGGTTGACGGTTTCGATCACCTGGCGCGAAAAGATGCCGAAATTGGCAATGGTCTTGTCATGCTCCGTGTCGGTGAAATACTCCAGCACCCAGTAAAACAGGCGGGAGGAGAGCCTCTTGAAAAAGCTGTCCTGCCGCTCCACCCTCTGCCCGAAAACGATGTCGTAGCCCTCCCGTGCCTTGGCGTAGAGCTTATCGATCTCCTCGGGCTTGTCCTGGAGGTCGCAGTCCATCACCACCACCCAGTCGCCCCGGGCATGGTCGAGCCCGGCGGTGATGGCGTAGTGCTGGCCGAAATTGCGGGAAAGATTGATCCCCTTGATTCTGGGGTCCTGGCGGGCAAGCGCCTGGATCTGCTCCCACGAACCCTGGGGGCAGGCGTCGTTGACCAGAATGATCTCAAAATCGTCGGCAATGGGGGCAAGGGTTGCGGCAACCCTTTCGCAGAGCGCGCCTAGACACGCCCGGCAGCCATACACCGGGGATACCACGCTGATCTTTACCGGCTTGTCCATGGGAATTCCTCTGTATCGTTGACGCGTGCCGCTCTAACAGGATGTTGAAAAAAGCCGTCCGGGCTTTCTTCAACCACGATCCATCCCTGGGTCGCACGCAGGGTGCCGGAAAACGAGTTTTTCAACCTCCTGCTGAAAACCACGGTCATTCGCCCTCTCTGCAGACGCGCCCTTTCTCGACGATGCCGGGAAGGGGATTCTCAGAAAAGACAAACACCGTGTAGTTGCCATGGGGAAAGGATTCGACGGGCTGGGGCAGGGAAAGGGTTTCGCACCCATCCTCCCAGTTTTCGAGCTTTTCACTGGGCACAAGAAAGAAAACCTTGCCGTCGGCATAGCCCTTTTCGTACCAGCGGTCGCTGGAGAGCCACAGACACAAGCCGACTCCGCGCGTGTCGATATCAAGGGGCCGGATGCTGACCTCGCCCTTGCTCAGCACGGTGTAGACGTGCGAATCCCAGTACGGGGCATACCCGGAGACCAGCCCGCGTTTTTTGAGAACCGTGATCAGATCGGCGCGGGATTGGGCCGTCTCCCGCCAGCCCTCGGGGGAGATGTTGTTCCAGGTGGAAACGATTGCGAGCACCAAGGCCACGCCCAGCGCCGCCTTGGCGATCTGGGGGAAAAAACGCCACACCACCACCGGGCAGACCAGAACCATCATCAAATAGGGAATGATATACCTGATGTTGTTGCGGGCGGCGTACGCATTTTCGTGCAGGGTGCTCACCGAGTATAAAAAGAAGATCAGGGCAAAGCCGAGGTAGGAGAGGACCACGAAAAATCTTTGCCCCTGCTCCAGGCGGGAAAAATTTCTCTTGGCATAGTAGGCTGGAAGCACTAGGGCCAGGGGGTAGAACCCCAACCGCAACAGGGAAACCACCCCTTCCACGGAGGCCAATTCCACCTTGTCCTGCCACTCAGCGCCGATGAAGTGCAACAGCCCCAGCACCGAATAGGCGGCATGGAAAGGCAGTTCCTGGAGCGGGACCAGCAGCGCACGATTGGCGCCTTCGGCATGGAGAACCTCGGCGAGCAACACCTTATAGCAGAAGACCCCCAGCACGAACACCCCGGCAATGGCTCCCGCCGGAATGCTCTTGGCAGAAAGCGCTGCCCGCCAATCACCGTATTCGCCCCTGCGCAGCGCCTCCCGCTCCGCATACACAAGCAGCAGGAAAGCGCCACAAAACGGCGCGACGTAGTAAATCATAAACCGCACCGGATTTTCGAGCACCACGAGATAGAGAAGAACGAGCAGAAGGCCGAACAAGGCCCGCCTCGCATTCTTTCCGGAATCCGGCCGGTCGGCGCGGAGCCACAGGAGCAGAAAGGAAATGATGAAGGCAAAGTACCAGGTGTAGGCGGCCTCGCCGTAAACCTCCCGCAGATACAGGGGCGAATACCCCAGGCCGATAATGATGCAACCCATCAGCGCCGCTGTTTTCGACAGTCCCAGATCCCTTAGGAGCAAGGCGAGCACCGCCATGGTAATCAGGACCACGACGGCAACGGAAACGCCATGGGCAAAAAAGCTGTTTTCCCCGGCCATGACCCACGGGATCAGCAGCAGATGCTTGTAAAACACCCAGAGATCATCGTTGACATACCACCAGTTTTTTGGAAAAAGCTCGCCGGCCCGGACAATTTCTTCCGCCAGGATATTGGCAATGGCGGCGTCGGAACTGAAGAACGCCCGGTACGAGCAGAAGATGTACACGCCAAGGGCGGCAAGGGTGGCGGCGAACAGAAGTGCCGCGCCGCGAAAAAGCCATTTCTGCATGGAGGAAGTTGGCACGATGGTCACTGCGCTCTTTGGGGTCCGTAGTCGGCAGGAGGGAAACAGGGACGAGCCCAGTGGAAGATTCCGGGGGAAACAGACACACCCACCGCCACCTGCTTTGGCAGCGGCGTCGCGCCCCTTGAAAAAATACCTGCCCCCGGCTGGATGGTCGCGAAATAATACAAAAAAATTCCCGGCACTGTCAAGGGGAATCAGCGGACTGCCATACGTCCGACCGCCCCAATCGATTGCCAGGGAAAGACTCCCCTCCCTCTGAATCACCCGGATTCGCCTGACCCAGAGGGCCACTTGACGCCATGGCCGCCCCGGTGTTAGGGTATAGGGCGGCCCGCGGACAACCGTGCCCAAGCTCGGAGCCCAGTCGCGCCAAGCCTTATCACCTTTTCACAGGCAGACCATGACTGTACTTTTCCGGACGACCTGCTTGCTTGTCTTTCTCCTGGTCCAGCCGCACCTGCTGCGGGCGGCTCCCCAGACCATTTCCATAGGCGTCCTCGCCAAAAGCGGAGAGGATATCGCCGTGGAAAAATGGTCCGCAACCGCGGACTACCTCTCCGCAACACTCCCCGATTTCCATTTCGCCATCACCCCGCTGGGATTCAAAGAGATTCATCAGGCCGTGCAACAGAACCGGGTCGATTTCGTGCTGACCAATCCCGCTTTTTATGTGGAACTGGAGAAACTCTCCGGAATCAGCCGGATTGCCACCCTGATCAACCAGAATCTCCCGGGACAGCAGACAACAACCTTTGGCGGCGTGATTTTCACCAAGACCGGCCGCCACGACATCAACACCCTCGCCGATCTCAAGGGAAAGTCCTTCATGGCTGTGGATTCCCTCTCTTTCGGCGGCTGGATCGTGGCCTGGCGGGAGTTTCACAAACAGGCCATGGACCCGTTCAGCGATTTTTCCTTTTTGCGCTATGCAGGCACCCATGAGGGTGTTGTCCATGCCGTGCTTGCGGGGACGGTTGACGCCGGAACAGCCCGCACCGACACCCTTGAACGAATGGCGGAAAACGGGACCATCCGTCTGAAGGATCTGAAGATTCTTCATCAGCGAACCGAACAGGGCTTCCCCTTTCTGCTCAGCACCGCGCTCTACCCGGAATGGCCCATGGCCGCGACCAAAACCACCCCGGACAGAATTGCCCGCCTGGTGGCCGGTGCGCTGATGACCATGGAAAGCACCCATCCGGCGGCCCTGGTCAGCCAATCGGCCGGCTGGACCATTCCCCTGAATTATCAGCCCGTGCATGACTGCCTTTTTGATCTGAAAATCGGCCCCTATCAATACTATGGCACTTTCTCCCTCACGGATGTTCTCACCCGGTATTGGCGGCAATTTGCCCTTCTGGGCGCGGTTGTCTTCCTGGTTTTCTCCGTCGCCTGGTACATTCTTCTCCTCAACCGGAGCCTGCGCAAGAAAAAACGTGAGGTGGACCTGCTCAATGTCAGCCTCGAAAGCAAGGTGGCGCAACGAACGGAAAAGGTCAACGCCCTTCTCGATCAACAGATCTATCTCAAGGGCATCCTGCAGACCGTGGCCGACATCAACAAACTACTGATCACCTCTCCCGACCTGGAAGTCCTGCTGAAAAAGTCCTGCGAACGATTCGTCCAACATGGGCACTACGGCTTCTGCTGGATCGGTCTGCTGAAGGATGACAGGATTCAGACCATATACAGCTCCGACGATGTCGAAAAATACCTGGCCGATCCCCCCTATGCTGTCGTTGTCCCGGAAGTTTCATTTTTTCACAGCCCGACAGCCAGATGTATCCGCGAAGACACCACGGTGATCAATGACCGCCACCAAGATCAGGATTTTACCCCCTGGCGCGATCAGCTTGAAATGAAAGGGTTTCAGTCGGTTATCGCCCTCCCCCTGCGGACCAGGCAATCGACTGAACCGCTTGGCGCACTCACGGTCTATACCTGGCTGCACGAAGGGTTTGAACGGGAAGAGATCGCCATGCTCGAAGAACTTGCAGGGGATCTTGGCTTCGCCATTGGCTCCTTTCGCCACCGGGAGGAAGTAGCCAGACTTACCATAGAGCGCACCGCCAATTATGAAGAAACGATCTTCACCTTTGTGGACATGATCGAACAACGGGACACCTACACGGCGGGACACACCGAACGGGTGGCCCGGTATTGCCAGCAGATCGCCAAGGAGATGGGCGTTCCGCCGCAGGAGACGGCGAAGCTTTACAAGGCGGCCATCCTCCATGACATCGGCAAGATAGCCACCCCGGACTCGGTTCTTCTCAAACCGGGAAAACTCAGCACCTTGGACTATGATCTGATCAAACTCCATGCCTCGGCCGGCCACGAAATGCTTTCCAACATCGAAATGTACAAGGAACTGGCCGAGATCATTCTCCACCACCATGAACGGTATGACGGCCACGGATACCCCGACGGACTGCGAGGCAACGACATTCCTTTGCTCTCCGGCATCCTGACCGCTGCCGATGCCTTTGATGCCATGACCACCAACCGCATCTATAAGCCGCGGAAAAAAATCCAGGAAGCCCTGGACGAGCTTGCCGCACTCGCCGGCAGCCAGTTTCATCCCACAGTCGTCGAGGCGGCCCTCACCGCACTCAAAGGGACGACAAGCCCGGTGTCCATCACCCAGGCGCCGATCACGGATATTGAGAAAAAGAGATTTTCGTACTTCTTCAATGACAAACTGACCGGGCTGTACAATGAGGACTACCTGCGGATCTTTCTGCAGAATAACCGGAATCTCCAGGAATACAGTTGCCTCCATGTTCTGCATCTGACCAACGTCCTGGAATACAACAAGCGGCAGGGATGGGAGCGGGGAAATCGATTTTTTCTGGAATTCGCCACCGAACTCCAGGCACGGTATCCCCAGGCCCTGCTTTTCAGGGCTTACGGCAATGATTTCGCCGTCCTCGCCAAACACCATTTTGACATGGAAGGCACAGCATTCGCCGATTTTTCCAGCCTGGCAGGCTCGGGAATAACGGTTGACCCCCAACATATCGATCTGCGAAAAGACACGACCTACACTTTTGACAAACTTGAAAAATTGGTGATTTCCTCCCCATCCCCCAATGGCACGGGGATTTCCGGATAGGCCCATTTTCAGAGGCGCTTCTCAAAGGTTGGCGTCGACTGTCCGGCGCGCCCCTTGCCTCCGCTCCAGGAAAAAACGTCCCCGCCGTTGTTATTTCCACCCACCTACAGTATAATACGCGGTTTACGCCAGCCGGCTCCCTCATCCCCGCCGAGGGTCCCGGAACCACCCATGCCTTATTCATCGCACCCAAGGAACCACCATGATCAGCGCAGTCAATATCGCCCTCTCCTACGGAAAGAGGATTATCTTCAAGGACGTCAACATTAAGTTCACCCCGGGCAACTGCTACGGGCTCATCGGGGCCAACGGTTCCGGCAAATCCACCTTCCTCAAGATCCTGGCCGGGGAAAAGGAAGCGGACAAGGGCGAGATCGTGGTCGGACCCAAGGAGCGGATCGCCATGCTCCGCCAGGACCATTTCGCCTTTGACGAGGAAAGCGTGTTCGACACCGTGGTCATGGGCCACAAGCGGTTGTACGAGCTGATGCACGAACGCGACGCCCTCTATGCCAAGGCGGAGCTCAGCGAGGCGGACGGCATCCGGGCCGGGGACATCGAGGCGGAGTTCGCCGAGATGAACGGCTACGAGGTGGAATCCGAGGCGGGCGTGCTGCTCAAGGGGTTGGGCATCCCCGAGGAGTTCCGCGACAAGAAGATGAAGGAGCTGGAAGGCGGCGACAAGGTGCGGGTGCTGCTCGCCCAGGCCCTGTTCGGCAACCCGGACGTGCTGCTGCTGGACGAACCCACCAACCATCTGGACCTCAAGTCCATCACCTGGCTGGAGGATTTTCTCTTCCGCTTCCAGAACACGGTGATCATCGTCTCCCATGACCGCCATTTCTTAAACCAGGCCTGCACCCATATCGCGGACATCGATTTTGGCGAGATCCGGGTCTACGTGGGCAACTACGATTTCTGGTACCAGGCCAGCCAGCTCTTCTTCAAACAAAAGCAGGACGAAAACAAGAAGACCGCGGCCAAGGCCAAGGAACTCACCGACTTTATCCAGCGCTTTTCCTCCAACGCCTCCAAGGCCAAGCAGGCCACCTCGCGCAAGAAGCTGCTGGACAAACTGACCATCGAGGACATGCCCGCTTCGTCGCGCAAATACCCCTTCGTGGTCTTCAAGCCCGAGCGGCCCTGCGGCGACATCATTTTAGAGATCACCGACCTGGGCAAGGAGATCGACGGGGTCACGGTCCTCAACGACTTCTCCCTCACGGTGCACAAGGGCGACAAGATCGCCTTCATCGGCCTCAACTCCGTGGCCAAAACCACCCTTTTTGAGATTCTCACCGAAGGGATGACCCCGGATCGCGGCACCTTCCGCTGGGGGATCACCATGTCCACCGCCTATTTCCCCAAGGAAAACAGCGCTTTTTTCGACAAGGATATAACCCTGGTGGATTGGCTGAGCCAGTACACCCCGCCCAACGAGGGAGAGAGCTTTGCCCGAGGTTTCCTGGGCAAGATGCTCTTCTCCGGGGAAGAGGCCCTGAAAAAAACCAGCGTGCTCTCGGGCGGCGAGCGGGTGCGCTGCATGCTTTCGAGAATGATGCTCACCGGAGCCAACGCCCTGATCCTGGACGAGCCCACCAACCATCTGGACCTGGAATCGATCACCGCCTTAAACAACGGGCTCATCGCCTTCCCGGAGGTAATCCTCTTCGCCTCCCACGACCACCAGATGGTGGCCTCAACCGCCAACCGGATCATCGAAATCCTCCCCAACGGGATTATTGATAAACGGATGCCGTTTGACGATTATCTGGAAAGTGCGGAGGTGATGGAGCTACGGGAATCGCTGAGCAATGGAGAGGTGGCGTTGAGTCTGTAGTTGCCGTTAAAATCCCATTGGCCGCAGCCGAGCACCGGAGAGGCTGCCGAAAAAGGGCTTTGCACTGTTTGAGCGAAGCGAGTTTGCAAAGCCCCGGCAGCATCGAGGAGCACAGGGCACCCCGCCTTCGGCGGGACAAGGACACAGGGTGCCCTTTCTTTGGTTCGTTTCTTTGGGCAAGCAAAGAAATGAACGAGACCTATCTCCCGGCGCCCTGCACCGCCTCCCGGGCCAGTTGACTGATGCGCCCCCAATCCCCCTGGGCCACCGCCTCAGGCGGCGCCACCCAAGAGCCGCCCACGCAGGCCACATTGGCCAAGGCCAGATAGTCGCGATAATTCCTCAAACCAATCCCGCCGGTGGGACAAAAAACCACCTTGGGAAACGGCCCTCCAATGGCCTTGAGCATGGGGATGCCGCCCGCCGCTTCGGCGGGAAAAAACTTGAAATGGTCATAGCCCCGCTGCAACCCGGCCATCAGTTCGGAAACCGTGGCAATGCCAGGGATCAGCCCAATATCCCCCTGATTGGCCGCGTCCAGCAGCTCCGGGGTAAGCCCAGGGCTGATGGCAAAAACCGCCCCGGCCTCGCTCACCGCCGCCAAATCCTCGGCAGAGGTCACGGTCCCAGCCCCCACCACCGCCTCCGGCACCGAACGGGCAATCTCCCGGATAGCCTCAACAGCAACCGGGGTCCGCAGGGTAATCTCCAGCACCTTGATCCCGCCAGCCACCAGAGCGCGGGCCAAGGGTACCGCGTGGGCGAGGTCCTTGATCACCATAACCGGCACCACCGCCCCCTGGGCAAAAACCTCACCAGGGGCCATCTTCCATTTTCTTATCAGCGCCATCCTTGATTCCCTCGCGACGACAACACTCCAGGGGAAAATTGGCCGGAGGTCAGATTTCCCCCTGGAACACATTGTTAGGTGTTTATTTGTTTTTCAAAATGATCAATATCAACAACGCCCCCATGGCCCCCTCAAGGCCCCCTGCTCAATCAACTTGAATGGAAAATTAGACCCGCAGTGGTATAGATCATTTAATTTGTTCAAGCTCGGGCCATTCATCATAATATACTAAGGAATCCTCGCACAAAGGAGCGTTGGATGCTTCTCTAACGACTGATCCCCCGTGCAGTAGGTAAGCCGTACGTCGGAGACCGATGTAACCACCCATCTTGTTTTTTGCGTTAGACTCTAGGCATACAATCCATCCTTGCTGAAACAAGATATGACCTCGTACTGGATAAGAAATGGAAGCACTACGTATAGAATAAGGATCAAAATATGTGTGCAAAATATGATCCATGATGATTTCCTTGTAGTCGTTTGGAAATGGACCAATAGCTTCTGGGCTGGGGATTACGGCGCACCCAGAAGTCAAAACCAACAGTAAGGCCACAAGTAGGCTCTTTTTCTGCATAGGATTCTCCAATGAGTTGGTTCGGGATTGCGAAGGGACGTTGCCTGCTAATTTGCTAGCCATTCTTACGGGAAGTATCTCTCAATATCCAAGGCACCATGAAACACGCCCAAAATATCGATACCGCCTTCCGTTCTTATCAGATACACAATTCGGTAATGACCATAAAGCACGATTCGGATTTCGCCTTCTGGTTCCGAACGGTATTTCTGGCCAAGCTCCGGGAATTCTCGCAATAGTTGAGCCTTGTGGTGAATACCGGCAACAACCTTTCCTGCAGCGGCCGGATTATCACGGGCAATATATTCCAGGATATCCTTCAGCCATTGTTCGGCTTCCCTGGTCCATCTCAACTCTGCCATGTGCGAATCCGGCGCGACATCTCTTCATCTGAAATAACCCTTCCAGATCGAGAGTCATTCATGCCCCGTTCCACCATTCTTTCGAATGCCAATTCCCGCACAATTTCTTCGTAAGTAGCATCTTCCGGCTGAGCCAAAACGACTTCTACAATTTTCTCTCTCGCTGTCTGCATACAAAAAATCCTCTCCATTTTCTGTCTGGGTTGGAGGGTGCCAAATTTACGCTGCGGCGACCCTTTTTTCCGGCTGGATGGTCATTTTCAGCCCCATGCCGTGCAGGATGGCCAGAAGATTGGACAAGGCAGGATTGCCCCGGAGCGAGAGCGCCCGGTAAAGGCTTTCCCGCGGCACCTGGGCTTTTTCCGCGACCAAGGCCATCCCACCCTGAGCTTGGGCTATCCGCCGTAAGGCCAGCAGCATGGCGTCTTTATCCCCCTCTTCAATGGAGGCCGTAAGGTATTCGGCGGCATTGTCAGGGTCTTTCAGCCATTCACTCAAGTCTTTTTCGTAGTGCGTCATTTCTCTCATGCTGCTCTTTCCCTGTGGCTTGCCCAATAAATATGTCGTTTCCGGCATGGCTCACGGTAGATTATATGTTACACTGTGTCAATCTTACAGAACAGGGGACATCCTTCACCCCTACGCATCCGTGGCAAAGTTCACCTTACATTTCTCCTTCACATAGGTAAACAGCGAACTCGCCCCTTCCTCGGCCCCCAGCATATCGCTGCGCAGGGCAGCAAAGATCTGCCTGCCCACCCCGCACCGCTGTTCGCCAAGTTCGGCCTCGGCATATTCCCGCTTGGCTAGCTCCGCCGCATCCACCAGCAACTCCAGAACCCCGGCACCCACATCGAGCCGGATCAGGTCCCCATCCCGCACCTTGGCCAGCAAGCCGCCGCACAACGCCTCCGGGGTCACATGGATGGCGGCCGGCACCTTGCCGGATGCGCCGGAGAGCCTGCCGTCGGTGACCATGGCCACCCGAAAGCCCCTGCCCATGACCACGGCCAGGGGGGTGATCAGCTTGTGCAGCTCGGGCATGCCCGTGGCCTGGGGGCCTTGAAAACGGATGACCGCCACCACATCCCGGTCCAGCGTGCCTGCCCGGAAGGCCTCTTCCAATGCGGCCTGGGTGTGGAAAACCATGGCCGGGGCCTCGATTGTGGTGGCTGCCCCGTCCGCCAGGGCCGAAACCTTGATCACCGCGCGGCCGAGATTGCCGGAGACCACCTTGAGCCCGCCGGAGGGGGAAAAAGGCTGGGCCAGCGGGGCGATGACCTCTTTTTCCCGCGATTCCTTGGGCTCCTCGGACCAGCGGATCGTGCCCTCAATCAATGTGGGGCTCCGGGTGTAGCGTTCAAGTCCCTCCCCGGCCACGGTCAGTACCTCGTTGTGCAGGAAGCCGCCCTCCAGCAGCTCGCGGATCAGCACCGCCATGCCGCCCGCAGCCTGAAAGCTGTTGATATCGCCGGGGCCGTTGGGGTAGATCCGCACCAGCAGGGGCACCGCATCGGAGATCTCGGAGAAATCATCCCAGTTGATCCGGATGCCCGCGGCCCTGGCAATGGCCACCAGATGCATGGTCTGGTTGGTGGAGCCGCCGGTGGCGACCAGTCCGACGATGCCGTTGACCACGGCCCGTTCGCTGACCACCCTCCCGATGGGGGTATAGTTGCCGCCCAGATGGGTCAACTCGCAGACCCTGGCCGAAGCCGCATTGGTCAACGGTTCGCGCAGCGGGTCGTCCGGGTTGACAAAGGAGGCGCCGGGCAGGTGCAACCCCATGATCTCGGCGATCAACTGGTTGCTGTTGGCCGTGCCGTAAAAGGTGCAGGTTCCTGCCCCGTGATAGGAGGCGCATTCCACCCCTAGCATCTCCTCCTTGCTGATCTTGCCCTGGGCGAACTGCTCCCGGGCTAAAGCCTTCTCCCGATTGGGGAGCCCGGTGCGCATGGGCCCGCCCGGCACCAGGATCATGGGCAAGTGGCCGAACTGCAACCCCCCCATCAGCAGGCCGGGCATGATCTTGTCGCAGATCCCCAGGAGCAGGGCGCCGTCAAAGACGTTGTGGGACAGACCGATCACCGTGGACATGGCGATGACGTCCCGGCTGATCAGGCTGAGATCCATGCCCGGTTCGCCCTGCGTGACCCCGTCGCACATGGCGGGCACCCCGCCTGCCACCTGGGCCGTGCCCCCTGCCGCAGCCACCGCCTTCTTGATCATGGCCGGGTAGTGCTCATAAGTGTGGTGGGCCGAAAGCATGTCGTTGTAGGAGGTGATGATCCCGATATTGGGGCCCTGACCGACGCGCAAGGCCTGGCATTCCCCGCCCTGGCAGACCGCCAGGCCATGGGCCAGATTGCTGCTGGGCAAATGGTGGCGAAACGGCCCGGCCACCCTGGCCGCCTCCATATTGCGCAGATATCCCTCACGATTGGTCCGGCTGCGCTCGATGATCCGTTGGGTGACTTTTTCAACAACGCTGTTCATGGCTGTTCCTTATATTATGGGCACCAGAAAACCGTGACCGGCGAAATCGTCTGATTCAGCACCGCCCGGATGGGCATCTGGGCGACCGGCCCCTCGGTGAGCGCCTTTTCGTACACCGCCCGCTTTTTCGGCCCGACAAGATGCAGGATAATCTGCCGGCTTTGCAAGAGGGTGGGCAGAGTCAGGGTCATCCGCTCATGGGGCGCGGCCGGCGGGGTGATCGCCATGCAGAGTTTGCCGGAGTCCAGAGAAAGCGCGCTTTTCAGCCGCGCGGCCTCGGGAAACAGCGAGGCGGTATGACCGTCGTTGCCCATGCCCAGGATAAGGGCATCAAAAGGCCGGGGCACTTCGGCAAGATGGTCGGCGCACTCGCTTTCCGCCTCGGCCGCCGTGGCTGCTCCGGTTTTGAGCCCCACGAAACGGGCCAACGCCGCCCGGTTCTGCAAAAGATGGGTCCGCACCAGACGTTCATTGCTGGCCGCATCGCTCGGCTCGACCCAGCGTTCGTCCGCCAGGGTGATCGTCACATCTTCCCAGTCAAGCGGCAGATCCGAAAGGGCAGCAAAAAACGGCACCGGGGTAGAGCCGCCGGACACTGCCAGACTGGCTCTCTCCCGCGCCTTAAGCCCGGCCCGCAGCAACTCGGCCACCCGTGCGGCCAACGCCCCCACCAGCGTGGCGGAATCCTTGAATTCCTTGAATTCAGGCATGATCTGCCCTCCTTATTTATCGTAAACGTCGACCGGAACCACAAAAATGGTTCAACCCCAGAGAGTAAACGTCCATCAGTAATGCAGGTGCAAGGAAGAGGCCTGCGAAGTGTGCTATCGCACTTGAGCAGACCGATGACGCCGCAGATGCCTTGCTGCCGGGCGTTTATTCGTCCCAGGCCCTCCCATCGCGCGCCATCAAAGCCACCGAGGCCACCGGCCCCCAGGTTCCGGACGGATAGGGCATGGGCGCATCGTTGCTGGTGCGCCAGGCATCCTGAATGGAATCGATCCAGGTCCAGGCCTGCTCCACCTCGTCGCGGCGAATAAACAAGGACTGACTTCCTTCCAGGGCTGACAAAAGCAAGCGCTCATAGGCATCGGCAACATGCGCCGATTCGAAGGCCTCGGAAAAACTCAAATCCAGGGTGGTCCGCTGCAGCTTGACCCCCGCGCCGATGCCGGGGACCTTGTTCAGCATCTCGATCTCCACGCCTTCATTGGGCTGGAGGCGGATAATCAGCTTGTTGGAGGGCAGATTCTTGTAGCTTTCCCGGAAGATGTTATGGGGCAGCCTTTTAAAATAGATCACCACCTCGGAGAGCTTCTTGGTCATGCGCTTGCCGGTGCGCAGATAAAAAGGCACCCCGGCCCAGCGCCAGTTGTCGATATCCACCCGCAGGGCGACAAAGGTTTCCGTGAAACTCCGGGGATTGCCCCCTTCCTCCTCATGGTAGCCCGGCACCGGACCGCCTTTGAGGAACCCGGCGGAGTACTGGCCCCGGACGGTTTTTTCTTCAACGTTATCCCTGGTGATGGGGCGCAGCGCCTTGAGCACTTTGAGCTTTTCGTTGCGGATGCTCTCGCTGCCCAGGGTGACCGGCGGCTCCATGGCCACCAGGGAAAGGATCTGCAACAGGTGGTTCTGCACCATGTCGCGCAACTGACCGGACTTGTCGAAATAGCCCCAGCGGCCCTCGATGCCCACCTCTTCGGCCACGGTGATCTGCACATGGTCGATGGTGGTGTTGTCCCAGTTGGTGGTGAAGATGGAATTGGCGAAACGAAGCGCCACCAGGTTGAGCACCGTTTCCTTGCCCAGGTAATGGTCGATGCGGTAGACCTGCTTTTCCTGGAAGAACTCGGACACTGCATCGTTGATCACCTTTGAGGAGGCAAGGTCGGTGCCCAGCGGTTTTTCCAGCACCACCCGGGTCTGCTCCGTGATCAGCCCGGCCTGGGCCAAGCCCTTGCAGATATCGCCGTAGATGGAGGGCGGCACTGCGCAGTAGTTGACCATGACCCGTTTGGCCGGATCGATGATCTCACAAAGCTTGCGGTACTGATCGTGGCTGGCAAGATCGAGATGCACATACCGCAGACGCCCGGCAAACCGCTCCCAGACCGCGTCGTCCACCTCCTCCTTCATGAAGGTTGCCAGGCTTTCCCTGGCCAGGGCGATATACTCGTCATCACCCATCTCCTTGCGCGCCACCCCGACAATCAGCATCTCCGGCTCAAGGAGTTCAGCCTTGTCCAGTTGGTAGAGCGAGGGCACCAGCTTGCGGGTGGCCAGATCGCCCAAGGCTCCGAACACGACAAAATCACATGGCTGCATTTTTCTCTCCCTGGTCTTCCCGGCCCGATGAAGGGGACCATCCCGCGCATCGCGCAGCTTCTCTCAAAAGACTACGGCTGTTTCAAAAATGAAGTCAAGGAAAATATGGGAGAAAACCCGCGCTCCCGGCCCGGATTCCGGAGGAAGAAAAGAAAACGGAGATCATTGCCGGCGGACGAATAAATTTCCTTCCCAAACCGGCAACGGTTCCCGTATATAGCTGAGTGAGTAGCTTGTCTGCCCTACAAAACTTATACCCGCAGGGTGAATAGACTCCATGCACACCGCCGACCCCCGCCCCGGTTTTGCCCAGCGCATGACCAAGGAAGAAATCAACGCCTGCCCCATGCGCAGATGGGAGGGGGTGGTTCGCGTGGTCCGCACGAAAGAGGAGTTAAGCCAGGCGATCCAAGCCCTGGCAACGGAAACCATCCTCGGCTTTGACACGGAAACCAGGCCCGCCTACCAGAAGGGGGAAAGCTACCTGCCCTCGCTCCTGCAACTGGCCGGGGAAAACGAGGTGTACCTCTTTCAGTTGAAGCATCTCGGCCTGCCAGCCCCGTTACGGGAAATCCTGGCCGACCCCAAGGTGGTCAAGGCAGGGGTTGCCCTGGCCTATGATCTGCAGGAACTGCACAAGCTGGCGCAATTCAGGCCGGCTGGCTTTGTGGATCTCGGCACCCTTGCCAAGAAGGCGGAGATAAAAAACCACGGGCTGCGGGGGCTGGCCGCGGTGCTGCTGGGCTTTCGCATCGCCAAGGGGACGCAGACCTCGAACTGGGCCAGAGACGTCCTGGCCCCGGCCCAGATCCAGTATGCGGCCACCGACGCCTGGGTGGGGAGGGAGTTGTATCTGAAATTAGGAGCAGAGAGGAAATCCTAGCCGGTGACGACCTCAACCCCTTCAAGCTTCCAGTTGAGGGTGCCGACCGGGCGGGCCCAGGTCCATTTCTCGGCGAATTTCACCGGCTCCGTCATGCTGCCGCTCACTATTTCGTTGCTCCGCTCATCGATTGTGTAGTCGAGCAGGTTCGCAGTAGTGAGCAGGGTCACGAAATCCTCACTGGCGTCAGTGCCGGCGTCAACCAGTTCGACCTTCCGCACCGCAATGCTCTCCAGCTTGTTGATCTGCCCCTTCTCCCGCAATTCGGCAAAATGCCCCTCATATTCCCGGGCCAGATGTTCTCCCAGCAGATGCCGGTAGGTCTCGATATCCCGGCGCATCCACCCGGCCTGCACCTTAAAAAAGACATCCTGGGCCACTTCTTTGAAGTGTTCCGGGTCAAAAGACGGATCGCTGCGCCGGATTTGCTCAAGACCTTCGGCAACCGTCCCGGCGCCCATGGACGAAGAGGGCTGCTGATCGGGCATATACCCGGCAACTCCTGCCGGGTTACCGGTGAAATATCCTTCCGATCCGGACGCGGGCTGGTAATACTGCGCGGAAGCAGGAGCCGGCCGTTTTTTGAAAAAGCGGCTGTAGATGAAATACCCCGCTCCGGCAAACAAGAGAATCTGCAACAGCCCGATGCCACTGCCGCCGATCCCGCCACCCGTGCCGGCATTGGCCAGGCTGCCAAAGAGCAGGCCCCCGACCGCCCCGCCCACCAGGCCGCCGGCAAGACCGGGCATGAATCCGCCACCGCTGTTGTTATTTGGATTTGTTGCATTCTTGTTCGGCGCCGGGGCCTGGATCGGCGGCTTCGCCACACGGGGGCTGCTGAAGGACCGTCCGCCGGACCGAGAGCGGGCCTCGGCATCATCTGCGCTCAGCCCTATGCCGATGACGGAAAAAAAGAAGAAGGAAAGAAAAACCGCGATAAACTTAGGACAATGCATAGACATAAATGAATATCCTTTGATGGGAAAGTGCATTACAGCCGCGCTGGGTGCCGACGGTCAGCAGGTGCGGCTAGAAGTCGAACAGCTCGCCCAACAGGCTCTTGTGTTTCTGTTTCTTGTGATACCCGTGGCCTTGCTTGTCGTAGCCGCCATGGGGCTGCTGCATGGCCTGATGCTGTGGCGGGGCAGGGGCTGCGGTGCGCTCGATGATCTTGTCCAGCTCCCCACGATCCAGCCAAATGCCACGGCATTGCGGGCAATAATCGATCTCCACTCCCTGCCGATCCGTCATAACCAAGTCCACCCCTGCGCATACCGGACATTTCATTGGTTCTCTCCCATCTGTTTATTTTTTTTCGTCTTCTTCTTGCTCCGTCTCTTTATCCGACTTGCCATCTTCCTTTTTCTCCTGATCCCCGCCACCGTTGACGGCCTTACCGATCTCGGAAACAACGTCCTTCTTCACCTTATCCGCCTCCTGGATTGCCAGTTCCTTCACCTGATCGCAACCGCTCAGGCCCATGGCCGCGAGACACAGAAAAACGGTGATTGCTTGGGCATACTTCATTGTAAAACTCCTTTTTGTGTTGTTGCGTAATGCCCCTCGGACACGAGCCCTTTCCTTTTCACGATTGCGCTTGCAATAACCAACGACTCTACTCACGGACCCTCTTGATGGTCCCATTGTTGAGCATTGCATGGAACTGGGCAAGCAGAACCTGTTCTTCTTTGTCGATGTGGCCATCGTCGTGCGCGTGGTCCATGATCTGCTTATATTCGCTCGGCGTGATCTCAAGATCGCTGATGGCATGATTGATGAGTTCTTTCAGGCTGGTTGCGGAGCTGCTTGGCTTTTTCATTGATCTTCTCCTTGGTTTGGTGTGATTGGTTGTTTGTGCAATGTATCGGTTCCATATGCCGCAGGCATCTCACCCCATGGTTGTGTGCGCCTCTTTTTGTGCCAATACAGATAACCGGCCAGCAGCAGGACACAGCCGCCGATGATCCAGGCACTTGCCTGCCGCGACAGGCTCATGATCAACTGCTGGTTGTCGCCGATGGCGTACCCTATCCAGGCCAGTACCGCGCACCAGATCGTAGCGCCCAGGCTGGTATACAAAGCAAATCTGACAAGATTCATCCTGCCGAGTCCCGCAGGGATGGAGATCAGTTGCCGGATGACCGGCAGCAGCCTGCCGATGAAGGTGGAAATTTCGCCATGCCGCCGGAAAAAATACTCGGTTTTTTCGAGTTTTTCCTCGGCAAGACCGACAAACTTGCCATACTTGAGCAACAGGGGCCGTCCCAGATACAGGGCGCCGAAATAGTTTGCATAGGCGCCGGCCAGCGAACCGAGCCCTCCGGCCAGCACCACCAGCCACGGATTCATCCGGCCCTGGAAGACCAGATACCCGGCAGGGGGCATGACCAATTCACTGGGAAAAGGGAGTGCGGAACTTTCAACCATCATCAACAGAAAGATGCCGGGGTATCCCAAGACGCTTATGGTTTCCACCAGCCAAACTGTTATGCTTTCAAACATCCCTCTTCTCCTTCGTGGCCAACTGCGAACATGACTTCATGAAACGGGGCTGAAACCGCCGACAACGTAGTACCATAAGCGGGTCGTGCCGGTTCTTGCGGAAAACAATCCGGAATGCCCGGCAGAGGGCTTTTCTTCATGCCAACTCTCTCTTCCCCTCCGCGAGCGGACAATCACGGCCCCCCGGTCCCTGCTTTTCTCCACACCATTTTTTCGATTTCAATAATCACGAAAACCAGCAGCCCTGCGGCAATTGTTTTCCCCCAGACAGCCGGACCAACCGGGGCGCTCTGGAAGAGCCGGTTCATCACCGGCAGATAGGTATAGGCAATCTGCACCAGGGACATGGTGACTACGCCGGCCAGCACCCAGAAATTCGAGAAAAACCCGAGCTGAAAAAAGGACTTGTCCAGGGAGCGGCAGTTGAACAGATAAAACAGCTCCACCATGACAAAGGCGTTGACCGCTGCGGTGCGCGCCTGGGCAAGGGTAGCGCCGCCGGATAGCTCCCAGGAAAAGATCCCGAAGGCCGCGCCCAGCATCAATAAGCTCACCAGGGTGATCCGGAAAATCATGGTGCGGCTGAGGATCGGCGAGTTGGGTTGCCGGGGGAGCCGCAGCATGATGCCCGGCTCCTTGGGCTCAAAGGCCAGGGCCAACCCGAGAAACCCCGCAGTGGTCATATTGATCCAGAGGATCTGCACCGGCAGGATGGGCAGGGTGACGCCGAGGAAGATGGCGGTCAGTATCACCAATCCTTCGCCCAGGTTGGTGGGCAGGGTCCAGGTAATGAACTTGACCAGGTTGTCGAACACCCCCCGCCCCTCTTCCACCGCCGACTCGATGGAGCTGAAGTTGTCGTCGGTGAGCACCATGTCCGCCGCCTCCTTGGCAACCTCGGTGCCGGTGATCCCCATGGCCACGCCGATATCCGCCCGCTTCAGGGCCGGGGCGTCGTTGACCCCGTCGCCGGTCATGGCCACCACCTGGCCCCTGGCCTGGAGCGCCTCCACCAAACGGAGCTTCTGCTCCGGGGTCGCCCTGGCAAAGACCACGGTGTCTTCAGCCCGGTCGATGAATTCGTTGTCCGAGAGCTTTTCCAGCTCCGCGCCGGTGAGTACCGGAACCCCGTTCCCCCGGGTTGACCCCAGGTTGTAGAGCCCGACCTTTTTGGCAATGGCCGCGGCGGTCACCGGATGATCGCCGGTGATCATCTTGACCCGGATTCCCGCGCCCTGGCAGATCTTGACCGCGGCCACCGCTTCCGGCCGCGGCGGATCGATCATCCCCTGCAACCCGATAAAGACCAACCCGTCGATCAGATCGCCATGGTGGATCTCCGAGGCCGCGGGACCCATCTCCTTGCCGGCCATGGCCAATACTCGTAAGCCCTTGGCAGCCATATTCTCCACCGCGGACTGGATTTCGGCACCGCGCAGGGGAACCGGGTTGCCCAAGCCGTCAAGCTGGCTGGCGCATCTGGCCAGGACCGCCTCCACCGCGCCCTTGAGATAGACCCGCCTGGTCGCCACGCCCGGCCCGGCCCCGTGCAGGCTGGCCATGTACTGATGTTCCGATTCAAAGGGCACCGTATCCAGCCTGGGGCTTGCGGCCACGGTTTCCGGACCGAGGCCGCCCTTGCGGGCCGAGGTCAGCAGCGCCCCCTCGGTGGGATCGCCATGCACCAGCCAGGCCCCGCCTTCTTCGGCAAGCTGGCTGTCATTGCAGAGGAGCCCAGCCCGCAAACATTCCAGCAGCGCCGGGGATGTGCCGGCTGTGCCGCCGGAAGCCGCTTCCGCTGACTCGATCCTGCCCTGCGTGGGGTTGTAGCCGGTGCCGGTTACTGCGTAGGACATGCCGCCGGCCATAATCTCCTGCACGGTCATCTGATTTTCGGTGAGGGTGCCGGTTTTATCGGTGCAGATCACCGTGGTGGAGCCCAAGGTCTCCACCGCTGGCAACTTGCGGATAATGGCCCGTTTTTGAGCCATGCGCGACACGCCGATGGCCAGGGTGATCGTCACTGCGGCGGGCAGACCTTCGGGAATGGCGCCCACGGACAGGGCCACCGCAGCCATGAATATGTCGACAAAAGCCTGGCCCCGGAGAAGCCCGATCATAATGGTCAACCCGGCCAAACCCAGAATCACGTAGAGCAGGACGTTGCTGAATTCGCTGATCTTGCGGGTGAGCGGAGTGGCCAGCGCCTCGGCCGTTGAAATCAACTGGGAGATGCGCCCCACCTCGGTTGCATCCCCGGTGGCCGTGACAATGCCCCAGCCCTGACCGTAGGTGACCAGGGTAGAGGCATAGGCCATGTTCCGCCGGTCTGCCAGGACGGTGTCGCGGCCATGGCGCCCGTGATCCTTGACCACGGGCGCCGACTCACCGGTAAGCGCCGCTTCGGCGACCTGCAGGTCGCGCACCTGAAAGAGCCGCAGGTCAGCGGGGACCTTGTCGCCGCTTTGCAGAAAAACGATGTCGCCAGGCACCAGTTCCGTGGCCGGAATGCGGCGTTTCTCCCCCTGCCGCAGGACCGTGGCCTCGGTGGTCATGGTCCGGGCCAGGGCGGCCAGGGCGTTGACCGCCTTGGCTTCCTGGAGGTAGCCGATAACGGCGTTGACCAGCACCACCCCGAAGATGACCCCGGAATCCACCCACTCCTGCAAGAAAGCGGTGACCAGGCCGGAAGCGATGAGGATATAGATCAGGGGCTGATGGAACTGGAGCAGAAACCGGATCAGCGGCCCCTGTCCTTTCTGGGCGGTGATGGCATTGGGCCCGAACGCTTCCAGCCGGTGCTCCACCGCGAACCGGTCAAGCCCGTGCTCCCGGTCCGACTCCAGCAGCTCCGCCACCTCGTCGATGGGCAGGTGGTGCCAGTGCCTGGCGATCAAATTATCAATTTTCATGGTCTCTCCTCTCTATTGCTGCGGCCGGGGCCGACATCCCGGCCAGCCTGACTTGCTTCCATGCCAAAACTCTATTATACCGCAGGAACATAGTTTGAACAATTAGAAAATATTGTTATAATAGTTCGAAATAAACGAAACTGAGGCTCCCCATGGAATGGCTCAACTACCACCATCTTTTCTACTTCTGGACCGTGATGCGCGAAGGCAGCCTGACTGCGGCCAGCGCCCGGCTCAGCCTGGCTCCCTCCACGGTCAGCGCCCAGTTGGGAAAACTGGAAGAATCCCTGGGCGGCAAGCTCTTTCAACGGGCGGGACGCAACCTGGAGCCCACCGACCTGGGCCGCCTGGTGTTCCGCTATGCCGACGAAATCTTCTCCCTGGGCCGCGAGATGCTGGACACCATCCGAGGCAGACCCACGGCAGGCCCCTTGTCCCTCAAGGCCGGGGTGGTGGACGTGCTGCCCAAGCTCATTGTCCGCCGCCTGCTGGAACCGGCCCTGCAACTGCCGGAGCGGGTGAAGCTGGTCTGTCTTGAAGACAAGGAGGACGCCCTGCTGGCGGAACTGGCCATGCACTCCCTGGATGTGGTGCTGAGCGATGCTCCCTTGCGGGCGGGCTTGAGCGTCAAGGCTTACAGCCATCTGCTCGGCGAATGCGGCATCACCTTTTTCGCGGTGGGAACCCTGGCCGAACCGCTGCGGGAGAAATTCCCCCTTTCGCTCCACGAGGCGCCCATGCTGCTGCCCATGGAGAGGACCGCGCTCCGGGGCGGGCTGGATCGCTGGTTTGCCTCCCTCGGTATCCGGCCCGCCATTGCCGGAGAGTTCGACGACAACGCCCTGCTCAATGTTTTCGGACAGGAAGGCGACGGCGTCTTTGCGGCGCCCACGGTCGTGGAACCCGAGGTGCTGCGCCAGCACACGGTACAGGTAGTCGGCCGGACCCAGGCGGTGAAGGAGCGCTATTACGCCATTTCGGTGGAGCGGATTATCAAGCATCCCGCCGTGGCCGCTATCCTGGAGGCCGCCCGCCACAACCTTTTCATCATGAAATAAGCAACTCCCCGAACTGGGCCAGGCTCTTGCTCCGCTTGAGCTGCCGCGCCAGACCCGCCACTTCGGGATCGTGGACATGGCAGAGCACCTCCTTCATCTTGCAGAGGATCTGGTGCTCGCCGCAGAACAGCGCCTGGTAGCGGATCAGGAGCGCTTGCAGATAGTCGCGCAGCTCGGCAACCTTGGCGTCCGGGGCCGATTCGCCGGGACACCTGCCCCGCAGCCGTTCAAACAGCAGGGGATCGGCGATGGCCCCCCTGCCCAGCATCAGCCCGGCAGCCCCGGTCTCGGCCAGTACCCGGTGGCCGATGGCCGCGGTGAAGATGTCCCCGTTGGCGATGACCGGCAATGGGGTTTGGAGCACCACTTCAGCGGTAACCCCATGGTCCGCCGCGCCGCTGTACATCTGTTTTACGGTGCGCGGGTGGACCACAAGAAAATCGATGCCGCTGTCGGCAAAGAGCGTCAGCAGGGAAAAGATCTGGGCCGGATCGTCAAAACCGGACCGCACCTTGACGGAAAAACTGCCCCGGATCTCCCGGCGCAAAGCGGCAAGCATTCGCGCCAGGGCAACAGGCTCGCGCAACAAGGCCCCGCCCGCGGTCTGGCTGGTCATCCGGCCATAGGGGCAGCCGAGGTTGATATTGAGGTGCTCGGCCCCCAGCTCCTGCACGGTGTTGGCCGCGGCCAGCAACGCCTCGGTGTCTGTGCCGATCAACTGCACCACCAGCGGCACCCCGCCCTCGGTGCTCACCACCTCCTGCCGGTCGTTTGCGGTGATATTCTTTTTCGTACTCACCTTGACCCGGACAAACTCGGTGAAAACCACATCGGGCCGAACCCGCTCGATGAACAGACCGCGCAAACCCCGGTTGGTCAGTCCCTGCATCGGGGCCAGCATCAGAGGCAGGCTTCCCTCCGCCCACGGCAGTTTGGTATTGGCATGCATCTCGCCCATCAGCATTCATCCTCACAGTATACAGTTCAACGCTTGCCGGTGCATACCCTGTCCGGCGCCTGGCCGTCAAGGGAAGCCGTGCCTGGAAAAGGAGAGGCAAATAAAAAACGGCCAGCATTCGGCGCCAACGGCATAAAAATACTTGCGCGTCCCCCGATGCGCCGCGCATAATAGCCGCAGACTGAAGGCGGGTTTGAAATCATCCTTACTTGCCCCACTCTTTCAACACAAAAAAGGAGCTCCCATGACCACATTGACGGATCGGATGATTCGCGCGGCGAAATTGGATGTCCACCTCTATGAAGAGGTCGAGGCGGACAAAGGCGCCATGCGCCAGGCCATGGCGGTGGTGGTGCTTTCCAGCCTCGCCGCGGGGATAGGCAGTATCTCCAACCTGGGGATCGGCGGGATTTTGCTCGGGACGGCGGGCGCCCTTGGCGGATGGTATGTCTGGGCCTATCTCGCCTATTTCATCGGCACCAAATTTCTGCCGGAACCGCAAACCGAAGCCGATCTTGGCCAATTGCTGCGCACCACCGGTTTTTCAAGTGCCCCCGGCCTGATCCGGATATTCGGACTCATCCCGGGACTGGGCACGGTGGTTTTCACCATGGCTTCCATCTGGATGCTGGTGGCCATGGTAATTGCGGTCCGCCAGGCCCTTGATTACACCGCCACCTGGCGGGCCGTGGCAGTATGCGCCATCGGCTGGATCATTCAAACCCTGATCCTGGCGCTGCTGTTTTCCTTGCTGGGCGGCCCCCCGGCCCTCTGATGCCGCGGCGAGGGAACAATCACCTCGGACAGCGCGAAAATTCAGCCAGCCACAGGGGCTTGCGCCAGGAAGCCCCTTTTTCAACACGGAACCAAAAACCCATGACACCACCGGCCACAAGCGATACCCAAAACCGGCTGCTGCCCGAGGCCCAGCGGGCACAGGAACAGCGGGCCCAGACCTACCGGGAAAAAGCGCTCAAGATGTATCCCTGGATCTGCGGCAGATGCGGCCGGGAATTCAGCGGCAAGGCGTTGCGCGACCTCACGGTGCACCACAAGGACCACAACCACGAAAACAATCCGCCCGACGGCAGCAACTGGGAGCTGTTGTGCATCTACTGCCACGACAACGAACACGACCGCCAGAGCGTTGCCGACTCCTATGCCGCGCTGAAACCGGGAGGGAAACAGGAAACGATTGCCACCTCGAATCCCTTTGCCGCCCTCGGGGCATTGCTGAAGGAGAAAAAGTAGACCGCCGGCCCGCTGCTGCTAGCCCTCGGCCAGCAACAAACCGGTGCCGGCTCCGGCAGCCTCGGAGCCGACCCCCTTGTGGATCACCAACTGCTTCCCCTCCTGCTGCCCGGCCTGATAGGGATCTCCATACACCTGGGGGCCGTTGTGCTGCACGGTGCGCAGGCGGGGATAACGGGCCCGGTAATAACGGATCAACCCCGGGTCCGAGGCGCAGATCAGACTGGAGTCCGTGCTGTCACTCCTGGTGCGCATGGCCTCTTGGTCCTGAATCGCGAGCTTTTCCCGAAAGCCGTTGAGCACCCCGAGCCAGTAGGAATTCTTCTCCCGTCCTGCGGCCCCCGTGCTTTTCCGGTACTCCTGCCAGAGATACTCCAGCCGCCTGACGAGGAAATGATAGACATGTCCGGCCACTGCCAGGTTTTCCTTGGCGCCGGTCAGCTCGATCACCCGCAGGGTTTCGCCGCTTTTCGCCTCAAACTGCCGGGCGATGACCACGTTGACGTAAAAGAAATCCTTGAGGATCGCGGCAATGAGCCGCTGGTGGACGGCGATCCGCTTGCCGCCCGGGTGGATGACCAGGTAATCATAATCGGTGGCTGCCCGGCAGTCGAGCCGTTCGATATTGTAGCGGCGCAGAATGGCATTGGCCTTGGCCATGGCCAGGGCAGCCTCGTGCTCGTTGGCGCTCTGGGCCAGGGCGAAGAGCTTTTCCACCCTGCCGAGCATGCCCCCGGACCTCTCTCCCTCCCCGTTGAGCAACCGCGGGATTGCCCCCTGGGAAACGCGAAATTCCGGATGCACCCCCAGACGGTCGCACGCCTCCTGAAAGGCAGGGCCGTGGGGCAGCTCATCCCCACGCCCCAGGTGCTCGACATACTGGTGGCTCATCTCATGCTTCAACACCTCCAGCACCACATCCCAGGAATGGTCCCGGATCAGCCAGGAAGCGAGGCTGAGGGTACCCAGCCCCGACGACCACGAGCCGGCCCGGCTCTGGCCCTCGCTGATCTCAAAGAGCGGCAGCTTAAGCTGCACCCGGTACAGCCAGCAGAGATGGCGGTACTCCTGGGCCAACTGCCTGCGCCAAGCCTCCATGAGGCGGCTCTCTTTTTCGCTCATCGCCATCAGCCCTTGTACCCGGTATCCACCGGCAGGTTGGGCTGCCGGGCCGAGGCCACGGCCAGTTCGTCGCAGCGCTCGTTAAAGGGGTTGCCGTTGTGGCCCTTGACCCAGTTGAAGGTGATGTTGAGCCCCTCGATGAGGTCCAGCAACTGGCCCCAGAGATCGGGATTGATGGCGGGCTGCCTGTCCGCCTTGACCCAGCCCCGTTTCCGCCACCCCTTGGCCCAGCCCTTACTGATCCCGTTCACCACATAGCTGGAATCGGAATAGAGGGCCACCGGCTTGTCGCGGTATTCCAGCTCACGCAGAGCCACGATGCAGCCCATCAGCTCCATCCGGTTATTGGTGGTCAAGCGAAAGCCGCCGCTCAGCTCCTTGCGCTGGCCATTGTAAATCTGCACGATGCCGTAACCGCCCGGCCCTGGGTTATAGCGGGCGCCGCCGTCGGTGTAGAGGCAGACCACACCCTCCTTGGGGGAGGTATCGCCTGCCTGCGGCGCGGCCTTCGCTGCACTTTTGGCGCTGCCCGGACCGACCTGGCCCGAGGTAGGATTCTGCATCCAGGCCTCGGCCTCGGCGCGGGTGGCAAAGCCCTTGAATCTGGCGCCCTGAAAGCCGATGACCTGGGCCTGGGCCTTGGGCCAGTTATCGTAGATGCCAGGCACTCGCCCGGCCAGGATTGCGTAAAATTTCTTTGCCGCCATTTATGAGTTGTCCTTTTTTGGTTCCGCCGGAAATTCCGGGGAATATAGCTATGACCTTTCTGCGGTTCTCTCTTTCTTCTTTTGCGTGCCCAAAAGAAGAAACAAGAAAAAGGCACCCCAGCCAGTCCTGGCCCTGCGGGCTTCCCTTACTTCTCGCCGAGGGCGGGACGCGGAAAAACTCGGGCTTCGCCCTCAAACAGTTCCCGCGTCTTTTCCGCCCTCGCCTGCGAGGCGCGGCAGGACAAATGGGGGAGGGGAAAGAGTCCCATTGGTACGCAGCCGAGCACCGGAGAGGCTGCCGAAAAGGGGATTTGCACTGTTTGAGCGCAGCGAGTTTGCAAAGCCCCGGCAGCATCGAGGAGCGCAGGGCATCCCGCCAACGGCGGGACAAGTGACACGGGTGCCCTTTCTTCGCCGCTTCGCTGCTGGTTCGTTTCTTTGGGCAAGCAAAGAAATGAACATACTCACTTCTTGCCGCATCTCCCAATTTCAACTATGTTGCCCAAGCAAGAATACACCATCGCCGCGAAGCCGCAAATGGCGATGCTCCCATTACCTTCGCAACCAGGTGAAAAGAATGAAACTCTTTGTTACGCCCCAAGGCGACCGTTGGCTCTGCTCCGAATGCGAAAAGGAGTTTGCCGAGACCATCACCAAAGAGGGCTGGCGGGTGGCCTTTACAAAAATCGACCCCATGCTCCGCTGCTCCGAATGCAAACATGGCGACATCGAAATCTTTGATTGATCCCGCTCTCCTTGAAAAAATTCAAGAAGATATATATCGAGATCACCAACCGCTGCAATCTTGCCTGTAGCTTCTGCCCCCGGAGCGAGCGAAAAAAATCCTTCATGCGGCCGGAGGAGTTCCGCGCCATCCTCGGCGCAATCGAGGGGTACACCGATCATCTTGCCCTGCACGTGCTGGGCGAGCCCTTGCTGCACCCGGAGTTGGGCGTTCTCCTCGCCCTCTGCCAGGAGCACTCCCTCAAGGTCAACCTGACCACCAACGGCACCCTGCTCCCCCAGCGCCAGGAACTTTTACTGGCCAGCCCTGCCCTGCGCCAGGTCAATATCTCGTTGCACAGCTTCAGCGAGCACGATGGTGACCCAACCATTTCCGGATATCTCCCCGAAATACTGAGTTTTATCCGGGAAGCCGAGGCAACCGGGCTGCTGATCAGCCTGCGGCTCTGGAATCTGCCGCCAACCGGTACCAGCCTACCATCCCCCAACGAGACCATCCTGAAGACGCTCGAGTATTTTTTCGGGCTGTCCGAGCCGCTGGTTGCCCGGCTCACCCCCGGCCACGGCATCACCCTGGCCCCCAAGGTATTCCTGAGCCAAAATAACCGCTTCACCTGGCCCCATGGTCCGGCCCCGGACCTGGGCGACAAGGGAACCTGCCGGGGACTCAAGGACCATGTCGCCATCCTGGTGGACGGCACCGTGGCGCCCTGCTGTCTTGACGGTGAGGCGGATATCCCCCTGGGCAACATCCACGCGCAATCCCTGGCCGGGATTCTCGCCAGCCCCCGCGCCGTGGCCATGCGCACCGGCTTTTCCCAATGGCGGCTTACCGAGCCCCTCTGCCGGCGCTGTACCTTTAGGCAATCCTTCTAACCCTTGCCTGCCAGCTGGCCGCAGGCCGCGGAGATATCCGCGCCCCGGCTCTGCCGGATAAAGGTGTTGAACCCCGCCTCGCGCAGCACCTTCTGAAAGGCCAGGGTCTGCGCTCCGTCCGGGCAGGAGAATTCCGTATCCCCGGAGCCGTTGTAGGGCAGCAGATTGATCCGGCTGGGGATACCCTGCAGCTTCTCCGCCAGCAGGTGCGCATCGGCCAGGGAATCGTTGATCCCCTTGAGCATGATGTACTCGAACAAAATCACCTTCTTTTTGCCCAGCGGATACCTGCGGCAGGCGGCGAGCAGGGCTTCCAGCCCATGGGTTCTGTTCACCGGCATCAGGCTGCTGCGCACCGCGTCATCGGCGCTGTGCAGGGACACGGCCAGATTGACCCGGATGTCCCGGCCCAGATCATCCATGCGCGGCACGATGCCGCAGGTGGAGACGGTGATCCGCCGTTCTGAAAAGCCGAGGCCATGGTCGTCCATGAGAATCGACAGCGCGGTCAACAGGTTGTCGTAATTGGCCAGGGGCTCGCCCATGCCCATGAACACCAGATTGTTGAGCAGCTCCCGCGGGGTGGCCCGCTCGATGCCGCACGCGACCATATGGGTCATCACCGCCAACACCTGGCCCACGATCTCGGCGGGACGCAGGTTACGGACAAAGCCCAACCCCCCGGTGAGGCAGAAGCCACAGCCCATGGCGCAGCCCGCCTGGGAGGAAACGCACAGGGTATGACGGCCGTCCTCGGGAATGAGCACGCTCTCGATCATGGCGCCGTCTTCGAGCCGGAAGGCGAACTTTTCGGTGGTGTCGGCCGATTTTTCCACGGTAACCGGGAAAAGGCTGCTCATGGCGGCATCCTGGGCCAGCAACGCCGTCACCTCCCGGCTGATCCCGAGTTGGGAAAAAGCAAAAACCCCGGGACGGTACAGCCGGGCGAAGATCTGCTTGGCCCGCTTGCCGGGCAGCCCCAGCCCCGCGACAAACTCGGCCAGCCGCTCCAGGGGAAGATCGCGCAGATCGGTTGGCCCGCCCCGCGGAGAGCCCGTATCCGTCCTGTGCGCACGCTGTTCTTTGTGTTTCATATCCATGCACCCTCTGTACCATATTTCCCTCCCTGTTTCAAAAAATGATGCCTCGCGAAAAATGACGCGCACACTTACCGGTACGCCCCCGCTCGAAAACCCTTGACGCAGCCGGGCAAATAAATCAAATATACATTTAACTTATCTTAAAGGACCTATCCCGTGCGAAAACAACGAAGCGACGGCCAGGAAACCCGCCGGAATCTGCTGGCGGCCGCAGGCGAAATCTTTGCCGCCAAAGGCTTTCGGGAGACGACCATCGCCGAGATCTGCACGCAGGCGGAAGCCAACACCGCCGCGGTCAGCTATCATTTCGGCAGCAAGGAAGCCCTGTACGTGGAGAGCTGGCGCTATGCCTTCACCCGCTCCTTGAGCATCTACCCCCCGGACGGCGGCATCCCGGCCGAGGCCCCGGCGGAAGAACGCCTGCACGGACGGATCCGTGCGATCATGCGGCGGATCACCGACCCGCAAAGCCATGATTTCGACATCTTCCACAAGGAGATGGCAAACCCCACCGGTCTCCTGGCCACGGCCACGCAAGAATCGATGGAGCAGATATTCAAAGGCCTCACGCTCCTGGTCTGCGAATTGCTGGACAAAAAAACAGACTCCCAGGAAGTGCAGCTCTGCGCCATGTCCATCCGGGCCCAGTGCTTCGGCCCCTTGCTCCACGCCCGGTGCCGCAAGAGCGTGCAGGGGCTGCCCACCACCGGCTTTGAATCCCTGCTCGAAAATGTGGAGCAACTGGCGGACCATGTCACCCGCTTCAGCCTGGCCGGAATCCGTGCGCTCCGTCGCCGGCAGCCGCAACAATCCCACCCAGAGGTTGACCCATGAAACACCCCGGAAAAAAAACCCTCATCACCCTCGTCGCCGTGCTGCTTTTCGTCGGCCTGGCAGCCTGGCAGCTTACCCGGAGCCAGGGAAATAGTATTGCCTACCGGACCGCCGAACTCAAGCGCGGGGATCTGGTGGTTACCATCAACGCCACCGGCACCGTGGAACCGGAAGAAGTCATCGACGTCGGCGCCCAGGTGGCCGGGCGGATCCTCTCCTTTGGCAAGGATGCCAAGGACAAAACCGTGGACTATGGCTCGCTGGTTGAGGCGGGCACGGTGCTGGCCCGGATCGACGACTCGCTTTACGCAGCCGACGTGGCCCAGGCCGAGGCCCAGCTCCTCTCGAACAAGGCCGGATTGCAAAAGGCCAAGGCGGATCTTGTCCGAACCGAACAGGAGTGGAAGCGGGCCCAACAGCTCGGCCCCTCCCAAGCCTTGTCGCAATCCAGTTATGAGGGGTACGAAGCGGCGCAGAAAACCGCGCTGGCCCAGGTGGCGGTAAGCGAGGCCTCAATCCGCCAGGCCGAGGCGGCGCTCAAGCGCGCCCAACGCAATCTCGGCTACTGCACCATCACCTCGCCGGTCAAGGGCATCATCATCGACCGGCGGGTCAATATCGGCCAGACCGTGGTGGCGAGCCTCAATGCGCCGAGCCTCTTCCTGCTGGCCAAGGATCTTACCCGCATCCAGGTCTGGGTGGCGGTGAACGAAGCGGATATCGGCAAAATCCATCCGGGCCAGCCCGTGACCTTCACGGTGGACGCCTTCCCCAATGAAACCTTCCGGGGCGAGGTGGGCAAGATCCGGCTCAACGCCGCCATGACCCAGAACGTGGTGACCTACACGGTGGAGATCGCCACCGATAACGCTGATGGCCGGCTCCTGCCCTATCTCACCGCCAATGTCCTGTTCCAATTGCAAAAGCTGGAGAATGTGCTCCAGGCGCCCAACGCGGCCCTGCGCTGGAATCCGCCTGCCAAGGAGGGCGAGGACGCAGGCAAGGGACCCGCCTCGGGAAAGGGACCGGCCGGCGCCAGCCTCTGGGTGCTGGACGAGAAACAGAAACCCCGCAGGATCGAGGTCCAAACCGGGCCCAGCGACGGCATCAACACCGCGTTGGAGAGCACGGAGCTGCGCGAGGGGATGCAGGTCATCACCGGGATACGGATGTCCGAGGCCGACAGGAACGGGAGCGGGGGCGGCAACCCCTTCACCCCCAAGTTCGGCGCCGGCAAGAAGCCCAAGGGAGAGAAGTAGGGACGCCATGGAACTCATCACCCTGCGCTCCATTACCAAAACCTACCAGATGGGCGACATCGCCGTGCCTGTGCTGAAAGGCATCTCTTTAGCCATCCGGCAGGGGGAGCTGGTCGCGCTCACCGGTTCATCCGGCTCCGGCAAATCCACCCTGATGAATATCCTGGGCTGCCTGGATCGGCCGAGTGCGGGCGAATACTGGCTGGAGGGCCAGGAGGTCTCCCAGCTTTCCGCCGACGAGCGGGCTCTGCTTCGCAACCGCAAGCTGGGCTTTGTCTTCCAGAGCTTCAACCTGCTGGCCAGAACCAGCGCCCTGGAAAACGTGGCCATGCCCCTCTCCTACGGCGCCGAGCATTTGAGCGAGCGCGAAGCACGAGAGCGGGCCGCGGAAATGCTGACCAGGGTGGGGCTGGCCGATCGGCTGGACCACCATCCCTCCCAGCTTTCCGGCGGCCAGCAGCAGCGGGTGGCCATCGCCCGTGCCCTGATCAACCGCCCGCCGGTGCTCTTTGCCGACGAGCCCACCGGCAATCTGGACTCCAAGACCAGCGAAGAGGTGCTGCAGATGTTCGAGCGGCTCAACACCGAGGACCGCATCACCATCATCATGGTGACCCACGATCCCAAGGTGGCCGGGCACGCCAACCGGTTGATCCGCATGGAAGACGGGGTGATCCAGGGCGATGCCCCCCCTGCAGCCGAGCCAAACCAAAAAACCCCGGAAAGCGCGCCATGATGATGTACACCACCGCCCGCACCGCCTTTCGGACCTTGCGCCGCAATCCCATGCGGGCCATGCTCACCACCTTGGGCATCGTCATCGGCGTGGGCGCGGTCATCGCCATGATGGAGATCGGCGCCGGCGCCTCGGGCGCTCTGAAAAAAACCATTGCCAGCATGGGAGCCAATGTTTTGGTGATCCGGCCCGGCACCGCCTCCAGCGGCGGAGTCTCCTTCGGCGCGGGCACCACCACCACCCTGACCCCGGAAGATTGCCAGGCCATCCTGCGGGAATGCCCGGCCGTGCGCAACGCCGCGCCCATGGTCAGGGCCCGCACCCAGGTGGTGTACGGCAATCGCAACTGGGTGCCCAACGCCATCTACGGCACCACCCCGGCCTATCTCGACGTGCAGGACTGGTCCATCCTGGCCGAAGGCGAGCCCTTCAACGACCGGGATGTCTTAAACGGCAACCGGGTCTGCATCCTGGGCCAAAGCCTGGTCCGGGAACTGTTCGATGGTGAATCCGCGGTGGGCAAGGAGATCCGGATCAAAAACATCGCCTTTCGG
>Ga0180009_10000894_pt1 | contig 38045 bp, 21 predicted proteins | sample OS_PC_MetaG_FD_123537 | JGI IMG/M metagenome (GOLD analysis project Ga0180009, IMG submission 123537) | Groundwater microbial communities from the Aspo Hard Rock Laboratory (HRL) deep subsurface site, Sweden - OS_PC_MetaG | ecosystem: Environmental > Aquatic > Deep subsurface > Groundwater... | reverse complement strand
TATCGTTCCAACGCTCCAGCGTGGGAATGCCGCCCGAGACGCTCTAGCGTCTCGTACCGCTGGAGCGGTACTCAGGCATTCCCACGCAGAGCGTGGGAACGATAATTGCCGGGGGACTGAATAAATACACTATTACCGCATTCATAGCCTTTTCAAAGGGGGAGGTAAAGTTCCAACTTATTTTAAATGCAGGGGTCTGAACAATTACGACGACATAGGCTTAATTCAAATCACGATCTAAGAAGGGCGGTTTATTTTCCGGTTGTAGTTGAAAACTCGGCATTTTATCGCTTTGGGTGATTTTGCCGTTGTCATCGAATTGAACATTAATATATTTAGCGTTTTGTAAATCGGTTAAGGATTTCGGGTCGATGCCGAAGTGTTGAGCGAGTGCTTCTTTGGATACATTCGGTAACGGTGTGCGGCGCTCCAGATTTCTAAAACGATAATAATTGTAGGCGGCCCAAACGGCCAAGGAACCGCCCAATAACGCGATGCATTTTAAAATGAACTCCAAGTCTTGAAAGAGCAGTTCCACACCACCCAGCTCGATCATTTGCAGATAAAACATATCGGCTCCCGCCCACCAACTTAGCAATGTGATTACAGGTATCCATAGGTAAAACCAAAGGATCCAAAAAATAAAAGTCAGGGCGGCGGAAATATATTTTTGCTTTAAACTTTGCAGCGAAGGCGAGTTGATGATTAAAGGCTTCATCGTATTCCTCTGTCAGGACTTGTCCAAGTTGCGCGGGTGTTGCGTTTTTTAAATAAAGCTTTCAGTAAGCCTACAAAGGTTGTGAAGACCGAAATTACCCAATAAACCAATGGGTACCAAATCATCCAATAATACGTTCTTGCAATGCCTTTTTCGTAACGGGAATCAATCGCCAAGCTCAGCGCGAATTGAACTAAACAAGTGATACCCAGTAGTATTCCGCCCCAGCTCGGTAAAAGTGTCGGAATTTCGAGCGCTTTCGGGAGTACGATAAAATATCCCAAAGCCCATAACACGAAAGTCGTCATCATCGTATACGACCAAAAGACGCTGATGAAATATTCAAGATAAACCGGCCACATACGCCGGGAGTGCCAAATTCCCAATTTCCGATAATAGCGTAACAATACCTCCGCTCCGCCTTGCGCCCATCGCAAACGTTGGCGCCAGAGTCCCTTATACGTTTCCGGCATTAAAATCCAGCATAATGCGTTGGGTTCATAGCGGATATCCCAATGATCTAATTGTAATTTCCAACTGATATCGATATCCTCGGTGATCATGTCGTGACTCCAATAGCCGACTCTATGCAGTGCCGATTTTCTAAACCCTGCGATGACGCCGGAAACGGTAAAAATTCGGCCGTAAACCCGTTGCGCTCTTTTAATCATGCCGATGATCGCCGAAAATTCGCCGACTTGAATTTTTCCCAATAAAGTCGACCGGGTTCTAATACGCGGATTGCCGGTGACCGCGGCAACTCGAGGGCCGCTTAAAAAATGCATCATTATCCAGGCTGTCGCCTCCGGCGCTAAAAGCGCGTCGCCGTCGATACAAATCAAATATTCATTCTTTGAGAATAAAGCTCCGGTGTTCAATGCTTCGGCCTTACCTTGATTGTTTTCTAAATTGATGACGCGCACTTGTTTATGTCGTTCGGCAAGTATCGATAATTGCTCCAGAGTATCGTCTGTGCTGCCGTCGTTGACGGCGATAACTTCAAAATCGGGATAGCGTTGTTGTAATACAAATTCGATCGTTTCAGCGATGTCACGACCTTCGTTATGACAAGGTATGATAATAGAGACGGCGGGATAGGCACTCAATAGAGGGACTTCATCGTGTCGGCAAGGGCTGTTTCTCTCGCGACGGAAATAAAATATCAATGCCCCGATCATCCAGAGATATGCCATCAGCAGCGGATAATAGAAAGCAAAGCTCAACAAAAAATCGATGATCTCTTTTAGCGAGTCCTGTTTGAAAAACGAATTAAGTTCCCAAGTTACATCGAGTGATGCAAAGTCATCAGAAAGATCTGCCCAATAGCTTTCCAACAATTTCGATAGGTTTTTTATCCAAGTTAAAAAGGATTCGATGAAGTTCATTAATAGAAGGGTTGATGCGATTTGCTTGATTAAAATAGTGGGTCGAGTCTTGGGAAGCGCTCAATGTTATTGAGTCATCATTTCTTTAAGAAGCGACATCGGCGGGTGGTTTTTATGAAAGTCGTCGGGATAATAACCGTAATTCAGCGCATTCCTCCGCTGTAAAAGACGCATTTGGTCGGCTAAAACCGATGCCGGAATTTTTTGTTGGGTACGCCAATCCACCGACTGCAGTTCGAAAACGGTCTTTTTCAAACCCAGCGGATGTTCAGACACTTTGTCGATGAGTGTTTCCAACCAAATCATGGGCTCTTCCGCTTCTTCCATGAACGGCATGGCCATTAACGCGGTGTAATCGTAATTAACCAAAAAGTCAGGTAGCGATTGCGCGAACCATTCGGAGCTTTCGGGATTTAGCACGGCATTGGCATAGAGGTTTCGGGCGGTTTTGATGTCGGGCCGAAAATACCGGACTTTATTGGTAAGGTGATGCGTGAATTCGGTCAGTACGGTTATCTTTGCTTCGGTTTTTTCAGAAGGTTTTCGGTTTTTAAGATGGGCTAATGCCGACGGGCTAACATCCTCAAAATCGGTAAGAAATGCGTCGTCATGAAATAAAATTCCCGAGAAATGCGCTTGTTTCGCCAAGTCTAGATAAATATCGGCGATCAGTTGCCGAGGTTCCGGGTGATAGGGTGACAGGCGCTTGTAATTGTTTTGACTCGGAATCGGACGGCCGTTTTTTAATTCATGGACCCACCATTCTTTGGGGGCGCTAATCGAGAACGACAAAACCGGAAGCCAAGCGAAGACCGATACGCGAGTTTTCATGCGCAATTGCCACGCGACATAATTAAACAAATCCGCGCGCATCGGTAAATGCCGGTTCGGAAAATAAAGCGCATCGGCATTGCCGTCTCCGTCCGGGTCCGAGAAGGCTTGGAGATAGACCGTATTGACACCTATTTCTTTTATTCTGTCGAGAAGTAAATCGAGATTACGCTGAATTTGTAACGGTTCGGAGTCGTAAATGTAGTCCATGTCGACATGAGCCAATCTAACCGGTGAATCGTTTCTATTGCGTAGAAAAAGAGCCTTAAATTCTTCCAGATTAAGTGCATGCTCGATCGAATAGCGATGAACCAGTTGCATATCGTTAACGGAATTCCAGCCATCGTCCAAGGTCAATGAAACGTAAATACCTTGTTTTTCTGCGAGTTTGATCGATTCCAGGCTATAAGAGCCGTAAGGCCATGTAATGGCTTTAGGTTTTATGTCAAGGCGATTCCGCAAAATCCGAATACTTTCGGTTATATCGTTCGATACGCGAGTTTGGAATTCGGCATCCGTTTCATAACGCTGTTCGGAATTTTTAAACATACGCGTGGTCAAGGCCGGTTGCATGCTGCCTTGCGGATTACCTGGTATACCTCGATGCGAATCGTGGCTATGTGGGGCGATTTCTATCAATCCTGAATCAAGCATTTCTTTGAGTTGATTCCAGTTTAAAAAATGCTCTCTTGGCACTAACTTCGCTCCATATTGTACCGACTGATTGGTATCGGTCTCGAGCCAAGCAGTCACCGGACTGACGACAGCAGGAAAACCGAAAGCCTGTAGAATCGGAAAGACCGTGTCATGGACACTCGCATAACCGTCGTCGAAAGTTAACAACACAGGGTTTTCAGGAAGCTGCTTGTTGTTTTGTCCTGACTCGATCAGTGTCTGCAGACTGACCGGGTGAAAATTATTTTCTTTCAGCCAAGCGAATTGTTCGATGAGTCGGGCTCGTGTAATGGTGTATGGATTACCGTTCCATTCAGGCTGTACATCGTGATAACAAAGCGCGATGAAAGAACCGTCGCCAAGAGCGAATCTCGAGAATAAAGTTATCGACACGATTTGGATGATCAGAAATAACCGGCGCATGGCTAGAATCGTACATTAAGATTAAGATACATAAACCAGCTTTCAGTCAGATTGCCGTCGTAATAATGATAGCCTCTGATGCCGCCGTACGCGATTTCTAAACGATCGGCCGTTTTCCAACGATGTTCGTACTGAATGTTGCCGACCGGATTGGAGCCGAAATATTGCTGCCAATATTGACCGATGGAAACCGCTAGGCGTTGGTTGAAAGCCGTTTCGTAAAAACGATAAGTCAACAAATCGTTATCCAGGGTCAGCGATACCGAAGCATCCTGTGCCGGGTTAAAGTAATATGCGTTCACGTTCCGATTCGGATTGTCAGGCGATCCGCTGTGCCGCGTATTGGTTGAGTAGCCGGCATTTAAATAAGTCGAGAATTTATAGAACGGTCCGCTATACCATCGCTCGTAATAAGCGCCGTCGACACCGTACCGATTATTGCCGTCGCTGAAATGATAATAGTTTGCCGCCAAGTCCATCTGCCGCGACTCATGAAAGCGGTAAGTCAGTCTCGCTTGCGCCGATTTTGCCGTAGTTACGACTTTTTCATCGGCAAGTGCGGTCAACGCGCGTAAAGAGATTCGATTGTTGAGACTGTCCAAATAAGTGGAAATACGCCAATGATCGTCAAAATCGTAAGCTAAACCGAGTCCGACGCCGACCGCATTCTTTGCGAAATTATCGTAATGGACTTCGCCGGTGGCTAAAACATTAGTTCCGGCGAATTCCAGACCCAATCCATGCGTATTCAAATATCCGCGGCCTTCGGGTTGCGGAAATAAACCCATTTTCCAGGCGTTATGGATATAGACTCGATAATGATGCGCAATCGGACTGGAATATAAATAAGATTCGAGACTCATGTCTTCCGTGCCGATGTTAGGGTTGCCGACATCGTTGGTTTGGTTATCGCTAACTCCGCCTCCGGTGAACATTTTGAATTCCCAGCCGTTATGTATATTCCATAATCGCGACTGCCGTTGCACCCCGGTATCGTCCGGGAAGGTGTCATAAAGTTCTTGTATGACTTGTTCTTCCGCAGGGTAGCTTCTTAATTCATGCAAAACCTTGGTTTGCACGACACGCAATCCTAAGTGATCCGGCGATCGTTCCAGTGCCGGTTCAATTAGACGCAGCGCTTTGCGCGGCCAACCTCGAAAGTAATAAATGTCGGCTAATTTTGCTTCTATATCGGGATTATAGAGCGTGCGCCGGTACAGATCTTCCATGCGGCTTTGGCCTTGATAGAGTTTATCCGCGTAAGCCCTCATTAGGGCGGCTGTCATCTCGGGATAAATTTTGTCGGGATTATCCCGAACACGGGAATGACCGAGCTCGTCTTTAAATTCGAGGGTTTCCGGTTGTTCTTCATTGAGCCTGTCCGCTAGCTCAATGGCCTCTTTAAATTGTTCCGATTCCAGATAAGCATATATCAATGAAGCTCGGGCATTGCGATTATCGGGCGAATCTTCAATGATCGAAAGATAAAGGTCGCGGCCCCGTTTAGGTTGCCTGGTATAAAGATAAGCATCGGCAGCAGCGATTCGACTATAGGAAGGAATTTCAATACCTTGTTCCTTGAGGCGTTCGAATAATGCGATAACTTCCGGCATTTTGTTGCGGTTGCGCAAAGCGACCATCAAATCGAAATTGGCTCTATCGAGCCAGATTTGCGGTTCGGACAATTCAAGCCCTGCGATCGATTCGATATTGGCTTCTACGGCTGAAATAGCCTTATCCATTTCTTGATAACGGTTGGGCTCGCCGCTTGGAATACCGGCGCTTTTTCTAATCAGCGCGGCTGCATAATCCCAGCGGAAACCGGCCCACTCTTCGTCGGAAAAAGCGGCTTTATAATGTCGGGCCGTCGTTAGTGCGTCTTCATATTGACCGTTTGCTTGCAGAGCGAATGCCAGGTTTCTTTGTATATCCGCTCGATCCGGTTGAATGGCCAATATTTTTCGATAGAGATTAGCGGCATTCGAAAAATTATTCAGATTTTCATGGATCTGAGCCAAAAAGATCAAAATATCGAGTCGTTCGGGAAAAGCTTCGGAAAGCTCTGTTAAATAACTAATGGCCCGCTCATGATCGCCGCTTTGTTTCAACGTTAACCCAAGACCGAGCTTGGACTCAAAGCGGTCGGGAAATCTTTCGAGGACTGAACGATAAAGCGTTTCCGACTGTTTGAAATCGCCTGAGTTTCTGGCTGAGCTTGCAACTGACTCGATGACATAGATTGGGGCGGCATCTAAATCAATGGAACGGCTAAGCTCGATGACTTTTTCGTATTGGTCGGTCCACGACAAAATTTGAACATAATCGTAAAGATAGCGGAGCGTTCTCGGATGTTCGGTTCGTAGAATTTGCAGTTGCTCCAATGCCTGTTGAGTCCGGCCGCTACGAGCGGCATCGAGCGCATCGCGATAAATCCTTTCTTCATCATAGGCTTGTCCTAAAACACTTGAGGAAAAAAGGCTAATTATAGCCGTCAAAATCAAACCGGAATTCATGAATTTTTGGCGTTAGGAGTAGGTTGAAACGGTAGTGTGAAGTAGAGCGAGGCCTGTATGAAGATAGCTAGAGCCTAGGCTGTCGAAAAAGGCCATTTTTTGCTAATTGCCGGTTCCCGCTTTTTAACTCAAAATATTTTTGAAATGGTTAGTGTTCATAGGCTATTAAGAATCAGATGTAGGGTGCGCATCGCGCACCTGGGTCGGGCTCTTGTCGGTTCGGCACCGTGGAAAGGTGCGCGATGCGCACCCTACGGCGCTCAAACTATCTTGGAAATTGTTGATGATCATAGGTTATAGAGCATCCGTTATTTTCTCAAAACCCATAAAACAGTCATTTTTTCTGACCTGAAAATCGGTAAATTTCGACACCCTAGCTAGACCCTATACAAGCATAGTCAAGGCAAGTGGAATTATCGGAAGATAATTTACGAATGAATTATAGGTGGCGGCTGTAAGTTTCGGTAGGGCGCATTGCCGAGACATTCAATCGGCCGAGGCAACGATTGAAATTTCCGGCAAGCAAGTCGAACATTCGACTTTGATCAGTCTTCCTGTGTGTCGATTGCGCAAAGGCCGGGACATACCGTCGGTACGGTTCATTGCATCGAACAGCTTCGCTTCCATTTTTATGACGTCGTGTTCGTGGTCGAATAAATAAAGCGTGGGTTTCATTCCGCCGCTTTCGATGAAGCGGTCGGTGTCATGTAGCATGATTTTGGCATGCAACAACTCGTGTAAAAGTGCGTCCGCGGGAGAAATATGGCAAGCCGGGTGGTTTTTGCAATCGCGATGCAGCCATAGCTTTGCGCCGATGCGCGGATCGAAAAATATCGTTGCCGACGTTACGGTCAGTTGGTTGCCGTGGGCTTGTGTTTGCCAAGTATATTTTCGATAACGAAGTTTTAACTCTTTATCTTCCAGTAATTTCAACAGGCCGATGGCTTCAGGATAGCTTGCATAATACCGGGCCATCTTATCGAGATCGGCGCGAATAGTCGGCGGGTCGCCGGGTTCGCGGATGTATGCTTGCTGCAGTAAACGGCTGATTCGAACTTGAGCATGCGGATCCGGCTTAACGTTTAAATGTGCGTCATGGACGGATTGAATGGGCATGGTTTTGGGCGGAGCAGAGCGGACCAAACGAACGATCGAGTGGTTTCCTTTTTGGATTTTAACTGAATTTAATCGGTTTGACGGTTTGATAAGTTGCGAAGTGATTTCAGCAGTCACCTGCCTGTCGGCGATCTGTTCGGCTCGCGTATCGGTTGTCGCGATGAGAATGCCGAGACACAAAGCAAGAAAAACCGGCGTTTTTTGCCGCCGGTCGGCATAAAACGTTGCCGAACTTAATGTTCTGGCATCCTCCTTCAGAAAAATATCGTGATGCCGCGCAATCTCGATTAGAGCTTGATAAGCTTTAGGATTTTTTAAACTAAGCTGGTTGGCGCAGACTAAGGACCGCTGCCCGTCAATTAGGCAAGGATGTAAATAATTGCAATCGGCGAAGCGGATGGCCCAATTTTTAAGCGTATCGACTAATAATTCATCATCTTGGGACTGGCCGTCGATTGGGCTAAGAAAAATGCGGTTAATGGCCGATAGAGCATCCATAAAATTCTCGAAGAATCTAAAAGTTACTGTTAGTTTAGTTCCAAATAGTAGTTATTGCTTTGTGCAAAGCGATCGTAAGTATGGATGACCAATCGATTACGAATTTATGTTTTAGATATGGCCATTTTCGCTTTAGTAGTTAATTGCTGTTTTCCCGCTTTTTAAACTCATAATAATTTTGAAATTGTTGGTGTTGATAGGCTTTTAAGCCTAGGTGTAGGGTGCGCATCGCGCACCTGGGTCGGGCTCTTGTCGGTTCGGCACCGTGGAAAGGTGCGCGATGCGCACCCTACGGAGCTATTAGCTTAGTTCCAAAAGTAGTTAGCGCAAAACGATCGGAAGCTTTCATAAACCCATGAGCTACGAATTCATGATTTAGGTATGGCTTCAATTCGATGATTGGGTTTGCGTGTCGGAACTATCCTGAAACGACGGCGATTGATATTTCTCAAGTAAATATTGCTTCAGCCAGGTTTCGGAATCGACATCGGATTGAGGGCTATCGTCGATTTTTTGCAAGCGTTGTTTTAATAAGTGTTGCGGCGTTAATAGCAACTCGATATCGGACATTGCGACAAACTTATCCGGATGAACATTGTTGCCGTTTAGGATGTTGAAGAGCTGATGTTTTTTTAAAGATAGGCTGCCAATTAATTCCTCGCGAATGTCCAGCATTAGGGGTAGCAAATCGCTGCCGCTAAAGTCGTCTTCATGCAGGCACTTAAAGCGCTTTAGCATGTAGTTAATCGCAAAACGGTAAATATCCGACTCCCGCACATAAAACCGCGAAGCGGTGGCTTGAACCGCGTTACGAATACTGTTCTCGATACGCAGTGAAATGATGTGTTTCAGTTCGCTCAATTTCTTATACCTAATTCAAAAATATTTCGGATTGACTAACGGAACGTAGTTATTCACATCCACCTATCGTTCCAACGCTCCAGCGTGGGAACGATAATTGCCGGGTGGCTGAATATTAACAACGGAACGGCTTGAAAGCGGCAAAAGTTATGTATTTCTATCCTAGAAAGATGAAGTTGGCATGTGTTGTAGACCGTTCGTGCTGAGTTAAGTCGAAGCATGAAGGGTCTACAACACTTTCACCGGCTTGGTGAAGTCTCAAATGATCTTTTTAGGTTTATGGGTTTTTGGATATATGGATATGCGTATCAAGTCGAACTTTTTAAACATAAACGAAAAATATGACAGAAATGCGACAATTCAAAACAGTCGGCGTATTAGCGATGTTAGTTGTTTAAAACGTAATACGTTTCACGAAAATTTAACGAAGCTGTAAAACTTTTGAACTAATGACTATGAAAAAATATGCGCAAGTTGAAACTTCGCGGATGCGGAGCGGATCCGGCGAGGGGAAATGGGGCCGGCGAAGGCAATCATAACATGGGCGGTACTGATTGCCAGCGATTTAACAAGGAATAGGCAGTTTCCGGTTTTAGCCGGATATGCCGGGTGTGAAGATGTTGCCAAACCCGCCGCGAGGCGGGGACGGAAAGCTGCGGGTCTCTTATCAAGTATCAAGAGATAGCCGGGCCGCGACCATTTACTAGGAATGGCCATGTACCCCGGTTTGGTTTTTGTTAACAGACTTTACGAGGATATTTTTTATGAATTTATTAGGTAAATCTCGAGCGGTCGGCGCGATGGCGTTGGTTGCGACAGGTGCTCAAGCGAGAATCGCCGGGGTTAAATTGACCGGTTTCGAAAACGATCCGCGAGGCTCCGAGCTTTTTCTGAGCGTTTACAATCCGGATGCGCAAATTTCATATGCAATGGACTTAGGTATCCGGCATGCTGATTTTTTGGATAATCCGCAAGCAATGAATCACTCGATCAACACCGATGCATTCAGCCAGTTTATGGCCGCAACCTCGCCAGGTGACAGGGTGATCTATAACATTGCCTCGGCTCACAATTCATTCGTCGATTTCGATAGCGTGAATTATTTGGGCATTTTAATGACATCCAAAAATGAAATTGCTGTCGGCCCTTTTGGCGGTTTTTCTGAGTCATCAACAACACTTGATCAACATATCGACCAATTGAATGCAAGATCGGGCGAATTGACCGGCACCAATCAACAAGTCGGCGATAAAGCGGTCAATTTAGATTCCTATTCGGCGCCTGGGCAAAGCGGTTATTTTCCGACAACTTGGGGTTCGAACATTGGTAATTCTTTCTCTGGTAATCTTTCGTCGTCAGCAGGCGAATCGACAGGGTTTTGGTGGTGGGGCTTCGATATGGATCCCAATACGTTCGAGTTGACAGAGAAGGCGGTTTACCTCGGGGATTGGAACTTTTCGATTGAAAATGGCAGCGCTTCATTGAATTTCGCGCCGGTTCCCGTTCCAGCGGCGGTATGGTTTTTCGGCACGGGTCTGATGGGCTTGATCGCTGCCAAACGCCGTAAAGCATAAGAAAATCATTCAAGCATACCCGGATGCAGGTCCGGGAGTTTTTTACACTCATACCTACATAAAGAGAATGGTCATGAAAAAAAATATCGTAACGGCCGCCTTGGGCGCGGCTTTGATTGCCGGTTTTTCCGGCACGGCTTCGGCGTGGACGCCAAGCGATGTACCCGATTTACGAATCAACATGTCGGGTGCCACTGCAATGGATAACTCTATCACCTCCCTGTTCACCAGCTTGTGCGATGCGGGTACCTTGCATAGCTATTTCAACGATGGTCCGAATCCGGGGAATCGTTACCGTGCATTTTTCTGTACCTTGAGTCCGGATAAAGTCGACGGTATATCGGCTAGCCAAAAAGTGTTGTTTGTCAAACGTTCCGCCGGCGGTTCCGCCCAAGGCGTCAATCCGCTGATCGATCAACAACGCTTGGAAGCGATGAATATCTTTAACAATAATTGCACATTGTCGCCGACAGATACCGATCCGAACCGCTATTTATGCAGCATCAGCAATCCGGGCGATTTGGAATTGCGTTATTCCGATATCGGTATCTCGGACGTGGACGCCAAGATGTTTAGAGGCGTTAATACTCCGGCCGGTTTCAATCCTGTCAACCCGGAAAGTGCAGAAGATCTGGATAGCGTTTCGGTAGCTGCGTTGATATTCGGCGTTCCGGTCAATAATGCTTTGTATGACGCGCTGCAAACCGCGCAAAGAGGCGAAGGCTTATTGCCTAACGATTGTACGATCGGCGAATATGCCCGCGAAGAATGTATCCCAAGTTTGACTAAACAACAAGTCGCGTCGTTGATCAGCGGCAGGGTAAAAACATGGGACGATTTTAAAATCGACGGCATTCCGTTGACGCAATATCCGGGCGTTACGCCTTTGCCGGCCACTCGCGGCTCGAAGTTCGTCCGCTATTGCAAACGGGTCAACGGTTCCGGTACCGGTGCGCAACAATATGCGAAATTCCTGCATAATCCATGCGTTTCGGGTGCTGCTCAACCGATGCAATCATCGAACGTATCGACAGGTCCTATCGTGATCCAAAACTCGGGTTCCGGCGATGTCGAATTGTGTTTGAACGATTATGAATTGGGCATCAACAACACGGGCGCTAACACAGGCTTTTTTACACCGACCACAAAAGCTTGGGCCTTAGGCACACAAAGTCTAGAAAAAAATGCCGATCAAGCATGGCCGTATAAATTTGTCAGAATCGACAATGTAGCTCCAACATTGGCTAATGCCTTCAACGGTAAATATTTCGATGTGGTCGAGATGACTTACCAATGGTTGAAACCCGGTGTCAACAAATTACCGGCTTGCGAAGGCGAACATTTGGCGACTTGCGGCCCACAACCACCGGTAGGCGATATTAAAGTCATTATCGAACAGATGCGTACGGAAGCGAGCGAACCTTCGGTTGTTGCCAGTATTTTGAATGTCAAATCGAACTATCCGTTCGGTAAGTCGGGATATTTGGCGCCGGCCATTCCATTTGCAACCGATGCGAGCTTTACCGGCATCCTGAATGAAAATGCGCCAATCTGGCCGTATACCCATGACCTCGGCGCAGGCATCAATAACTGTGTGGTTCCGGTAATGCCAGAAACAGTGGTCAACAAGCCGTTGCTGTAACGGACGAAAAGGAAATAGGCCCTGCAACGGGGCCGGTAAGGACGCATCCAACAGCCTCCGCTTCGGCGGGGGCTGGCTTTATAAATCGATTTGTAAGAAATGGGGGGGGTATGAGAATAAAACGGCGACTAAGTACAATCATTACCATGTGTCTCACTGGATTTTCCAGTGTTTCGATGGCATGGAATAATACCACTGTGCCTGATGAAACCATATTTATTTCAGGATCATCATCAATGGACAATGGACTTAGAAACTACATTACTAATTCTTTGTGCGAACCAAATACAACCGATGTCTATTTGTCGGGGGGGATCAATGGAAAGAATAGAGGCATGACGCATAGCGCTATATTTTGTACAGTAAAAGCCTCTAAAGTTCCTAATCTGCAATGGGATGCAAAGGTCTTGTTTTTGAAACGCTCAATTGGCGGTTCGGGTCTCGGCGTTGCTCCTCTAATTGAAAGTAGACAAATAGAAGCATTGAATATTTTTAAAAGTAGTTGCACACAAACTAATGATAACCCTAACAACTGGATATGCAACACCAACGAACCAGATCCTTTTACCTTGCTTATTCCTGATTTTGGTATTTCAGATGTTGAACCATTGCTATTCAGAGGCCCCAATACACCGGCTGGCTATAATCCAGTCACTGGAGCTAGTGCTCAACTACTTGAAACTAGGGTTGTGGCGGCGTTATTGTTCGGCGTTCCGGTCACGAATGGTTTGTACAATGCTCTGCAAGTTATTCAAAAAGACAGGGGGGAATTGCCCGATACTTGTCAAATTGGTGATTACACTGAAACATGTATGCCGAGTTTGAGTAGACAACAAATAGCAACCTTAATCAGTGGTACCATCCAAAATTGGGATGAATTCAAGTTTGAGAAAGATGGGCAAACGTATTCATTCACCGATTATCCGGGCGTAGATTTACTAATCAATGAACAGAAAGTTGCCACTGGCCGTGAATTCAGTAATTTTGTGCATTTTTGCAAAAGAACTAGTGGTTCCGGGACAGGAGCACAACAATATATTAAATATTTAAATAATCCTTGTGCATCGGGTACCCTAAGCCCCTCAGAATGGGATAATCCTTTTGATGGGCCACGCGCATTGCTTAATTCCAGCTCAGGTAGTATGGATCAATGTCTCGATGATTTTGATAAGGGGACGAACTATAGCCGCTCAATAAATGGAGAGAGACATAATCAAGACATCTTTAGCGAGCAGCCAATTGTCGGTTGGGCTTTCGGACAGCAAAGCATGGAAAAAAACGCCAACCTTCAGTCCGGGTATAAGTTTATCAAAATAGACGGGGTCGCTCCAACATTAGTTAATGCTCACAAAGGGACTTATAATGATTGGGTCGAGACAAGCTTCCAATGGCGCAAAAACAGCCTTACGGGTAATAAATTGCGCATTATAGAAAAGATTGTTGCTGATTCAATGAACCCTGCATATATGAACATCTATAACCAATATTCGGACTATTCTTTTGGCCAATCCGGCTATTTAGCGTCACCAATAAACGGCTACACATATTCTAGTGCCTTAGGACAAAATTCCCCCCCGGTAATTCCTTATTCGCATGGGGCCATTGGTGTCTTGAATAACTGTAGAGTTCCGGTAATTCCACCAGCTCCGACAGATAAACCTCTGTAAATTGACAATTCAATGGGAAATCCGGCCCTGCAACGGGGCCGGCATGGATGCAAAAGCACAGCCCCCGCAACGCGGGGGCTGACCTGTTTGTAAAAGCCAACAAAATTCTATGTATAGGAAGGTAGATTTGTCGTTTCGTTTGTTATGGGTGTTATGGGTCGGATTGTTAAGCCATGCGGCGCTTGCCCAGGACGCCGATCATTTCGATTTATGGGAATTGCGCGTCAAGGGTAATACCTTGCTCGAACGCAAGGAAATCGAACGCACGGTCTATCCCTTTTTGGGCGAAGACAAAAATATCGATACGGTGGAAAAAGCGCGCGCCGCGCTTGAAGAAGTCTACCAAAAACAAGGTTTTCAGACGGTGTCGGTCGACATACCCGAACAGGATGTGGTCGGCGGCGTCGTTTATTTGGAAGTCACCGAAGGCAGAGTGGCCCGCTTGCGCGTGACCGATTCGCGCTATTTTTCGTTAGGCGCCATCAAGTCCAAGGTGCCGGAGTTGGCCGAAGGCAATGTGCCGAATCTGCCGAAAATGCAGGAACAATTGGCCGAACTCGGCAAGCAATCCTCGGATCGGACCGTGGTGCCCATCTTGCGCGCGGGCGACACGCCCGGCACGCTCGAAGTGGATTTGAAAGTCCGCGACGAATTGCCGCTGCACGGAAAAGTCGAGGTTAACGGGCGTAATGTTGCGAACACCAGTCGCTTGCGCACGATCGGTTCGATCCGTTACGACAATTTGTGGCAAAAATTTCATAGTGCCTCGTTTATGTATCAGGTTTCGCCCGAGATACCGGAAGAAGTCGAAGTTATGGTCGGAACCTACGTGATGCCGTTGTTCGATACCGAAAATCGCTTGGCATTATACGCGGTTAGTTCGTCTTCGGAATCGCAAATAGCCAGCGCGGGAGCTTTGTCGGTGGTCGGTATCGGCGACATTTATGGAGCGCGCTTGGTGATGCCGTTGCCCGGAAAGGACGATTATTTTCATACCTTGACGGCGGGCGTGGATTACAAGTCGTTCGACGAAGACTTGAACCTGATCGGCGCGGATACCTTGAAAACGCCGATTACCTACGTGCCTTTCATGGTGCAGTATGCCGGCAATTTACGAGGCGAGGAGTCCTTGTTGTCGTTCAGCGTCGGTTTGAATTTTTCGATCCGCGGCCTCGGCAACGACGAGCAGGAATTTGCCGACAAACGCTTTCAGGCGAAACCGAATTACATGATCGTCAACGGCGACATCGATTATTCGCGCAATCTGCCGTGGGGAATGCAGTTCATGACCCGGCTATCGGGGCAAGTATCCGACTCGCCGATCATCAGTAACGAGCAATATTCGATCGGCGGCGATGAAAGCGTCCGGGGTTATTTCGAGACGCAAGTATTGTCGGACGACGGCGTGCAAGGTTCATTCGAATTGTACTCGCCGCGGCTGCTGCCGATGAACGAGGACTGGGAATGGGTCAACAATCTCAAAGGCTTGGTCTTTTTCGATGCCGGACGAGGTTGGTCTAAAGATGTGTTGGCCGGTACCGACAGCAAATTTAATCTGGCCAGCGGCGGTTTCGGCATTCGGTTTCAAGCCTTGAAATATTTGATCGCCAATTTGGATGTCGCGTTTCCGTTTATCGCCGCAGGGACGATAGAAAGCGGCGATCCGAGGCTGCATTTTAGGGTCGCGGCCGAATTTTAAATAATGTGGGAGCGACGCCTACGTCGCGATGTCGAGGTCGATGAAGATAAGCCGCGATTGACTTAATCGAAGTCGGCAAGGTTAAACCTTTTTTTTCGGGGCTTAGGTTTTGGCTTCGATTAGGTCATCGGTTATTCAGCTTTTTCGGCTTCCCCTCACCTAGCGTTAGGTGAGGGGCGATCAGGGGATCGCTCCCACAGAGGCCAGGTGGGCAAAAAACACTGTGGGAGCGACGCCTACGTCGCGATCGGCGGAGCCGAGGACGCCTTGTAAGCGATAGGCTTAACAGGCGCAAATGATAGAAATTCAACAATGGCCTTAAGCCCAGCGGCTACAGCCATTGATGCGGTAAATTGACGGAAAAGCCAACCCCGCCGTGAGGCGGGGACGGAAAGCCACGGGTCTTGAACGACGAGACGGCCGGGTTGCCACTATCGACGATTGACAATCGTATCCGACGCTTCGGCGGAGGAACATAACGAGGGCAACGAACATGGCTAACAAAAAACGAACTCAACCATCCGTCCGGAATCCGCACCGCTTTAGTCTCAAACGGTCGGCGGCCTGCGTAAAACTGGCCGTCGCCGGCGGCTTGGCGGTCGGTTCGATGTCGCCGGTGCAAGCCGAACTTCCGGTGCCGAGCGCGGTTTGGGCCAGCATGGGGCAAGCGACTAGGCAAGTGATCGGTAATCACATGCAGATCAATCAGCAGACCGATCGGGCGATCTTGAACTGGCAAAGCTTTAACATAGGCAAGGAGAATTCGGTCCATTTTCAACAGCCTTCGAGCACCTCGATCGCACTGAATAAAATTTTCCAAAACGACCCGAGCCGAATTCTCGGCGCATTGACCGCAAACGGCCAAGTTTATCTAGTCAACCGCAACGGCTTCGTATTCGGCAAGGATTCGCGCGTCGACGTGCGCGGCTTGGTAGCCTCCACGCTCGATATCTCGGACGACGTGTTCGATCAAGGCATCACCAAAGTTTTTTCTAATTCGGGTTCTGCAGCATTTCAAAACAATGAATTCGTCCTCAGAGATCAAAACGGTGACGCCGTTCTTGACGAGGGCGGTCAGCCGATAAAAGCATTACTGGCAAAAGATGCGAACGGCAATCCGATTAGAGCATCGATCACGCTCGAGGAAGGCGCGCAAGTACAATCCGGTACCGGCGAGCGGATTTTGATCATCGCGCCGACGATTACCAATAAGGGTTCGATACAATCGGACGACGGTCAAGCAATACTCGCCGCTTCCACCGATAAAGTCTATTTGCAGGAGGCGAGCGGCGATAGCGACGTTCGAGGGCTTCTAGTCGAGGTTGAAACCGGCGGCGATGTCAGCAATTTAGGAGAAATATCCTCAAGGCGCGGCAATGTCACGATGATCGGTTTCGCGGTCAACCAAAACGGTAAAGTGTCGGCATCGACGTCGATCAATGTCAATGGAAGCATCCGGCTGATCGCCCGCGAAAGGGCCTCCGTATTTGAGACGGACGGTTTCGAAATGCGCGCGACCAGCACGACACGGGCTGCCGATATCGGCGATGGTTTAGGTACGTCGGCCACGGTCAGTTTCGGCGAGAACAGTTTGACTGAAGTATTGCCGGAACTCGGTACGGGAGAAACCGCGATTGACGAACAGGTTCAGCCTTTGTCGAAGGTCGAAGCGATGGGGCATAAAATCCATGTGAAGAAAAACGCCGATATCTTCGTGCCGGGAGGCCGGGTCGATATGGTAGCGACACAGAACCCTATCAACCCGTTGCAAGATTCCGTCAACCGAAACAGTAGTCGTATTTTGGTCGATTCCGGCGCAACGATCGACGTGTCCGGTATCGCGACGACCGTGAAGGCGATGGAAAGCAATATCGTCGAAGTCGAATTGCGTTTGAACCAATTAAAAGACTCCCCTTTACAGCGCGACGGCATTTTGTTCGGAAAAACGATTTTGGTCGATATCCGAAAAGGATCCCCCATAGCCGATGTGCAACCCGATATCGATGCGATTCAGCGCACCTTGGGCGAGCGTTTGGCGAAGGGAGGCGAAATTAATCTGAGTTCGGAAGGCGATACCTTGGTTCAACAAAACGCGGTGCTCGATTTCTCGGGCGGCGCGGTGACCTATCTGGACGGCTTCATCACAACGACGAAACTGACTTCAAACGGCAGAATTTTCGATATCAGCGAAGCGCATCCGTCTCTTAAGTACGACGGTATTTACGGGGAAGTTGTCAAGGTTTATGAAAAATGGGGCGTTAGAAAAGTCTGGAAAGTAGACGGACCTTTTTCATTGGCGAGACGCGAAGCCGGTTATATCGAGGGTCATGACGCCGGACGTTTGACGATAAAAAGCCCCAACCCATTACTCGAAGGCGAGTTGAAAGGCGGCACCGCCAGCGGGCGTTTGCAGCGGACTGTAGATAGTAAGGCTTATGGCGGCGAATTGCTGATTGACATGCGAGCAGCGTCCGCAGTGGTTCAGTCGGTGATTTTATCGTCGGCTCAGAACCGAGTCGGAGTGGACGTCGACCTCGACGATCCTTTTCCGGTTAACGATCAAGGCTTGAATGTGGCATTGGCTATTCAATCCGGCATGATCGGAAAAAGCGGAATTCAAGATGTATCGATACTGACGCATGGCACGGTTGAGATTGCCCGCAATAGCACCGTCGGATTGGCGGACGGCGGAAGTCTTCGTTTGCAAGGCGGTTCGATCAGCGTTAACGGTCATGTCAAAGGAGCCGGTGCCGATCTGTCGTTGACGACCGCGTTGAATGCGCAAACGATCGGTAGATTGGACGGCTCCATCAATATCGGCAAAGACGCGAAGATCGATTTGCAAGGCGAATGGGTCAATGATAGGGCAACGCCGTTTGCTTTGATCGATAGTATGCCGGTGACGATCGGCGGCGGTAATTTTGTCGCAAGGGCCAACGGCGACATAGCATTGCAGAGCGGCAGCGTGATCGATGTCAGCGGCGGCGCATGGCTCAAAACCAACGGTACGATCGAGGCTGGCGAGGCCGGAAGCGTTCGAATGATCGCCGCGGCTGAAAACATAGGGTCCAACATTACCCTTGACGGTACGCTGAATGCTTACGGAATCAAAAACGGCGGAACACTGGAATTGGAAGCTAATGCGGTTGCGATACGGCGAAAGCGAGAAGACGAGATTGAAGGGTTGCGTCCGTTACAATTACAAGAAGGTTTTTTCGGACAAGGTGGATTTGCCAACTACATCATTAGGTCTAATGTCAACGGTCTGGTTGTCGACGATGGCGTAAACATCACCTTGCGGCAAGTTAATCGGGTCTTGGACGGAGCGGCAATAACTACGGGTAATGCCGATAGCATTGCCGCGATTTCGCGCGTATCGACCTTGCCATTAATTCAAAGATCGCCGAGTTCGTTGGTGCTGGCTGCAAACCACTCGATCAATCCTAATCCTAGTAGCCATTTGGAGATAGGCGGCAATGCTAAGATCGTTGCCGATCCTCTGAGCAGTATTTCGCTGATTTCGGATTCATCGTTGTTTTTCGACGGTACGATTACGGCGCGAGGAGGCGATGTATTGATGTCTATAATTCCTCCAGTTAATCTGCCCGATCCGTTATATCAACCGACACAGGGATTATGGCTTGGTGAAAATGCTCGAATTGATGTTTCCGGTATCGCAATCACGACTGTTGATGCATTAGGAAGGCAGGGCGGTGAAGTTTACGACGGCGGAAGTGTGATATTGGATGCGGCCCGGGGATTCGTAGCGACCAATAGCGGTTCGTTCATCAATGTGTCGGGCACCTCCGCTTCATTGAATTTGCCGCGTTTGAATCCCAACGGCTTTGGTTTAAGTTATGATCCGATCACTGTCGGTTCTCATGGCGGGTCAATCGAGATATCAGCTGCCGAGGGTTTGTTTGTGGAGGGGCAGATGGCCGGGCGCCGCGGAAACGCAACGGGCACTTTAGGAGCTACGCTTTCGGTCGGTTTAGACGCAACGCGTCGAGATCCGGATGAGGGTGAAGGCATCATACTGAATTTTCCGACCGGACCGGGTGTTCTCCAGATTTCGCAGCAAATTCAGCCGGTGTTGTTAGGTGCGTTTGCCGAAGCAGGCGATGCGTTACCCGCGCAATTGGCTAGAAAAGGTTATCTGGCTTCCGACCAAGTGAGCGACGGTGGATTCGCCTCGTTAAATGTGCTTGCCGACGATGAAATTCGTTTTAAAGACGATATCGCTTTGAAAATTCAAGGCTCGTTGGTGATGAATAGTCCTAAGTTCGGTTGGGTAAGTTCGAATCCGGGGAACGCAGGTCAAGTTGTTTTGAATGCGGCACAAGTAAAAATAGGATCGACCCGCCATCGTACGGCCATTGCCAATCCGACTGGTGGAAACGCTTCGTTGACGGTTAATGCCGATTTGATAGAACTGAACGGCGGCGCTTTTACCTCCGGTTTCAACGAGGTTAACCTAAATGCCTCAAACGATATTCGTTTGTTGGGCGAGCGTATTATTAATACGCAAATGGATTTTGTCGGCGAATTCATAACTTTCTCGAACTTGAATTTAACGGCGAAACAGATTTATCCAACTACCTTGTCTCAATTTCAATTGGCCGTTATCGGTGATCCAAACGGTTCGATCGCTATTAAAGGAAGAGGCGAGGGCGCTCCGGTATTGTCTGCTTTCGGAAAATTGGCGTTCAAAGCCCCGAATATCGAACAGAATGGCGTAATCAAAGCGCCGCTCGGCGAAATTGTGTTGGACGCTGACAATTCCATCAAGTTAGGTGCGCAGAGTATGACTTCGGTATCCGCCGAAGGGGAAATTATACCGTTCGGGGTTACCGAAGGCGGACTGGAATGGCTTTATCCGGTAGGTAATCGTAATATTATCGTGTCGGCTCCGGAAAAGCGGATAGCATTAACATCCGACCGTATTCAACGAGATGAAGGTGCCGTGATCGATTTGTCCGGGGGCGGAGATTTGTTAGCCTATGAATTTATTCCGGGTATCGGTGGTTCGGTGGACGTGTTGGCGACCGGCGAATCGTTTGCTGTGATACCAGGATTTAACGGTTATGCTCCGCTTGATCCGTTTATTAGCACGCAGGCCAATATCGATTTAGGCGCTACTGTCTACTTAGAAGGCAGCGATGCTTTGCCTGCGGGCAATTACACCGTGTTACCTGCTCGATATGCTTTGTTGCCCGGCGCATATCTGATAACGCCTCAATCGGGTACCAGGGATATGATGCCGGGTACTCGAACGATTAACCTGGAAGGGGCGCCGGTCGTGTCGGGCTTTTTATCGATTGCGGGAACGAACGCTCAATCCCAACGCCGTGAGGGATTTGCAGTCGAACCGGGAAGTATCGCATTAACTCGTTCGCAATTGAACTTGACGACGGCAAACAAGTTTTTCGCGCAACAAGCCATTGCCAATGAAACGGCTATGCCGAGATTACCGAAGGATGCCGGTTATGTATTGTTCGATGCAAAAAACCGATTGGATTTGCCAACTGTCCGAGCGGAAGCTTCGAATGGCGGTCTAGCCGGTTTAGTTGACATCATTGCCGAAAATATTTCGATCGTTAATCAAAGCAACGGTTCGGTTGGTGGAGTTGTTCAGTTGACAACCGTCGATCTCAATAACCTAGAAGTTGGAAGTTTATTAATTGGCGGTTCGAGGTCCTTCGATAAGGCTACCGGCACGACAAAAATCGATGTTAAATCTGAAACGGTAACATTGAGCGAAGATACCGTTTTGGAGGGCGCTGAAATTATCTTGACCGCTACCGATACGCTGGAATTAAAAGAAAGATCCATACTTTCCGCCGTTGGGGAGGCGAATGCGTCGGAGCAAACAAATATCTTGGAAACGACGGGAGACGGAGCCTTAGTGAGAGTCTCAGTCGGAAATCAAGTCGTTAAAAATAGAACCGGCACAGTTGGAGCCAAAGGCGATCTAATTATTGGGCAAGATTCAACGATTGCTGCTTCAAATGGTTCTGTGCTTCTCGACTCTACTCGGCAATTGCGAATGAGCGGTGAGGTGGATGCCGGAAAATCCCTAAATATCAGCGCAGAGGCGATCAATTTAGGTGAAGTGGATAATTCATTAAACGGACTATCGCTCAACAATATGCAATTGAGTCGTCTGAATGTCGATGAATTGTCACTTAACAGTCGTGGAAACGTTAATATCTTCGGTAACGTACACAGAACTGATGATGAAGGTAATTCCATTGTCGATAACGAAGGGAATTTTACATCGCTTGAATTCGGGCATTTGATCATAGATTCGGCAGGATTGGCCGGGCATCAAATGAATGGCCAAAATGCATTGGTTTCGGCAGAAACAATAACGCTGAAAAATAAAAATTCAATCAATGGAGTAGTCGGAGCGGGTTCGGGCGAGCTTTATTTAATAGCCGATTCTATGGAAATAGGCGGGGGGGCTTTCAAATTGTCCGGATTTAATTCGGTTGACTTGACAGGCAAGCAATCAATTACCGGAGTTGGTGATTCTTCGTTGACATCTGTTGGGGATTTATCGATTACTAGCGGTTACCTGACCGGCGCGACCGGGTCTAAAACGACGATTGATGCAAGCGGACATAATTTGTCCATTGCTGCAATTCAAGACGTTCAAATGCCGAATAAATTCGGTATTGCCGCAGAGCTGAATTTAATAGCAGATGAACTGGCAATCGAAGCGCCTTTGCTCTTCAGAAGCGGAGTTGTAAGGGCCGAAGCTAAAACCGGCGATGTTGTTTTAGCAGAAAATGGCTCTATTGATGTTTCCGGTACAGTCGTTACGGTAGGATTGAGCGATCCTATTCACTTGCAAGCAGGTCGTATCGAGCTGATTTCGCATCAACAAAATGTCGTTACGAATTCGGGAAGCCGGTTGTCGCTAAATGGAATCACCTCGGTCATGGACGCCGGGGCTCTAACTGTTTCGACGGTTCAAGGACAAGCGCAATTAAATGGCTCCATCAATGCGTTAGGAGGCAATTTGGCTTCTGGCGGAAACGTGATGCTGGATGTTGCTTCGTTTTCGGATGCGGGGTTTAGCGGTATTAACACGCTGTTGTCGTCATCCGGTTTTACAGGGGCAATTGATATTCGATTGAGAGAAGGTAATTTATCGATCGCACAGCAAGACCATATCAACTCGAAAAATATCAATCTAGCTGTCGATAACGGTAAGCTCGATATAGCCGGAAAACTCGATGCCGACTTTGCGGATGGCGGTTCGATCAATTTGTCGTCGAGCGATGCGTTGACATTGGCGTCGACTGCCGAATTGACTGCCGTAGCCCTTAATCCACAAGGCCACGGCGGTAAGATCAAGTTCTCGTCAATCGATGGCGGTGGTATCGTGATAGAAAACGGCGCAACAATCGATGTATCGGCGAATGGCGGCAAAGAAGGTGAGGTGCATTTGAGAGCCGAGCGCTTAGGCGCTAATGACATCAATATCGGTGCAATCGCTCAAGGTGCGATTAGCGGCGACTCGAACGTTACGGTCGAAGCAGTCGAAATATATAATTACAGCAATCTAAACAGTACTGCGATCAATACCATCAAAAACGATACTGCGGCTTATATGAGCGCAGTCGCAATTAACGATTCTATAAATGACAAGTTCGGTACAGGATTTGAAATGGCCCCCGGCATTGAAGTCAGGTCAGCCGGTAATATCGCATTGTCGTCAAAATGGGATTTGGCCGATTGGCGTTATGGACCGAACGATACGCCCGGTTATTTAACACTAAGGGCCGCGGGCGATATCGTGCTGCAGCAGGATCTTAGCGATGCTTTCGCGCCCGGTGCGATTCCTTTTGCCGACAGCGGTTTCGAAATTCAGGTCGACGACATGTTGCAGTCGGGAAGGTCGTGGAATTATAACGTCACGGCCGGCTCTCAAATTGCTGCAGCTAATAGTAAAGCTGTGACGGTTGGTATCGGCGATATCAAAATCGGTAACAACGTCAGAGTTCGAACTGGCACTGGAGATATCGATTTTACAGCGGGGCGCGACATCGCTTACGGCAATAATCGATCGGTCGTATATACCGCCGGTAGACCGGATGATGAGAATCCTTACGGTTTTAAACCGATTATTACAGGCTTAGATTTTTACGCGGAATATCCTATTGACGGCGGCGATATCAGCTTCAAAGCCGGACGAGACATAAAAGGTGCGGTGACTAATCAGTTGGTCACAGATTGGTTGTTGCGTACCGGCGACTGGACCCGTGGAGATAATGCGGAGAAAAGGCCCACGGCATGGGGTGTTGGTCTTAGCGGAACCGAGTTTAAACCGTTGACGCCCGATTATAGGCAAAACGTGGGAGCATTGGGCGGCGGTAATGTTTCGATAACCGCTGCGCGTAATATAAATGATCTGTCGGTTGTGATTCCGACGACCGGTAAGCAAATCGGTCAGCCAGCCGATCCGTCCGATGGGTTCGATACCAATTATTTGACTAATGTTGTCGAAGTCAACGGCGGCGGCGATCTTTCGATCAATGCAGGCGCCAATATCGCAGGCGGCATGATTTATGTCGATAAAGGCACTGCCGATATCGTTGCAGGCGGCTCTTTGACGGCCGGTTCCAATCAAGGTAGAAGCCCCGTTTTGGCCTTGGGGGATTCGCAACTGAATGTTACGGTTGCAAAAAATATCGCATTGGAAGCGATACTCGACCCAATGGTTTTACCGCAAGGGAAAATAACGGATAAGGAAAATCTGTTTTTTAGATACAGTGCCGACAGTCAAGTCACTCTGACATCGATTACCGGCGACGTGGTTCTGAAAAATAATGTGTCATCCATGACTTCCTTATTCAATCAACTTAATTTTGCGCAGAATGGCGCATTGACTGCGTTGAGAGTATATCCCGCTTCGCTGTCCGCTTACGCATTGAGTGGTGATGTTAAGTTGGACGGCAGCTTGATCATGTACCCAAGCGCTCAAGGGCAATTGGAGTTGTATGGTGCTAAAAACATTACCACGGGCAATACCGGTAATCCTGTGAATATTGTGATGTCCGATACCGATCCTGCTTTGCTGCCTTCCATGTCGATACCCGCGCAAAATTATTTGGAATTGTCGCGACGTTTAACTATTTCAGGTCAAGGAGATCCGAGTATGATTTATTCGACAATTCCTAATCATATTAATGACGTTCAACCTGTTTTAATTAGTACCGGAACCGGCAATATAATCGGTAAGGATCCTTTGCTGTTTGTTTCAGCAAAGCATGCCGAAGTCATGTCGGGCAATGATATACGAAATGTTAGTTTTCAGATTCAACATAATTTTAATGACGCTCAATCAGTCATAACTGCAGGACGGGATATTAAATTCGATATCGCCAGAAATTCATTGACCGGTGCGCTGACTAACAGAGTGCAAAAGATCGAGACTTCCGGGCCGGGGCAATTGACGGTTCTTGCGGGCCGTAATGTCGATCTCGGATCTTCCGACGGTCTCTTCACGGTCGGGAATCAAGTCAATCCGGCATTAGCCGAGGACGGGGCGAGTATCGACGTGATTGCAGGGCTGGCTAAAACGGACATCGATGTTGCCGCCTATGCCGCCGGTTTTCTAAATGACGGCGGCGTTTTCGGCGATAACTATCGCCAAGCGGTGACCGACTATATGCGGCGCTTGACCGGCGATGACAGTTTGTCCGGAGACTTAGCGGCCGAAGCTTTCAAGTCTTTGGCGGCGGTCGAACAGGCGCATTTCAATGCGCACTTTCTGGATGCGTTGAGAACGACTTTCAACGATCAGATGAAAGTACAGGGCAATAAGTTCTCGGTTGCAAAAAACGGATTCGATAATGCCGGCGACGACGATGAGCGTTTTAATTATAAACTTGAAATGGATTCCGCGCAGTTAGAGCTGTTGGCCGCGACTGAAGCATTGTTTCCCGGCACGACTGTCTTGGCGGGAGTTGATGGATATTCTATCGATTCGGTCAATGGCATTGTATTTGACGGCGGTAACGATGCCGGCAGTATCTTGAGTGCTGCCTTCGGTAAACCGAGAAATAAACTACAAACCGGCGACATATCGATGTTCTTCAGCAAGATACACTCGACCGATGGCGGCGATATCAATTTGTACGCGCCGAATGGAGGCGTTAATGCCGGTTTGGCTGTCAATTCCAGCGGCGCTAAAGATGCATCGGATTTAGGTGTGGTCGCGATCAAAAAAGGTGCCGTTCACTCGCTTGTACGCGATGATTTCCAAGTCAACACGACTCGGGTGATGACGCTGGGCGGAGGCGATATCGTGATCGGTTCGACCGAAGGCGATATCGATGCCGGACGAGGGGCGAAAACAGCCTTGGCGGCACCGCCGCCGATCGTTCGCTTCGATGAGAAGGGTAACATGATCGTAGAATTACCGACTGCGGTAGCCGGTAGCGGCATCCGCGCGAATCAGGCGCCGGACGGTTCTCAAGGCGACGCTTTGCTATTCGCATTTCAAGGAATCATCGACGCATCCGAAGCCGGCGTCGGCGGTAAGGATGTCACGGTCGGCGCGACAGCGATCGTCGGTTCCGACAACATCGACGTGGGCGGCGTATCGGTCGGAGTTCCGGCGGCATCGTCGGGCAGTATTGCAGCCGGATTGGGTAATGTCGGGAACGTGGCGGCTGCCGTCCAGCAGGCGGTCGATAGTTCGGCCGATGCCGGTAAGGATGCGTCCGACAAAATGGCCAGCGCGGCGGCGCTCGGCATCATCAGCGTCGATATCGTCGGGTTCGGTGACGAGGATGTGCATTAATGGTTCTGAATGACAGAGGATTTCGTTTCGGTTTACTGGAGCGGGGTTTCGGTCGACTGGTTACCGGGTTTGTTACGGGGTTTTCAACAAGCGTGTTTCGAACATTGTTGAGGGATTCCGGACGATCGGAAAATTCCTTATGGCGTTGGCTTATTGAATTTCGGCTTATTTAATGCCGTATTCCCATATTTTCGGAAGTGAGGGTAGGTTGCCGAAAAAAGCCGATTTAGGTAGTTTCTGTATTCCCGCTTTCTTTATTCTCAAAATATCTTGGAAATTGTTGGTGTTCATTGATTATAAAACGCCAGACGTAGGGTGCGCATCGCGCACCTGGGTCAGATATATCGTTGGGTTCGGCTCCATGGAAAGGTGCGCGATGCGCACCCTACGGTGCTGGTTCTGCCTTAGTTATTTAGAGAAAAAACATGGTGCCTAAATTTGCTGTGCCGAAGTAAGGGATCAAGCTAAGGGAGTTCGGATGCGAAAGTTTTATCCCTATAGCCGAACAGACGCTAAAGAGTCTTCGAATCGTCATAATAATGTCACAAATTCCTGAAATAATTTCGCTTTAAGTTAAGCACCGAGAGTACCAATGAAACGATTTGGATTTTTGTTATTTTTTTTGATGCTGATGCCGCAAATGGCTTCTGCATGGTGGAACGCCGATTGGAGTTACAAGAAAAAAATAGATCTGGATCTCAAGCAGGCGGGAGTTAGCGTTCCGGAAGATGCCGTGGCATTGATTCGTTTACACACCGGCAATTTTGCCTATTTTATGGATATAGCGGATTTGGGTAAGGATATCCGCTTTATGGCGGGAGACGACAAAACGCCGTTGAAGTTTTATATAGAAAAACTGGACTCAATCAATGAAATGGCATTGATTTGGGTCAAGTTACCGAAAGATATTGCAAAGGCCCCGGAGCCTACCCTGTATATGTATTACAGTAATCCTCTAGCGCCTGACGGGCAGGATGCGGCCGGTGTTTTTCCTGTCGATCTAGTCTTGAGCCTGCCGTTTACGAAGGATGGCGTTGCCGACATGACCGCTTATGCGAATAATCCGTCCGAAGCGACTGCCTCGGCAGGAGAAGGCGGCTTGATTGGGCATTCGGGAGTTTTTGAAGGGGAGCAAATCGTTCGGATACCGGCTTCCGCGTCTTTACTGACGGCTCCCGATCCCGGTTGGACTTTGTCTACATGGTTGAAAATCGATCAGCCGAATGAAGATGGGGTGATCTTTCAAAGAACCGGCGCGACAGGAAGCCTGACTTTTTCTGTTAGAGAACAATCGGTGAACTTAGAGATTGCCGATGCTTCCGGCGAACTGCAAACTTTCCCGGTTACTACGCCGTTGACTCCGGGTAGTTGGCATCATTTCGCCGCAATTGTAACTGCCGATAAGGTAGTGATTTATTTGGATGGAGCCGAGGCCGAATCATTTCCGCTAGTGGTGCCCGATTTGGACGGCGATATTACCATTGGCGCCGATGCCTATGGCGCGCGCGGTTTGGTCGGTGCGATCGATCAATTGAGTGTTTACAAGTCTCCGCGTTCGGCAGAAGCGATCAAGTTCGATGTTTTGATGCAAGGTCAGGCTTCGCCTTTATTGGTGTATGGCGAAGATTTGTCGCCGGAATCGGAAGACGGCGGCGGGTCGCATGTGTTGTCGACGATGCAGCATGTCTCGCTCGATGGGTGGATTATCATCGGGATCTTGGCGGTGATGTTAGTTATCAGCTTTTTGGTAATGGCCGCGAAGGCGTTGGTCTTGATCAAGAATCACAAGGAAAACCGCAGCTTCGAAGACGAGTTCATGAAGTTGAAAACCGCCGAATTGGAAGCACTGAACCACGAAGATACCGAGGACGACGAAGCGGTCAATGCCTCGCCATTGTTGGCTTCGTTGACCGGCGGGCATGAACGATTTACCGGGTCTTCCGTTTACCGGCTGTATCATGTCGGTATAGAAGAGCTGCACAATCGTCTTGCCAAGAGTGTCGGCGCCGATGTTGCCGAGGCGGTCGTCTCCGAAAAAGGCATGGATTCGATTCGTGCAGCGATGGAATCTTGTTTGATTCGAGAAACGCAAAAGCTCAACAGTCTGATGGTGTTACTGACAATTTCTATTTCCGGGGGGCCTTTTTTAGGTCTGCTCGGTACCGTAATCGGGGTTATGGCGACCTTCGGTGAAATCGCGGCCAGCGGCGAGGTTAACGTCAATGCGATCGCGCCCGGTATTGCGGCGGCATTGGCTACAACCGTTGCCGGTCTGGTCGTCGCGATTCCGTGTTTGTTCGGCTATAACTATTTGAATAGCCGTATCAAATTAATTACCGCCGATATGTATATTTTTGTCGACGAGTTCACGGCCAAGTTGTCGGAACGCTATAGCAGCTGACAAGCCCACATATCATGAATTACCGTGCTCTGTGAAGCTTTTTAGCGGCGTGCGGCACGGTCGAAGCCGAACGAGTCATATATTATGCGTTACAAAGAAGAACTGGAAAGTTACGACGATATCAATGTCACGTCCATGTTGGATTTGGCTTATGTACTGTTGATCGTGTTTATTATCATGACCACGGCCGCCGTGCAGGGCATTACCGTCAATTTGCCGAAAGCCAGCGATACGCCGAGCCTAGCCAAGCCGAAAACCAAGGCAATCACGATCACGGCCGACGGTACGATTTTTCTCGATACCTACCCGGTAACGTTGGAGCAATTGGAGTCATTGTTGCAACAGTACCGTGCGGCCGATCCGGAATTGCCGGTGATCATCAAAGGCGATGCGACCGTGCAATATCAGAACGTTGTCGATGTATTGGCTTTATTGGGCCGCATCGATATTACGCAGATCGGTCTGGTGACGCAGAACTTGGTCAAATAATGCGGTTATGAGTAAACACAAAAGCTGGAAGGTACATCTGCCGAAGATAATCGGCGGCGTTATCGGCGCGATTTTGGTTGCATTGATCATTTACGGTATTAGCAATTTCAAGCAGGAAAGCGACGGGCGTCCGCAAAAAAAAATTCAGCCGATTACCTTGTTGAAGCCGCCTCCGCCTCCGCCGCCGCCACCGAAAATTGAGAAGCCGCCCGAACCGGAAAAGATTGAGGAAAAGATTCCGGAGCCTGATCCGGAGCCTGAGAATCTTCCCGATGTCGACGACGCGCCGCCTGCCGATAGTCTAGGTTTGGATGCCGACGGCAGCGCCGGTTCCGACGGTTTCGGTTTGGCTGCTAGGAAAGGCGGGCGGGGTTTGTTGAGCGGCAATCCCCATGCTTGGTACGGCAATATCGTCAAGAATCTAATACAAGTGGTCATTTCCGAAGTCGACGATTTACGCAGAACGCGTTACACGGCGACGGTTCGTATCTGGGTTGATAAACAAGGTAATGTCACGCGATACGAATTGGTGCGCGGCAGTAACGATGCACGGATTGACGATAAGTTGCAAATGACGCTCGCGAAGTTGAAACGAATAAATAAAGCTCCGCCGGTCGGGATGAAACAGCCGATCAAATTACGAATCACGAACCGCATTTAACTTCAGTTAATGGGAAAGAAAATGTTACAGAAAAAGGCTGTCACGGCCTTAGTGTTGTTGAGCGTTTTAGGGCCGGTGCAGGCCGGTGAAAAAGAGGAATTGCTAAAACTGCGCAGCACGACCGAAAGCCTAATCAAACAATTGGTTAAACAAGGAATTTTGACCGAAGAAACCGCCGAGACGATGTTCAAAGAGGCCGAAGCCGAAGCCGGAAAAATCGCCGAGCAGGCAAGAACCGCCGCTGCGCTCAGCAATGCGGCATCGGTTGGTGAACCCGATGATGAGGAAGTCAGGGTTTCCTATATTCCCGATTTCATCAAAGATCAAATTCGCGACGAGATTCGCGCGGAACTACGCGAGGATGTGACTGGTGACGTGATCAGCAAGGCCAAGGAAGAAGGCTGGGGCTTGGCTGATGCGTTGCCGGAATGGACGCGGAAGTTTAAGTTGTCGGGGGATATGCGGTTGCGGTATGAGCCGGTGTTTTTATCGGATAGTAATGCCGCTCCCGGACCCAGTTATCCTAATGTCCAGGCGATCAATCAACTAGGGGGGTTGACTAACGCTATCGCCAGACAAGAAGCATTCGAAAACACGCAGACGAACAACCAGCGTTTTCGCCAACGTTTTCGTCTAGGAATCGAAGCCAATATCGCGGAAGGTTTAAAGGCGGCAGTGCGATTGTCGACCGGCAATTTCCGCGATCCTGTATCGACGAATCAGACATTGGGACAAACCGGCGATCGTTATGAATTCAGTGTCGATCGAGCCTATCTGCAATACGACGATGTCGACAGTTTTGGTTTTAATTGGCTTTCTCTGATCGGAGGACGAATCAAGAATCCATTCTTCGTCGGAGGCGGCGAGTTCACCGGTGGCTCCGAGATGGTTTGGGATCCCGATTTGTCCTTCGAGGGTTTTGCCGCGACCTACCGCTATAATCTGGGTTTGACCAACGGACTCGGCGATGATGCCCGCATGATTTATGCGACTGCCGGCGCCTTTCCATTGCAGGAAGCACCGTTCAGTCACAACGACAAATGGTTATTCGGCGGACAGCTTGGGATGAACTGGGGATTCAAAAATCACGACAGCCTTAAAGTTGCCGTGGCTTATTACGATTATAAAAATATTGCTGCTAGACCGAACTCGACAGAGCCGAATACTTGCGATTTGAACAATCGAGAAAACACCGCATCAATGCCCGAGTTCATGCAAGGCGGAAATAGCCTGGCTACGATTTGTTATGAAGGGACGCAAACGGCTCCTACTCAAATACCCCAAATGTTAGGCCTCGCATCTGATTTCAATATCGTCAATGTCAATATGCGTTACGATATGTCCCTGTTCGACGATATTCATCTGACATTTTCAGGAGACTATGCGAAGAATATCGGTTTCGATAGCGCTAAGGTCGCGGCGCGAAGGGCTCTTGGTGGCGGTCCGATAGACGAGGAAACCACCGCTTGGCAAGTCCGTGCCGACTTGGGTTGGCTCCGAGTCGATAAGAAAGGGAACTGGAGTACTTTTGTCGCTTATAAACGGGTCGAGCGCGATGCCGTCCTCGATGCGTTTACGGATTCGGACTTTCATCTCGGCGGCACGAACGCGAAAGGTTGGATTCTCGGCGCGAACTATGCATTTTTGAACAATGTCTGGCTGACTAGCCGCTGGTTGAGCGCCGATGCGATTACGGGTCCGCCGTTCGCCGTCGACGTATTCCAATTCGATATCAACACCAAGTTCTAAGCCAATGTTAAACAAGGCCGATATAATTAAATCTATCGTACTGGCGCTTGCTGTTGTTTCAATGACGGTTACCGAAGTTCATGCTCAGGCGGCACGCCGAGACGACGGCGGCAGCGCGCGTGTCATCAACAAGCTGCAGGCGATGGTCAGAGAAATGACCGCCGAGCGCGATGCGTTGAAATCCGAAAATGAAACGCTGGCCGCGGAAATCGAAACGCTGAAAGAGCAGCATGAAGCGGCGGTTTCTCGTGAAGAAAAGCTGAGCGGCGAGCTGGACACGCAAAAAAGTACCAATGAAGCGGTTCGCGGTCGGCTCGATCAAACCCATGAGAAATTGGTAGAGGTTGTCGAAAAATATAAGGTTTTGAATCAGGCCAAAAACCAATTGAGCCTGGAACATGCCGAGTTGCAAAAACTACAAGAGTTTACCGTTTCGGAACTGGATACCTGCGAAGATAAAAATATCAAGATGTATCAAGCGACTCGAGGCATGCTCAAAGATTATAGCGGGCAAAGCCTTTGGTCGCGATTGGTGCAGTCCGAGCCGGTTTTCCAATTCAAAAGCGTCGAACTCGAAAACATCATTCAGGAATACGAAGACAAGTTGATAGAGCAAAAGTACAGGCGCAAGACCGAGCTTGATGAAGTTTACGAAGAGGCAGAAATCGTGGATGAAATGCAGGAATCCGCTCAAGATTCAGAACCTGAAGAAGTTCAAGAACCTGACGAAATTGAGGAAGGCGGTTAAAAGAAGAAATATCGAACGATGTCTAAACATTCCCTCGTTCCCACGGTCCTCCGTGGGAATGCATACCGATCTTGTTTCGGCAGCCAATGTCTGGGTTCCCACGGAGGACCGTGGGAACCAGAAAAAGGGCAGCGACCGAGTGCTAAATTGCCATGTTGTCCGGCAAGACTATGGAACATGAGCGATTGGGGCTTCGATCGCCGCGACGAAGGTGTCGCTCCCACAAGGGGGCGGATGCTCTGTGGGAGCGATCCCCAGATCGTCCCTCACCTAACGCTAGGTGAGGGAAAGTCGTTAAAGGTGGGTTGCAATAAAAGTCATCGAGGTCTTATAGGCTAAGACTGCAGGCATTCCCTCGTTCCCACGGAGGACCGTGGGAACCAGAAAAGTGAAAGAGAAGCTAATGTTGCCTCGTTCCATCGTTCTAGCCTGTGAATGCATACCGATCTTGCCCTCGGCAGCCAACGCATGGGTTCCCACGGAGGGTCGTGGGAACCCGAAGTTCAATCGGTCGAACAGGTCTCCGGAAGCTAGAGCTTCCGGTCTCTGCCTTCCCAAGCTAGAGCTTGGGAAGGAGCGATAACTTATACCTATTGCCTCGCCTGCTCGCTTCCGCTCTTGGAAAATGCGAAGAAACATCAATCGGCAAACCCGTCAGAACAGCCCGAATTTCAGAACCAAACAAATATTCATGAAGTCTTTTACACGAAAGTACCGTTCCATTCTTTTTATCATCCTTTCCTCCGCAGCCTTGACTGCCTGCGACGACACCGAACGTAAAATGAACGAATATCTCGAACAAGGTAAGCAATTTTTTCAAGCGGGCGATTACGAGAAAGCCCTTGCCGCTTTCGAACAGGCGCTCGAACTTAAACCGGATCAAGTCGAAGCCTTGTTCGAATCGGCCGAGATTTCAGTAAAGTTGGGCAATGTACAACAAGCCGCAGACCTTTACCGGCAGGTCGCCAATGCCGATCCGAAACATTTGAAGGCTCGCGTCAAACTCGGACAAATCTATCTGTTGGCCGGTCAAGTCCAAGAGGCCGAGACATTGATGAAACAGGCGTTGGCTATCGATGCCGAGAGTCCAGATGCCTTGGTCTTGCAGGCTGGGATTTTGGCCGCGCAAAATAGTAGTGATGCCGCGATCGTCAAGGCGGAAGCCGCACTCGCGAAAAGGCCGGGTGATGTTCCTGCCGTATTGCTGCTTGCATCGCTCAAGGCCAAATCGGGCAAACTGGATCAAGCGATCGAGTTTGTCCGCGGTTATGCAGATCAAAATCCCGACGATACTTCGTTACGCTTGATGCTGGTCAATCTATACGTCAAGACTCAAGCTTTCGACAAGGCCGAAAAAACTCTCGAAGACATCATTAAAATCGAACCGAAACCCTTGCTGCATCGTAAGCGTTTGGCTTTGTTTTTGATCGAGCACAATCAACTCGACAAGGCTGAAAGCGTATTGCGCGATGCCGTTATCGATTTGCCCGACAATCGGCAGGCGATTGTCAATCTGCTCGATTTCCTGACCGAAAAGCGGGGGCCGGAAATCGCCGAAGCCGAACTGATTCCGTTATTGGAAGAATATCCCGACGACTTTGTTTTGAAGTTCGGCTTGGTTAATTTGTATCTGGCGCAAAATCTGACCGATAAAGCCGAGCAGGCGTTATTGGAGATAGTCGAGGCTGATCCTTCCGGTGTTCAGGGCATCAATGCCGAAAATCGCTTGGCAAGGCTCTACGCCAATACCGGCCGAAACAGGCAAGCTGCCGAATTACTCGAATCCGTATTGCACAAACAGCCCAAACAAAGCGATGCCTTGATTTTGCGCGGCGAGTTGGCGCTCGCCGAAAGCCGCTTGACCGATGCGATAAAAGACTTGCGCGAGGTGTTGGTGGATCGCCCGAACGATGTCGTGGTATTGAAGTTGTTGAGCACCGCCCATCGGCTGAATCAAGAACCGGTGCCGGCGTTGGAAAATCTTGAAAAAATCGTGCAATTGCAGCCGACCGACGAGAATGCGAGGCTTGAATTGGCCGAATTGTTGCTTACTACCGGTAATCCCGGTAAGGCCGTTCAGCATATCGGCGCGTTATTGCAAACCGATCCCAATCATAAAAAAGGATTGGAGGCTTTGTTCAAGATTTATTTGTCACAACGGCAATGGGAACAAGCCCGCCGAGTCTCGGATGCCGTGCAGCAAGCCTTTCCCGATGAAGCGACGGGGTACTATTTGGCCGGTTTGGCTTACCAAGCCGAAGGTAATTCCGAAAAGGCGGTCGAGCGCTTTGCCGATGCGTTGGTCAAACAACCCGATGCGATCGAGCCGTTGACGCAATTGGTCAATATCCAGTTGCAATCGAAAAAGCCGGACCGCGCTTTGGTCAAGCTTCAAGAAGCCGTGAAGCGGCAACCCGAGCATTTTGTCGCTTACAATCTGATGGGCGGCGTGTTGGCCGCGGCGGGCAAAGCGAACGATGCGGTCGCCGCATTCAAAAAGGCGATCGATATCAAGCCCGAGTGGGAAAATCCGTACCGCAATTTGGCCGGTATTTATCTCAATCAAAACCATAAAACGAAGGCAGTTGAAATTCTGAATAAAGGCATCGAGAAAACCGCATCGACGACCTTGACCGGCGACTTAGTCGCGATTTATCACCGCGACGGAGCTCATGATAAAGCGCTTGCCTTATTGGAGGAAAATTACCGTATGCAACCGAATTCGGCGGTGGCTTTGAATAATTGGGTCCGTTATTTGACCGAACTGGGCGACGATAGCGCAACATTGGATCGTGCGGCCAAATTGGCCGCGCCGCTGGCGAAAACGGGGCATCCCGATATGTTATATACGGTCGCCGTGTTGGCCTACAAGCAAGGTAGTTACGAAAAGGCGAAAGAGTTGTTGTTGAAAGTGACAGCGCTCGCGCCCGAATCGGCGATCGCTCAATACCGTTTGGGCATGGTGTATTTCAAACAAGGCGATAGCAAACGGGCGAAAGAGCATCTTGAGCGGGCCGTAGGCAAAGACGACAAATTTATCGGTATCGAGGAAGCCCAGCAGACTTTGAAGGCGCTTGAGGATGTTTAAATTTGTATCGGTTGCGGAGTTTATTTAAGCTACGCGGCTTCGATACCTTTTCTTCTTACCCGTCCTCTCCGGGCTTCGAAATCGCGACGAAGGCGTCGCTCCCACAATGGATTTCCAAGCGCTGTGGGAGCGACGCCTTCGTCGCGATGATCGGAGTCGCCTACACGCAAAAAACAACAGACTGAAGGAAGATAAGACATTCCAGCACCCAAGAACGCCATTTTGCGTTCTATTGCCCGATCTATTTTTTAGTATGCGATAGAAATATTAGAAAAGAAACGAGCTATAGGTAGTCCAGCGGGTGGCTGAACGATTTGCCTTAATCCGTGTTGTTTTGATCGGCGTCAAGATTGTTTCGTTTTTGTAAACTCGTCAATAAAAGAATGCCAGAGAAAAATAAGCTAATACCGGCAGGTAATGGTATTGGGGCTGAAGGAGTAATTCCGTCCGGTAATTGGACTAGGGCAGGAGGAGCTATAAGTATTGGATACAAAATTTGAACTGGATCGATATTTGGTGAATTCAACGCACCGCTTACACTGATAGAACCCGGAGTGTTACCCACTAGAAGGGTACCTCTGCCTGCAGAGACAGAAATGCTGCTATAACTATCTCTCGAATTGCCGATATCACTTCCTTGGGATAATGTTATCGAGCCTTCGGGCGCACCGAAGACTACATCGGAACCAATAAGCATATTACTGGCTACTAATTCAATCGTCGGTGCGCTAAGGGTTGCATTATCGATCGATAAAGAACCGCCGGAAGTTATCGAGATTTTACTATCGGACTCGATTGTCCCGTCGGATATAGAGAAATCTCCGGAACAGCCGAGCGAGACGGATTTGAAAAACGAAACCGTTTGAATGCCGGAACAGTTCATCGATCCGATGTTAGCGATCGAAACTGCATGGGCTTGAAACGACGCTAGCATCAACAGAAGTAAGGAAGGCCGGCTCATTATTAACCCCTAGTGTGTATATATGTTTGGATTTTAGCGAGCCTTTATGACATTTCGGTTAAAAATTGAATCAATCTATTTCTGAGGCCGATATTGTCAGGATATGCATAAAGGATTGGAGCAAGCGGCGCTAAAAAAAAGATGGTTTTCGAAAAGATTGCAATCCGATGGAATACGATAGTCGCCAAGTAATTGTTCAGACCTTGCATCCAAAACAAGTTGACAACTTGGCCTCCCCCTTTAAAAAAGGAGGATTATGCTGTTACCCAAGCTCCAGCTTGGGTAAGCTGTTCAGGAAGCTCTAGCTTCCCGACGATCAAGGAAGATTGAACGAGCGAGTCGGGGTTGATTGCGGTTGTTTCGGTCACTGGAAGCAGGAGCTTCCGGGGCGTGTTTCCCAAGCCGGACCTTGGGAAAGAGCGTGATGCGGGTTGGTCGTTTTTAGCTTGACGCGCATGGCTTACGAACCCCGTCCTGCTAGGGGATATGCTGATCTTTGGGCTTTAGCTGAAGAAACTTGCTAATCAGTTAATTCTTTGCCAACCTAATGGCAAAAAACATCATTACTGTATTTATGCTTCAAGCAGCTTTTGAATTCTAAATTCCAGTTCAGGATCATGTCCGAACAAGCATTCGGCCAACCGGCCTTCTTTGTCGATTAGAATGCTGGACGGCGTGCCTTGCAGATCGAAAAGTTCGAAGGTTTCGGCACGGTATTTAAGGCCTTCAAGGTAAAAGGCTACATTTTGCCGGATTTGCTCGCGTTGCAGATCGCTTTGTTGCTCGAAATCGGGAATACGCGAATTTATGAACTCGGTAATTTCTTCGTCGGTGAAGTTTGCCCTGCGTTCGATCAAGCGGTCCATGGCCAATGGAAATGGGATCCGATAGGAAAGCTTGCCGTCATCCAGCAAATCATGTTCGGCCAATACACGATAGGTATGCCCGATGACCTGTTGTTGATCAACCAAAAGCTTTAAGTTGTCCAGCGTGTTTCTATCGAAATCTTCGAAAGCCGTTGATATGCCGATGACCGTCAGGCCCTTATCGGAGTATTTTCGATGCATTTCTATTGCCTGGGGCAAGCCATAAAGGAAGCAGCCGGGACAATTGAGTTGAAAGACTTCGATAAGTACGACTCGCCCGTGTTGCTGTGTTAAATCAATAGGGTTTCCCTGTACCCAATCGGATACTGGCAATAGTGGAACTGTTTGGCTAATTCGAATTTTATTCATCATTATTTACCCGAATATGTTGTTACGGTTTCGGACTCGCAAAGTAAGATTTTTGGAGTTAGTGTTTCGTTTCGACCATCGTTGTCGAAAAAGGTTTTGTTGACGAGCTTCTCGAAACCGGCATGCAAGAGGTAACTTTTCAGTCCTCCGGCAATTATCGTTCCCATGCTCTGCGCTCATCGTTATACATAAATTGTAGGGTACGCTGCGCGTACCAAAACCGTGCCCTGGCGGCTCGGTTGGCACATGAACATTGCGGGGTTACCATGGTACGCTCAGCGTACCCTACGCGGAT